>WNFT01002564.1_pt1 | contig 15624 bp, 14 predicted proteins | sample 5400191 | NCBI WGS metagenome assembly WNFT01 (sample SAMN13153359, study PRJNA577476) | soil metagenome | isolation source: 80 cm saprolite under Madrone tree | place: USA:California | collected 2016-06-14 | reverse complement strand
AGCAGCGCGGCCACGAACACTTGCAACAGGAATTGACCTTCGACTTTATTTCTCCACAGCAGAACCGCAATGGGAATAGCCAGAAGCACACAGACAGTAAGAGCCCCCGCGGCGTCTGAATGTGCTGGAACAACCAGCAAGACTGCAACAAAGACAATTGCCGTAAGGATGCCAAGTAACGCGTTCATCGCACAGTATTATCCTTTGCCTCCGGTGTCATCCGGCAAATCAGGACGTGTCTTTCGCTCGATCAAAAACTTGTCTTCGGCGCTAAGTGCCTTAATCGCTCTGGCCGGCACTCCGGCGATCAATTGCTCCTCGCCGGCCAATTCTCCGGTAATCACCGAGCCTATCCCAACGATACAACGAGAGGGTATCGATCCTCCAGGCGCGACCCGAATTTCTGACCCCACGTAGGTAAATGACCCGATCTTGATTGGACGCGTCCGCTGCCTGTTATGCGTCCATAAGGACGAGTTACGGCCACCGATGATTGTACGCTGGCCAATCTCGACACGATCGGTAAAATCAATCTTGTGGCCACTGGTAATTATGCTCCCGTCGCCAAGCAGAAAGCTCGGATCGACCGGATTGACAACTTCGGCGTCGGGAATTGAGTTTATCTCGTTTAGTCGAATTATGTCGCAGAATCGTCCGATCCTAACTTCATCCCCACCTCGAATAATGTTTAAGTGGCCGATGCGAACATGCTCTCCAATCGTCAAACGCTTGACGCCAATAATCAGATTCAAATGGCCGATGCGGGCGTCGTTCTCGATTAGGCATTCTTGCGCATCAACGATACTAAAGCCAATCCGCACGCGTTTGCCAATTCGATAGCGAAAAAAAAGACGATAACACGGCCGCTTCAAGAATGATGGAAGCAGAGCGATGCAAGCCAGAATTAAAAGCTTGAATTTACTTGTGCGCAGCATCAGCGTCTCTAACTGGCTTTGCACAAAAAAGTCGTTCGGACACCGAGGGCTATCGAATTCTTGGATCGATCCGGTCTCATTCACACCTGGCTTTAAGCCAGGTGAACTGCGCCAAGTGAAGATCCGGAAACCGTTTAAACGGTTTCCCCTTCTCCTGACCCCGCCGATCACCCAGCTGAAGCCGGGTGTGAATGAGAACGTCGACGTCCTTTCTTGTGCAAAGCGTCTCTAACTAATTGCTGGTCGCCGCTTCGCGTAACACCGCCGCCAGTTTGTCTGCTTGCGCTGGCAATGCGAACTGCTCTGTTACGTGAGACCTTCCAGCCGCCCCCATTTGCTTTCGCTTGTTTTCATTGACGATCAGTTCCGCCAAAGCGTTTCGCCATTCCTCAGAGTCAGACGCGAAGAAGTGCGTGACGCCTACTTCTCCCAATTCCTTCGAAGCGCCTACAGCCGTCGCCACATAAGGCACGCCGACGGCCATATATTGAATGGCCTTGAAGCCTGATTTGCCCGCCGCCCATTTGCCTGAATATAAGCTGGCATCGATCGGGTACAGTCCGATGTCAATCGATTGAAAGTCCTGCACTTCTCGCTCGAGACTCCAGCGCAAATTCTCAACTTCCACTCCCGGAACCGTAATCTTATCTTTCCCGGCGCCGACCACTTTCAGCCTGAAGTCATAGTCTTTAGCCAAGTCAGTCAACACGGGAAAGATTGATTCCAGATAGGGAAAAGTCGAGTGTGTGCCGATCCATCCCAACACGACGCGACTGCTTTTAGTTCGATGTAACGACGTGTTAGTACCACTCGCGTTAGCGGATGGGTCGATGTCAGTACCGCCAGCGTTAGCGAATGGGCCCGCCGGCCGAAAAACCTCCGTGTCCACTACGGTAGGAATAATGCGGGCGCGGGCTCCTTTGCTGGTGACATATTCGGCAATTGAGCGGTTACCGCAAATCACGATCGTGGCCCATCGGATCAAATCGTCGGTCTTACTGAACCATTTCAGCGCGGGTCCGAGGTCCCCATAGGTCGGACTAGTATATGAGACGTAAGTAGCGTCATCCAAATCGAGCACCATTGGACGCTTCAGCACTCGCGTTGTCAGCCACTCGATGAGCGGTGGCCCAAACATCATAGCTTCACGCTGAATCATGACCACATCAGCATGCCGAGCCGCAAACACGTCGAACGGTCGCCTCAGCGCCGCCTTTATGAGTCCGATCGTGGTTTGCGGCCACGAGTTCCGACGATACAACTGCCCGAAGAGCTTTGAATCAAGAAAGGGATGAATGACCATAGTGATCCCGCGTTCGGCTAACGGAGCGACAAATTGCTGCAACCGATATCGTGTTGCAGCCGCTTCTGTCGGATAAGAGGTTAATGCCAGGACCTTCATGGACGCTAAATACGAACGCTCAATGCCCGGCGGCCAAGACGTTCTCGTAAAGGCGGGCATATCTTTCGACGCCAACCTTCCTCACGTCGAACAATTCTACAGCTACTTCATGAGAGCGCTTGCGAGTCTGCTCGGCGACGCCGCCAAGACCTTCGACGACCCTTATAGCGCTGGCATATTCTTCCTGATTCCATCTAGTAACGAGCGCGCCGATCCCTTCCCGAGTAACCAGCGCATCAGAATCGCCGATGCCGGAGTTGATGATTACCGGGAGACCACAGGCCAAATACTCAGTCAACTTTACCGGCGATGTAGCCAGCCTCGACAAAGCCGGCTTGTAAAACGCCACGCCGGCATCAGAGGCTGAAAGATAAGAAGGGACATCCGAGGATGCCACGGCTCTGATCGTATATAGTGACGCGTCGATGTTTCGATCCATCATTAACTTTCTGATCAAATCGGCCGGACCAGTAGTTAGCCATAGAAAGTGCCAGTTGCTTTTCTCGTTGGCCATTTCGACAAACAGATCCGCCATCCTATCCGTTTCATACCAGCCACCAATCGAGCCGCTGTAAACGAGCACACGACGATCCTGTAGGCCCAATTCAGCGCGACGCTCTCGACGATCTTGCTCATTGAATTTGAATAGCTCAAGATCCGCGCAACATGGAACGACCTCATGAATCACCTCGCGGTTACGCAGGCCTTCCCACTCTTTGATGATCGGCCAAATCTTTTCTGTTAGCGTAACAACGGCGTCTGCACGCTTCAGGATGCGTCGCTCCATCAGTTTGGTCGCGCGGTAAGGAGCACCGTTCCGTCGCCAATGTTCAGCATCGACGTATTCTTCAGCCATCAATCCACGAAGGTCAAAGATCAGTTTCACGCCCAGGCGCCTCTTTAACGCCAAGCCAATCGTCGCCGGAATGTGACTACGGGCATGGACCAGCTCTATGGCATTACGGCGCGCAAGTTTTCGGGCATAGCGGACGCCGGCAATGACGTCATATGTTGTTGCCGGCAACGAAGGCCTTTGATGATAGCGTAACCAATGCCATTCGATACCCGCTTGAGCCAGTTGCTGAGCTAATTTCCGGCATTGATTGCGACCGTCCGATTCAAACGCGCCGCTGCGTTCGAAACTGAGTAAAGTGAACTTAACGCCCTGTTTCGCCAACTCACGCAAATACGGAATCACCTGGCTCTGACCCAGGGGATCGAGCATCCCATTGTACGAAATATAAAGGATGCGTCGCCCTTCAAGAACCATGGGGAACACTCACTGACTTTCGACCAACAAGATTCAGCCCGGCATTGGGGAGCCTGCTTATTTCGACGATTCCCTCGGATTTTAGCGCGCCTGTGACTTCTTGCTCGGTTTGAGGCTGATCGTATTCAGGCGATAACATGTCGAACGTGTCCAGGATGGCCCAATCATATCGCTGCTTTGATGAGAGCGCCGGCTCGCCGACATAGTTTGCGACCGGGATCGCGAAACTAAACACTCGGTTCAGCAGCGGGATCCGGAATAAGACGTTGGTCAGGGGAAAGAGGAGCCGCATCGATTTCTCGATTGCACTCAAGAGCGTCGTTTTGTCGATCCTCTTCGTGAGCGGGCGCAATAGATATTTTGAATACAGGAGCGTAAACAGCTTGCGCTCGTAGATCGTCACCGCTATGCGCCCGCCAGCTTTGATCGTTGGTGGTAAAGCAGCCAGGGCCCGACGCGGTTCAGGCGTGTGTTGAATTACCCCGATACTGTAACAACCGTCAAACGCTTGCGGACGAAAGGGCATTTCGTAGATGCTGCCTTGAACCAAGTGAACATTCTTTCGCCCACTCAGGGTCGAGCGCGCAGCGTCGGTCGCGTTGCTGATGTCGATGCCCACGACCTGACACTCAGTCTTAGATGCGACATCGAGGAAGCGCCCAGCACCGCAGCCCGCATCCAGAATCCACTTTCCATTAAGCCAGTTCGGGGTCCAGCCCGTTTCCGAGTAGAAGCGCTTCTTTGAGATATCCGTCCCGTTAACGGAATCAATCTGTTGAGATCGAAAACGATTCCATTGAAAGCCGAATGACGCAGCGTAGTTGTCTTCCGGAACGAAGCGCGGAATGCCGTCTTTGATAGCGTAACGCTTACCGCATGGTTCGCATTCAAGGGTCCCCGTCCCGATCTCCCCGCTGGCGTATGTCTCTGTAGCTACGCAAGTGAGTTTCCCCAAACAGCTCGGACACGCCAAAACCTCAACCAACTTCAACCACATAACGTCTATTGTTCGATAAGCTTTCGCCTGCCGTCTTGGGCAACAATTTTAAGAAGTCTATCGTAACGACAATTGTCCTCAACGACGAGAAATTACCTTGTAGGTATCAGGCGAGTGGGCGAAGAGTCCTCGCCAGCCGGTAGAGCGGCCGCGAATAAGTCAGCAAACAGGCCATCATTGCCTGAGTGTTGAATGGAGGCGTCCAAATCCGCTTAGCGGCGCAGGCTTGGGCCTTCTTGAACTTGCCTTTCCGGTAATAATCGACAGCCAGCCAGTAATTCTGAATGGCCGTGATTGTCCGGTCATACCTGTAGTTAAGATAAGAGTTGAGGTAGTCGTAAGTTTGGACGACCTCACGGGCATTTCCCGAGGTGTTCGCTGCGGAGAAGGTTCCCCCACGATGAATGCGATAAGCCCCCATCACTTTATTGATATACCCAATCTTGCCGAATTGCGCGTTCAAAACATGCAAAGTGAAATCGGCGATGCGCAAGGTGTAGAACCATTCGGGAAACTCCGTGATTAGCCCGTTCCTAAACACCGTTGCACAAGTCGGAATAAAATTACCCTGCCCCAACAAATCTTCGATGGTCGAAATCTTCTTGTGGCCGAAGCGTGGTTGCAACCGGGGAATGACGCTGCCGTCTTCGTGAAATACCTTAACAGCATGAAAGCAGATCGCGCACTCCGCATGCGACTCCAGAAAATCAACTTGCTCCTGCACCTTTGTGGGCGAAGACCAGTAGTCATCACCCTCCAGTAGCGCGATATACTCACCTCGGCAAGCCTGAATGGTATTGGCAAAGTTTCTATTCGCGCCCAGATTGTGCGTCGGCACCAGCAACCGAATCTTGTCGGGATAACGCCTCTGGTACTCGATCAAAATGCGCGGCGTGTCATCGGTCGAACAATCCTCGCCGATGACGATTTCAAATTCAAAGCTTGTGTCTTGCGCCAACGCACTCTCCAATGCTTGCGCAATAAACCGCTCGTGATTGTAGGTGATGAGGCAAACACTCAGTTTCATAGTGCCGCCAGCCTCTGTCCAACTTCATCGCCCTGCAAGATAACCAAACGCATGATCTGGCAGATAGCCTCTATCTCCTCGGCGGCGACGGCAGTGCCAGTAGGAAGCACCAGGACGCGCTTCACCAATTTCTCCGTCTGTGGCAGCAAGAGCCGCGCGTGAGGGAAAAATGAGCGATATGGCTCCATCCGATGGCAGCCAGGATAAAAATAACGTCTTGCCAGCACACCCTCAGCCCTGAGAATTTTGAGCAACTGGTCGCGGCTCACGCTGGTTGCGCTTTCATCGATCTCCAAGACGATATATTGATAGTTGCTCTGCAAGCCCTCGTCAAACGTCAGCATCCTGACGCCGGCGACATTTGCCAGTTGAGTTTGGTAGTGCAGATAGTTACGCCGATTGATGTCGACAAAGTCATTCAGGCTTTCGAGGCCAGTCAATCCCATCACGGCGGAGAGTTCGTTCATTTTGCCGTTGGTGCCAATGTAGATGACGTTGTCAAATCCTGAAAAACCAAAGTTCTTCATCAAGCGTATGCGAGCTGCCAACTCGTCGTCGTTGGTCGTAACCGCTCCGCCTTCAAAGGTGTTGAAGAATTTAGTGGCATGAAAGCTAAACACCTCGGCATCTCCAAAACTGCCCAGCATCCGTCCATTGAGCGAGCAGGCGAAGCCATGCGCGGCATCGAACATCAACTTAAGTTTGCGGCGATTAGCGACCTCAGCCAGCGCCTCGATGTTGCACGCTTGTCCCCACAGATGAACGCCGATGATGCCGCTGGTTCTCGGCGTAATTAGCTCCTCCACGCGCCCGGGATCGATCATGTGATCGCGCGGGTCTATATCACAAAAGACCGGCGTAATCTTCTGCCACTGGAGCGCGTGGGCAGTCGCAATAAAAGTGAACGAAGGAATAATGACTTCACCACTAAGCCCTGTGGCGCGAATAGTGATTTCCAGCGCGACGGTAGCATTGCACATCGCGATGCAGTGCTTGACATCTAGAAACTCAGCGAGTCTTCGTTCAAGTTGTTGTACATAGGGACCATCATTAGTAAGCCACCGGGTATCCAACAGATCGTTTATTCGGGCGAGGAGCCGTTCGCGGTTACCAATGTTTGGTTTCCCGACGTGTAATTTCTCAGAGAAGGCAGGGCAGCCCCCAAAAACAGCCAAGTCATCCAGTCTTTGTTTCATAACGGGATTCAAGCATCGTTAGCGGGTTCAGGCGTAGCTCAAACCGTTCTTGTTCTAAGGTGACCTCAAGCCCGCTCTGGCCAGGAAAGGTCAAGGCCCGAACTAGCCTTAGTAGATCTTTACTGCTGAGCTTTTCCCACTCTGCCTGCTGCTTCAGTTCGTAGAACTCTTTCTTCCTGTGATAGGTTCCACCCAGGGGTTGGCGATGAGTGGGGAGATTTTCCCCGCTAATGATTTGTGGCCAGTATTGAACGAAAAGATTTTCTTCAGCCTCCCTAACTCTCCGGAAAAGCGAACCTCCGGTGTCACTTCCATTATACGGTACGTTAGTCTGTGCGACTATCGGCCCCTCATCCACGCCTGCTGTCATCTCATGAAGGGTCGCCCCTGCCGGCGTTTGTTCCCACAACGCCCAAAAAATCGGATAATAACCACGACCCCAAGGCAAATAACCCGGGTGCAGATTGTATATCTTTTCATATTTCTCTATCAGTTGGGGCTTCAATATCGCCGCGTAATGAACTGAGAATCCAACCCGAGCGGGAACGTAATTAGCGGAGTTCGCATTTCCCAGAACCGTCTTTAGACCTAAGGACTGAGCGCGTTTGGCGAGCGCCTCATCTAAAGTGACTATCTGGTTGACTTGATCGGCCGGCGTCCTATTAAGCGCCCAATCGCCGATGTCGCTTCCGAGCAAAAGGTCTGTCTTCATTATCCATTGAAACCTATTCGCCAGTGTTGGGCGTCAGTTGGAGCAGCAACGAACGCATTTGCACCGCGCCGAATGAATTTACCATCTCTCATTTCTCTGCCTCGTGAGCATGTGGTTCCTGATGCGTTTCGCTTCTCCTGGCTTTAGTAGCGCGATAAGCCATCCGGCAAGAGTCGCTAGATCGATTGCCACCATAATCAGGATGACATATGCGAATCTCAAAGGATTTAGAACCCAGAGCAACCCTCGGCCTTCGCGATTAAACCAAATGTTTTTTCCCACGCGCGCTAATTGAATCGCCATCGGGACCAGCAGCCACCAGGCACTCATGAATGCTGCCAGGGCCACAAAGGCCAGCGAAAAGAGATAGTAGCCCAACACCACATAGTGCCAACGTCGCTTCTGTCCGGCCCAGACATTCGCACTTGAAAAGGACACGAACCGGCGCAAGGTGCGCCACAATGTTGGGCGGAGCTCCCAATGCACCACGGCTCCTGGCGCCCACCCGATCTTACAACCCTTATTCTCTATTTCGTCAAAGAATATCAAATCCTCAGAAGCCCGCAGGTCGGGAAATCCTCCCACAGAATACCAGGCTTCTCTCTTTACCAATGACGAGGCGATGAAGGGTCCACGTACGCGTCCGTGGTTTGTTCTAGTCTTAGGCGGAACATAGGCAATCGACGCGCATTCTTTGAAGAAGGAATCGGTCTCAGGTTCAAAGCTGCCACAAACGATATTGAGCTCGGGCTGCGATTGCGCGATCTCGACCAGGCGGGCGAGCCACTTAGGATCGAGTCGGATGCCCGCATCCGTTAACGCTATCCATTCGTGACGAGCATTCGCGATGCCGATATTGCGCCCGAGTCCGGGGGAAGCTTTGGAAGCTTCAATCACGCGTAACTTTGGATTATTCGCGCGTGCCTCGTGCAGAATCTTAAGCGTGCCATCTTTACTGCCACCATCAACGATCACGACCTCGTCAGGTTCGCGCGTTTGGGCTGCTATACTAGCCAACAACTCTTTGATGCTGGCCGCTTCATCCCGGACGGGAATTACTAGCGACACTTCCATCTTCGATGCGCCAATTTGCTGCTTCGTGTGGTTGTCCATGTCGTCTTAATCAGATGGGAGGCGCACCTGAAAGTCTTCTCTGCATTGACGCTGATCAGAAGTGCGGATAACGTTCAAAGGAACATTGCCGTAGAATGAAGCCCAGACCGTAAATGTGCTCGGCGGCCCGATAAGGTAGTCGCAACGGGCGAAGGCATACATGTCCTCAATCAGATGATGCGAGCCGAAGGTAAACCGAAATCTCGAAAACAGTTCCGGGTCCTGAGGCCAATCTGAACATATCAGGAATCCTACGCGTGCCTCTGGAAAGAGGCGGACGATCTCATCCATCATTTCAGCGTAACAAACGGTTGGGTAGAAGTACTGCCGGACGTTTGCATAATATAAAATACCTTGGCGAATATGTACTCCGACCAGGATGTCAACGTCCTTACGGGCACCTTCAATAACCGCATCAACATTCTCAAGATAGTCCTCCCGCGGCCGAAAAAATTCTCGGATTGCGTCTGCATGCTTCTGCAAAGCCGGAATGTCGCGAAAGAGCCAACCTCGCAGTAGCAGCAGTTGTCCTGGTTTCGCCGCCGCGAGGAACTGTGGATCTCCGAGGTTAATTTCCGTAACCCAGTCTCGAATGGTGATCTGCCGAATAAAGGGCAAGTCAAATCTCAGCTTGGAAAGAATCCGGGCCGCAAAATGGACCAGGTGATAAATGAATCGCCGTCGCCGGCGCGTGGCTCGAATGCGTGACGTCGTGGGTGGAAATCGACAAAACAGATCGCCGGCAGTGGAAGGAAATAGATCCGCATAATTATCAAGCGCGGTATTCGCCAATTTGAGATCGCTCTCGAGAGCGCGCCCGATGAGGCTCGAGTAGACATACAACATGTTTCCCAACTGCCCAGGTTTGTTCGCAACTACAATCATAGGTTCATATTTTCATATAGCGCATCGAACTCCGCCATTCCTTCGTCACCTCGGTAAGACACAATAATGTCAACGAGTTTGAAAGATTGGTTGCGCAAAAAATCATCGACTTCGTAATATTGGCAGGTATTCTTGTAGAGCTGATGATTGTCCATTTCCGTCAGCACAAACCTGGTCTTTTCCAGGATCCGCGCCCCACCCTTGAGGATATCAAGTTCTGTTCCCTGTGTGTCCAGCTTAATGAGCAGCACGCTCGGTGTATCAGTGAACTCGTCGTCGAGTGTGGAGACTTCAACCCTGGCTTCGTCCTGCTCTTTAAAAGAAGCTTGGAATGTTTTAGGCGTTCGCTCCACTTCCTTAAAATTTATTTCATTAAGGGAGGACGACACATTATTCGCCGTGACGTGAAGCACCGCAGTGCTTTTCTTTCTTCCCAATGCGATTTTCTTGACGCGTATGGCTTTGTAGGTGGTGGCTACCTTATCCAGAGTAGGCCACATTCTGGGGTTTGGTTCGATACAGTAAATCGGCCGATTCTTAAACTCTGTGGCAAAGTATAGTGAGGTGCCACCGTCGAAACCTCCGACGTCTATGATGATTGAATCGGCGGGAATAGGACCATGGCGTTTGATATACCGTGTCGACCAGTATAAGTGCTCAATCCCGCTGGTAAAAAAGACTCCTTTGACATAATGAAGGAGTCTGACATTCGTCCTCAGCGGGAAGAGATAGAGAGCTATAAGTTTGTTTGCGATGCTTCTAAACATCCGAGCTCGACGTCCGCGTTCGGTGGTTGTTAGTTACTGCCTATTACCCGCAGCTCTTTGACCTCTTGGATCAGTCTGGTTTGTTCTCATGACCGCGTAGATGTCTCCAAACGACCGGGCGCACTCCAGCTCAGGCAAAACGTTTTGCGAGAAGGTCTTGTAATCCACATGATCAGGCAAGACGAAATCAAGTTCCTCACCCAGACAATAGTTATATAAGTAATTGGCGGAAATGTCGTGCACCCTCTCGATACACTTCTTAGCCTCAGTAATCGTCAGCGGAGTGAACTCGAAAGACAGCATATGCACTGGCCAACTCAGCCCATTTAAGACACTCAATTCGAATCCTTCAACATCGATTTTGATGAAGCTGGGAACGCCGTAGGCGGCGATCATTTGATCCAGAGTCCTGGTTGGAATCGTAATCGTTCCATTCCATGTTTCCTTGCTGAACAGTTCTTTCCCGACTTTTTGGATAAACTCGGGAGACATTGAAGACAGGTCATGAGAGCTGCTTTGGTAAATGACCGCATCTCCCTCTGTCGCACTCAGCGCAATCGGCTCTATCTTCACGTTCGATTTGAATTTGAACCGAGACCGTAGATGTGTAATGCACTCTGGCTGTGGCTCAAAAGCCACGACCCTCCCGGCAAGTTGCGAGAAAATCGCAGAACGCTGGCCGACGTTTGCGCCCACATCAAATATAAGATCATCATTGCCAATTATCGTAGCGTAAAATGCCTTCTGGGAGATGTCCCGTTGATTGCGGCGAAACCTGATCTCGTTGATCTGATAGTAAACTCCAGCCTTTAACAGCAAGTCTTTGAGCAGCGCTTTCATGCGAGATCCTGTCACACTTCACCTATCCAGGAAAACCATCGTGAGGAAATGGCTGTCGCAGATACTTCACCTCGGTAAATTCAATTGCATGCGATTAGTCTAACGCGGAATCCGGCAAGGGCAGAGCACAATTTCCGCACGGTATATTTAGTTGCTCGTGCTGTGTTTGAATCACGATGTAATTGCCGCCGTGACGGCAGCGGCGCTGTCAGCGTGGCCTCTTAACTGGTCCGCGATCCAACGGTAAGTGCGATCGAGCCCCTCTTCCAGAGAGATCTGTGGTTCCCATTTCAGCACTTCACGCAAACGCGTGTTGTCGCTGTTCCGGCCTCTCACACCCTGGGGCTTCGTCAGATCGTAATGTTTACGGATCGACTTGCCGGCGAGACGGGCGACGATGTCGACCAGTTCATTGATCGAGATCATTCGATCCTGACCCAAATTAATTGGATCGCGATGGTCGCTGCGCATCAGACGATAAATGCCTTCTACGCAGTCGTCGATGTAGCAATACGAGCGGGTCTGCTCACCATCGCCCCAGACTTCAATTTCATCATCGCGATTTGCCAGCGCCACTTTGCGGCAGATCGCCGCGGGTGATTTCTCTCGGCCCCCGTCATAGGTTCCCAGCGGTCCAAAAATGTTATGGAAGCGGACTACTCTGGTGTCTAACCCAAAATCTTCCGTGTAGTGGCGGCAGACGCGTTCCATATAAAGCTTTTCCCAGCCGTAACCGTCTTCAGCGTCCGCGGGATAAGCATCTTCTTCCCTCAAGGGAGTCACGTCCGTTTTATCTTGCAAATAGCCGGGATAGATGCACGCGCTCGAAGTGTAAAGATAGCGCTTGACGCCATTAGCTCTGGCCGCTTCGATCGATTGCAGATTCATCAATGTGTTATCGCGAACGATCTCCGCCTTGTGGCTCTCGATGAAGCCGATGCCGCCCATGTTGGCCGCGAGTCCGTATACTTCATCGATACCCTGCGTGGCTCGCAAGCAGTTTTCCTGGTTGGTCAAATCGAGCAACTCAAACTCATCTGCTGCAGTCGGTTCGTATTCCGGCTCTTTGATATCAACGCCCCGCACCCAATAGCCATGCTCGACCAGATACTTCGTCAAATGGTGGCCAATAAAACCACCGGCGCCAGTCACCAGTACTCTCGCTTGTTTGGACATATATTGCAAAAACTCCTGATAATCGAATGATGCTCTTGGAGGGATTGAAAGTTACATGATGACGCGTGCGATTTCAAGCTAGCACACCTGGCCCGCATTATTCATAAAAGCAGTTCGCATCGGCGTCCGCAGAGGGGACGATTGATAGCAGCCCAGCACTTTAGTGCTGGGATCATCGATAGAAGAGGGGCCGAGCCTGTGAAACGGGCAACAGAAGATCACGAGTGCAAATTACGCAATTAGTCTAACTAATGGTGCGCGCGAGGCTCGAAGCAATAGCTCTGACGCGTGTGTGTAGCCGCGATCAGAGCGAAGCGATCATTTGCCTAACGTACCCAATAGTTTCTTCCGTGTTCTTACAAACCGCGTATGTCTTCATCTCATCGATTAGTTCGCGTTGATGTCGAACGCATCTGGGATTTTCTGACCACCCGATGTTTCCCGAGTGGTAGTTCCAAAGCGAAAACAGGTCTCCCATCACGCCCACCGTTTCGTAGTCCCGCCACGCTACTTTTGCTCTGCAGGCTTTTTCAGCATTAACGATCACGAGATTCATTTTGAGCTCGGAGCGTTTGAGAACCTGTGCAATGTGTTCAAGAGTTGCCTTGCGCGCCATCCTGGGAATTGACGTGTATATACCTTCGCCGGCCGCAACGCGTCGCAGTTCTGAATCATAGATCAGGCCGGTAAAGATAAATGACCGATTCGACTTCAATACGCGCTTGCGTCTGGCTCGTCCGGTTCGATCAAAGAAGTCCACCAGTTCCCGCTTGTCTTTCGTCACCCCCGCGGTATCCATTTCGCCAAAGTGAGCGCGATGGAATGCAACCATGAACTCTTCCGTGGTGAACGAGCAGAGCAGATACTCACTCCACACACTGCTTTCGCCTGCACGCTCTTCGTACTCTTCCATTAACTGAAGCAAATGAGCGCCGCGTTCCGGTTCAGTCAGCACGTTCCAGACAATCGGGTCTTCCTCGAGCCCGCGCCCCGACAACCATTCGACTGAACACTTCAGCGCGCGGCCCAACACTATCAACTCAGCGTCGCTGATGGTGGTCGCAAGTGAGCTTCCCGGATGCGCCTGGAGATTCATAAGAATCTTACTGATGCGATCGCGTCGCAGTTTCGGCTGTTCAGCCTCTAGGTACAGTTCGCCGGATTGGATGCTGCAAACTTTGGAAAGTTCTTCCTGGCTGTAGCCGAGCTTGCGCATTCGGCTCTGCATCCGCAGCGCAATCTCTTTAACCCGCCTGCGAGCGCCGGTGAAGAAACGAGAGGACTTGGGCACGTGGGGCCTCCGTGAGTGTTCGATAAACTTCAGTTTGTCGCCGGGCGGCCATCACCACCTACTGTTAGCTGGCGGAGTCTTCCGTTGGGCACGACAAACGGGAGCCATCGGAATCCGCTGCGCGAGTTTCGCGGATATACTTGCAATCTCAGATTAAGGTTAAAGTCATTCAACCAAAAAGAATCTGAGATTGTGCTTGAAATCGCACAACGTTCGTAGAGCAACGCCTGTATAGTCCATCGCGAACGAAAAGTAAAGGGTTAATCGGCGGCTCCCCCGACCATCGAGCCGCCCACCTTCAGTCGCAAAAGCCCCTATGTCCCCTAAACTCACGAGAGTTTTATCTCGCGTAGCCATCCCGTCTCATCGGCGACGTTACAGAACCGCGAGCGGTAGCGACCGGCCAAGGCCTTTAGCAATCACACACCATCAGCAGCTCCGCCCGCAATCTTCATTTCATACTCCAATCTCAAGGTCAATTCTTCTGCAATCTCATTACATCTCGGAGGATTCAATATGAAAAAAACAAACCGTAACGCACTACTACTTGGAATAGTCTCGATTATGCTGGCATTCCCTTTAGCGATGTTCGCTCAGGATGGAACGCGGAACGCCGCAGGAGAGACTTTTCTTCTCAAGGAAGGAACAGAGGTCGCCCTCAAGTTCGCTCAGGATATTAGTTCCAAAACCGCAGCGGAAGACGACCGAGTCAATTTTGAATTGGCAGAGGACTTGAAGGTTGGCGACGTGGTTGTTGCCAAAGCCGGAACAAAAGCCGTCGGCTCTGTGACGCACGTCAAGAAAGCGGGAATGATGGGCAAAGGCGGCGAGCTGAACGTCCGCCTGGAGTACCTGAAAGTCGGTGATTCCCGCGTTCGTTTGCGCGCTAACAAAGGTAAAGAAGGCGAAGACAAGACCGGCACGGCGGTGGTGCTCACGGTCTTGTTTGGACCAATCGGATTAATAAAGCACGGAAAGAACGTCGAAGTGAAATCCGGCGCTCCGCTGAAAGCTTTCGTGGATGAAGATATTAAATTGCTGGCCGATAAGTAGGGCCAACCGTCTTCAAGCTCGAAGAACTCAGCCCCGTCTAAAAGGTAATGCCACAAAGAACCCACGACGGTGTGACTACGGCTTTATCAAAGGCACTGGCGCAAGGTGGTGCGCGGTCGCAAAGATACTTGATTTCGGAATCAAGCTACCGCGCTGTGTAGTAATCGTCACCGTGACGCGATCAAGAAGCATGAGACCCGAGATTTTTAAAAGGGAGAATTATGATCAGACCCCCCAAACCCACAGAATTCTTCTTTGCGATTCTTCTGTTTGCATTTTTTCTTTTGGGATCCTCCGCACTCGTGGAAGCTCCCCGCAACAATGCGGACAGCAAGATGACAGACGGTGTGGCCCGTGTCGATAGCACGCCGGTTGGGCGCGAGCGGGAAGTAAAAACGTCACATCTTCGAGATTACCACACATTGCTCGAGCCTCTCCCGGCTAGCGCAATTAGTGCCCCTACCTTTGGTGGCCTTAGTCAGATCACGAAGAAACTGGCCGAACCTAAAGGGCAGAACGAAGCAAGACCGGATCAGCCCGACGAAGCCATCAAGTGGCGACTCCTAAGACAAGTGGACGAGAATGGCTTCATTCCGCATAACGCACTCATGGACGCTCGGGAGCAGGCAAAGCAAATGCCGATTAATTCGTCGGCATGGCCAAATGATTCTTCTCACAAGAACGAGAATATGGTTCCTGAAGTAGGAGGAATACAGCCTGGGGGCTGGACATGGCTCGGACCTGGAAACATTGGCGGTCGAATTCGCTCGATTATTGTTCATCCGACCGACCCTCAAACAATGTGGGTGGGTAGCGTCGGCGGAGGAATATGGAAAACGACTAACGGCGGTGGCACTTGGACGCCTCAAGACGATTTTATGGCGAATCTCGCCGTTATGAGTATGGTGATTGATCCTACTAATCCGAACGTTCTTTACGCAGGGACAGGTGAAGGCGTGT
>WNFT01003313.1_pt1 | contig 15636 bp, 12 predicted proteins | sample 5400191 | NCBI WGS metagenome assembly WNFT01 (sample SAMN13153359, study PRJNA577476) | soil metagenome | isolation source: 80 cm saprolite under Madrone tree | place: USA:California | collected 2016-06-14 | reverse complement strand
AAAATGTCGCGCTGAACGCGCTCGTCTTCCTGTATCGCCACGTGCTCAAGCAGGCATTCCCCGACCTCGAGGGGATCGAACCGGCCAAACGATCTGGCCGTATTTTTGAGTGACACCGCCCAAGCCGGTGGCATCCGCCTCAGCTCTTCCCTAACGCCTGCTGGCACAGGGCTATCCCATCAGCTGCCTGCGTGTTTCCCAGGCGCTCAGCCTCTGCGAAGCAGGGCAGGGCCTCCGCATAGCGTTGGAACGCATTGACCAGTATGACCCCTTTGTTGAACCAACCTTGCTCCAGACGTGGGTTGAGCGCCAGGGCACGCTCGAAGCAGTCCAGAGCCTCTGCCGGACGCTGCAGCTCTGCCAGGGTTAAGCCTTTGTTCACCCAGGCTTGTTCATTGCGCGGATGGAGAGTCAGGGCACGGTCACAGCAGCCGAGGGCTTCCGCGTGTCGTCCCATATCGCCCAGGACAGCGCCAGCATTGAACCAGGCCTGCGCATTACGCGGGTTGAGAGTGAGCGCGTTGTTGTAGCAACCCAGGGCTTCCGTGCGGCGGCCCAGCGCGTCCATGGCAACCCCAATGTTCACCCAGGCTTGTTCGTTACGGGGGTTGATTTTCAGGGCGCGATCACAATACGCGCGCGCTTCTTCTATCTGTCCTAAAGCGCCGAGCATCATCGCCTTGGTCACGAGGGCTTGCTCGCTCTGTGGGTTGAGCTGGAGCGCATGGTCACAACACGCCAAAGCATCTTCGGTTCGACCCAGGGTTTCTAAGACGTTACCGCGGTGCACCCAGGCTGGCTCGCTGCGTGAGTCGATGGCCAGTGCACGGTCATAGCACACTAACGCTTCCTGAGGCCGCTCGAGGCTTTCCAGACCAGCCCCAATGTTGGTCCACTGGACGACGTCCAGAGCTGCCCCTACGACTGGCTGTGGCGTAGGGGTCTTGGTGAGACTGAAATAGATCTCACCGAGTTGCTCTCGCACCGCGCGAAAATCCGCACACCGTTGGGCTGGGTCTTTGGCCAGACAGGTCTCGAGAAGAGGCCTGAGGACTGCGGACTGCGGACTGAGTGTCGGGGGCGGTTGAGTGCGATGGAGGTGGGCCAACTCCTGCCACGTGTCCCCCGTAAAGGGTAACTTACCCGTCGCCATCTGGAAGAGCAGCACACCGAAGGCGTAAATGTCGGCCCGCACATCGGCCTGGTGTGGATCGTCAAAGAGCTCGGGCGCCATGTGCGTACATGTGCCCGCCACCGTGCCCAGGCGGCTTGGCCCAGCCTGTAAGCGGTGAACTGAGAGCGCTGGGGCGCCATCTAGTGCGGCCTCCAGTCCATCAAACACCGGGGCCACGCGCACATCCGTGAGCTTGAGAGCGCCGTCCGGTGTGATCAGGCAATTGCTGGGTTTGATGTCACGATGGACCTGCACGCCTCGCGTCAGCGCGTGCATGATCCCATCACAGCACTGTATGGCGAAGCGCATAACCTGCGGCAGATCCTGCGTCAAGCGCGGAATGCCGATCCAATCACGCAGGTCGCCGCCACTGACGTATTCCAGGAACAGCAACGGCTGGCCGTCGATCATCTCTACGAAGTGCGCCTGCACGACATTGGTGTGGGCGTCGAGATTGATCCAGGTTTGCGCTGCTTGCACAAAGCGTTCGGCGAGAACCGCGTTGCTCGTGAGAAGCGTCTCCGGCAACGTCTTGGCGGCATAGGGCAATTGGGTCTCATGGAAACGTGCTAGACAAATGCCTCATCCAGACTCTGGACTTGCGCTGGCGACAGACGCCAGCCGGACGCCTGGCAATTTTCAACAGTACGCTCGACGCTGTTAGACTTGGGAATGGCGATAACGTTGGGTCGGGCCGTGCACCAGTTCAGCGCCACCTGCGCCAGGGTCTTCTGCACATCGGTCGCAACCTGTTCTAAGACACGCGTGCTCTGACTGCGTCGGAAACGCGAGGCGGTTGCCAGACGACCGTCGTCCAGAGGCGTGTAAGCGAGAATCGTGATGTTATGCTCCTGACAGTAGGGCAGCAAGTCACGCTCGATCTCACGGCGGTTCAGGTTATACAGCACCTGATTGGAGACAATGGGGTACTTGGTCATCACCTCCTGCGCGGTGCGCAGCTCCCGCAGGGAGAAGTTGCTCACCCCGATGTAGCGCACCTGGCCGCGATCCACCAGGGTTTCCATGGCCTGCATGGTTTCCTTGATGGGCGCGCGCGCATTGGGCCAGTGGATCTGATACAGATCGATGACCTCCGTACCCAAGAGACGCAGACTGGCGTCAGCGGCGCGTAAAACTGCATCAGAGCGCAGGTGCTCACCCGAGACCTTCGTGGCGATAAACACGCGCTCACGCATGCCTTGGATCGCCTGCCCGACGACATTTTCGGTGCGATAGATTTCCGCCGTGTCGATGAGGTACGCCCCGAGCTCGATACCACGACGCAGGGGCTCGACGCCACCACGATACTTCCAGGTGCCGAGACCGATCTCTGGCACCATCACACCGGTGTTTCCAAGTTGCTTCAGTTCTATCATGCACTACTCTCCACGGCGAGTGGCTGTGGCCGGGGCGGGAAACTCGTCTGGATCAATGGGAATTTCGATCACCGCTGGCTTGCCGCACTGCAGCGCCGCCTGCACCGCATCGCCAATCTGGTCGGCATGCTCAATATAATAGCCCTTGGCGCCGAACAGGTCAGCGTACTTATCGTAACGCGGGTTGCCAATATCAGCGCCGACATAGCGCTGATTATAAAAATGCTTTTGATAGGCTTTCTCCGAGCCCCAGCAGTTATTGTTCATGACCAGTGTAACAACATTGATATGGTGCCGCACCGCGGTCTCGAGCTCCTGGGCATTCATCAAAAAGCCCCCGTCGCCGTGGATCGCCAACACCGGCGACTGCGGACGGCCCAGCTTGGCGCCCAGCGCCACCGGAAAAGCAAAACCTAAGCCTCCCAGATCAAGCGGGGTCAAAAACGTGCGTGGGTGCGAGAAGTGGAGCCGGTCATAGCCATAGGCCGGCGCTGCCCCGGCGTCCAGAGTCACAATCGTCTCGGGGGGGAGCACGCGGCGGAGCTCGACGTAGACCCGCTGCGGTTTTAAGGGCAAGGTGTTGAGGTTTGCCTCGGCCTGTAGGCGGGTCTGACGCTGGGCGCGTAGCCCCTCCGTTTCCTGCTGCCAGGCAGCGCGGGTGGCCGGCACATGTGCCTGGGAGAGTCCTTCCAGAAGGGCGGCCAGGGCCTCGCCGGCATCCGCCTGGATACCGAGCGCCACCGGGTAGGTGCGGCCAATGTCACGGCTATCGATATCGATCTGCACAAGGCGTGTGCCAGGCTGGATGTAGCGCTGGTCGTAGTAGGTGGTGAAATTCCCTAAGCGCGAGCCGACCACCAGGAGCAGATCAGCCCGACGACAGGCCGCCGCCGCCTCGGGCGAGCCGGCACGGCCCAGTGGACCGATATAGAGCGGGTGCGTATTCGGGATCGCGTCGTTGCGACCATAGGCGGTAATCATGGGCAGCACGTACTGCTCACTGAGGCGCACCGCCAGCTCATTGGCTCCTGCCCAGGTGACACCGCCCCCCACCAGCATCAGCGGTCGCTCCGCCTGCTGCAGTAGCCGCACGGCTTCACGAATGCCCTCGGGGTGCGGCAGTTGCGGGTAATCCGGACGATAAGTGCCAGGCGGTGCGATCTCTGTCTGGAGCACGTGATTATTCAGGACGTCGCGTGGGATGTCGATAAACACCGGGCCTTTGCGGCCCGTCATGGCGCTGCGTAGGGCATAGTGCAGGATTTCAGGGATGCGCTCGGGCTTGTTCACCTGGATCGCCAGCTTGGTCACCGGCTTAAACATGCTGAGCAGGTCGAGCTCCTGGAAGGCATCTTTATAATAATGCCCAAACGGCGGCCCCCCAGCGATCGCCACCACCGGCGAATGCCCGACGTATGCCGAGGCGATACCCGTAAGCAGATTCGTCGCCCCCGGGCCACTGGTGACTAGGCACACTGCTGGCGTGCCGGTGACCCGCGCCAGGCCGTCAGCCATGAATGCGGCCCCCTGCTCATGGCGTACATTGATGTACTCCACGCTCTTATCATCGTAGAGCACGTCTAGCACATCTAAAAAAGTCGAGCCCACGATGCCAAAGATATGCCGGACCTGCTCCGCCTTCAGCAGTTCAATGACCGCCTGCCCACTGTTGATCTCAGCCACAGATGCTTCTCCTTTACCTCCCTCTCCCCTGCCAGAGGGTTTGAGCGAGGGGTGCGGGTCCTCTGCCCGGGTTCAGCCAATTTTCACGCCGTATTTCTCAATGGTATCGTCGCGTAGCTCAAGTCCCAACCCGGGTGTGTCTGGCAAGGTCATATAGCCGTCCACAATCTCCGGTCGCTCTTGGAACAGCTCGAACCACAACGGATCACGATTCGGATCAGCGAAGGATTCTAAAATAAACCCGGTTGGACTGGAGGCCAGGGCGTGTACATGAATTTGCGGGTCATGATGCGCCGCCATGGGCACGTGGTAGAGCTCGGCCATGGTCGCCGCCTTGCGCCAGGTGGTCAGACCACCGGCCCAGGTCGAATCGATAATCAAATAATCCACCAATCCTTCAACCAGCAGAGTGCGTAAGCCAAAAGGCGTGTATTCCGCTTCCCCAGCCGCAATCGGGATGTTGGTCGCCGCTTTGAGACGCTGCAGCGTGTGTCGCTCATCGTACCAGGGCATCGGATCTTCAAGCCAGAAAATATTGTAGGGTTCGCACAGACGGGCAGCACGTATGGCCGTCTGCAGGTCCCAGCCCTGGTTGGCGTCGAGCATCAGGGCCACGTCGTCCCCGGCGACCTCTCGGATAAACCGCACCCGCTCGGCGTCCGCCTCAGGCGTGAGCCCACCGACTTTCACTTTGAGGGTGCGGTAGCCCTTTTCCAGGTAGAGCGCCGCCTCGCGCGCCAGGTCGTCGGGACGCTCATTGTCTTTGTAATAGAAACCAGTCACATAGGCGGGGACCTTCTGGCGCAACGCGCCACCCAGCAGCGCATAGACCGGCCGCTCAATCGCCTTCCCCTTGAGGTCCCACAGGGCAATATCGATAGCGCTCATGGCCGTCACCAACTGCCGCTGTTGGCGCGCCAGGGCGGGGATACCGCGCACTGAAGTATAAGTCAGGGCAAACAGGTCCTGCCAGATACGCTCGCTATTGAAGGGGTCTTCCCCCACCACAAGTGGCGTGATCTGCTGCATAATCTCATTGACAACGCGCATACCTTCTGGACCCTGGCGGAACAAAAACGGCCCATGCGCCTCGCCAACGCCCACCAGACCGGCGTCGGTACTCAGCTTGACGATCACCTCACTCACCTGGCTGATCGTGCTGGTCGAGGTGCGTACTGGTTGTGGAAGCGGAATGGACAAGAAGTATGTGTCGAGTCGGGTGATTTTCATCGCAACCTTTCGCGTGGCAGCACGCTTCTGCCATGCCAAACACCTCTGGCACACTGTGCCCTGGATCATGTGTGGCATTCTAGGGCAATATGTGGAGCGAGTAAAGTGACTCTCTTGATGCATCCGGCGTTTGTAGATGGCGTAAGAGACGGAGTCAATAGAGGCTCTCTCCGCGGCACCTGCAGGCTTGCGCCACCTATGACAGATGCTCTCCCTCTTCTGTGTCGCCTGCCCAATATACTACCGGTCCGGTAAACCTCTTAGAGAGGATACCAACCTATCTATGTCGGACGCATGTTTTATAATATAATGCCCTTGACCGCACCATATCTGGTTTACAGAAAAGGAGATATGCCGCATGAGTGCGCCCATGAAGGTCGCTATTGTTACAGGAGCGGGCACTGGCATTGGCAGAAGCGTGGCGCTCGCGCTGTTGCAGGAAGGGTATGCCGTGACCCTGGCAGGACGTCGCAAGGAGCTTTTAGAAGCAACTGTGACGACGGCGGGACCGTCTGGCTCGCGAGCCCTCGTTGTGCCCACTGACGTCGGTGACCCTGCCTCCGTCCGCGCCCTCTTTGCCAAGACGCAGGAGACCGTTGGCCGGTTGGACGTCTTGTTCAACAATGCAGGGACCAGTGCGCCGGCCATACCGCTCGAAGACCTCACCTACGAGCAGTGGAAAGCCGTCGTCGACACGAACCTGACCGGGGCATTTCTGTGTACGCAGGAAGCGTTCAAGCTCATGAAGAGCCAGACGCCCATGGGTGGGCGTATTATCAATAACGGTTCCATCTCGGCGCACGCGCCACGGCCTAACTCCGCGCCCTATACGTCCACCAAGCATGCCATGACCGGCCTCACCAAGTCGACCTCCCTGGATGGACGCAAGTACAACATCGCGTGCGGTCAAATTGACATCGGCAATGCGGCGACCGAGATGACGGCAGTGATGCAACGTGGCGTGCCACAGGCGAATGGGACCGTGGCAGTAGAATCGACCATGGACGTCGGGCACGTCGCGCACGCCGTGGTGTACATGGCAAGTCTGCCGTTGGACGCGAACGTGCAATTCATCACCGTCATGGCCACGAACATGCCCTTCATTGGGCGGGGGTGAGTGGATAGCAAGTGTTGCATCCTCTTCATCATGGCCAAGCGGTAGAGTTTGCCCACTATCGGGCGATGACTTATACTGCGGCGTACCATGTCACAGGAGAGAGGAGATCTCTATGCCCATTGCGAAACCTATACCCGGTGTCTACCAGAAACTCGGTGTACGCCCCATTATCCACGGTGCTGGGACCACGACCCGCTATGGCGGCTCGCTCATGCGCCCTGAAACAATTGCCGCCATGCAGGAGGCGTCGCAGGCGTTTGTCAACATTGACGAGCTGAACGAAGCAGCAGGGGCTGCCATTGCCAGAAGGCTTGGGGCGGAGGCTGCGTTCGTCACCGGGGGAGCAGCAGCGGGGCTGGTGCTGCAGGCGGCAGCGTGCATGACTGGCGACGACCCAGCCAAAGTTGCCCGCCTGCCGGACACCACGGGCATGAAGAACGAGTTTATTATTCAGCGCGCGCACCGCTTCATGTACGACCAGGCATTTCGGGTAGCGGGTGGGGTCTTGGTGGAGATTGGCATAGGACGCCGTACCGCACCGTATGAACTAGAGAGCGCCATGACGGAGCAAACAGCCGGCGTCGTCTACCTCGTCTCGCCCTTCACCAGCCCGCCGGGTATTCTACCCTTTGAAGATGTGTGCGAGATCGCCCATCGCCATAGCGTGCCGGTCGTCGTCGACGCCGCGTCCATGTTGCCGCCGCGCGAGAATCTGTTTAAGTACCTGCGGATGGGAGCTGATCTGGTGAATTTCAGCGGCGGCAAGGGCATCCGTGGACCACAGAGCACCGGGATGCTCGCCGGCAGGAAGGATTTAATTCGTGCCGCGGTGCTCAACAGTAGTCCAAATCAGGGAGTAGGGCGGGCTGCCAAGACCTCGAAGGAAGAGATTGTTGGCCTGGTCACAGCGCTCGAACTCTTTCTCGCCGAGGATGAAGAGACTGAAATGAACCGCTATCGCGAGGTCTGCACCAGCATCGTAGATGCCGTGCGTGACCTTCCTGGCATCCGCGCTGTGGTCGAACAGGATGCCGTCAACCGGGTCCTGCCTCATGCGGTGGTCTACTTCGAGCCATCGTGGGATGGCCCTTCAGGCCATGTTATCCAGGTGGCGCTGGCCCAGGGTGAGCCCCACATCTACGTCCAGCAGGGACCACACCAGGGGGGCTACTTCGACGAAATTGCCATTGACCCGATCAACCTCCAGCCTGGTGACGAGGAAATCATCGCCACGCGCTTGCGCGAGGAACTGACCAAGCGGTAAGTGCCTCTCCAGTCTTCTCCCTGCGCCCTCCGGGCTCTCCTAGGCCTTGAGATACTTATCAATCCAGGCGAGAGCCCACTTCCACGCATTGGGCCTCATTCCGTGCCTTTTTTCAACCACTCGCCACCATCCACCACCATCGTCGCCCCGGTGATGTAGTCACCAGCAGGAGAGGCCAGGAAAATAGCCATGTTCGCGATATCTTCGGCAGTACCAAAACGCCCCAGAGGCACACCGCGCTTCACCATATCATGGAAGGTTGTATTGGACCACAGGTTACTGTCCGAGCCCGGCGTGTAGATGGGTCCTGGGGCAATGGCGTTCACCAGGATATTGAACTTAGCCCATTCCAGGGCCAGAGTTTTGGTGAGGGCCTCCACGCCAGCCTTCGCTGCAGTGGGAGCAACGAGGCCAGGGGAACCTTTGAAATGCAGCGTGGCTGTGATGTTGATGATCTTCCCACCCCCTTGTTCGATCATCTGCCGCCCCACCGCCTGACTGCAGTAAAACGTCCCGTTCAGGGTAGTGTCAACCACGCTATGCCAGCCCTTGTGGGTCAGCTTGCGTGCGGCTGACAAAAAACTCCCAGCGGCATTGTTCACGAGCACGTCGATACGCCCAAAGGTATCCAGAGCCACCTGGATCAGGGCCTGAACCTGAGCCGGATCACGCACGTCAGTGCGTACCGGGAAGGCCTGCACGCCCTGCGCTTGTGCTTCATGAGCGACGGCGCGGAGATGATCTATATGGCGGCTCGCGAGCACCAGATGTGCCCCATAACCAGCCATGCCGAGGGCAATGCCACGCCCAATACCCGTACCACCTCCGGTAACCAGAACGACTTTATCATGCAAGATACCATCGGCAAAGATGTGCATCACACCACCAGGCTTGTTACACTCCTTACTCCAGAAAGGAGCAGGACTAAATTACTCAGGAGTATAAGGCATGTATCTGTGGCAAGAAAAACTGGCAGGATTGAGGGGAAGCCGGTTAATCGTCAGAGGGACTCGAGATAAGCGCTCGTACTATCAGCAGTGCGACATAATCAGTAGTAAAACACAGCAGTCAATCCAGCTCCAGGCGTCACTTGCGCTTGTCAAAGGAAGTCGTAGTATTAACCGGCTCACCACAACCAATTTTCTGTGGCTAACACTACCAGAAGGTACACACAATCAGCAGTACATGCGCTTCAGGCACATTCAGCGATCCAGCTAGTATTCGTGTAGGGACAGGCGATTGGTACGTCAGCCATACCTAGAACTATACCATGTACCCCTCACATAAACAACCGGTTGTTTGACAATACATCCTTATATTTCCTTATCGTTTTAGAAAAATATTTTATTTCTCAGCTGTCAGCTCGACCGGCGTTTTTGGCAGGCTGTTGAGAAAATCCGCTTTGAGCGCATAGATCGGCGTGTACGGTCCAGCCTGGGCATAGACCGTCTTGGTTCCCACTACTTCGGTGTCGGTGGTTTTCCCGACCACGAGGGGACCAAGGGACGAGCCGTCCTGCTGCCATAGAGTGATTTGCACCTGGGGCGCATCCAGGCCGTAGTGGCTCCCGTTATCAGTACTATCAGCGACGATTTTGGCGTATTCCAGGGTGCTCAGTGCATACAACACGTGATCGACCTTCCAGCGCTGTGGAATATCTTGCTTTTGTGGATCGGTGAGCTTCCAGGAATGGCCATTGCGCTCGATAGTGAACTGTGATGAGGGGTACTGCACGCGGATTTTCTGCACCTGATCCGTCGTGAATGCCAAAATTTTTTTATTACGCAGGTCAAAGGCGGTTTTACTCATGATACGTTGGGCTTCGGTCTTCCCTACGAGATAAATGACCGGCCCTTCCCCCAACCTGGCGTAGACGCCCTGCCCATCCGGCGCCTCGGCCCCGAAATCCAGCTCGTACTGGGTGACCTCCTGGGCAGTAGGGGCTTTTTCCCACACCGTGATGCGCTGGCGTGGCGCGTCAAGGCCATAGAGATCGAGCGCCTCTGGCGTTTCGGCGACGAATTCTTTCGCTTTGAGGTCTCGAATGTCCCAGAGCAAACTGTAGATGGCGTCACCCTCCCCAGGTGTGCTCACCGGTTGCTCCAGGACGTATTGGCGTGGACCAGTGGTGGTCACAACGATATGCTCATTGGGCGCTTGCATCTCCAGGCGCGTAACATGGTCGCGCTCGTATTGCAGGAGGGTTTTGTCGCGTAGGGCAGTGGCAGTCTTGGGAAGATTATCCCATAACTCCTGTGGCAGGAGAAACACGCGCGCTGCATCGCCGCGTTTGGCATAGACACCTTTACGTTCCGGATCCACATTGCCCAGCATGAGGGTCAGCGGCGCATGGTCCTGGCCAATGTTCAGACTTATATGCCATGCCGGTGTCTGCAAGCCATAGGACTCCAGCTCCGTCGCCTCCTCAGCCATAAAAGTCTGGACTTTGACGTCATGCAGGCGCTGGAGCATGGCCCGGACTTGTTGATTATCGGCTTTGGCACTCACCGGGGCGGTGAGACGCCAGGTATCCTCCGCCTGGCGTTGCAGGATCACGGGAGTCTCAGTGCCACGCGCGAGCTGCATGTCCTGCACCTCAGCTGGTGTGAAGGCCAGCACCGTTTTATCACGCAAGGCGTGGAGTGAGGCATTCAGGACATCTTTGGCTACACCACTGACGAGATAAATCGCCGAGCGTCCCTCCACTTGTGTATAGTAGCTGCCGCCGGCGGGATTGGCTGCCCCGAGGCGCAGCATGAGTGGTGCAGACTGGCTTTTGAGCGTCACCTGAATTTCCAACTGTGGCGCCGATAGTCCATACGGTTCAAGGGACTGTGGCTGCTCCTCGACCACACGCGTGTAATGGAGATCGGCAACGTAACGCGCTAATTCCTGGTATTTCTGGTCATCACCGCGCACCACCAGCGGTTCCGTGAGATACCAATGCCCATCGCGCTTCTCGGCACGCACTGTTTCTTGCTCGCGCTTGACAGTGAAGCCCGTGACATCGTCCGCGACAAACTGGAACAGCAATTCGCGCTTACTCACTGCCTCCTGCCGCTTTTGCCCCCCCTGAATTTCGTACTGGTAGTAAAATGCCGCCAGTGCAAGTAGGGCAACGACCCAGATAAGCGTCTTTTTGCCACTCACTGCTGCCATTTCCTCCGTAGAAAAACGACTGCACCCGAGGCAAACACCCCCAGCGGTAACAGCACCACTGGTAGCCAGAAGATGAAAGGAGCCTGAGCTGCTGTCAGCATCACTGGACCACTACCACCACCTTTGCGCGGCCGTATCGCAATGAGGTCTTCCTCCTCAGCCAACCAGCTCACGGTGTTCAGGAAAAGATTGCCATTGCCTTGGATAGAGAACAAGCTATTATTGGCAAACTCCGAATCGCCAAACACCACCAGTCGCGCTGCCCGTGGGGCAGCATTGTGCTCTTGCTCGGGCTGCTCTGATGACTCAGAGGTAGGCGCGGACGTGCCCGTCTTGTCGGGGTTAATAGTGGCAACTGCTGCAATGCTGATGGGGCCGCGGCGGTCACTGTCGGCGTCAAACGCGGTGCGACCTTCTTGGAGAGCTTTGAGATCCGTTTCGGCCCAGCTCTCCGCGCTAGTCTTCGCGAGTTCCTGAGCGGTGATCCCCGGCGGCAACTCTTTCGCTACCTGAACCGAGCGCACGACCGGGAACATAGTCATAACATTCCCGAGCTCCTTGGTAATCGCATGGCGCTCGTACGTCATGACCACTGGCATGAGATAATCGCCACCGACCAGGCGCCCCAGCGGATTCGTTTCGATGACTACATCATTGCCGACTTCAATGCCATAACGCTTCACGAAGACCACGAAGCCCGGGACCGTATCAGGATCGATCATAACAAAGAGGTGACCGCCACGCCCCAGAAACGCGCTGAGCGCTTCCGTCTCAGACTCCAACAAGTCCCGCCGTGGCCCTGCCACGATCACCACCGCCGCATCGTCAGGGACCTGTGACTGACGGGCCAGTACCAATTCCTGGACGGTGTAATTTTGATCCTCAAGCGCCTGTTTCGTCACACTATACCCATTGCGGTCGCTATCCGTCAGGGCTGGCTCCCCATGGCCCGTCACGAAATAGACGACCTTTTTCGTATTGCGAGTCACCTTGAGGATGGCATTCGTCAAGGCGGCTTCTTCCACACGAAAAATTTTTTCTTTCTTACCCTTACCCTCAACAACCACCGTATTGTACGCTGTGATGTCGTATTGTTTGGCCAGCGCTGGCTGACGATCAGGATCAATCACTTCATAGGAGAGTTTGTCCGTGTGCTGCGTGTACTGCTTGATGAGATCAGTAAACGTCTCACGATCCCGCTCTGCCAGACTATAGAAGCCGATGACTTTGATGGAATGTTGCAGGCCCTGCAGCAATTTGATGCTTTGCTCGGCCAGGGTAAATCGCTTCGCTTGGGTCACATCGAAACGCCGGTTGTGTTTTAGCGCCAGACTGTATAGTAAGAGCACCACAGCCAAGACAATGACTGTGAACAGGGACGCATGGCTGCCATACTTCAGGGCGCGTAGGTTGAACGCCTGGCGCAGCGTGCGGCGTGGTATCGCAGGTCGTGTAGGCTCCGGTGGCTGGTCCATCTCTTACCCTCGCCAACGTGTAGATTCTATCGAGCGTAATGTGAGAAACAGGCAGAAAACAGTAAAGAGCACAAAATAGGCCACATCCTGTGTTTCGATCACGCCCTTGGCAAAATTTTCATGGTGCTTGGCAAAGGAAAGCTGTGCAAAGAATTTCCCGAGATCTGGCCCGGCGAAATCCACCGCACTACCGATGAGCCAGAAAAAGAGAAAGCCAGCCCAGGCGAGCGCACAGGCAACAATTTGATTCTCAGTCCAGGTGGAACAGAGAAAGCCAAAGGCAAACAGCGTGGCGCCGAGGAGGAGCGTGCCGAGATAACCGGCCAGGATCGGCCCGGGGTCGAGCCGCGCATACAGCCCTGCCAACAGTGGATAGAGAAGACTTAACATCAGCAGGACGATATATACAGCCAGGCCGGCAAAAAATTTGCCCAGCACAATACTACTGTCGCGCAAGGGAAAGGTGAGGAGCAGCTCGAGAGTGCCCGTGCGTTTTTCCTCGGCCCACAGACGCATCGTCAGTAAGGGCAGGGTAAAAACGCTTACCACTCCAATGGTGCTAATCGTAGCGCCTACCACCATTGAACTGATGTCAAGATCGCTGGCCATCATAGGATTGCGCATGGACTCAAAACTCATGCCCAGGAACCAGCGAAAAGACAGATAGTACAACAATCCCACGATAAACAGGAGCCCACCCATCATGACATAGGCGATGGGGAGGGTGAAGTAGGCTTTGACTTCACGTTTGAAGACTGCGTAGATGCTACGCATGGGCCTCCCCTTCCTCCGTGACAAGTTGCACGAACACTTCTTCCAGGCTCAGACGCAGCGCCCGTAACTCGAGGAGCTGCCACCCCTGCTGGACAATCGCCCGCGCCACATCAGGCCGCATGTCGCGCTCTTTGGTGGTCGACAGCGTGTACACGCTAGCGCCGCTCGGATTGGCGCCATTCTTCGCCACCGTTAATACTCCTGGCAGACCCTGCAAGCGCGCCAGCACCGCCTCCTCTGGGCCCTGCACTTCCAGATGAATGGAGCGATAGGGTTGCGTCCGCTCCGTCAGGTTGTCTGGTGTGTCGATCGCTACCACCTGTCCACTATTGATAATGACCACCCGGTCACACGTCATACTCACTTCGGGGAGGATATGGGTGCTGAGGATGACCGTGTGGTTGTGCCGGAGGTTTTTAATGGTCTGGCGGATGTCGATGATCTGACGGGGATCAAGCCCCACGGTGGGCTCATCGAGAATGAGCACGGGGGGATCATTGAGCAGCGCTTGCGCCAGGCCAACGCGCTGGCGATAGCCTTTCGAGAGATTCCCGATCAGGCGGCGCTCCATCTCCTGTACACCACAGAGTTCTATCACCTCGCCGACTTTACGGGTGCGCTCGCGACGCGTGATCCCCTTCACTTCGGCGACGAAGTGCAAGTAGCCACTGACCGTCATCTCTCTGTACAGCGGCACATTCTCTGGCAGATATCCGACCCGCTGACGCACTTCCAGCGCCTGCGCAAAGACATCGTAGCCGGCGACCATGGCGCGACCGCTACTGGCCGACATAAATCCCGTCAAGATACGCATGGTGGTCGTTTTCCCGGCACCGTTAGGTCCCAAGAACCCCAGAATCTCTCCCTTCTCGACGCTGAAGGAGAGATCCCGGATGGCGATCACGGGACCGTAGTATTTACTGAGGTGATCCACCTCGATCATCCTGTACTCTCCTCCTGCCCGCCTTTTTAACCCTCTTTACTTGGCTTGAGTGCGACGTAGAGGCTGCTGCCACGGCGTTCGAGCAAGAACAACGCTGGTGCATTCGAGGTGAGATGGGAAGTCGCTTCGGTATACGACTCGATATCCATCACCGGTTGGCGGTTCACTTCGCGGACAATATCGCCGCGCTGAATGCCCGCTTCAGCCGCCGGGCTATCCGGCGCCACACGCGACACCACCACGCCCTTGGCATTGTCCAGCCGCAGACCACGCACAACCTCTGGCGTAATAGCTTCGACCTGAAGCCCCAAACTCTCTCCCACGTCAGCTGGCTGCAACTTCGCAGATGCCTCTTTTTCCTCAGGCAGCGTCCCCAGGGTCACAGGAACCGTCGTCTTCTTGCCACCACGCACCACCTCAACCTGTACTTTCGTTCCGGGTGCAATGGCCGCCACCAGACGCGGCAGCTCAGTGGAGTCCTGCACTTTATTGCCATTAAAACCTACGATGACGTCCCCGCGTTGGAGGCCGGCTTTGGCCGCTGGGCCATCCGACATGACATCCGCCACCAGGGCCCCCAGGGTGTCCTCCAGATTGAACGCTTTGAGGAGATCGGGGGAAATACTCTGAATCGCCACGCCTAACCAGCCACGCGTGACGCTGCCTTTGTCGTGGAGTTGTAAAAACACTTCTTTGGCAAGATTGATAGGAATGGCAAATCCAATACCCTGGCCACCAGAAACAATTGCCGTGTTAATGCCAATCACTTGCCCACGCATGTTGAAGAGTGGGCCACCGCTATTGCCAGGGTTAATAGAAGCGTCGGTTTGAATGAAATCGTCGTAGGGGCCAGCGCCAATAATTCTTCCCTTGGCACTGACGATCCCGGACGTGACGGTGTGTCCTAAACCAAACGGATTCCCAATGGCCAGGACCCATTCCCCCACTTCGAGCGCATCAGAATTGCCAAATGGAACTGTGGGCAGTGGTTTGGGACTTTTTACTTTGATTAAGGCGAGATCGGTCTTTGGATCGCGTCCAACCAGCGTGGCGTCAAACTCTTCCTTCGTTGCCAGGGTCACTTTAATTTCTGTTGCCCCTTCAACCACATGATTGTTGGTCACAATGTACCCAGTTGAGTTAATAATGAAACCTGAACCGAGGCTAGGACGCTGGCGTCTCCGGCTGCCGCGGCCGCCGAAGAAGCGATCAAAAAATTCCTGAAACGGGTCGTTCTCCTCCCCACCAAAAGGCGCACGACTCGGAGCCGGTTTTCCCTCCGTTTGCTTGCTGCTGATATTCACCACGGCGGGCTTGAGATGTTTGGACAATTCGACAAATGCTGGCACTATGGGCTGTTCGCCGCCCGCAGCACCGCTCCCTTCCTCCCAGAGCGGTGCTGCACTGAGGGACAGGACTGGCAGGAAGCAGGCAAGCCATA
>WNFT01002562.1_pt1 | contig 15638 bp, 6 predicted proteins | sample 5400191 | NCBI WGS metagenome assembly WNFT01 (sample SAMN13153359, study PRJNA577476) | soil metagenome | isolation source: 80 cm saprolite under Madrone tree | place: USA:California | collected 2016-06-14 | reverse complement strand
CGTCTACTCGAAATCGGTGCGCGTCGCCGGCAACGAGATGGACGAAGCCATAACCCAGTACATCAAACGGAAATACAATCTGCTGATCGGCGAACGCACGGCTGAGGCGATCAAGATCGAACTCGGCTCCGCGTTTCCGCTGGACGAAGAACTCTCGTTCGAAGTGCGCGGACGTAATCTGATCGAAGGAATCCCAAAAACGATTACGATTACCGACGAAGAAATTCGTGAGGCTTTGGCCGATTCAGTCTCGACGATCATCAATGCGGTCCGCGTCGCGTTGGAACGGACACCTCCGGAACTGTCCGCCGACATCGTCGAGCGGGGCATCGTCCTCACCGGCGGCGGCGCGCTCTTGAAGAACCTCGACAAAAGACTCTCAATTGAAACCGGTCTCCCGGTTTCGTTGGCCGAAGATCCGCTTGCTTCGGTCGTGCTGGGTACGGGCAAGATGCTTTCAGACTTTGATTTGCTCAAGCGGGTGAAATGGGATAATAGTTTGACAGCAGGAACGTAACAAGATTTCGGAATTCGGATTGCGGATTTCGGATTCGCACCGAAGTGAAAAATGCGCGGTAATTCGCAATCCGAAATCCGCAATCCGAAATTCAGCCATGGCTGCTATTCGCACTCAGAGAGAAATTCGTCAGCGCGCTCCCTGGTGGCTGATTGCTCTGCTGGCTCTGAATTTCGGCTTAATGACGTACGACGCTCGCGATGTTGCCACTAAACAGCGCAAGATTCGCACGATGGCCCAAACCGTGGCTGATCCTTTCGAGCGCGCGGGCTCAGGCGTGGGGAATTGGATCGGCGGATTCGTTGGCAGTTTCGGCGAACTGCGGCGCGCTTCCGCGGAGAACCAGCAATTACGCGAACAGGTCAAGCAAATGCAAATGGAGCTGCGCGACAATGCTCCAAAAGCGGCCGAGGCTGAGCGGCTCGAAAAACTTCTCGCCTTAAGTGCCAACCTCACCTACAAAACAGTCGTCGCGCGTGTGATTGCGAGAGATCCCTCGATGTGGTTCGACAATATCACCATCGATAAAGGCCGCTGGGCCAGCGTGGAAGTCAACATGCCTGTGGTCACGCCCGAAGGCATCGTCGGTCGCGTAATCTCGACCAGTCCCTTGAACGCGCAGGTGATGTTGATCACCAACGAGAAATCCGGTGCCGGCGCTATCGTTGGCCAACTGGGCCAATCGAGCGCGTTGGGATCGATCAAGGGTCTCGGTGAATCCGGCCTGTTGGACATGCGTTACGTTTCCGGACTTGAAAAGGTCCAGTCCGGCGATATCGTCAAGACCACCGGGCAAGATGCGATCTATCCCCCCGGCTACAACGTGGGCGAAGTGGTCGAGGTCAAGTCAGGCTCGGCCACGCAGACCCAACTAATACACGTCCGGCCCGGCGCGGGGTTAGAGCGGCTCAAAGAAGTTGCCGTGCTGCTGTATCACCCGCCGCCACGGTCGGAATCGGATCAATCGCTCCCCAACGTGGAAAAGAAAGTCGGCCGTAGGCAGTAATCAGTCGGCAGGAAAAACCAATAAAAGAGCCAGCGTGGTCACTCATAATGATAGAAAGCAAGCGAGACTCAGGGATGATCCGGTCGTTTCCTGCCTCCTGCCTTCCGCCTACTGCCTACTATTTTTCCCATGCGTCAACTGAAAATCGCGGCGGTATTAATCGTCGCTATTGCTTTACAATCTGCGCTGCGTGCCGTTTGGCAACCACTGGCTTATGTGGATCTCACGTTGGTTCTCGTGGTCCATTTTGCGCTGCAACGCGAGCCGCTGAATGCGTTGTTTGTGGCCGCGGCCGCCGGCTTGACCTTGGACGCGATGGGGGGCGGGTTGTTGGGAGCCGGAGGCTTTTCAAAAGTGCTCACTACCTACGCAGTTTACTTTGTAGCGCAGCGGGTGATGCTCGATACTACGCTTCTGCGTATTCCGGTTTTGGCAGGGGCCAGTCTGATTGATAATGTGGTCTACGTCGGCATGCATCGGCTGTTGGGGCAAACGCCGCCCATGCCCTTCGTGCAGTCACTTTCGTACAAACTGATTGCGACGACGGTTGTCGGCACCACTTTGCTCTACCTGTATGATTCTTACTTCAGCGCTAAGGCCCGGCAGCGGCAACAATTCACGGTGCGTCGCCGCGTGGCCCGACGAGGGACGAGCTCCTTGAGAAGAGGGAGATGAATGTGAGCACTTGGGTTAACTCCCTCACCCTTTGGGAGAGGAAGCCTAAGCCAAGAACAAAGCACACAGGCAACTAAGCTCAAAAGACTAAGCACTAAGCACTTCCCAAATGAAATTCACTGACGATTCACAAAACCTCCGCGGCCGGTTGCGCCTGATTCAGGCCTTGGTGATGGTGCTGCTCGGCGTTCTCAGTGTCCGGCTCTACCTGTTGCAAATAGTCAACGGCGAGCACTATGCCGAGATTGCTGAGAACCAGCGCATCCGGTTGCTTCCGATTCCGGCGCCCCGCGGCGTGATCTTCGATCGGAACGGAAAACTACTGGTTGACTCAAAACCGATTTACAGCATCATCCTTTCGCGCGAAGACACGAAAGGTATCGACCGCTACGCGCTGATAAAACCGCTCGCCGAAGGTCTGATGCTCGATCCGGAAATCCTGCGCGAGCGTTTCGATCAGCTAAAGTCACAGCCGGCGTTTGAATCTATTCTCATCAAGGAAGACGCCTCGCCGGTTGACATCGCCTGGGTTGACGCCCATCAGTTGGAATTTCCGGCGCTGCGCGTCGAGCAAACGCCTGAGCGACGCTACCCGCCTAATGGCCTGCTGGCTCACGTGCTCGGCTACGTGCAGGAGATTAGCCCGGAACAACTCGACGAACCGCGCTATAAAGAGAAGCATTACAAGCCGGGCGATATCATTGGCCAAAACGGTATCGAAGCCGTTTACGACGAATACCTGCGCGGCCGCGAGGGTTATCGCAAAGTCATTGTCGACAGCCGCGGACATATTCAGAAAGAGATCGAAGTGGTGCCGCCGCAACCGGGCCAGGACCTGGTGACGACCATCGATCTTGATTTGCAGCAAGCGGCGGAAGACCAGCTGCAGAAATCAACTACTAAGCGTGGCGCAATCGTCGCGATGGATCCGAATAACGGCGAACTTTTGGCGATGGCTTCGTATCCGACCTTCGATCCGAATCTTTTTTCGCAACGAATAACGACCAAGGGAGGCCGCGCTGAATATGCTGCGCTGCTAAACGATCCGCAGAAGCCGCTAATCAATCGCGCGATTCAGAGCCGTTATCCGCCCGGTTCGACCTGGAAAGTTCCGATGGCGGTCGCCGGGCTGCAACAGGGCGCTATAAGCATTGATAAGTCGAACCTGGTTTGCGGCGGTGGCATCCAGATTGGAAACAAGTTCACACGCTGCATGGGCCACCATGGCACTCCGGATTTGCGCACCGCGATCACTAAATCATGCGATGGATATTTTTATCGTCTGGGTTTGAAGATGACGATCAAAGGCATCATGGACATGGTTGAGGAATTCGATCTAAACAAAAAGACTGGGATCGATCTGCCTCATGAAACCCTCAATCTGACGCCGTCTCCTGAGTTGAAAGCACAAGTTAACCCGCGCGATTCGGAATGGCGCGACATCGACACGGTCTATTCATCGTTCGGCCAGGTGTATGACATCATCACGCCAATTTCTTCGTTACGAGAGGTTGCCGGGATTGCGGTCGGTGGAAAGCTCTACATTCCGCATTTGTTGAAGGAGCTGAAGCCGATCGGACAACAAGGCAATCCCGACTATCGGCCGTTGCGCTCGTTCCAATCGTTGGATCCCCAGCGGCCGAATCCGAAGATCGTCCCCATCCCTGAAGATCAGCACAAAGTCGTAGTCGATGGCATGTGGGGCGTCGTCAACAATGGAGGCACTGGTGCGGGAATAAAAATAGCCGGATTTGATATCGCTGGCAAAACCGGCACGGCCCAGGTGGTCGGTCTCGGCAAAGACGTGGGCAAGAACAAGGACCATTCATGGTTTGTTTCGTACGCGCCAGCCTACAAACCAGAAATCTCGATCATCGCCCTGATTGAGAATGCCGGGTTCGGCAATCAGCACGCCGCCCCCGCTGTTCGCGCAATTTACGACGTTTACTATGCGAAGACTCGGCCGCAACCCGAAGCGCCGAAGAATAATATCGCGTTAAGGATTCGCTGATTGGTACGCAGGCGTCCGGCGGGCCCGCCAGAGACGTGCGTACCTGACAACAAATGGTTGCCATTATTCAAAAACGCAAGATTAGAGATTTCGATTGGTTCGTGGCCTTGCTGGCCATAGGCATCGTCTGCTTTGGCGCGTGGGAGATTCACAACGCGCAACCCACGGAAACTTTCTGGCAGAAGCAACTGATTGGACTTGGCATCGCTTTGGTCGCGATGCTCACGATTGCGTTCAGCGACTACCGCCGCCTGGTCGAAATTGCGCCATTGCTTTACCTGCTCGGCCTCGTTTGCCTGGTGGCGGTCCTGGTGCCTGGCATAGGGATGAAGATCAATGGCCATCGCGCGTGGATTAGACTGCCCGGAGCGGGACAGTTTCAGCCGTCTGAGTTCGTGAAGATTCCCGTCGTCTTGATGCTCGCGAAATATTTTGGCAAGCATCGTAGTGGACCATTGACGCGAAAAGAGCTTCTTATTGGGTGCGTGATTCTCGGCGTGCCGATGGCTTTGATTCTGCTCGAGCACGACATGGGCCAGTTGCTGACTTATATTCCTCTACTGGCTGTCGTACTTTTCCTTTCATCCGTGCGGATGTGGATGGTCGCCGCAGTGCTCGTCGCGTGCATCGCCGGCGCGCCATTGGCTTACGCGGTTAGCGTAAGGGCGGGTCTGCTGCGCGGATACAAGCTCGAACGGATCAATGTGATTCTCGATCCTGAAAACGCGGACAAGCGCGGCTTCGGTTATCACACATGGCAGTCGATGGTCACGGTGGGCGAAGGCGGCTTGATGGGATCGCGGGACCCTGAATACACCCAGAGCAGCTTGAAGTTTCTGCCTGAACCGCACTCGGATTTCATCTTTGCGGTCACCGCAGAGACCACCGGCTTCGTCGGTTGCCTCCTGTTGTTGGCATCGTACGCCCTGTTGCTGACACGCCTGATCACCGATGCACGCCGCTCACGCGATCGGACGGGGATGCTGGTCATCATGACGATCGTCGGTGGATTGATCTTTCAGATCTTTCTTAACGTTGGGATGGCGGTCGGGATGTTGCCGGTAATTGGCGTGCCGCTGCCCCTGATGAGCGCTGGATTGTCTTCAATGCTCGCCACTTTTATCGCCATCGGCTTTGCGATCAGCGTACAACTGAGACGATTCGTGAACTAAGACCGTCGGCGCCCTACCCGTAGATTTCGCAAATCACGCCTATAAACAGGCCAATCTGTGACATCCGGCGTAATCTGCGGATGATTCAGTATTCTCCTTATGGGCAGCTCGAATTCACTGTATAACAAGATGACGTTCCTCTTGATGTGCTCGTTGATGTTGTCCAGCGCCGCGGGTTCGACCCTTCAATCAGGTCGTCAGTGGCATCCCGCGACCTATCGCGGAATAGCTGTTGGCAAATCGAAACTTGCCGATATGTTGCGCAGATGGGGCAAGCCAAAATGGTCGCGAACCTCGAAGCGTGAGGGTGAAGAAGAACGACAGGTTACTTGGACAAACTACGAACGAGTGGGCGAGTTTCCCGGACCCACGACCGTGGTGTCAGATACGCGCAGCGGAGTCGTGACCAGAATTAATTTCTATCCCGATCGGTTAACCAAAGACCAAGCAATTTCACATTTCGGGTCGGATTACATTATCACGAGGTATGCATTTGACTCCTGCCTGGACGAAGAAGACTCCGAGCCAATTTATGAATCGACGACTGGTCCGCTTGTCACCGTGGAGTATCGCGCGCGGGGGATCGCAATTTCTGTTGGATACAAGGATCTGGTCACGCAGATCAGCTATGTGAGCGGTCCTATAGGGAGCGCAAAGTCAAGATGTAATCAATAGAGCTTCTGCTAAGCCAGGCAAAAAAAGGTGGAAGCATTTAGAGCCCCCACCTCTCGTTACTCAGGATTGTTCGGACTAACGCTTATTCCTCTTAAGTCTTTGAGCCAACCTCAACGTCACTTTATCTGAAACTGCACAGTATGCAGAGTTGGATCGGCGCCCACTCTGAAGTAGAGATTGTAAACGCCGGTTGCCAATCCAGTTGTCTGTAGGTTGAAGATGTAACTGTTGTTGTCGAACCTAAAGTTACTGTCTGGGTTCGCATTGCCTGCGTCATTAGCCGGCGGCCCAGAAACAGTTGCCGATACCAAAGAGACACTGACCGCGGTTACGCTCAGGTTCGATGACGACAGGTTGTTGCCGCTTGCGTTAGTTATCTCCAGCTTGATGGGAATCGTGCTTCCACTCTGGTGTACCTGTGTCTGATCGTATAGAGGCACGATCCCATAGCCCACGGTCAGCGTTGCGGAGCCATTCGCCGAATTGAAATTGCTGTCCCCGCCGTAGCTGTAAGCGATGCTGTAACTGCTGGCTGCCAGAGAGCCGGTCGCGAAAGCAGAAGAGAAGTTACCGCCGGCCTGAATCGCTGCATTCTGAGTCACGCTATTCAAAGTTATCGCTACGCTGCCAGTTGGAATGAAAGACCCGAAACTGATCTTGCCCGCCAGGTTTGTCGTCGCGGCGCCGTAAGTGATTATCGGTGAACTCAGATTGCTGAACGACGGGGTCGCCTTCAACACATTGATCTGAACGTTCTTGCTGGTTGCGTTGTAGTTGGTCGTGTCGGTAGGCGTGAAACTAGCCAGCAGCGGCTGGTTGGATCCCGCGTTGAGCAATGTGCCCGAGACGGGTGTGTAGCTAAACGTTCCTGATACGTTCGCGGTTGCGTTGAGTTGTGTGGAACTCAACAACGTACCGTAAACGATATTCGCGGGATTGTTCCAGTCAATTGTCGGCGTCGCTTTAGTGATCGTGATCGTTGCGTCGCCGTTTGACGGCGCGTAGTTGGTATTGCCCGCGAAGGTCCAGTGCGCGGTGCCGCCCGGAACATTAGTGAAGGTCGCGCCCAAACTCAGCAGGCTGTTTAGGTTTTCACCGTTCACACCGGCCGCTGAGCCAGTAGCGCCATGCGCCGTGCCATCATAGATACCACTGTACCCATTGACCGTAATAGAAGCGCTCGCCTTGCCAATGCTGTCGTCCACGGCGCCGCTCGTGTTGTTGTAGTTACCTGTGACATCGGTGAAAGTCCAGCTGTCGCCGTTATATGTGCCAGCATTGGTGTGCATCGTCCCGCTCAAGTCCAAACCACTCAGGCTCTCGCCGTTGACGCCCTTCGCCGTGCCCGTCGCCGTGTGCGGGTTGCCATCGTAAGTCACACTGTAAGGCGTGACGCTGATCGTAGCGTTGGCCTTGCTGATCTCAAAGTTCTTCGAGTCGCTGCTGCCATCGTGGTTCGGGTCTCCGGCATAGGTGTAGCTCGCCGTGGCCGTGCCCGCGTTGGTGTTATTTACATAGTTAGCAGCCGGCGTCAGGCTCAGATTCGCACCGGTCACTGTCACCGAGCACGGCGTCAGCGCCGCACCGGTGTAGGTCTCACTTGCAGGGCAGGTCACCGTCGTAGTTGATGAAGCCTTGCTGATCGTGATCGCTGCATCTCCAGTCGCGGGTGCGTAATTAGTATTGCCGGCGAACGTCCAATGGGCAGTGCCGCCGGGAACATCAGTGAAGCTGGCTCCCAGATTCAGCAGACTCGTCAAGTCTTCGCCGTTGACGCCCGTGGCTGAGCCAGTAGCGCCGTGTGCATTACCGTCATAAACACCTGAGTACCCGTTGACCGTTATAGTGGCCGTGGCCTGGTTAATCGCGAAGCTTCGGGAAACATCAGGCGCCGCAATGTAATTAGCATTGCCCGTCTGCGAGGCGGTCACCGTGCATGAGCCTGCGCCGGTGATCGTGATCGTGCTGCCACTGGCGCCGCTCAACGTGCAATTGCCGCTCGCGCCGAAGGTTACTGGGTTACCTGATCCGCCGCCGGTCGCGGCGACCGTGAACGGTGCGTCGCCGTAGGTCTTGTTAGAGAGCGCTGCAAAAGTAATCCCCTGCGCTGCCTTCGCGACTTCAAAGGATTGATCAACGTCGGGCGCCGCGTTGTAATTGCCATCTCCTGCCTGTGACGCCCGAACTGTAACCGACCCGGCGCCCGTGATGTGCACAGTACTGCCAGAAATGGTTGCTGGACCGGATACGATGCTAAAGCTCACAGGCAAACCTGACGAGGCCGTAGCACTCACACTAAAGTTGGCGTCGCCAAAAGTCTTTCCGGCGAGAGCCCCAAAGTTAATGAACTGATCCGCTTTGTTTACTACTTGCGTGAGTACACTCGAAGCACTTGGCAGCGAATTACTGTCGCCTGGATAAGACGCCGTAATCGAATGCGATCCGACCGAGAGGGAAGTCGTCGAAAAGGACGCTTGTCCACTTCCATTAAGGGTCGAGCTGGAGACTACAGTCGCGCCATCGCTGAAAGTGACATTCCCGGTTGGGATGTTAGCTCCCGCGCTGGCCACCGTTGTCGTGAACTGCACCGATTGTCCGTACTGAGACGGATTAGCATTCGACACCAGAGTTGTGGTCGTGTTGCTGAGGAACTTGATATCCAGAATCGGGTGCAACTCGATACCGTTCGGAGCCACGCCCGTCTGTCCGTGAATAAAATCAAAGAAACCGACGCCGGTAATCTGGACCGGGATACTCACCGACTGGAAGAACGTCGCGGCCGTCAGGCGAGCATCGAACTCATGCCGCGCATTGGCAATGCCGGCCGCAAAAGGACTTCCCCCCGCCACACAGCAGGGACAGGGTATTTCTGTAACCATCGTGTTGCCGTTCTCATCCTGCACCACGATGTGATAATCGACGTCTGACTCGAGCTTATACAAAGTCATCGTCGCCCGAATCACGTAGACCGTAGTTTCTCCCGCTACTCGGGCATTGTCCGGCGGCGTCGCCGGCGGAGTTAGGCTCCTGAGATTCGCAATGGTCGTCGGTACTGGATTATTTAGATCGACGTTAGCGGCATCAGGATCACCGCCCGTCTTGACTGACCAGCGCTCCACCCCGCAGGTCGGACTCTGCACCGTAATCGTGATCGGGGCGGGGGCTGAGCGGGCCTGTGCGTCGGTTATGTTTGCTACGATATTCTTGACGCCGGTTGGGATAAATGCGCCAACCGTTTGCAGGTAGGAAAAGACGTTATCCCCGGCCATTTGGTCGCCGTGCGTCCCGTCGTCATAGAACTGCTGTGGAGCGTTTCCGCCGATACTGGTTAGGTCTGCGCTAACAGCGATGCCGGTGCTTGGCGAAATGCTGGCCGGTGACACGTTAATCGTGAGCAGGGTGTTGCTCGATGGGAGCAGGTAATCGGGAGTGGCAAGACCCTGTCCGAAAAGCTGTGTGGGATCGGCCCCACACCCGTGTGCTGGCAATAGGCTATTCCGCGGAATCGGACCGTCGATCAGAAAGTCGTTTGAGTTGTTGTCGGTGTCCGTGCAGCCATTGTTCTTTCTGATCGCCGCGGTTGTATTGGTTAGCGTGACCGTCGGCGAAGTCTCAGAGCAGGTGGCAGTGGTCGGGCTAATGCCGTAACCAACAAAATCCACAATCAGTGGATCGGTCGGACAGTCACCCGCTGTTCCGCCAACCAGAACACTTGAGCTGGCGACTAGCGCAACTTTCCCAGCCGTAGACCCTACCAAAATTCCACCCGTAAGATCCGCCGCCGGCAGGCTGGTAGTACCACCCGCGCCTTGCGACTCTTTAATCAGATAGTAGTGACCGGGCTGAATCGTTCCAGACAGAGTTGTCGTAAGCGGTGTCGCCACTCCTGGAGGCGTGGGCGTCGTCTGGGGCGCAAACGCCGTAGTCGCACCCGTATACTGAACAGACCAACCAGTAATATCTATCGGGAGCGAGCCGGTATTGTAGAGTTCAATGAAATCGTTTGTGTAAGTCGAGCCTGAATTCCCGCCACCGCCATAAACCTGGCTGATCTTGATGGCCGGGTTAAAGGGTGCCGGTGTTGGAGTCGGTGATGGACTAGGCGTTGGAGTCGGGGTCGGGGTCGGGGTTGATACGGCACACACGTTAAAAGTAGATCCACTGTTTCGTGGACTTGGAGTTCCCGTGCTGAAGTCAGACCCATTGTTATTAGTATCCGTGCAACCACCGACCGCACGGAATATGGATGTCGTGTTGTTACTTGGTCCAGATGCGGCACCGGCTCCTTCGAAGAAATTCGCGTTGCCGTACCCAACTAAATCCATTATGTGCGCAGCGTCGCTTGCCGAGCACGCCGTTGAGTTGCCGTTACAAGCCAAACCTGCCGAAGTGTCAACTAGAACGACTTTACCGGCGCCGGCCGCCATGTTTATGCCGGTTGCGCTGTTATCCTCCGTCGGCAGCGCCACGCCAGTCGTACCGCCGGACCCGAGCTTCACAAGAGAATACTGGCCCGGGGCTAGCGAGCCCGAAAGAGTCCCTACGTTGCTCGAAAAGAGTCCGGTGCCTGTGGCGCTTGAGTACTGTACCGACCAGTTACCAATGTTTACTGTCGAGGCGCTACGATTGAAGAGTTCGACATAGTCGTTTAGATACGTTGCACTTGCGTTACCTCCGCCACCATAGACCTGGCTGATGACCACGGTTCCAGCTACTCCGGGATTGGGAGTAGGTGTTGGTGTCGGCATCGGCGTCGGTGTCGGCGTCGGGGTCGGCGTCGCGGTCGGAGTCGGTGTTGGCGTTGCTGCCGTAGATGTACCGTTTACCGTAAAATTATCGACCCTTTGAGTACCCCCCGTCCCAATAGTTCCCCCGCTAATGGACGTGGTGGAGGTAACAACGAGCCTGATGTAGACAGTGGATTGGTTATCTAAAGCCGAAACACTACTGAGATCAAGTGTTCTCCTTGATGCGAGGTTAGGACTGCCGCCAGAGGACCAAGTTTGGGCCGTAACAGCATACGTACTATTTGTGCCTGAAGCATTAGTAAAAGTGGTGCCGTTCGTACTGTACTGTACTTTGAAATCCCTGGGCCCGGTGCCACTACCGGTTTGATCCCAGGTTATGCTAATCGCGCTATAGCCGGATGTGCTGAATGAAAATTGATAATAGTCTCCAATACCACAATGGTCAGCAGAAAATGATTTTGCCGAAGCATTCCCGGCAAAATTACTCCAAATAGTTGCTGCGCTCGCGTGTAATCCGGTGAAAGAAGAACCGGCGGTTAGAACTCCTGAATCAGCAGCAGCAGAACCGGTAATGACTGGGGTCGTAGCGGTACCCGTTGTCGTTACGCTCTCAAAACCCCACGCGGCAAGCACGTCGGGCACCGGTGCGGCGAGATTAAGCGGCTCGACGAAATTGTTTTTAACGATTGTGCCAGAATTACCCGTGCTGTCATGGACCTGACTAACATTACCAGCGGAGACCGCCTCGGCAGATCGACTCGGTAAGACCGCGAGTGCGATCGCAAACGATGCCAACAAAGCCGCGGCAATCAATGAAATATATTTCGGGGGGGCAAGTTTAGACATGGGCTCTTCCTCTCTACTCTTTGTCAGGCCTCGCTCTTCAGAAGACAGATAGGCGACGCCAGATTTTGAACGGATCGATTCAACTTGAAACGTTTTTGTTTCTTGGGTACGGGTAAATGAAAAGCGCTAAAGGTGAGAAGATAGCGCCCCGATCTTAGATGAGAATCAACCGGGAACTACCTTTTGCAAAACAGACTCCTTGACCCTAAAAACTTTCCCTGCACGGGGCTTTAACAAACTTAGCGGGAGTCTTATACCAGAGTCCCTAATCAGAGGTCAATTGTAGGTAACGGAAAATAACCGCATCTGGTTACGATAAAACATCGCGCGTCAGCAGGAAGAGTCGTGGAAGGGTCGTGGCTCTACCACAGCACACTGCGGAAAGGCTCCGTCTTTCCGCAATGCATCTGTCATAAAAATGATTGAGGCTACGCCTCAACCATTGGAGACGCAGCCTCAAAAATGAATTTAGTCGAGCCTTCAGCGTTAAGCCGGCGGTTTACAGCTAAGTGCGGCCACAGAGCAGCTAAGGCAGAGACCCGCCATAATCGGCGTAATCTGCGGACGATCTATCTTGGAAAGCGTCCGCGATATTCACTGGACACCAGGAACGCTCTGACCATCTCAGCGTTCTGGTAGTTCCCATTGAAAGCGTCCAGCTTAGTCAGCCAGAAATTGTAGCCTGAGAAATTGTCGTCGGGGCCGCTATTAGGATCTCTTCGCAGATAACCGAAGTACTGCATCAAGACAAACGCAGGGTCGAATTCCTTTTGCGCCAGGATTGGGTTCTCAGCGACACGTCGCAAAGCACGTGCCCGTGCGGCCGTATTATCGCTGGTCATGACCACGCCGAATTCGTTAATCGCCGCGGCGCGATCATTGTTGGCAGGAACGACTCCGGTGTTCGCGAACAACTTGTCGACAAAGTCCGCCGGCGTCAGTGTCGTGGGGTAGGCAGCGGTGAAACGCGCGCGCTGCACAAACTCGGTCAGATAGGCTTGCGTGTTGTTCTCCAACTGCTGTTGCCAGCCGGTCTGATTTACCACTACGCCGTTGCCAATCGCCTGCGTGTCGGGTTTGAACTCGTTGAGTCTGATCGGCACCGGCGCGTTCAGCAGATCTCCGTAAGCTGCCGCGTACGTTCGATAGACGAGGTACCCAGTCTGTTGGAACTCAATCGAAAGGAAGAAAGCCGCCGAGGTGTCGATGCGTTTCGCTTCGCGACATTGTGCATCTGCTCCTTCGGGGTACGCAGGCGTCCCTGCCTGCTGAGAAGCACGCTGGAAGCGTGCGTACCCAGCTCCGCAAGCCTCGATGTTATTGACCCAGAAATTCAATCCTGCTTCATCCGGTTCGCGATTCAGGAAGTCCAGGTACTGCTGGCGGACAAAGTACTCCGACGCGGCCAGAGGATTCAGTGATTCTCCATTCGCCGCCGCATTGAACCCGGCATCGGTATGCAGCCCAAGTTGACTGAAGCTTCGCTGCGCCGGACTGAAGACAAAGTTTGCGCGCGCAGGCGTGACCGTATAGAAGCCATTCGTATCGACGTTATCGAAACGGTAATTACCCTGGGCGTCGGTAACTGTTAGACGAGTCTGAGTTCCACTTACCCTCATCCCGGCGCCTTCGACGGGATTGCCATTTGAGTCGACGATGCGGCCCGATATATCGCCCTGGGTCGCCGTCGGTCCCGCGATGGTGATGCTGCCGGAAGGTGTGCTGCCCGGCGCCTGCTTATTGAGGTTAGTGTCGATGAATACGAAGTTGTTAGGAGAGTTCGACCAAACCAAAGGAGTACTCTGGCCGGGCGTACTGCTCACTCTGGTGAAGTTGAGATTGAAGAGCGTTCCGGAGCCTGACAACGAGGTGTTGTTGGTAGAGTTGGCTGATATTTTTAACGTCTTAATCGTTCCCGCACCAAGAACATTAGACGACACATTCCAGTTAGAGGCTGTCAATCCGGCGCCTGAAGCCGGTGTGGCCTGGAAAGTCACGACCGCCGAATCAAAGCTGAATTCGCCTTGGAAGGCCTGGAGATTATCGGCGCTGTCGATATTAGAAGTGGTTACCGGCAGCGTGAAGTTCGTAACACTGGTGCTTATGTTGCCTATCGGCAGAGACACGGTCGCCACTGCTGAAGGAGCATTGCTATTCGATGACGGACGGGGCACGTTCGCAGAGTCGGCAGGCCTGTTGCCTTCCGAGTAAGCACGGGTCGGTGTTAGATCGCCACTGATATCGCCTATAACTATTGCGTCGTAGTTCTGACCACTCTGAGAGGCAGCGAAGCTGGGATAGCTACGGCTCGAAGGGTTAAACCGCCACTGGCCCACGTTTCCTGTTCCTGTGTTCAAACCGAGATAGAAACGCTGAATGGCGAGCACGTCAACGGTATCGATGGTCAAATCACCGTTGGCATCAGCGGCAGTCGCGGCGCATCCGTTAAGGAGCGCAATGCCCAGGAAATGCCTCTGAACGCCAAGAACGTCGGCGGTATCGATCCCAACCGCTTGCGGTGAGAGAGCAGTCTTACCCGGCGTCAGAGTGTAGGTTCCGCCCGCCGCCAGGCCGATGTTGTAGTTGCCGCTGGAGTCCGTCACCGTTGACGTCGTTGACGAGCCCGTAATATTTAAGGTCACGCCTGGAACGTTCTTGCTGGGAGTAATGCAGTAGCCGACGTGACCGGAAATCCCAAACCCGGTAGCGAAACAGGCTGAGAATTCAGACGTATTGCCATTCGCGTCGATGGCCGTGGCTGTAATTATGTCTCCACCGGAGATCGGCGAATCAGGTGGCACATTGAAGGTAAACGGCGTTACATCACCGTTATTATCCGTTGCGCTCGTCGTTAACGAACCCAGATAAGTCTTGCCTTCACCGTGACCGCTGGTATCGCAAGAAGCGTTAGCAAAGAACTCGATCGTGTAGACTCGCGGGCTGCTGTTAGGAGTCGTGTTGAGTGTTCCTGAGATCGTCTGATTCACGACATTTGCGGCTGTGATCACGGGGAAGTTCTGGAGATGATTCGGACCTTCGTCTGCATCGCCCGGATCATTAGCGGTAACAGTGCTGGGCGGCTCCGGAGTCGGAGTCGGAGTCGGGTTCACCAGATTGATACCCAGGCCACCGTTTGAGTAGACCGAGTTCTGGCTGATCAGATTATTGATGTCGCCTGCGCTGCTGATTTTGACGCCATCACCGGTGTTGCCGGCGATGATATTTGCTCCGGAGAGTTCTTGTGTTGGAGCCACACCCACCGCCGCAGTTGGGTTGAGATTTTGATTAAAACTCTGTGAGATCGTATTAGACCTTTGACAGCCTGAGCCGCTGCCTCCTTCGGGACGAATCGCCCCTCCCGGCGTCGGAGTAGGCGTCGGTGCCACTCCGATTGTATTGTTCGAGCCGCTCGCATAAACTTCGATGCCGTGGCCGCCGTTGCCTAGCAGACTCGTGCCGTTCGCGGCGACCCCGATAAAGTTGCCCTGCACGAAATTCCCACCTGAGGTTAGAATTTCCACGCCCTCGCCCGTGTTGCCGGAGATGATGTTCCGCTCCTCGGCAACGGTGCACCCTACCTGTTGGCCGGTAGAGTTGGTTATGAACAGACCGGCCAAGCCATTGGGTGCCGCCAACGTGCCGCTCACGTCGGTGCCGATGAAATTCCCTGAGACTACACTCCAATACCCGTCGGAAGAAGAACCGCTCAACAGCGCGACGCCGTTGCCACTGAAGCGATTGATTGCCAGACCTTGTATAAAGCTTAAACCATTCGCACTTAGGCCATGCACATTAGCGCCGGCATTAACACCATTGAGTTCAATGCGAATCACCGCGTTATCGGTTGCATCCTGCGTGTTCACGCTGGCGTCCGGCTGCGAATAGCCGTCAATCATTAATTCTCCAGTGATTGCTGGCAGCGCCGGAGTGGGCCGGATCGACCACCAACTGTGCGGCCAGTCGGGATCCACCTTATTAGGATCGGGAT
>WNFT01002561.1_pt1 | contig 15639 bp, 20 predicted proteins | sample 5400191 | NCBI WGS metagenome assembly WNFT01 (sample SAMN13153359, study PRJNA577476) | soil metagenome | isolation source: 80 cm saprolite under Madrone tree | place: USA:California | collected 2016-06-14 | reverse complement strand
GCGGGTGTCGCGCCCGCCGCGCGGATGCGGGCCTCCTGGCCGAGGGCGGACCAGCCCAGCACGTTCATGCCGATGCCCTTGCCGAGCGCGGCCACGCGGGCGCCGATGGTGCCCATGCCGAAGACGCCGAGCGTCTTGCCGACCAGCTGGGTGTGCAGCTCACGCGGCCACTTGCCATTGCGCATCTCCGCGTCCAGCGTGGGAACCTTCCGTGCCACGGCCAGCATGAGCGCAAGCGCGTGCTCGGCGACCGCGAACGCGTTGACGCCCGGCGTGTTGCAGATGGTCACACCGCGCATGCCGGCCGCGTTGAGGTCGATGTTGTCGGTGCCGGTTCCCCAGACGCAGACCATCTTGAGCGCGGGGCACGCGGCGAAGACGGCCTCGCTGAAGCGCGCGTGGGCGCGGATGTTGATGGCGACCTCCGCGCGGCCGATGCGGCGGATCAGCTCCTGCTCCGCGTCGGCGCCGCGCTCGGAGAAGACCGTGACGTCGGCCAGCTTCTTCGCCCGCTCGTGCGCCGGGCTGCCCTCGAAGACCGAGGGAAAGTCGTCGGGAATGACGATCATGCGACGGAGTCCGCGAAGATCGCCTGCGCCGCGGCCACGCCCGCGCCGGCCTCGCTCCGGTAGCCGAGCTCGCGGAGCGTCATCTCGATGGCGGAGAGCGTCGGCAGGACGTAGAAGGGACTCGCGGTGATGCCCATGTGGCCGATACGCAGCGTCGTCGTCCGCATCTTGTCGAGCCCGGTGCCGATGAGGATGCCGTAGGTCTGGCGCATGTGGCTGACGACGGCCGCGGCCTCGATGCCGGGCGGCGTCTTGATGCAGGACACCGTGTCGGACTGGATGGACTTGTCGGGGAACATCTCGAGGCGCATGGCCTCCACGCCCGCGCGGAAGGCGCGGCCGGCCACGGCGTGGCGGCGGAAGCGCGCGTCGAGCCCTTCCTCGAGCACGAGCCGGACGGCGACGCCGAGGGCTTGGGTCATCTGGGTCGGCATGGAGATGGGCTGCATCCGCTTGCCGCCGTCGGGGACGCGCCCACCGCGGGAGACGGGAATCCACGAGTCCCGCCAGCGCAGGAGGTCGTAGACGTACGAGGAAGCCTTATGCTTGCGGCGCTCCATCGCTTCCCACGCCGGCGGCGTCACGCCGATGATCGCCATGCCGAGCGGGGCGGCCAAACACTTCTGCGAGCCCGTCATGTTCAGGTCCACGCCCCACCCGTCGGTGCGGACGTCGATGCCCGCGAGCGAGGACACGCTGTCGAGGAGGAAGAGCGCGCCGTGGCCCTTCACGATCTTGCCGACGTCGGCCGCCGGGTAGGTCGTGCCCGTCGAGGTCTCGTTGTGGACCATGGTGACGATCTTGGGCTTGACGCGCTCGATCTCGCGCTCGAGCCTGGCGAGGTCGATCGGCTGGCCCCACTCCACGGTGAACTCTGTCACTTCGGCGCCGATGCGGCCCAGGACCGCCGCCATGAGCTGGCCGAAGACGCCGGCCACGATGACGAGGGCCCGGTCACCGGGCTCGACCATGGACAGCGCGCTCGACTCGAGCGCGGTCTTGCCTGAGCCCGGCATGGTGATGACTTCGCCCCGCTCGGTCTGGAACACCTGCTTGAGCGCGAGGTTGACGGGCTCCAGCACGTTCACGTCGAAGGACGTGTCGTACTGGATGACGGGCGGCTGGTTCATGGCCTGGAGGACGGGGAAGGGGATCTCCGTCGGGCCGGGGATCATCAGGATCTCGCGCGCGTGCGGCGCCGCCCACTTGATCGATTCCATCGAGAGTTGTCCTCCTGGCGGGCGCCGTCAGGCGCCGGCCTGAGCGAGCTGGCGCCGCTTGCGCCGGATGAGGTAGAGATTGCGGAGGTAGACGAAGAGGCCCGCGCCCTGGCCGAGGATGAACACCGGATCCTGGCGGTAGATCGCGTATACGAGGAGCGTGGCCCCGCCGCCGATCGAGAAGAACCAGAACGCGACCGGGATCACGCTCTCTCCCTTGCGCTCGGAGGCGATCCACTGGACAAGGAAGCGGCTCGAGAAGAAGGCCTGACCGAGAAAACCCACCGAAAGCCAGAAGTGCTCTGTGGTCATTGGCGATGCCCCATTAGAGCGCGCGAACGGCGCGCCCGCGCGTGCTAGAATCCCGGCTGTTCACCTTACCGGAGACCGTACGGAGTCGCAAGGGGATTCCTCCTGGTGCGAGCCATCGATCGAACGCTCGTGGACGAGGTCTGGCGCGACCTGACCGCGTACGCGCCCGCGCGCGTCGCGAGCGAAGCGCAGGCCTTCCTCGATCTCCAGCCCCACGCGGCGGCTTTCTCGCAGTCCGTCACGAGAGGCCTCGATCCTACCGTCCAGAAGGCGGCGCTCGGTCTGGGTTTTCTTCTCTTCAAAGTGCTCGAGGCCAGCCTCGGCCGACCCTTCCCGCCGCTCGCGGAGGACCGCATACTGGAAGCCTACGCCCTGACGCAGGCGTGGCTCGCCGAGCACGACGGGACGGCGCCCGCGCAGCTCCTGGAGGCGCTCGAGCACGGGGAGCATCCGAGCCTGCCCGGCTACATCCTCTCCGTGTTCTACGAAGGGGCGGCGGCCGCTGCCGACTACGACGACACCGTGCGTGCGAGCCTCTTCTGCCTGCTCAAGACCCTGACCGACGCGCTCGACCTCGCCCACGTGGAGGAAGAGTAGTGCCGGAGGCGGCCGGCGTGTTAGACGGCCTCCGTCGGCCCTGAGACGACGGCGAAGACGAGGGCGCCGCTGGGGCTCGTGACGGTGTGCACGCAGCCCGGCGGTCGCCGCGCATAGTTGCCTGCCTCGCACACGCCCGTGTCGTCGGCCACGCTGCCTTCCAGCACCCAGATCTGCTCGTCACCGATGTGACGGTGGCGCGGGATGACCGAGCGGGGAGTATAGCGAATCAGCACGGCCTTGTGGCGGCCGTCGGCGTCCTCCCAGAGGGTCTTCCAGAAGACGCCGGGCCGTCGCTCGACCCACGGGACCTTGTCGATATCGGGATATAGGCTGACGACGGGCGTGGTTATGAGGGTTGTCCTTGGTCTGGCTATTTGGGATCCGGCTATTTGGCGCGGGCTTCCTTCAGCGCGTCGCGGATCGCCTCACGGAAGACTTCGATGGGATTGTTGCCGACGAGCACGCTGTCGTTGATCAGGAAGGTGGGTGTGCCCGTGAGGCCGATCGCGCGGCCTTCGGCGACATCGGCTTCCACCTGTTTGCGGAACTGGCGCGCGTCGATGCAGCTGGTGAAGGCGTCGCGGTCGAGGCTGAGGCGGCCGGCGTAGCGAACGAGATCCTCGCGTGAGAAGTCGGGAACCGCAAGGTAGAGGAGGTCGTGGTACTCCCAGAAGACGCCCTGCGCCGCGGCGCAGCGCGCGGCCTCGGCCGCGGGAAGAGCGCCCTTGTGGGAAGGCACGGGAAAGTCCTTGTGGACGAGGCGGACCTTGCCCTTGAACTCCTGCAGCACCTGGTCGAGGACGGGCTGGGCGCGCTTGCACGACGGGCACTGGTAGTCGGAAAACTCCACGATGGTCACGGGCGCGTCGGCGGGCCCGCGGACGAGCGCGGGGTCGATGGTCACATGGCGGGACCCGGCCGCGCAGGCCGAGGCCGAGACGAGCGTCACGCAGAAGGACGCAAGCAACAGTGGCCTATAATGGAATCGACGCACGGCCCGTCCAGTATACGTGGGGACGCTCAGGGTCCAGCAGCTCATCGAACGGAGGCGAAGATGGGATTTCTGCTCCGGGTGGTCGTCAACGCGCTCGCGATCATGCTCGCCGCGTCCATCGTGCCGGGCATCGCGGTGGATGGGCTCGTCTCGGCGCTGGCCGCGGCCGTGCTCCTGGGCCTCATCAATGCCTTCGTCCGGCCCGTCCTGCTCATCCTGACCCTGCCGATCACGCTGCTGACGCTCGGGCTCTTCCTGCTCGTGCTGAACGGCTTCTGCTTCTGGCTGGTGGCGTGGCTGGTCAAGGGCTTCCATGTGGCCGGCTTCGGCTCGGCCCTGCTGGGCGCCCTCGTCGTCAGCGTCGTGAGCTGGATCGTCACCGCCCTCATCAGCGACAGCGGCAGGGTCGTCGTCATCACCAACCGGCCGCCGGGCTGAGCCCGGCGGCCGTGTTCAGCCTTACGCGGCGCGGCCTTCCTCGACCGAGGTGATGATGTAGGTGCCGCTCTTCGCGTCCTTCTCCAGCGTCACGATCTTCTGCTTCGCTGCCTCTTCGAGGAGCTTCGAGAAGGTCGAGTAGCCGTAGTAGGACTCGTTGAAGGCGGGGTTCTTCCGCTGCATGGTCTGCTTGACCATGGAGCCCCAGAGGGTGTCCTTGTTCTCGCGCTGGAGCGCCTGGATGGCCTCGATGAGCTGCGCCATCGCCTCCATCTTCTTCTCCGGCATCCCGCGCAGCGCCGTGGTCTTCTTCGACTCGCGGATCAGGTCCTCGTAGAAGATGAACTCGTCGCAGTTGCCGACGAGCAGCTCGGACGAGGACGACTTGACCCCGAGCCCGATCACGTAGCGGTCGTTCTCCCGCAGCTTCGAGACCAGCGGGGAGAAGTCCGAGTCGCCTGAGACCAGCGCGAAGCTGTCCACGTGCTGCTTGGCGTACGCCAGGTCCATGGCGTCCACGACCATGCGGATGTCCGCCGAGTTCTTCCCGCTGTAGCGGCTCTGGGGGACGTCGATCAGCTCGATGGCGTGCTCGTGGAAGGGGCGCTTGTACTCGGCGTAGCGGTTCCAGTCCGCGTATGCCCGCTTGACCATGATCTTGCCCTTCTCGACGAGTCTTTCCAGGACCAGCTTGATCTCGAACTGCTTGTACTGCGCTTCCTTCACTCCACGGACGATGTTCTCGAAATCCATGAACATCGCCAACTTCCTGTCATCGCTCATCCATTGCCTTTCCTGTTCGGGTATTGCGTAGTGGCGCCAGTGGTTCCGGGCGGGCCCATGCCCACCCTCTCGCCATCATCATTATAGGGGGTTACCAGGAGGTATCCAACCTCTAAGCCGGGACGTCCGCGGGCCCCGGAGCGTAGAATTGACAGCGGCGTGACACCGGAGCGCCAGGGAGGCGGTAGGCTCGTGGCCATGAAGACATCATGGACGTGGTGGGGGACGTGGATAGCCGCGGCTGCGCTCGCATCGACGGTGGTATTCCTGGCGGCGTCGCCGGGGCCGGAGGCCTTTACGGCGCGCGTGGGCGAGCCCGCGCCAGAGATCACGGGCGGCCCCTGGATCAACAGCGAGCCCCTCACCATGGACAAGCTCCGCGGGCGCGTGGTGGCCGTGGAGTTCTGGACCTTCGGCTGATACAACTGCAAGAACGTGATCCCGCAGTTGCGGGACTGGCACCGGAAGTACGAAAAGGATGGGCTGACCATCGTCGGCGTGCACGCGCCGGAGTTCACGTGGGAGCGGCCGTACGACAAGGTAGTCCAAGCGACGAGGGACCTCAAGGTCGCCTACCCGGTGGTCCAGGACAATGACTTCGGCATCTGGAAGCGCTTCGGCAATCGGTACTGGCCGGCGCTGGTCGTGGTGGACAGGAAGGGCGTCGTGCGCTCCACGCACATCGGCGAGGGCGCCTACGAGGAGACCGAGGCGCTGATCAGGAAGCTGCTCGCGGAGAAGTGAACCGGACCCGTCTCTTCACTTTCGGAGCGGTCATCGCGGCCACCGCCGTCCTGGCGGTGCTCGGCTATGTCTCGTTGCGCCAGTGGCAGGCTTCGGCCGAGCTTCTCTTTCGCGAGCAGGCGCGCGACATGGCCACCATGGCCGCCGAGAAGGTCGAGATGGCCATCCTCAAGACCGAGGAAGAGTGCCTCTCGAGCCTGCAGCTGATCCTGATGGACCCGGCCTTCCGTCCCGAATCGCTCGAGGCCTGGAGCCGGGAGAACCCCCTCTTCGATCACGTGAGCCTCATGGACCGCGGGGGCCGTGTGCTCTACCCCCCGGGGGGTGCCCCCGCGTATCCCGGTCTCCTGCTCGAGATTCCTCAGGGGCTATGGGAGCGCGCCGGGCGTCGCCACTTCCTCCTGGGCGACCAGGTCGTCCTTGCCGCCGTCATTACCGGGCCATCGGGCGGTCCCGTCCTGGCCGCCATGGGGCGGAGCGAGGAAGCGGTCAAGCGTCTGGTCCTGGCCAAGACGCTGAGCGGGCTCGAGGGGCCGAGCGTGCTCGCCGTGCTCGACCGCTCCGACAACCAGGTATACGCGTCACGCCCCGTCGAGCGGGCGCATCGCGTGCTCACGGTGGCCTTCGGCGAGGCGCTGCCCACCTGGCGTGTCGCGCTGTACCAGCCCGACGGCGTCGCGCCGATCGGCAGCGTCAGGCGCCAGGCCATGCTGTTCATGACGGCCTTCGCGCTGCTTCTGGTCGTCATCGTGTTGGGGCTGGGGGCGACCTACCGCGCGGTCAGGCGAGAAACCGAGATGGCGCGGCTCAAGTCCGATTTCGTCGCCAACGTCTCGCACGATCTCAAGACGCCGCTGTCGCTCATTCGCATGTTCGGCGAGACGCTCGAGCTCGGCCGCGCCCCCGACGAAGCGACAAAGCGCGAGTACTACGCGGTCATCACGCGGGAGAGCGAGCGGCTCACGCGCCTCATCGACAACGTGCTGGACTTCTCACGCATCGAAGGGGGGCGCCGGCGCTACGACATCGCTCCTCATCCGGTCGAGCCCGTGCTCCACGACGTGATGGAAGCCTTCCGTTACCCGTTGGCCCAGGGGGGCTTCAAGGTGGACGTGGCGGTGGCGCCCGACCTGCCCGACGCGCTCATGGACCCAGAGGCCGTCAAGCAGGCCCTCGCCAACCTCGTGGACAATGCCATCAAGTATTCGGGCGAGCGCCGGCGGCTCTCCGTCGGCGCCCGGTCCGACGGCAACCGCGTGGTCATCGAGATCGCCGACGAAGGCATCGGCATCCCGGCGGGGGAGGCCGAGCGAATCTTCGAAAAATTCTACCGCATCGGACGGAGTGAGACGCAGGGGAGTCGGGGCAGCGGCGTGGGCCTGGCGCTCGTCAAGCACATCGCGGAGGCGCATGGCGGGCGCGTGAAGGTCGAGAGCCACCCGGGCCAGGGCAGCCGATTCACCCTATACCTGCCTGTCTCAAGGGAGGGATAAGGTGCCGCGGATCCTGATCGTGGACGACGAGCCTGAGATGGTGCGGGGGCTCGAGGACAACCTGCGCTTCGAGGGCTACCAGACGCTCTCCGCCACCAACGGCCGGCGCGGGCTCGCGCTCGCCCTGTCCGAGGCGCCGGACCTCGTCCTCCTCGACATCATGATGCCGGACATGAGCGGCTGGGACGTCTGCCGCGAGATCCGCGCCAAGGGCCTCGACATCCCGGTCATCATGCTGACGGCTCGCGGCGAAGAGGCCGATCGGGTCCAGGGGCTCGAGCTGGGCGCCGACGACTACGTCACCAAGCCGTTCGGCCTCCGCGAGCTCATGGCGAGGATTCGCGCGGTGCTGCGGCGGCCAGGGCCGCGGCAGAAGTTCGAGGAGTTCGCGTTCGGAGACGTGCGGATCCGGCTGCGCGGCCGGCAGGTCTTCCGTGGGGGCAAGGAAGTGCGCCTGACTCGCAAGGAGTTCGACCTGCTGCGCTATCTGGTCGAGCACCGCGACGAGGTCATTACGCGAGACCGGCTGCTCGACGAGGTCTGGGGCTACGAGCAGTTCCCCACCACGCGGACCGTGGACACCCACATTCTGCGCCTCAGGCAGAAGTTCGAGGAAGACCCCGAGCGCCCCGCCTTCATCCTGACCGTTCACGGCCAAGGCTACCGCTTCGCCGGGTAGATGTGGGATGCTAGGCGCATGAGCTCACATTCGGAAGACGTCGCGAAGCGCATTCCGCCGGGGCAGTCGCTGACCACCAAGTGGCCGGTGCTGACCTACGGCTTGACGCCCAAGTTCAATCCCAAGACCTGGACCTTCCGCTGCTTCGGGCTCGTGGACGAAGAGGTCTCGTGGACGTGGGAGGAGTTCCTGGCGCTGCCGCGCACGGAAGTTTTCTGCGACATCCACTGCGTGACGCGGTGGTCACGCCTCGACAACCGTTTCGAGGGCGTCCACATCCGCGAGATCATGAAGCGCGTGCGACTCAAGCCCGAGGCCAGGTTCGTCATGATCCACGCCGATCCGGACTACACGACCAACCTGCCGCTCGAAGACCTCATTGACGACGACGTGGTGCTTGCCCTCAAGCACGACGGCAAGGACCTCGAGCCCGACCACGGCGGCCCGCTGCGTTTGGTGGTGCCGAAGCTCTACTTCTGGAAGAGCGCCAAGTGGCTCCGCGGCTTCGAGTTCCTCGACGTCAACCCGCCCGGCTTCTGGGAGGTCAACGGCTACCACATGCACGCCGATCCCTGGAAGGACGAGCGCTATTCCGACCAGGAGACGCGCGCGATGCAGCAGATGCGCGCGGAGGCTGCGCGCAAGCTCCGCGCCAAGTAAACAGGAACCCACCCTCACCCCAGCCCTCTCCCTCCCAGGAAGGAGAGGGAGCCGATCCCCTCTCCCCCACCGGGGGAGAGGGCAGGGTGAGGGGCGGTTACTTTTTACCTGCGCCGAGGATTCCGATCGCCTCGACCTCGACGAGGAACTCCGGCGCTGCCAGAGCGCGGACTTCGACGAGCGTCGAGACGGGGAAGTCGCCGGTGAAGGCCTCGCGGCGCGCTTTCCACACCTCTTCGCGCCGCTTGATATCGGTCACGAAGATCACCACCTTGACGATGTCGTTCATCGTCCCGCCCGCGGCTTCCATCAGGTGCTTGATCTTGGTGAAGATGGCCTGGGCCTGGGCGTACATGCTGTCGCCGCCGACCGCGCCTGACTCTCCGCGCGCGACCATTCCCGCGACGAATACCTGGTTGCCCACGACAAGACAGTTGGACCATGTCTGGGGCGGCGGATCGGGCACCTGCGGGCTCGTGATCTTCTTCTTCATGACGTCTCCTTGGATTGCGGCGCTGCGAATGGTGGGCGGGAGCTGCGGGCTCAACCAGCAGGCGTGACAGCGAAGAGACGCCAGTCGCCGGGGACGCCCTTCAGTGTCTGTGTTCCTCTATCCTCGAAGCCGATGCCGGAACCGGCGACGAGATCCTTCACGGTGTTGGAAACGAGAACCTCGCCGGCCCGCGCGAGCGAAGCGACCCGGGCGCCGATGTGGACGGCGATGCCGCCGACTTTCTCGCCGATCACCTCGCATTCGCCCGTGTGCAGGCCCGCGCGAACCTCGATGCCAAGGGGCCGCACGCCTTTGCTGATCGCCTCCGCGCAGCGGATGGCGCGGGCGGGGCCGTCGAAGGCCGCGAAGAAGCCGTCGCCGGCGGTGTCTACCTCGCGCCCGCGAAAGCGCGTGAGCTCGCGGCGCGCGAGCGAGTAGTAGCTGTCGAGCAGCTCGTGCCACCTTCTGTCACCCAGAGCAGCAGCCTTTTCCGTCGAGCCGACGACGTCGGTGAAGAGCACCGTGGCGAGGACACGGTCGCTCTCGGTGGCGCGTCGAGAAGGAACCCAGCCGCTCGAAGAAGTGAGACGACCACGGGTGCTCCCATTGGTATTCGAGATGGGACACAAAGCCGGGGACGAAGACAAGGTCAAGAGGCCCCGTGCCCGTGACCTGGTAGGCGATGTGGATATCGCCGCTCTTCGTGTACTGGGTCTTTGGGGATGCAGTCATGGGAACTGAGCCCGACTATGATCGCCTGGGATACGGTCGTCAATGGGGAGTGTACGCATTGCGTCGCCCTGTCGGACTTGCCCCCTCACCCTGGCCCTCTCCCCCGAGGGGGGAGAGGGAATTGGGCATGTTTGCAAAATCCACGGCCCCCCTGTAGATTCTCCCGCATGCGGCAGTCGCCATTGGAGAGTCCATGTCGTCAAGGGAGGCCAAACCGATGCACGCACTACAACGGGTCGTGAGGCGGTCCCTATGGCTAGGCAGCGTAAGTGTCGCGGCACTCCTCGCTGCGGGATGTGCGCAGCAGAGTGCCCAGCAGCAGATGGCGAGCGCGGCGCCGAGCGGCTCGAACGTCACGCTCAGCGGCAACCAGGAAGTGCCTCCCGTGAGCACCGCCGCGACGGGCAGCGGCACCATCGCCGTTCTCATGGACAGGTCGGTGAGTGGCAGCGTGACCACTTCCGGCGTCGCCGGTGCCGCGGCCCACATTCATCTGGCTGCGCCTGGTCAGAACGGGCCGGTGATCGTGCCCTTGAACAAGACAGGCGACAATGTGTGGTCCGTCCCGCCGGCCATCAGACTCAATGACGCCCAGTACGAGGCTTACAGGCTCGGAAACCTCTACGTCAACGTGCATAGCGCCGCCAATCCCGGCGGGGAAATTCGCGGCCAAATCAAGCCCTGACCCGCCTCAACCATCCGCGATAAGGCCTTGTCCCCTCTCCCCCATCGGGGGAGAGGGGACTCGGGGGGGGAAGTCGTTGCAAAGTCCGCGAGTGGCCTGTAGATTCTCGGGCAACCCTGCGAGGAGGCGTGCATGGCAACCTATGCGATCACCGATGTCGCCGTCGTGCTCAACCCCGCTGACGATGTCGCAATCGTGAAGAAAGAGATTCCTGCCGGCAGTGTCCTCGAGGATGCGGGTGGCCGCATCGAGGTGCGACAGGATATTCGCCCCGGCCACAAGGTGGCGCGCCGCGCGCGCCGCACGGGCGAGGAGGTTCGGCGCTACGGGCAGGTGATAGGCTTCGCCACCGCCGACATCGCCGTGGGCGACCACGTCCACACCCAGAACCTGGCCGTGGGCGATCTCCACCAGCAGTACGAGATCGGCACCGACGTCCGCCCAGTGGACTTCTACCCGGCCGACAAGATGCGCCATTTCGACGGCTACCTTCGAGAAGACGGGCGGGTCGGCACGCGCAACTACGTCGCCATCATCTCGGGCGTCAATTGCTCGGCCAGCGTCAGCCAGTTCGTCAAGGACAAGTTCCGCGACGTGTCCAGGGACTACCCGAACATCGACGGTGTCCTCGCCGTCACGCACAAGTCGGGCTGCGGCACCGAGCTTTTCGGCGAGGACCACATGGCGCTCCAGCGTGTCCTCGCCGGCTATGCCAAGCATCCAAACGTCGCCGCCTACATCCTGATCGGCCTCGGCTGTGAGGTGAATCAGGCCGCGGTCATGGTGGACAAGCAGCGCATGGCCGCGCCCGGGCATCCCGAGCGCAGGCCCATGGTCATCAACATCCAGGAGGCAGGCGGTATCAAGAAGACCGTCGAGAAGGCGGCGATCGAGGTCGCCAAGCTCCTGCCCATGGCGAATGCCGCCACGCGCTCGAAGCAGCCGGTCTCCGAGATCACGCTGGCTACGAATTGCGGCGGCTCGGACAGCAACTCGGGCATCACGGCCAATCCCGCCCTCGGCTGGGCGGTAGACGAGCTCGTCCGCTACGGCGGCACGGGCGTGCTGGCGGAGACGCCCGAGATCTACGGCGCCGAGCACCTGCTGATCCGGCGGGCGGCCAGCGAGGCCGTCGCCAAGAAGCTCATCGACCGCTACAAGTGGTGGGAGTGGTATTGCCGCGGCATCGAGCGCATGGACAACAATCCCGCGCCCGGCAACAAGGCGGGCGGGATCACGACGGTGTTCGAGAAGAGCCTGGGCGGCGTCACCAAGGGCGGCACCACGCCGATGAACGACGTCTTTCTCTACGGGGAGCCCATCACCACGCGCGGCTTCGTCTTCATGGACACGCCGGGGCACGATCCGGTCTCCATCACGGGGCTGGTGGCGGGCGGCTGCAACCTCATCTGCTTCACCACGGGGCGCGGCTCCGTCTTCGGCTGCAAGCCCGTGCCGTCCATCAAGCTCGCGACCAACTCGCTCATGTACCGCCACATGCAGGAGGACATGGACATCAACTGCGGCGTGATCCTGGAAGGCACGCCCCTGCCGCAGGTCGGCAGGCAGATCTTCGAGGAGATCGTGGCCGTGGCTTCGGGCAAGCGCTCAAAGAGCGAGCTGTCCGGTGTCGGCGAAGAGGAGTTCGCTCCCTGGATCATCGGGCCTGTGATGTAGGGCGAGCCGCAGCCGCAGGCGAGGCGAGCGGATCTTAGAACCGGGCGAGCCGCAGGCGCAGGCGAGGCGAGCGGATCTTAGAACCGGGCGAGCCGCAGGCGCAGGCGAGGCGAGCGGATCGTAGAACCGGGCGAGCCGCAGGCGCAGGCGAGGCGAGCGAAAGTAAAGTAGAGACCAGAAATGTCGCCGCGCCGCCAAGGCCCCGGTTATCATGATCGGCGGGCAGGCGGCGGACCTGATCCTGGGGATGCTGGCAGCCTAAGGGGGAGCTGATGGCGGGACGTCCGGGGATGTACCGCGGCGATCGGCGCCGAAAGGAAGATGCTCGCAAGGCCAAGCAGGAGGCCAAGAAAGCGCGCAAGGCCGAGCGGAAGGAGACCGGCGAGTCGGGCCCTGAGATGGGCGAGGCCGCCGAGATCCTCGGTCAGGGTGAAATGGAGTGGGTCTGGTTCTCGCCGAGCAAGGGCCGTACCCTCACGACGTCCTCGGCTGAAGCTCCGAACGTACCGGGTGTGGATGATTGGACCTTGGTGAGCGGGCCCCCGGCCCAGCAGTCCTAGCGACACCGCGATCCATCCCCGTCATTTAAGACTGGCCGCCGCCCTGCCGGCAGTCAGTATTGGGTAAGCCCCTCACACCATTGACGGTCCCAAAGGCCAAGGCCGTGGTGACCAGGTGCCCGCCAGGGCTTTAGGTAATAGTGGCGGGATTAGAAGCGGCGTTCCCGGTGCACGCTGACGCGAGCGTAAGCCGCGCGACTGAGCGGCAGGATCCAGAAGAACGGCACCACGAGTGTTCCTACCACCATCCAGAACTCCTGCCTCAGGTACCACGGTGCCCGCGTCATTCGCCGCCTCCTCGCTTTTCTCGCTGTCGGTTGCGCGCTTCTGTATCCTGCACAGAGCAAGGCTGGTGCCAGCGGCTCCGATCGGTGTAAACGCGGAACTTCACAAGGCTGGAGCGTCTGTTCGTACCCTGACACTACTGGTTGCGACGAAAAAGGGGAGGGCGGACGACGAAAGTAGGGGGACGGCGAATCAGGATTGGGTGACGGTGACGACGAGTCCTATGGCGGCCAGGATATTGCCCACGCGGACGCATTCGGTCTCAGGGCCGACCTTCACGACGGACTTGCCCGTGTTGTGGACCTCCCAGGCGATCTCCCATCCGCGGTCTTCCGAGCAACCGATGGCCTTCACGAGCTGCTTCACCACGTCTTCGAACGTATGGCAGTCGCAGTTGTACAGGATGGTGATCCACGGCGGCGCCAGCGCGACTTCTTCGCCCTGTTCCGCTTCGACCTCGGGGGACGTCCCCGCACCGGCCGTGGCGCACGCGGCGAGGAACCCGGTCACCCCTTGACGTCCTTGAGGAGCTCGCGGGCGATGAGGAACTTCATGATTTCGTCCGAACCCGCGCCGATCCTCATGAGGCGGGCGTTACGGAAGATGGCCTGGATGGGGAAGTCCGTGGTGTAGCCGATCCCGCCCAGGACCTGCATGGCGTGGTCGACGACCTTCCACACGGACTCCGCCACGAAGAGCTTGGTCACCGCCGACTCGCGCTGTGCGGGGATCCCCGCCTCGACCATCTTGGCGGTGCGGTAGACGAGCTGGCGGGAGGCGTCCAGCGCCGCGTACATCTCGGCCAGCTTGAAGGACACGCCTTCGAACATGGCGATGGGCTGCTTGAACTGGATGCGCTTGGTGGAATACTCGGCGGCGATCTCGAGGGCCCGGCGCGCGGAGCCGAGCGCCGCCATGCAGTAGGTGACGCGCTCGGTGTCGAGCTCGTCCATCAGCACGTGGTAGCCGCCGTTCAGCGGTCCGAGCAGGCTGTCCCTCGGGATGTCCACATCCTTGAAGTCGATCCAGGCGTTGTCCATCCAGTCCGCCATGATGACCTCGTCGAGCTGGCGCTGGATGGTCACGCCCGGGTGATCCATGGGAACGATGAAGGTGGACATGCCCTTGTGCGGGTGCGCGCCTTCCTCGGTGATGGCGAAGAGCGTGAGATAGTCCGCGAGCCCGCCGCCGGTGATGAAGCGCTTCTGGCCGTTGATGACCCAGCGGTCGCCCTTCAGCACGGCCTTGGTCTGCATGCGCGAAGTATCCGAGCCGATCTGGGGCTCGGTGATGGCGAGGGCGGCCAGCTCGTCGCCCCGGAGGCGCGCGGGGATGTGACGCTTCTTCTGCTCCGGCGTGCCGTAGCGGAGAATGGAGATGGTTCCGAGCGTGAGCGAGACCGATCGGATCGTGTCGCCCGGGTGTCCGGCCGCCGCCAGCTCCTCGCCGATGATGCACTCGGCCACCACGCCGCGCCCGTTGCCGCCGTACTCTTCGGGGAAGAGCGCCCCGGTGAGCCCCGCCTCGCCGAGCTGCTCGAGATAGGCCCTGGCGATGGCTCTGAGCTTCTCGCGGCGGGCTCGCCCCTCGTGGCTCGCCTTGATCTGCTTGACCGCTTGGTGGGCGGCTGCCGCGTTGGGAAGGATCTCGCGCTGGATGAAGGCGCGGCTCTGGTGCATGATCTCGCGCTCGGCAGGGGTGTAGAGGAAGGTCTGGCCGTCGGAGACGGACCAGCCGCCGGGCATCGTGATGTCGCCCATGCCGATGGCCCTGAAGCGGTCGTCGCTCATTTGCCGATGACTCCTTCCGCCCGGAGCCGGGCGATGGTCTGGCTGCCGTAGCCCAGGATCTCGGTCAGGATGGTCTCGGTGTGCTCGCCGAGGGCAGGGGCGGGAGCGGGGGTGCGGATCTCGCCCTCAGTCCTGATCGGGCTCGCCACTTCGCGGATGCGGCCGAAGTGCGGGTGGTCCACCTCGAGGATCATTTCGCGCGCGCGCACCTGCTCGTCCTCGAGCGCCTGCGCCACCGTGTTCACCGGCGCGCACGGCACGTGCCCGCGCAGGAGACCCAGCCATTCGGCGGTGGTCTTCTCCGCGAAGCGCGTGTCCGTGGCGAGCTCGGGCAGCTCGAGGCGCTCGACGAGCGCCTGCCAGAACTTGTCCTTGTTGCAGAAGACCACGATCCAGCCGTCCTTCGTCGGGAAGTTCTGGGCCGGCACGAGGGTTTGATGGCCCGAGCTGGCGACGCGCTCGGGCTGCCAGTCGCGGTTGAGCGCCCAGATGGCGAAGTAGGAGAGCATGCTCACCGCCGTGTCGAGGAGGGAGACGTCCACGTCGCGGCCGACGCCCGTGCGCTGGGCGTCGAAGAGGCCAACCATGAGCCCGATCATCGCGGCATAGCCGCCGGAGAAGTCGATGACCGAGACGCCGCACTTGCCCGGAGGGCCGTCGGGCTCGCCGGTCACCGCCATGTACCCCGCGTATCCCTGGATCAGGTAATCGAAGGCCGGCTCGGCCGCGCGCGGCCCCGTCGTGCCGAAGCCCGTCAGCGAGCAGCAGACTATCCGGGGGTTGATGCCCTTCAGGGCCTCGTAGGTCAAGCCGAGCCTGGCCGGCAGGTCGCCCCGGGCATTGTTGAACACCGCGTCCGAGACCTTGACGAGGTCGTGGAGCACGGCCTGGCCCGCCGGGTGCTGGAGGTTGAGCGTCAGCGACT
>WNFT01002559.1_pt1 | contig 15640 bp, 11 predicted proteins | sample 5400191 | NCBI WGS metagenome assembly WNFT01 (sample SAMN13153359, study PRJNA577476) | soil metagenome | isolation source: 80 cm saprolite under Madrone tree | place: USA:California | collected 2016-06-14 | reverse complement strand
TAACCGCGCGGTTGTCCGAAATGCTGCTTTCGGGAGAAAGCGATGTCGCCTTCCATCTGGCAGGGACACATTCGAACCGTGCTTGAGTGAGTTGCAGACCGGGCCTTGCTCTGACAGCAATGCGCAGATATTACGCGCCGTTGACGTTAGGTTCGGTAGGCAATCTGTAGACTGTTTTTCCTTCTTCTTCAGCCGACGAGGCGCCGAATAAAGATTGGAAGAGCAGGGATCATCTGCTTTCTTCGGGCTGTGGACATACTTTTTCAGGAGGAGCTTGCATCCGCAATGGCCTGTCAAAAGTGTTTCCCATCGGTCTGATTGTCTTAACACTGATTTTCCATCAAAGCATCATCGCGGCATCGTGGGCGCGCCAGGAACCTCACGGAGAGTGCACGCTATGCCACGCGGTTGAGGAGGGCTGCTGATGTGCGGCATTGTCGGAGTGCTTTCCTTCACTAACAGTTCTTTCCGGGTCTCAGAGCCCTATCTGACGCGCATGCGGGATGTGATGTCACACCGCGGACCAGACGGCGCCGGGATTTTTGTCTCTGGCGATCAGCGGCTCGGCTTGGGGTTTCGTCGGCTAGCGATCATTGACCTGTCGGAAAGAGCCATGCAGCCAATGAGCAACGAGGACGGCTCGCTATGGGTGGTTTTCAACGGTGAGATTTACAACCACGCCGAAATTCGTGCGGAGCTGGAAAGTCGGGGTGGACACCGCTGGAAGACAGATCATTCTGATACCGAAGTGATCCTTCATGCGTTTGAGGAATGGGGTATCGACTGTGTTCACAAGTTTCGCGGCATGTTTGCCATTGCTCTGTGGGACGCCAAACAGCGTCAGCTCTGGTTGATTCGTGACCGCATAGGAGTCAAACCGCTGTACTACAGCATTCACCATGGACGCATCACTTTCGGTTCAGAAATCAAAGCGTTGCTACAGGACGCGGAGCAGGAACGTGGTGTCAATGAAGAGGCCCTTTATTACTATTTGTCGTTCAATGCGACACCAGCGCCGCACACCCTCTTTTCGGGAATCCGGAAGCTGGCCCCTGGCACGTGGTTAAGAGTGAACGAGGACGGACACATCCAAGAATGCCGATACTGGGACGTTTGGGATTACACGCAACCATTGACGGATATTTCTGAGGAGGAAATTGCCGAACGCATTCTTTCCGAACTGCGTACTTCCGTTCAGCTTCGCAAGATCAGTGACGTGCCGGTAGGCGTTTTTCTCTCCGGCGGCATCGACTCAAGCACCAACGCAGCTCTGTTTTCCGAGGGGGAGGGGCACCCGGTCAGGACCTTCTCGATTGGCTATGACCGAGAATACGAGAGCTACCCAAGCGAGCTTCGCTATGCCCGCAAGATCGCGCAGAAGGTGGGCGCGGAACATCACGAACTATTGCTGCGTGAAAGCGACCTACTCGACTCTCTTCCTCTAATCATTCGACATCAGGATGAACCGCTAGCGGACCCGGTTTGCGTGCCGGTCTACTACGTTTCGAAGCTAGCTCGCGATGCCGGCGTCATTGTTTGCCAGGTGGGAGAAGGCTCAGACGAGCTGTTTTGGGGCTACAAGTATTGGAAGGACTCCCTGCGACTACAACGCCTTACCAACTTGCTCCCAATTCCCAGTCCCCTGAGAGAATTGGGACTTACTGGTCTCCATTTCGTGGAGCGCAGCCGAGGGGCCTCTTATCGACATCAGTTCTCGTGTGAAGTTTTGAGGAGAGCTCTATCAAACCAACCCGTATTCTGGGGCGGGGCGGAGGTGTTCAGCGATTCCCAAAAGCGGCAACTGCTCTCGCCACGATTGCACAAGAAATTTGCCGAGCTGAGTTCTTGGGAGGCCCTTCGACCGATTCATCAACGGTTCGAGGAAAAAGCCTGGGAGCCCTCGCCCCTCAATTGGATGACTTATCTTGATTTGAATCTGAGATTGCCGGAACTGTTGCTCATGCGCGTCGACAAGATGAGTATGGCGGTGAGTCTGGAAGCGCGCGTCCCATTTCTCGACCACAAGTTCGTAGAGCTGGCCATGAGCATTCCCGAAGCGATAAAAACCAGAAACGGAGCACTGAAATATATCCTAAAGAAGGCGGTCAGGGGTGTAATTCCGGATGAGCTTATCGACCGAAAGAAGCAAGGCTTCGGCGTGCCCATACACGAATGGTATCACACCAAATTTGGAGAGTATCTCGTGAAAGAAATCAAGGAGTTTTGCGATAACACAGACTTTTTTCAGTTTGAGCGAGTCTTGCCTTTCCTGCCGAGAAGAGGATGGACACTGTTGAACGTCGCGCTGTGGTGGAAGCAGTACATTGGTTCTGGGCAGACCGTACCGAACCTTCTCTCCGGACCAGTTCCTTTTGAAACCCAGTCAGCCAATCTTCGAAGTATGCCGGTGGCTGTTGAAAGGGGTGTATGAACCACATGTTTCGTGCTGTTGGGATCGCAATACTGTGGCAGCAGAAAAATCGATTCAGAGAACTTCGGACTCAACGGTGTCGGAGAAAACCGATACGGAAGGCTACCTTTCAAGTGTTCAGGAATCGCGGAAGAGCAGTTCAGACCCGTCGAAACCATCCAAGACGAAAAACTGCCTTGGAAGGACCCGATTGGATGCAAGGGGACGTATACTACCAGCTGCCGGAGGCCTAAACAGGAAATTCCGACTGAATATTCGTTTTGATCGCACGCTGCAACAGCCTGAACACGATGAGCGAAACGCATACTGTGGCCGCCTCGAAACAAACACATGAGGGCTATTCGCTTTCTCCGCCCTACCAACCACCTGAAATCTAGAGTTGCATCCGGCTCAAGTTCGAGTAGTGAGAAGCGATCGAGGGAACTGCAAACGGGAAAACAAGGTTCGTCATCTCTCAATTGCCCGGACGTGGATTCGACGGTGAAAGTCCAGGTTCGATCTTGAAATCGACCCTCGCCCCGTAGAAGGGGAATCCGCAGTTCCAGCATTATGTGCCGCTCTTCTCTGCGCGCTTCCGATTCCGTTCACGAAGCGCGTTGAGCAGGCCGCATATTCTGCCATTCATCGGCTGTCTGATTACGATGATTCATCGCTGAAAATGTCTGAGCGACTAATCGGGTCAGGAAGCTCATCGAGATGATTGCCGGGCCGCGGGATCAAGGGAACAGAAAGGCGGGGCTAATAAGCTAAAGGCCCTGTAGGTGAGGCGCTATGAGAAAACTTGCTGCTTTTGGAGCGCCATTGCTGCTGCTGTTGGTCGTTGTTTCGACCATATTGCAAACTCGTGTCTGCCACGACCGCGATATGTCTCCCAATGGCGAGTCGCAATGGACCTATGTGGACTACGGCTTAGGCACCGACCTGGGCGCATCGGTTTGAGCTGAGGATACCATGAGGTGTCTCTCCCGGAAAGAATACACTCATGAACGCATGGGCGAGCGGTTTCGGACGGCGTTGTCGGACTACGATACGCAGAGACGTCTAGAGGTCCTTGTCGACGGATTTCTAAATCAAAAAATGTCCGGCCGCACAGTCTTGGAAGTAGGCGCAGGATTAGGCTTTTTCAGCGAGCGATTACAGAAACGCGGCGCAATTGTAACAGCTACTGATATTGGCAAGAGCATGCTACAAAAAATAAGGGAAACCATCGGCTGCCATTGTGAGTGTGTGGATGCGCTCTCTCTGAAAGAGCACTTCGGTCCGAACCGCTTTGATATTGTAGTCTCCTCTGAGTGCATTGAGCACACGCCTGATCCAATGGAGGCCGTTCGGCAAATGGTCGCAGTACTGAAACCGGGCGGCTATATCGCTCTGAGCACGCCAAATTATGTGTGGTATCCGGTGGTCAGGGCGGCGACGGTTTTAAAACTGCGGCCGTTCGATGGACTTGAAAACTTCAGCTCGTTCCGTCTTATTCGGAAGACCCTTCAGGCTGCCGGAGTCAATGTTTTGCGGGAATCAGGCTTGCATCTTTTCCCCTTCCAGTTGCCATTTCACTGGCTTTCCTGCTGGTGCGATGAACACTTGCAGGTCGCACGCGAGCTCATGATCAATATCTGCGTACTTGGACAAAAGGCGTAATTGCGTTTGGTGATTGTCCGGCGTTGGCCATCCCAGGAGCCCTACATATGAAACATATCGATTTGATTATTCCTGTCTATAATGAATCTGGCGCATTGGCGAGTTTTCACAGTAGTTTGCGAAGTGCCTTGTTCGGGCTGCCCTATCTGTTTCGTATATTTTATGTGGACGATGGTTCTTCGGACGACACCGCAAATGTCCTTGCGCGCTTGGCGCAACGATATCCTGAAGTGTATCCCATCGAACTGAGCCGAAATTTCGGGCACCAAGCTGCGCTGAGCGCTGGCCTGGATGCTTGCACTGCGGATGCCGTCATTATGATGGACGGCGACGGCGAACACCCGCCCGAACTGATTCGGGAGATGCTCCGGCTTTACGAGATGGGCCACGACGTTGTCCAGACTCAGCGCGTCGATGCTGGCCGGCGCGGAGTTACTTTTAAGCGAATTACAGGGCGCGCTTTCTACTGGCTGATCAGCCGCCTGGGTGAGACGATGATACTGGAAGGGGCTGCCGATTATCGATTACTGTCAGGACCTGCCCTCGCTGCTTTGCGGCAAATGCCCGAATATCATCGCTTCTTCCGAGGCATGGTGTCTTGGATCGGATTTCGAACCGTCATTCTTCCCTACAAGCCAGCAACCCGCCTTGCTGGGCGGTCCAAGTACTCCCTCAGAAAGATGCTGCGGTTGGCATCGGACGGTATGTTCTCTTTTTCCCTTGCGCCCCTGCGGCTCGCGCTGGTAGGCGGCTGCGCTTTCCTGTTCCTCGCGTTCTTGGAAGTTCTGTATGTCCTCAGCTTCTTCTTTCGGGGCATTCAGGATCGCTTGGTTCCGGGCTGGAGTTCTCTGATGATGGTTCTGCTAGCCAGCAGCGGAATCTCCATGGTCGTAATAGGAATTCTGGGCGTGTATACAGGAATGATCTTTCAAGAAGTTAAAAAGCGCCCTGTTTACCTGGCCCGTCCCCCGCAGCCTGCTTCTATCGATCACTCCGTTCGTCCGGAAAATACGTCCCCAGTTGCGCCAAACATATCCACGCATCAGGAATCTCCAGTGGTCGTGGACTTCATCGGCGGCGTTAGCGCGCAGAGCCGCAACAAGCGGCGGACGAGAGAAGACTCCTCCAGCCCTTCGCGGGCAATCAAGAGGATCCGACTCAGAGAAGGAGAACAGTCTTAAACCGCTTGACGTCCTCTCCGAAAGCTGGTCCAACCGAAGAGAGAAGAAATCCGGCAAAATCGGCCGCTTGAACATGGAGTTGTCGGATCCAGAAGACACGGTACATCGGGGAGCAGATTGCATTCGCGTTGCGACAAGCGGAGATGGGCACTCCAGCTCCGTACTACTCGAACCTGAACATCTCGACGCTGTTCACTCAACGGCCCAGATATGTGAGCTTCGGCTAAACATCGCTGATGGTGACCAACTATCGCCTGCACGTGCCTTGGAACTCGACCATTTATCTTGGACCGCTGGTAGTGAGCTCGAGCCAGGGCTCAGCGCTGAAGGCTTTCTGAATAACTGGATTCAGAGTTCTAAGAGCTAGTGCTCCCAGGGCATGGAACGTAATTCGTCACGGTCAGACACCACCGTACTCCAGTGCATAGCTTAACGCCCGTTGAGGCAACGTTGCGACGGGCTGAACTCCTCGAGTAGATTCGCGACACTCAACGTAACAAGGGGGCTGTATACAACCTGTGATTTACCTCGCGTTTGTGGATGACTGGGAAGTCCGCGGTAATGGTAGCGGGGATCCTAGAATACTCCAATTTGAACCCATGCGAAAGCTGGTGAAGATCTTTAACAACTACGGGATACGAGGCTCATTCAACGTTGAGGTGATGCAGCAACTCGCATATCGGAATCTACAAGAGGGTTATCCCGAGTTGAAGGTTTTAGCGGATGAGTGGGAAGAGGTTGTGTTGGAGTCCTTTCGTCAGGGGCACGACATTCAGCTGCACCTTCATCCGCAATGGTGGGGCGCCAACTATGAAGGCCACGGCAATTGGACACTTGACGGAGACTGGTCGATCCTCAACTATCCAAACCTGCAGATTAGAGCCATGCTCCTCTCTGGTAAGAAATACTTGGAAACCCTGCTCCACAAGATCGACCCGGCATATGCCTGTGTGTCATTCCGGGCTGGGTCGTGGTGCGCAGCGCCTTCAGATTCACTGCTACCAATTCTCAGCGAACTCGGCTTTGTCTTTGATATGAGCATCGTCGCCGGCGTCCGATACGATACGCCGCAAATCAAAGTCGATTACGCCCCATGCCAGGAGCCATTCCTGCCGTACTACCCTGACATGAGAGACGCGCGTCGAGTTTCTCGTTCTGTGGAACCTATAGTCTGCATCCCGACCAACACTTTCCCGGGTTCACGCGTCGCATTGGCACGTGCAGCGTTGCGCAAAATAATCCGAAAGCTCGGCAAGCGAGATACCGTGACGATACCGGCGGCGTCTCGCGGACGCACCGGCAACGAGTGGACTAATAAAAGCGAATCCGGTGCGCTCGGCGCCGCGAGAAAATTGCTGAAGCGCTACATAGTGGGCCAGACCGAGATCGCGGACCTTGCCCAGATGGATTACGCGAAGATGCGTCAAATGATGTTGCATATTCGGAGGCAAGCAGCAAGGTCGGGCTTGGCTCGTGTCCCAGTCATCCTGGAAAATCACACAAAAGACATTTACGATTTTTCTGATATTGAGCGCTTCGTTGCAGACGTTGCCCGCTCTCAAGATGTGAAGACAGTCACACTGGCGGAGATCGCCCATGGACTTAGAAACGGCACCTTCAAGGCCCGTGCAGCTTGATCGTCGCAAGGAGATCTTGCGCGGAGCGCTTCTCCGAAGGCGCGCAGAGCTTCGGAAATCCTGGAAACATTTGATCTCCACGGAATGTCTGCAATCTTTGAGCTCACTTGGTCCGGAGGTCGTGTCGTTCCTGTCGGGGCAAAACTCCATTTGGGATTGGCCGCTGGCTGCCACTTTCACATGGATCGACTGTGATGCAAATTTCTTGGACTGCCTCCGTGCCATTGCCTTGTCGGGTAAGGTCGAATACCGACCGTCGAACACTCCTCCACCCCATTTGTCGCCTCCGGACCTACCTAAGCTTTCGAGCAAAGAGCGCTTCAAAGCCCTTTGTGCTCGATATCGCTGCCCCTTGAACATCGGCGCAGCGAGTGAATTTGAGGTTGCGGAAGAACTTTTGCGTCAGTTGATGGTGCCGGACCGTGCGAAACTCCAGGCGGGAGAGGAGTTCGATGTCGACATGGTGCTGCTGAAGGTGAATCTTGTTGGCATTCGTGCCATGGTCACTCGGGATTTGCGTTTTTTGGACGCTCTCAACTATTTTTATGAACTTCCGCAGCGATCATTGACTCGAATGCGCGCAAACCCTCGTCTTCATGCTTTTTGGTTGTGTATATACGCGCAGCTGTTGTGCACGCCGGAATGGTAGAAAATGCGAGTTGCCATCATCGCGGGGTCAATGGCAATAGCAATACGCGTTGCTAAGGAAATTGAAAACCTCCCGACCGTCGATGTCTCCATCGTTTTGTGCAACCTGAGAATGAGACCGCCCCTGCTGCGGTGGGCCCGAGAACTGCTGTTGGCGCTCAAGTCGTTTCAGTGGCTGGCATTTGCCGGAAGAGTGTATGACTATGTGAAGTCGCGAAAATTAATGATCCTGCGCCGACCTTTGGATGATTCGATCTCCACCGAGCGCCTTAGGTCGCTTCAATGTGACGTAGGTCTGCACGCTGCTAATGTAATTTACCGCGAACCGACGATTTCGGCATTTAGGCTAGGCATTCTCAACGCACATATAGGTATCCTGCCCAAATATCGAGGCAGATCCGTCGCCGAGTGGTCCGTCTTGCAAGGGGATCCTACAGGTGTAACCGTTTTTTTTATAGATTCTGGAATTGACACTGGGGGTCGCATTGTCCTGCGTGAGTTCATTCGGTCAGAAGGACGGAACGACGTGCGGGCGCTTAAGAACATGCTGTTTGGTTGTGATGCTCGCCTGTATCGCAGAGCACTTGAGACACTCATGCGACCCGGAGTTCGGTTCGAAAACAATGACATTTCGGAAGGCAGGCGCTACTACGTAATATCCAAAATGTTGACTAAAGTCGTCGATCAAATTCTAGCTGACCGCTGTAATCTCGGGTCAGCTAATCGCCCCTAAGACAAGGGCTGCGTTTGGAAAGCGGTCGAGTGCGCATCGGTGCCTTTGCCAGTCCCAGGCACCATATAGGTACTGCTCAGCACGCTCGCACCGCGGCTGTGGAATGAAACGCCGCTGTACCTGGAAGAATCTGAACTCTATTCGGCCTACCCGTGGCTCTGGGAGGCCGCGGAACTTCGCTATTACGCTGGCAAGCGCGTGCTTCAGATTGGTTATGGAGCCATTTCCACAGGAATTGACATCACGAACCGCCACTTGGAACTGGTCGCACATCGACTCGAAGGCTAGACGCAACTGGTGAGTGCCGATCCTCGAGAGTTGCCATTGCTCGCCCACTGGTCAGCATCCGGAAGGCTTGCAGTCCATACGCTACTGCACGCGCAAGCTGTGCGCTTGTCCGGGTGTGCGCGAGAGAACAGAGAATAGAGAATAATCACTTGCGCAGTTCGCTCGCTTTGACGTCATTCCACGAGAGCCCCGAGCGGCCTATCGGCCAGGCGGTCGCATTGTGTTTGAAGACGGTCAGAGATATTTTACCTGGCAGCTCCGCATTCAAAGTGGAAATCCTTCTTCAGAAACTGCGTTTCTTTCTTCACTCGTTTCGCAGAGGGGGGTCCCGCAGTCGTGCCAGCCAGTTTGCAGCGATTCTGATCCTCACGGTGATCCCAGGTCGTTCCACTGTATTGACGCGGACGGATTGCGCGATTGCCCAATCAACTTTCGATGCGGACATGGAGTTTTCAAAGCAGCGACCTCCTACGCACCTACGACTCCTGACCTCCAGGTATGTTGATCTCCGCCGTGCTGCTCGAGGGTTGGCCTGCTCAGGAGTGCCGCTGGTCGCCTTTGACGGCCTGCATTATGGGCCCGCTGCTTGGAACGACGATCCTGGGCTCTTTTTTTTCGTACCAGAGCTCTCTCGCATCTTCGGGGTTAACCTCGGGACGGCTACTGACGTTTTGTTGATCGGAGTCGTTCTCTTGGCGTCCGGTTTCGGGCTGTTAGGCTTAGTGCGGGCTGTGCACACAAGGATAGGACGGCGAATCGGCGTTGTCGCTTTCCTGCTGTTGGCAGTCGTGGTGTTGATCGCAGGCGATGTGTATGTCATGAATGCTGCGCCCGCGATGGCCTGTGTGCCTTGGATCCTGTCGTTCGCATCACGCAGGGAATTCACGGTCGGCGCGCTGATAACTCTCGCCATGACGGGCGTGTTAGGCGAGACGGCCAACGTTATCCGGTTGCACGCTGGAACGGGTCTCGTCTTGTTCGCACTGGTGCTTGCGGTCGGTGCTTATCAGGTAAGACCGATCGGGCGGATTATTCTGGTCGTAACATTGCTGTTGGGAGTAGCTGGCGCAGCGCTGGTATTCCGGCATATCTACGCACAGAGGGACGCATTCCTGCAGCGTCAGCCGGGAGCGGTCATGCATTTGGCGAGGGGACACGTCTTCTGGCATTCCGTTTACGTCGGTCTCTCCTACGTCAAAAATTCCGAGGTTCCAGAGTATAGGGACGAGCTCGCTTTCGCGAAGGTGCGGGCTTTGCGGCCGGAGGTTACGGACTATTCGCCGGAATACGAGCAGGTGCTGAACCGAGAAATCTTCAAGCTAGCCAAACGCCGACCCTTCCTGATCCTGGCAAACTTATTGGTTAAGCTGGTGGTCGTCTCGCTTTTCTGCGTTTTTGCTGCCAACGTGGGGCTTTACGGAGCCAAGTTGGCCCGGAAGCCGATCTGCTTGGAGCTGGCATTCTGGCTCGCCATTGCCTTCAACGGACTGTATGGAATCCTTGTACTTCCAAACCCGAAGTATTTGGTCGGTCTGATTGCATTTGCGGCGCTGTATGGCGTGTATAGCATCGAATATGCGGCAGGACAGCCGAATCTAAAGAGTCGACTCAGATGGATTGAGAAGCTGGTACTTATCGGATCTCACCAGGAGCCGGTAGCAGCTCCTTCATGAATGGGTGCCAGGGCGCGTCAGCCGACCCAACTCTCTCCCGGACAGGTTCCTTCAAGGCCCCCGCCATTCAATCTTCGAAGTGCACGGCTTCCTGCTGAAAGGGCGCATGAACCAAATCTTCCGCTTCGGCCATGCATTGGCTGAGAGAGGACAAGACAAATGAAAAAACTATTTTCAGCTGTTGTGCTGTTGTTCGTTGTCTGGATGATCTGGGCACAAGACATCACAGCAACGGTCAACGTGAAGAACTACGGTGCCACGGGCAATGGTTCAACCGACGATACTGCGGCTATCAACAATGCCATTGCGGCCCTCACCAGAGGCGCCACCCTCCTATTCCCTTGCGGCAACTACTTGGTCACGTCCCAGCTAACGATCAACGTTTCCAACATAACCGTGGACGGTTCCAGCTGCGCCGTCATCCGCAATACCGCGTCCGGAACTGTCATGGTGATCGGCGCGGGCGGTAACGTCAGTCCCAACTACGGCCCGGCCGTCGCATTGAGCGCGACCGCAAACGAACTGGACACAAGCTTTACGACGGTTTCAAGTCTCGGTGTGACGGCGGGAGATTACGTACGACTACAGCAGGGAGGCATAGATGGTTCTCCGAGCAGTGTAGATACCACCTGCGATACTTCCGGCTGCCGGGGAGAAGTTTTGAAGGTCGCCTCAATTTCCGGAAACACGATCACGGTTACCACCGCCTTGCATGATACCTACAACCCATCCGTCAATGCTGCGACGGCTCAAAAGGTATTAAACCCGCTCACCGGCATTACCGTGAAAAACATCACCTTCGACGGAAGCGGGTCCAATGTCTACGGATTCGCGTTGTCCGGCGTCTCTGAATCCACGGTCGGCGGCGTTACGTCGAGGAATGTACAAGGTGCGGCCTTCTTGGTTGAAGGAGGCTTCAACGTCGCATTGAACACTGTGACCGTCACCGCAGCCGGCAGCGCGCAGTGCGCAAGCTCCGTGTGGTTTCATAACTTGGGGAACTCGTCGGTGAATGGAATATCAGTTTCCAACGAAAATCCCGGAGCGCCCGGCACCGGCTGCCTCTATAACGGCGCCTTCGGATTCGAGCTTATCGGATCGGCGAACAATACGATCACCAATCTTAGCGTGGATGCTGCTGGCGCCTACGGACGCCCATTTAAAACAGCAGCCGCCCGCTGGAATACATTCGACTCTCTTGTGGTCAAGAACGGTGTTCAAGCCGCCAACGGAATCAGCCTTGAGTACTATTCATCGCACAATGTCTTTAACAGCTGCATCGTGACCGACAACGGTGCCGGCACAGGTGTAGGCAGCGGAAATGCCGGCATCAATACCTTCGGCAATTTCAACCAGTACAACACCTTTAACAATTGCACGGTGACTGGAAACGGCAACATACAGCTCTTGGTCAACAATTTCGATGCATTGCATTTAGGACAAGATAGCAACATAACGATCAACGGCGGAACGTATACGGGCACAAACACGCTTCTACCAGTGATCGCCATTATCGGTTCCAACGCATATGTGACGTCGGCGAACATCAACGGGCCATGGGGGCTAGGTGGTCTATACCTTGGATCAGTTAACGCATGTGTAAACAACAATACCTTGGGTTCGGGGACAGTGTTAGGTGCGGGCATTTTGTCGGAGAGCGACACAAACAGGGGCGCGGGCAACATTTTGAACGGTCTGAGTAGCAATTTGACTCCAGGAACTTGCACGGCCCCTAGCGTCGCCATGAGTATCTCGGCGATGGCGGCCATCGCGGCAGCAGTCGGAACCCTGCAGCTCACCACCGCCGTGACCGGAAACAGTAACAACGGCGGTAACCTGGTCAGCCTCGCGGGGCTCGATGCGGTCGAGGATGTAAGCCCCAGCTATATATCGCCGACGTCAGGCAGCTATCCGTGGCACGCCCCTGGGACTCGACCGTCTATCTGGACAGCTAGTGGGAGCTTGACCGAGAGGCTCCATGCTGGAGGCGTTCGAAACCGTAGGGTTCAAAGTTTAACAGACACGTAAGGCTACTCAACAGATTTTCTTACTGAAAGGTTGAATAGATAGACGCACGATAGCTGCTCGTACCCCCTATCGGTCCGTAAACGGTCGGCCAAGTGCCGAAAGGTTCTGTAGTAATCCACGTGGAGGTAGCTCCCCCAGTATCATACCGGAGATTGTTTGCGTTTGCGGCAAGGCCGTTTGTGTTGTATGCGAGCCAGTAGTACGTGTTTGCCGTTAACGGAGCGCTGATCGGGACGGTATTCCACGCATCAGGCACGATGGTTTGCGACACACTGGAGGCAATGAGCGTTCCAGGTGTGCCGTTGTTGTCAGCATAGATCGCAACCTGAAATTGGTTGTTAGGAGACGCGGAGACGGGCGAGGCGATGAAAACGGACATTGATATTACCGTAGCGTTCTGGCCGGCCATTTGATATCGCGTGGCTGTAACGGAGTTCGACATGGTTGTGCCAACGGACGCGCCTTGGACGGCATATCCGAAAGTGTTGAGCGGGGCCAACGGAGTCACGGTGACGGTCGCTGAGGCCGACTTGGTCGTGTCGGCCTGACTGGTGGCCGTAACGGTAGCCGTCGTATTGGCGCTGATGGTCGGGGCGGTGAACAGCCCTGTGCTCGAAACCGATCCCGAAGTGGCCGACCAGGTCACCGCCGTATTCGAGTTTCCGGTCACGGTTGCGGTAAACTGTTGGGTCCCGGCCGAGGCCACCGTCGCCCCGGTCGGCGAGATGCTAACAGAAACGGTCGCAGTTCCGCACGTCCCAGCCGCCAGGTTGCTGCTTAAACCGTTGAGAACGTTGCCGGAACCCATATCCCCTGCGCCGTTTGCCGAGATGGCCGAGCCAAGTCCGGTTCCTCCAACGAATGTGTTGTTGTTCACGCAGGCATTGGTGTCAAGCGGTGATAGATATAACCCCTCAGGCCCCGGACCTCGCACCGTAGCGCCGCTCATGGAAAAGTTGGTTTCACCTATGAGTATCGCCGGTTCCACGCTGTTGTCGTTGTTCCCGTAAGTTCCTCCGATGATCACGTTGGAATCATCGCCATTGACGTTGGACGCGCCCCACCAATGATCATCCATGAATTGAATGTTTCCATTCCCCGTCACGGTGCAGTTGTTGAACGTGTTGAACTGATTGTAGTTGCCGAATATATTTATTCCCGCATTGCCGGTGCCCGTTCCCGTGCCCGTGCCGTTGTTCGTGACCACGCAGCTGTTGTAAGTGTTATGAGAGGAGTAATATTCCAGGGCGAGCCCGTTCATGGATGCAACGCCGTTCTTAACCGTCAGGGAGTTGAAGGTGTTCCAACGGGCAGCCGTGGTTTTGAAGGGGCGACCGTAAGCCCCAGCCGCATCTACGGTAAGATTGGTGATCGTATTGTTCGCCGATCCGATAAGCTCGAAACCGAAGGCGCCGTTATAGAGGCAGCCGGTGCCGGGCGCTCCGGGATTTTCGTTGGAAACTGATATTCCATTCACCGACAAGTTCCCCAAGTTTTGAAACCACACGGAGCTTGCGCACTGAGCGCTGCCGGCTCCGGTGACGGTGATCGCACCCCACGACACGTTAAAGCTGCCTTCATCTAAGATGGCCGCGCCCTGCACGTTTTTCGACGTCACGCCGCTGACCGTGGATTCGGAAACTCCCGACAACGAGAACCCGTATGTGTTGGTCCCGCTTCCATCGAAGGTGATGTTTTTCACAGTAATCCCCGTGAGCGCGCCTAATAGTTTTTGCGCCGTTGCCGCATTCAACGATGGGTTGTAGGTATCATGCAAGGCGGTGGTAACCGTGATCGTGTTTCCGGAAACCGAAGCGACCTTTAATAGCTCCCCGCGGCAACCAGACGTATCGCAACTAGTCGGGCTATCCGTCGCACCGGAAGGCGCCGATCCTCCTTCTTGCAGCCGCACGTAATCTCCAGGCGCCACGCCCAGCCCCGAAACCGTCGTGAAGCTTGTATTCAGCTCACTGGCGGTGGCGCTCAAGGCCACGGCCGGACCATAGTTGGGACTGACGTTGCCGCCTGCGCCGATCACCATGACGGTTCCGGACCCCGTATTGTGGATGGTGGCGCAACTGGAACCGTCGATGGTTATATTGGAAATATTGACCGTCAGTTCGGAGGTGGTCAGGTACGTTCCGCAAGGGAAGAGGAGGGTCGCGCCGCTGGTGAGAGCCCCAATGGCATTGTTGATGGCGGCGGTGTCGTTGGTTGACCCGTTGCCCGTGGCGCCGAAGGCGGTCACGTTGATTGTCGTCGTGGCCGCACCGGTGCCGGACAACGCGATGATCGCTGGAGTGTTGGTGGCGTTGCTCGCCACCGTGACGGTACCAATCAGGCTGCCAGCGGCGGTCGGCGCAAACGTCACATTCAGAGTGACTGATTGATTCGGCGTTAGCGTTGTACCAGCAGTGACACCGCTAGCGCTAAATCCTGTGCCGGACACGGTCACACTCGAAATCGTGACATTCGAGTTTCCACTATTCGTTAGCGTCGCGCCCAGCGGGCTGTTACTACCCACGTTCACGGTTCCAAAGCCCAGGCTCGCCGGATTCGCACCAAGCAGAAACGTTGCGGCAACCCCGGTTCCACTCAAGGGGATCGCCAGCGGAGAATTGGAGGCGTTGCCAACCAGTGATACGCCGCCCGACGCATTGCCAGCGCCCGCCGGAGCGAAGGCCACGTTGAAGTTCGTGCTTTGCCCTGGGTTGAGTGTCAAGGGGAGAGTTAGGCCGCTGATTGAGAAGCCGTTTCCAGTGACCGGCGCCTGAGAAAGAGTCAAGTTGGCCGTGCCCGAGTTTGTCAGTTTGATGGTCTGCGAATTGGAGTTTCCCGTTACGACATTCCCAAAACTGACGCTCGTCGGCACAACCGAAATCTGCGCGGCATTCACGGTGAGGATGGCGGCGCTGCTGGTGATACTCCCGGCGGCGTTGCTGGCCACCACGGTGAACTGTGCTCCGCTGTCAGAGGTCGTTGTGGCTGGTGTGGTGTAACTGGACGAAGGCGCGCCGCTGATGGCCACACTGTTTTTCTGCCACTGATAGGCGAGGGGGGCGGTGCCTGTGGCGGCCACGCTAAAGGAAGCCGTCTGGCCAGCCGTCACCGTCTTGCTTGTCGGCTGGGTGGTGATGGAAGGCGCCACCGGAGGCGCATTTACGGTGAGGGTAGCCGCGTTGCTGGTGACACTCCCGGCGGTGTTGCTGACGACGACGGTAAACTGGGCCCCGCTGTCGGAATTGGTCGTGGCTGGCGTCGTGTAGCTGGACGAAGTGGCGCCGCTGATAGCCACGCTGTTTTTCTGCCACTGATAGGTGAGGGGGGCGGTGCCCGTGGCGGCCACGCTAAAGGAAGCCGTCTGGCCAGCCGTCACCGTC
>WNFT01005683.1_pt1 | contig 15642 bp, 16 predicted proteins | sample 5400191 | NCBI WGS metagenome assembly WNFT01 (sample SAMN13153359, study PRJNA577476) | soil metagenome | isolation source: 80 cm saprolite under Madrone tree | place: USA:California | collected 2016-06-14 | reverse complement strand
ACGGACAACTGCGGACCAGCCCCGGCCGTCGACGGCGATGAAGCTGGCAAGTACTACGGCTACTTTGCCAATCAATTCGGCGAGCAGGCGGTTTTCGTCTACGATTACGAGACGGACGAGGCGTCCGTCCGGATGGGCGACATCGGTTGGCATGACGTTCACCGGGTCGTGGAGGGCCGTGTCGAGGGCGTCATCCTCAACGAATCGGAGGCCGCGTGGATTCACGCCTGCTTGCTGGCGACGGCGAAACGCCATTAGGTCATTCGAGATCGGGATCTCGATCGCATGAGGGAACCGCTGCGGCGGCATACGCAGGAATTCACGAAGACCGTTCTCGACAATTGGAAGGACATCGAATCGATGGCCGCCGCGCTTCCCGAGAAAGTTGACATTCAGATCACCGCGTCTTTGCTAATGCGCGTTTACCACCGATTGTGATTTTGAAATATGTTTCACGCGCCCCAGACGACGGCTCAATGAGGCCGAACTTTTCCAGGCGGCTCCGCGAAAGGGAGGTAGAGGCAGGAAGGACGCGGGTACCGGTGGTCGTGTCCTTCCGGTAAGCGTGCTTGACTTTGGCCGCAGGCGTCGCACCGGGTCAGAATTCTTCGAACCCACGGCCACGGGCGCTTAGGCCGTGAACCTTTCACCACGTGGTCTGATACGATGGCGACTTGCCCAATTTATGTGACGAAAATGAATATGCAACTAGCCAATCTTCCGTTGATCCTTTCCTCGGTAATGGTGATTCTGGTTCAGCAACCTGACGCCTCGTGCTGTCGCCTCAGTGCGTCTAGTGTAGCCGCTACTCCGACGGAGTTAGAAGTTGCGGTAGTGAACCTCCAAGAAGTGACCGTGGTTGTGCCTCGGATGATACCGGAGTTCGATTTCCGACTAAGCATTGTCGCCGAAGACGGACGCGAACCCGAGTTAACACAATACGCCAAGCAATTGCGCGATGAAGGGCGGGGCGGAAGCGTGCTCATGATACCGCTCAAACAGGGTGAGAGTTTTTCGGAGAGCCTGGATCTTCGTAAGCTTTACATCCTCAACAAAGGCAACTATACCGTCACAGTCTCTCGCGATGTGTTCGTTGCTGAAAAGAGGATCGAGCTGCAGGCAAAAACCACCATGAAGGTTCCATGACCGGCTGAAAGACGGGATCGCCACGAACTGTTGAGGACACGTGCATATAAGCCAGCGCCCACCGGATGTTTTCTCCGACGAGAGGGCTGGCCAAAAACCTGTCTCGAACCGGTTCTCTTAGAAGCCCCGTTTTCTGGGCATTTTCGATGCACTCCATCGCATGGCCTGAAAGAATCGTTTTCGGCCACCGCCGGGAGATCATATGGCATCGAATTTGTGAACGAATTTCCGACCCAGGACACTAGATCGCAATATGTTGCCGTCGCTGATGTTTCCGAGTTATGTCCGCGAAGTTCTTGGTTGTGGCAAGCGATCCAGAGTTATGTCCGTGAAGTTTATAACTCTGGCGAGCGATCCAGGCGGATGAATTGCTGGCTGTGGGCGAGGCCGTCGCGGCGGTTCTGGCGGAGAACCGGGAGCAATGGGACATCCCGACAGAAGTCGAAGCGCTGTTGCGGGCGAGTATTGCAGCAGCGGCGTTTGCAATCGACGCCTATGTCGCTGTTCTTGCCGGCAGCCATAAATCGCCGGTAGCGATGAGTCATCTGGCGGAGGCGAAGTCGCGATGTGACCGAAGCATCCGGCAGTTGAGGCGGCGAGTCCTTCGATCCGTCGCCGAGTTCCGGCGCCACATGAGCGGCAGAGAGTTCGCTCGAGCCGCCGGCATGCCCATCAGGATGTAATCCGTCCGCAACACACGATCCGATTTTCCAAAGTTTGGGGAGAAGTGTCGGCCGCCCTTCTCGGCATCGCTTGAGGTTTCGCGCTGTCGCGCTCACGCTTCGCGCCTCAGTTTTTTCACGCGGCCGTTTCTTTAACCGTTCACAAAGGAGGTAACACCTATGGCAAAAACAAAACTACCCATTCTCAAGCCGGTCCTGGGAGTCGCCGTTATGTCCGACAACGATCTGCTCTCGCGTCTCAACGCGGTGCACGACAAGATGTTGAACAATCCGGCGTATCCCAGCCCACCTGTCGATATGCCGGGCTTCAAAGCCGCTATCGACGCCTACACCGCGGCAGTCGCAGCCGCCCTCGAAGGAGGCAAAGCCGCCACCGTCGCACGTGACAAGCGGCGCACAGACGCGATCATTATGTTTCGCCTGCTCGGTCATTACGTCGAGTCGGTGTGCAAGAACGACATGACGTCGTTTGTGTCGAGTGGCTTTGTGCTCTCCACCACAGGGCAACGAACGCCGCCGCGGCCGGTCGATGTCCCATCCATCCTTGCGCTGGATCAAGGCATCACCGGGCAGTTCCTGGTGTCCGTCCAACCGGTCGCCAGAGCCCGGACCTACGACATCCGCTACGCGCCGGATCCCGCCCCTGGGGCCGCTATCAACTGGACCACGATATCGGCCGCCAGCACCAAGCCGGCGATTCCCATCAACAATCTCACCAAGGGAGTGAACTACACCCTCCAGGTGAGGGCATTCGGAAAACTGGGCTTCTCCGACTGGAGTAGCTCGGTCGAACGGATGTGCATCTAGCCCGCTGAGCTATGGGGCGCGAGTGTGCGCACTCGTGCCCCGGGGCTCCATGAGCGGCTGCGAATGCAAGCGCGACAGCGCGCAGCCATCAACAAAAGGGAAAAATACGATGGACACACTCAACGAAATTCTGAGGGCGCTCGGGCGGATCGAAGGAGAGCTTGTCGAAATCCGGAAGTTATCCGAGCGCGTTACGAAACTCGAAGCCTGGCAGTCATGGGTGAGGGGCGGATGGGCCGTGTTGCTGTTGGCCTATCTGTACCTGTGGCGATGACACGGCCAGCAAACAGAAAGGAGGCAACACCAATGATTAACTTTCTTTTGCAACATCAGTTTTCTGAGACACGGTTCTCACAACCACAAGAGGTCTTGCTCGCCGCGAACAGGCTTCCTTCTTCTTGCTTCCTGCATGCGATCGGAGGTTTGTTGCTCCGTACCGGATTGCTTGGTGAGCATTCAAATTTTTGATCACTACGGGCGGATAACTTCAACTTTGCCAAGCCCATGGGGATGAGGAGGCACAACTAAAACCGGACAGATGATGTGCTACCGACACACCGCCCTTGAAAGCCTTGACATAAAACCATCCCTCGGCCACCCTCACTCCGGCAGTCATCGATATCCATTGAACATGCCCGTATTGCAGTGTCTTCACATATTCTTATGATCTTCGCTCGACAAAATCTGCTGCTGTGCCTTTTCGCTGCGGTCAGTCTGCCGGGATTTCTGAACGCTCAGCAAGGCAGCTTTCTTTATGTGCCGGGTAATACGAGCGTGGGTCGCACCATCGCCGGTTACAGCGTCGATGCTTCCGGCGCTTTGGTGCCAATTCCGGGATCGCCTTTTCCCACCACTAATGACAACGCCACCACAAACGCCTTTCCAAAAACATTTGCCGCAGATCCCAGTGGCCGTTTTCTCTACGTCGGGATGGACGAGACTTTTCTTCCGTTTATTCCCCCCAGAATTGCCGTATTTGCGATCAACCCTCTGAGCGGTGCCCTTACTCCTGTTTCCGGCTCACCCTTCATGGTGGACTCTACTGCTGCCCCCTACATCACGCACATCACTGTGAGCCCTACAGGACGATTTCTTTACTTGAAATATGACTCGAATGCACTAAGCTCGTCAGACACCATCAGGGTCTACGCAGTGAATGGAACGACAGGAGGCTTGACATTGGTGTCCGGTCCCATTGCAACCGGACAACAGGCTGGTGCTGTGCATGTAGATCCCCAAGGTAAGTTTGCATATATCTGGAGTAACGGTTTCGGCGCCTTTGACGGAGGAAGCCATGGCGGAGTGCTACGGACCTATACGGTTGATCCAACGACCGGTATCTTAAGTCTCGTTCCCAGCTCGCGCCTCGCGACTGGAGGCAACGATGACATCGTCATCGACCGGGCGGGCCGATTCGCTTACATCGCGAAAGGAACGGGTGTTGGAGTTTACGCCATTGATTCTACGACCGGCACGCTGACAGAAATCCCCGGCTCACCATTCCCGGCGGGCGCCCGACTTAGTGTAGGCGTAGCCCTGGATCCAGCAGGCCAGTTCGTCTATATGAACGATATAGATTGGCAACTGTGGGTTTATCGGATTGATCCAACGACCGGCGCCCTCGCGATAGTTTCAACTTTACAGTCCCCGGGGCGGTTTCCCCTTTTAGTCTCCGATAGCACGGGCAAGTACATCTATAGCCAGGTTTTGGACGAGGAGATTTATGGGTTCGCGGTGGATGCGTCTACCGGTGATCTGAAACTCATACCCGGTTCCCCTTTTCCCGGCGGGCGTAGGGCCCGTGGTTCTCCACTGGTAATACCGAAGCCTCGAACTTTAATTCCGCCGACGACCACGGCCGTGGCTTCTCCCGCACCGAATGTTGCAGGTTGGAACAATACATCCGTTACCGTCACACTCGACGCTTTGGATCATTCGGGATGGGCGGGGGTAAAGGAGATCGATTACTCGTTCAGCGGCGCCCAGACAGACAGCGGTGCAATAAGCGGAAATCACGGCGTGGTGAGTATCTTCCCCGAAGGAAACACGACACTAACGTACTTTGCCACGGATAACACCGAGAACCAGGAAACTCCGAAAACGCTGCCAGTACACATCGACAGGACACCGCCGGTGGCCGGTGCGGTGGCGAGCCCTCGCGCCAATAGGAATGACTGGAACAACAGCAGCGTCACGATGACCTTCTCCGGGACAGATGCTCTTTCGGGCATCGATGCGTGTACGGCGTCCCGAATCTTGACCGCTGAGGGGGCCGGACAATCAGCGTCAGGAACCTGCCAGGACAAAGCGGGGAACGTCAGCCCACCCCTCACAGCTAAGGTCAATATCGACAAAACGCCGCCCACAGCGATAGCCAGCCTGGTTCCCGCGGCCAACGCGAATGGCTGGAATAACACAAACGTCACGATATCCTTCTCGGGCACTGACAACCTTGCGGGCATCGACTCCTGTTCGACTCCGGTCAACTTCAATAACGAAGGAGCCGGTCAGACTGCGACTGGCTTCTGCAGCGACAAGGCTAGTAACGTGAGCACCCCGGTCACGGTTATCGTGAACGTCGATAAGACTCCACCGGAAGCCTTCAGTCAATTCGATCCTGTAAGCAAAGCCGTGCAATTCTTCGGGCGTGATCATCTTTCCGGTGTTCCATCGGGAGCTATTACAGGAACCTCCGTGCCAACGAGGTGGAGCAGTGATGATGAAAACAAGCAGGGGCGTCGGCAAAGTGGTAGTAAGGATGACAAGGACGATAAGCAGCAAAACAACGCGCAATTGTGTACATACACAATTACCGACCTTGCGGGGAATACGCTAGTGCTCGTGGCCAACGTAAAATCCAGTAACTCAGGCAAGACAGACGACGAAGATGGGCATCATCTGGAATTCCAAGTGGTCAGTACCAAGTACAATGCTGGGGCCGTCGTCAACGCCTCTTACAGTTCGCAATCGGTCGAATGGTCCATCAATAAAGACAAGACTCTGAACAAGCTGAGCCAGAGTGTGGTTATCGGCAAAGAGAAAGATCGAATCGAAATCAGCGCAGAGTATGACAGCCGGAAGAACCAGACAATCATTGAGACCGACAAGCCAAAAGAATCGAGAGTGGTCAAGCCCGGTCTGGTCCTGCTGCGCACGGCCACGACGAATGGGGCGCTTGCGATTGAGTATTAGTAGGGAATATAAGCGCGTGGGGTAAGACCCGTTGGGCTGAAAGCCACGTCGCAGATCGGGTTTTATGTTGAGTTGCCCGAGGCGGAACGCAGGAATCAAGATTGTTGCAGATTCGCTCTCCTCCGAAGCGATAACCGTGCCGGAGCAGCGATAATCTTTGAGACGACCTGCGCCTCTCTGTCGCGTGGTTTTTCCGTAATAAGCGTATCGGTTTTCAGAACCGACCAGAAGCCCTTGGAGCAAATGGCCAGGCCTCCTCGTGCCCATTCGGGCGCGAGTGAGGTTTTCGTTACGAGCGTGGCTCCGCTATATCCGTCATCGACAAACTGCCGCCGATTGACCGCCAATTTGCCAAGGTCGAAGTCGCCGGTTCTCTCGTTTTTTCCTTTAAAGTTCAGCCGGGTTCGGGCCGATAACCACGATCGGACCATAAAGCCCCTTTTCGGAGGAAAAGGATGACGAAACAAATCAGTTTGCAGGAACTTGTTCAGGTCGAAGAACTAGAGGGAAAAGCAGCCCCGGCAGTCATGATCAACGGGGCCTCCATCGTTCAACCAGACACGATCATTTGGGACGAGTTGTAGGGCTCAACAGCTCTCGCAGACTTGAAAGCTCGGCTTCGGGCGGGGCTTTTTCTTTCGGTTCCAACGGTTCAAAGACCACATGGGTCGTCTCATCACGCCAGGGGCGCTTAAAGCGATATAGCCGCCGTCCGTGTGACTTTACTCATAACTTGGCCGCGCTCGGAACCATAAATTGGCCACGACGTGAACGGATGCTCCTTGTTTCAACACGGGTCGTCGCCAGTGCCGGAGTGTTTTGGAACGATAAGGTGGCCAAAAGTCGGAAAGGGAAGCATATCGTGGCCGGGAGCGCATATCTCAGCTAAGTCACTTAACTGTGTCTCACGGGACGACTTGTCGGCAAACTGATGAACGCGCTTTCGGTCGAACTCGCCGAACGGATTCTCTCTGCGCGCCCGGCCTGCCGTCACATTATTGATTTGAGTGCGAGTCAACAGGTGCCGGGGGCCCCGTAACGGCCAGCCAGCGTGAGGCGAATCCATTTAGAGTCTTGTAAACAACAGAAGTGAATGCCTTGCCTTTGAGTTCGCGCAGCGCGCGGATGATCTCGTAGTGCTCTCGTCCCATGTTAGCCGTCAACGGTGCTCCACTTGCAATCACAACGAAAACAAACAATGGCGCCATTAACCGCTCGAGAGTCTCAGCCAGGAAGCGGTTTCCGGATAATTCCCAGCAAAGACGGTGGAATGCGAAATCCCGTTCCAGGAACAGCTTCTTGTCGCCACTTTCCCCAGCTTTCACAACCTGATCCACGAGCTCCGTCAACTCATCCAGATCGGACGCTGTCACTCGCTCCCTTGCCCATTCCAGGGCCAGCGCTTCCAGTTCAACCCGAAGCATATAAAGTTGACGGATGTCGGCAGCATCGAATTCCGTGACGTATGTACCCGTATTGGGGACGCGCCGAACGAATCCTTGCCCTTGCAAAGCAATGAGCGCTTCGCGGACCACGGGGGTGCCCACTTTCATCTGCATTGCAACGTCGCGCTCGACAATCGCTTCTCCAGGTCGTAATCGGCCCTCCAGCAAAGCATCCTTCAAAGCATTGATAACGCTGTCTGTCAAAGACCTGGGCGTGATCTTCGGATACGCGACGGCTGTTTTTGGCCGCTCTCGCGGCTTGCTTCCTTGCGCTATCCCTCGACTTTGATCGTCCTCTTTCACGCTCCTCCTTATATATATGGCGCCTATATTATGCGGAACTCCGGATCGTCGTTAATCCCAATGCGGTTCCACTGTAGCGGCGGTATATGACCCGCCGACAGTGTCGCACCCTGCTGGACCGTCGGCGGTCATAGACCGCCGCTACAGTAAGCAAACATCCTTAAGTTCGTTAGTTAAAGCCGTTGCATCTGTGTTCGTAATCTATGATAGATTACCACTATGGAATGGAGGGCTGAAACGAAATGAAAATCAACCCTTCCAAATGTGTGGCTTGTGGAAACTGCACTTACGTTTGTCCGATGGGGGCAATCTACATCGATCCGGTCATTCATAGAGCAACGATCAACGATGATGCTTGCGTAGAGTGTTATGCCTGTTTTAACGGCTTGAGTCAAGAGCATCTGCCTCCAAGGGTTGTACGGACAATACGTAAAGTCTTGGCGTTCTTGCGGATTCGGTTCGATCCTGAACCGGACGTCTGCCCCACGGCAGCCTTTGAACCCGATGAATTGACGTGGCCGAGAGTGGTTCGGCGGGCTTTTTCCGATCCGCGCGTGCCGCATGAATCGACGGGCGTTGAGGGCCGCGGCACAGAGGAAGTCAAAACCAACGACGTCACAGGACGCGTAAAGCTGGGCGAAGTCGGATTTACTATCGAGTTCGGGCGGCCGGGAGTGGGAGTGCGTTTTCGCGAGATCCAGGAAGCATGTTGGGCCCTGGCGCAGGCCGGCGTCACATTTGAAAAGAAGAACCCAATTACATCATTAATGAAGGACGTGTCCACGGGAACGCTGAGGGAAGACATCCTCGGCGAGAAGGTGATGTCGGCGATTGTCGAGGTCAAAGCGGCTGCGACGCGCACCGAGGAGATCATTCGTTTGGTGTGGGATGTGGAGAAGCGGATCCACACGGTGGTCTCGATCGGTGTGGGCGTGCGCTGCGACGCCGACGGCGAAGACACTATCGTGGCCCCGATTCTGGAACGTCTCGGGTACAAGTTGGAACGCGCTAAAACAAATGCCGGCCTGGGCCGGGTTGCCACCGCGACAATAGCGCCGAAACCGGATCTGGTGCAGGCATGACGAATACACTCCATCGCTTTGGAGATGCGGACAGCTTCCGAGACGACTACGTGATTTTTGCGATTCCGGCGAGGAGCAACAACCCTGAAAACACGCTTCCCGCGCTGCGCCGATTTTTGGAGATTGCGATTGAATTCAAGCCCGTCAACTTAGGCGATGCCCGCAATGGCGGGGCATTGCGACCCTCCCGCAGCCTCAGTCCGTTGAATCATTGGTGGCGCGACAGTTCGCTGAATTATCAGGCCGTGCTCGATGGCTTGACCCATCCCACCACCTGCTCGGCGGTGTTCGACAATCCAACAGCGGCGGAAGACTTTCTCAAGCGGATCAAACAAGAAGATCTGGGCCTCAGCGTCAATATCTCCACGTCGATTGACGGGGCCGAGCAGTGCTGCAATCATGCCTGCATTCCACGACACAGTGTAGGCTACTCGCTCGGCTTTGAGGGAGAAACCGAGAAGCTTCCCAATTCGCAGGTGCTGATGCTTTCCACCATGTGCGGGCACGGCATGATCAGTCATTCGTTGGCCAAGAAGATGATCGATTTCGTAAAGGAAGGGCGACGAACTCCCAAAGAGGCCGCGTCCGTGCTGACGCGTTTTTGCTCCTGCGGAGTTTTCAATCCGGTCAGAGCCGCGAGGATTATCGAAGATGCTCGGACGAAAACGACCTAGTCTTGCAATTGTTTGCGCGCTCCTTTTGTCGAGCGCGCTAAATGCCGAAGTAAAAGTACTCAAAAACTTCACCCTGATCGACGGAACCGGCCGGTCGCCAGTGACGGAATCGGCCATGATTGTCAACGACGGCCGTATTACCTGGATCGGCCGGACGGCGGTGCTCCAGGCTCCCGCTGGCGCCGAAATCGTGGATCTCACGGGAAAGTTTGTCATGCCGGGGATCATCAATCTCCACGGGCACATCGGTAATACGGTCGATCTGACGCAGGATGGAAAGTTTTATACCCGGAAAAGCGTCGAAGAAAATCTGCATACGTATGCCACTTACGGAGTGACTGCCGTGCAGAGCATGGGCACGGACCAGGACCTCATCTACCAGGTTCGCAGTGAGCAACGCGCCGGCAGACCGTCGGTGGCCCGCGTGTACACCGCCGGTCAGGGATTTGTCTTTAAGGACGGTTATGGCGGACTTGCTGGAGTCACGCCGAGCTACTCCCGTGTGGAAGAGATCGAGCCGGTCGTCGCCAGGCTGGCCGGTAAGAAAGTGGACCTCGTCAAGCTCTGGCTGGACGACGAACTGGGGGCGCTTCCCAAGATGCCTCCGGAAATGACCAGTGCAATCATCGATTCTGCGCGCAAGCATGGGTTGCGTACGGCAACCCACATCTTTTACCTCGAGGACGCCAGGCGCGTTGTGGAACAGGGCGCAGCCGGGTTGGCCCATATCGTTCGCGATAAACCGGTGGACCAGGCGCTGATCGACAGCATGAAGAAGAAGGGTGTGTGGCAAATGGCCGCAACGCTTTCGCGAGAGGCGTCGATGTTCGCATACGGCCAAACGCCACCTTTTATCAACGATCCGTTTTTTACGCGCAGCGTTTCCCAGACGACGCTTCAGTTACTGTCCAACCCTGAACGGCAGAAAACAAACGCCGCAGTCCCGCACTTCAAGGAATTTCCGGGATTTTTGGAGACCGCAAAAAAGAATCTGAAAAAACTGGCCGACGCCGGCGTGAAATACGGTTTCGGGACGGATACCGGTCCTCCGGGACGCTTCCCGGGTTATGCCGAACACTGGGAACTGGAGCTGATGGTCGACGCGGGGCTCACGCCGATGCAAGTTTTAACTGCGGCTACCCGGAGCGGCGCCGAGTTTTTGGGCGCGAAGGATTTGGGTACGCTCGAAGTGTCCAAGTGGGCCGATCTCATCGTGCTCAATGCGAATCCCCTTACGAATATCAAAAACTCGCGGTCCATCCACGCTGTTTACATTGCCGGAAACCTGGCCAAATGATAACGCTTCCCACTGTAGCGGCGGTCTATGAAGGTGTGAATGAATCGACGTCAACATTTACCATAATGACCACCCCGTCTGCGCCGCTTCGGAGGCTTCGCGTCTTTTTCTTACTGGCGCAGCCACCCCTCCTGTTCCAGGAGGGGAACCCCCTGTCCTGGCAATTCGTTCACACCTTCATAGACCGCCGGGTTTTTCCGTTCGTCAAGCCTGAAACCGGCGGTCATGGACCGCCGCTACAGTAGGTAAACAAAAGTGGCAGCCACATTCAAGAATCTGATTGCTGGCGAATGGGTTCCCGGCTCCTTATCGCCGAACCGCAGTCCATCTGATCTCACCGATGTCATTGGAGAATTCGCGCACGCCGATGCCGCACAAACGAGGCTAGCCGTCGCTGAAGCGAAAAAGGCCTTCCCACAGTGGGCCGCCGGTTCGATCCAGGAGCGATCGAACATTCTGGACAAGGCGGGAACGGAGATCCTTGCGCGAAAAGACGAACTTGGCCGGCTGCTCGCTCGTGAAGAAGGCAAGACCTTACCGGAAGCGACCGGTGAAGTGATGCGGGCCGGTCAGATCTTCAAGTTCTTCGCCGGAGAAGCAGTCCGCGTCGGAGGGGAGAAGCTCCCATCGGTGCGCCCCGGAGTCGAAGTGGAGATCACGCGGGAGCCCGTCGGTGTCGTCGGCCTGATCACTCCATGGAATTTCCCCATTGCCATTCCGTCCTGGAAGATCGCGCCTGCCCTTGCTTTTGGAAACACTGTAGTCTTCAAACCGGCGCAATGGGTGCCCGGCTGTGCCTGGGCTTTAGCCGACATTCTCGTCCGGGCCGGAGTGCCGCCGGGCGTCTTCAATCTGGTGATGGGTTCCGGCAGCGTTGTTGGCGAGGCACTGGTGAAACATCCGGATGTCGCCGCCATCAGTTTTACCGGATCAGTGGCCACCGGCCGCGATATCGCCGTCAAGGCGGTATCGCGAATGGCAAAACTCCAGCTGGAGATGGGTGGCAAGAATCCTCTGGTCGTTCTCGATGACGCGGACATGCCTACCGCGGTGAATGCGGCCGTACAAGGAGCGTTCTTTTCCACCGGACAACGATGTACGGCTTCTTCGCGGTTGATTGTGACTGAAAAAATACATGACCGGTTTCTTGCAGCCCTGCTCGAGAAGCTGAAAACCCTGCGAGTCGACCATGCATTGACTCCAGGTACGGACATCGGGCCGGTCGTGGAGCGCGTCCAGCTCCAAACGGATCTGGACTACATCGAAACCGGCAAGAAGGAAGGAGCAGTGCTGGCGTTCGGCGGCGATCAATTGAAGCGCGACACGGAGGGCTACTTTCTGGCGCCGGCGTTGTTCACGGACGCAACGAATTCGATGCGCATCGCCAGAGAAGAAATCTTTGGTCCCGTTGCATGTATGATTCGCGCGAAGGACTACGATGAGGCGCTTGCGGTGGCAAATGACACCGAATTCGGGCTCTCCGCCGGTATCATCACCTCATCTCTAAAGCACGCATCACACTTCAAGCGCCATTCGCAGGCAGGCATGGTGATGGTCAACCTCGCGACGGCGGGCGTGGATTATCATGTCCCATTTGGCGGGAGAAAGGGCTCCAGTTATGGGCCGCGTGAGCAAGGTGCCTATGCTGTCGAGTTCTACACGGTGGTGAAGACCGCTTACGTGGCGCCGTGATCGGGACCTGATGTTCGCCAATTTTTTGGGGCAAAGAATAGGTTATGACCCAAGCGCATAAGACGGCGAGCCGTCCAGTTTTCAGTGGAGGAACTCTTCCCAGCCGCGCAGCGGCGTTAGAGTGTAGCCACGGCTGAAAGCCGTGGTCCTTGTTGCGAAACGAAAGAGCCCCGGAGGGGCGAAAGATTCCCAAAGACTCTTACGCCTCTACGAGGCTGGTTCTTTCGGCCAACCTAAACCACGGCTTTCAGCCGTGGCTACACTCTAACGCCGCTACGCGGCTGGGGACGCAGACGAAGTAGTTCCTCAGGAGTTGAAGAGTACGAGAAATAGACGCCATTAAGACGAGTCTGAAAGGTCGGGCTCCATCTACGAAGGAGATGCTCATGATCCGAATGAAGACGTTAATGATAGGTTTGGGCTTAGTCGGCTATTTGGGGCTTTTGCAGGCACAGGAGGGGGCCCGGGGCGGTGCCGCGCAGACGTGGTGGGTTCATAAGACAAAAGGGGGCGTTTATCCACCTCCCATGCGCCCGCTGTGGAAACTGGCGGACCTGAAAAAGATGCATGCGGGCCAGAACAACTGGTCGGAGCAGATCATCAAGGACCCGGAGCAGGACGCGACCTACAATTCAGCGGCCCCAGGCACGAAGTTCCCGCGGCGCCTGCATCCCGACACCCATAACATTTACGTAGTCATCGCGGGGGAGATGCGCTTCACGATCGAGGGTCAGCCGCCTGTGACAGCAACGCGCGGATCGATCGTGAACGTTCTGAAGAGCTCGATTTTTTCCTACGAAATCGCAGGCAATCAGAACGCTCTGTGGGTCGAAGTGAATCCTAACAACTATAAAACCGTGTATCCCTCGGACGATCCTCAGCCCGCTCCGCTTGCCGGCACCGAGGTCATTAAGGTGTCGTTCAACCACACCCCGGCGGCCTACACGCCTCCCAACCAGGTTCACTGGAACTTGTTTGAAGCGGCAGCCAAATGCAATCAGGCGGGAGCCAAGGTGAATGAAGATCATCTGTTCGCCAATCCTCTATATGGATTCGCGGACGCGAATGATCCGCTGAACACCTGTGCGGCGCCCGCGGCCGATGCCGGTGGACGCGGCGGCCGCGGTGGTGGCGGAGCTGGCGGCCGCGGCGCGGCGCCCGCGCCGGCCTTCAATCCCAACTCGACCTTCGGCCACCTGCATGCCGGACCGGCGGAGTGGTGGATCGTCCAGGTCGGTCACATCCGCGGCCAGTTTGAGAATACGGGCGAGTTCCTTGCCGAGGAGGGCGACGTTCTTTATGCCGCTCCCATGACGTGGCATCAGATGGGATTTCAAGGACCGGGACCGTCCTGCCGTCTGGCGATGGGCGGCTATTCATTGATCAACATGAACAATACGGGAGGGCAGTAACGATGGCCCGGAGCCTGGTTTTGGCGGCGCTCTTGTTATTCGGCGGCGGAGTGCCGCAAGCGCAGGACTTCACCGATCCGAGTACAGCGCTTTCGCGAGCCGTTGGACCATTTCTGCAAAAGAACTGCCAGGGATGCCACAGCACGAGCCTTCCCTCTGGCAGCGTCGACATGCAGCAATTGATCGCCGCGCCCAATTCGCTGGTCGACCACCGCGACACCTGGGAGAACATCGCGTATCAGCTTCGCTCCGGGCGGATGCCTCCAGATGCCGCGCCCAAACCGGCCAGGGCGGACGCGGACGCGGCTCTGGAACTGCTGAGCCGGGCTCTGGCCGCCAGCCCGAATGCTCTCGGTTCGCGCACCGCTCAAGCTCCGGCCGAGCCGCCGACCACAGACTGGTTCACATACGGCTATGATGCCGAGCGCACCAACTGGGCTCGCGGCGAAACCAGGATCACGAAAGACACCGCCAGGCAGCTTCAACTAACGTGGCGCTTGCAGACGGACACAGTACCGAATCCGATCAATCGCTATTCGACTCTGACCGATCCGATCGTAGTGAGCAATGTTCGTACGCGGGACGGTCTCAAAAAAATCCTATTGGTGGGTAGCCGCGACAATTCCCTGTATGCCATCGACGCGGAAAAAGGCTCGCTTCTGTGGAAGCGCGCCTATCCGAATAATACGCCTCCACCGATCGCGGACAGCAACAACTGCCCGAACAACATGAACGCCACCCCGGTAGTGGACCGGCAGAACGGGATCATTTACTTCCTGTCCAACGATGGCAAGCTGCGTGGCTTGAGCCTTTCTGACGGAGAGGAGAGATTCCCTGCGACCAGAATCGTTCCTCAGTACACGCGGAACTTCAGCCTGAATCTGGTGGACGGCAGAATCTATACCGGAACCACTCGCGGCTGCGGCAACACAGTTTCTCGAGTCGTTTCCATTGACGTGAGCGATCCCGATCGTACGGTGACCACGTTTTACACGAGTACAGGAAAGGCTTCTGGTCCCTGGGGACGAGGTGGCATCGTGAAAACTCCGTTTGGCATGTTGGCCCAGACTGCCGATGGCGCCTACGATCCGGCCAGCGGCCGCTGGGGCAGCAGCATTATCGGCCTCAACAAAGAGGGTCGCCTTACTGACTCCTATACGCCTGCAGACCAGTACGAGCTGGACGGGCGCGATCTTGATCTCGGTTCGAGCAGTCCCGTGGTGTTCGAGTACGGCGGCCGCACTCTCGTCGCCACGTCCGCCAAGGAAGGCAAAATCTACTTGCTCGACGCGAAGAATCTGGGCGGTAAGGATCATCGCACGCCGTTGTACGTTTCGCAGCGCTGGTCCAACGACCCCGCGCTGTTCAGCTATAACGGGATGTGGAGCGTGATGTCCACCTACGTGGATGCGCAAGGCAAGCGCTGGCTTTTGGCGCCGTTCTATGGTCCGGCGGCAAAGGACGCCGTTCCACTATTCAAGAAGACTCACGGTACGACGGTCAACGGAGTGTTGATGGCTTTCACTGTGGAAGGACCGGCCGATAAACCGACGCTTCAACCTCAATGGATGTCCGGCGATCTCGATCTGCCGGGTGTCGCGGTTGTCGCCAACGGTGTAGTGCTGATATTGGCGAACGGAGACCGTGGCGCCACGCTGATTCCAAATGCCGGCGGACGCGGCGGGCGAGGTGGCGCGGGAGCGGGCGATGCTGAGGCGCCTGCCGGCGGCGGACGCGGCGGAGCAGCAGGACGTGGTCCTGGTGGAGCGCCATCCGTCATGCAACCCAACTCCGCAGAGGCCGGGTTCGAAAGGGATGAAGCGTGGCTTGCGTCCCAGCGGCGGCCTTTCGAACAGGGCGGCCAGAAGGCCGGGACACGCTACTCCGGCGGCCGTGATACCACGCACGC
>WNFT01002814.1_pt1 | contig 15643 bp, 15 predicted proteins | sample 5400191 | NCBI WGS metagenome assembly WNFT01 (sample SAMN13153359, study PRJNA577476) | soil metagenome | isolation source: 80 cm saprolite under Madrone tree | place: USA:California | collected 2016-06-14 | reverse complement strand
CGATGCGAAGCAGCTGCGCACCGTCGACTTCGACACGCGCATGCTCTCGAACGGGCCACACGATTTGCAGTTCCACGGCCACGGCCTGGCGAAGAGCGGGAAGCAGCTGGCGGGGCAGGTCGAGATTCCCATCGTCGTCGAGAACGACCCGCAGCCTTCTCCGCCGGACGCAGGTACCCCCCCGCCACCCCCGGCCCCCAGCTTGGACGGCGGCGTATCGGTCACTCCTCCTCCGGCGCCCTCGACCAACCCGCCCGTGCAGACCTCTTCGTTGACCGGGAACACCGGCTGCTCTTCGCGCAGTAGTTGTCCTCTCGCTTCTCTGGGCGCGCTGGTGGCCGTCATGGCGTTCACTGCGCGCACTCGACGCGGCAAACTCCTCGAGGCTGAGGATCCCCGTCGCTGCCCCGCGGCCGGGGCGTGCCACGGGGCCGAAGGACGGATGGGCGCGGTTCTGTCGCCTCGCCCTCCTCCTTCTTCATCGCGATCGCCCTGGCAGCGCGCGGCGGGAGGGGTGCGTCTCCTGCAGAGCGTTAGGTCACGTTCTTCGGAAGCGAAAATTGGTGGAGCGGCGGGAATCGAAGGAGCGGCTGGGTGTGGCCCTCGATGGCCGTGCGCGGCCCCAGTTCCGATGGGTACCTGTCCAAACCTGTCCAACGGTCTGGTCGGCGCTCCGAGAACGCTCATCGCTGTTCCTGGACGGCGAGGTGGGTCATCGCGGTCGCGGGCGAAGCGCCATGCCAGTGCCGTCGGCCGGGCGGGATCCACACCACGTCTCCCGGCCGGATCTCCTCGATCGGCCCGCCTTCGATCTGCACCCGGCCGACGCGAGAAGGTGTGCGCCGCCGCCTGGTCCCCACGCTCACCCCTCGACGAGCTGCTGGCCGCCGTCGATGTCGAAGGTCGCCCCGGTGACCGCCGTGTTCGTCATGAGGTGGACGGCCAGTGCGGCGATGTCGGCCGGGCCGACGACGCGGCGGATCGGCAGCGTCGTGCGGAGCTGCTCGCGACGCGCGTCCAGCTGGTCGCCCAGGAGTGCGGCCGACAGCGGCGTGTCGACGAACCCGGCCGCGATCAGGTTCACGCGGATGGGCGCGAGCTCGAGCGCGAGGTTTTTCGTCAGAGCGGGAAGCGCGGCCGTCAGCGCCGAGATGAACGCGAGTCCCGCCGCCGTGCGGCGGCCACCGGTGCCGCCCATGAAGAGCAGGGTCCCTCCCGGACGAACCTTGCTCACGGCGTCCCGGGCGACCTGCAGCGGCAGCAAGAGATGGGCGTCGACGTCGCGGCGTGCCTTTTCGACGTCGAACTCCGCCAGCGGCGCGTAGTAGGGACCGGGGCCCGTGACCAGCACGTGGTCGATCGCCGTGGGCAGCTCGTCGAAGAACCTCCCGAGCCGTTCGAAGTCGGTGGCGTCGAAGGCCGCGATGCTGGCCCCGAGCTCGTGACCTGCGCGTTGCAGGCGATCCGGGTCGCGCGCGGTGAGGATCACGTCGGCTCCCTCCTCGCGCGCGCGCCGGGCCGTCTCGAGCCCGATGCCCGCGCTGCCGCCGATCACGACCACGGTTTGCCCGAGCAGCTCCGGCGCATGGCGGCCCGGAGCGATTGTGGATTCGGCGGTCATCGTTCCTCCTCTCGTCAAACTGGGGCCGGTTTCTGACCTGGCCGCTTCCGCCAGGCGAGCGCCGCCTCGCCCGGGCCCGTTCAAAGCGGCAGCTCTTCGCCGCTCTGCTCGCGCATCATGTACTTCGCGTACCAGTCCGGCCAGTTCTGGTCCCGTTGGCCCGTCCGCGCCTCGTGCCGCCCGTGCGCGGCCTCCGCGCGCCGCAAGGCCTGCGACAGGTCGCCCGCCGACGCGTACGTCGTGTCGCCGGCCACACGCCCGGGGAACCGCGTCGTGATCTCCTGCAGCAGCCAGCCGTTGCCGTCCGGGTCTTTGAACGTCACGAACGACGCGTAGCTGCGCCGTTGCGGATCGGGGCCGCTCGCCCGTGCGTCGGGGTCGAAGCGGTTGTAGCCGCCGCCGGCGTCGTGGAAGACCTCGCTCGCGTCGACATCCTTTCTGATGAGCTCGTCGCGCGCCGCCTCGATGTCGGAGACGACAAGGTGGAGAAACCGAGCCGTGCCGGGGGCAGACGGGGTGACGCCCGTGCCGAAGATGATCGAGCACGGGGAGCCCGGGGGTGTGAACTGGAGTAGCCGTCCGTCACCCTTCGCGATGTCCGCGTCCAGCCTCCACCCGAGCCTCCGGTAGAACTCCGCCGCGCGGCCGACATCCGAGACGGGGATGACGACGACCTCGAGCTTCATGTCGACCTTTCCGACGCGCGCGTCGGTGGTCGGGTCCTTACTACGGATTGCGGTGGTGCTCATGGCTGCCTCCTGGGTTGTGTCAGGTGTGCATGCATCTCAGGGTCGTGTTCCTTCCGAGGGCGAAAGGACAGAGTCGCCCCGCCCTCCTCCTCGCGACAAGCGTAGCAGAGCGCGCCGGGAGGTCACTACCGCCTCGAAGCTGAGGATCGTTTCGCTGCGCGCGGCCGTTGCGTGGCACGGGCACGAAGGATGGAGAGGCGGCGTCTTTCCCGGTCACGCGTCTCCAACCTCGCCAAAGCCGCGGCTACTAGGCGGTGCTCATCACGGATTGCTTGGAGCAGCCCGATGACCGGATCGCGCTCCCGCTGAAGCCGCTCTTTTCATCGCACACTGCGCACCTGACTGACCGCGGAGCGGGACAGGCGACAGATCGATTCTTCGCGGGCCACACCCGCGCTGGACGTAAACCCCTTGCGCATCCTCCGGGCGAGGCGACCGGAGCTCGATCCTGTATTGCCCGGGAGACCGTCCGGTGTAGAGTCGAAAGACCCGGGAGAGATGGGAGCCGTCCACGAATCCAGTCATTTCGGCCACCCGATCGAGCTTGTGGTCCTCGTGCACCAGGAGCTGCTTCGCCACTTCCACCCGGACGTCGCAGCGGAACGAACGCAGGTTCCGCTTCGTATCGTGCAAGAAGACGCGGGCCATGTTCCCGGGAGACACGCCGACGGCGCGAGCGAGCGTCTGGAGATTGAACGAGTCGGCGTAGTGGGCGCTGAGGAATTCGAGGACCTTCGCGCTCGAGCGACTGAGTGCGAGGGCTCCATTCTCTGCGGAATCCTCGTCCGCCGAGAGCGAGGAGACCCTGGCAACCAGTGCTCCGAAATCCACCGGACGCGTGAAGAAGCCGTAGACGTGGAGTCCCGCCAGGCGATCCACGATCCCGGCATGTTCTATCGAGCCGATCACGATGATCTGGCAGTCTGGCGAGCGCGCCGCCAAAGCGCGGATCGAGAAGGCGGCATCCAGGTCGCCTTGGGCAAGGTCGGCGATGATCAGGCTCAAGGGCTCTGGTGCGAAGTGCGCCAGCGCCTCGGCTCCGGTGGTGCCCGTCTCAGTCTCGAATCGGGGTCGCAAGCCAACCGCGATGACCGCCGTGACGCCTGGGTCACGACCGACGACCAGCAATCTCCTTCCGACAGGCGGCCTGCCTACCGCAGGCGGTTCTGCGGGCGGTCGCAAGCTCATGGCGGACCTCCAACTCTCCTACTGAGGGGTCGTCAAGTAGAACGCTCCGACGGGCAATGACAATATCCCCCTCTGCCGAAATAAATGTACGGGTCTGCCTCGCTGTGCGCGCGCCGGCAGCGTCGCGCTCCAGATCGAATGCATCCGAATCGATAAAATTACATGCGCATAACGCAGCGCCCGAGGAAATTTCACTCGCCGCTGTAGCAACGAACCCGGCCTATAACAAATACCGCCCCCAGCTTGGACGAACAATTCCCGTGGGCGCCGAGCTTGCAGCAGGAGGGGGATCCACGATGCGCGCACTGCCGCGAGTCTCAAGGCCGCAACATACTGTTGTCGGACTTGCTACATGATGATCAGAACCGATCAGCCGAAGCTGGTTTCCGACCTTCCGGTCGTCCTGGCCGTCGACGACGACCAGGCAGCGCTGGAATGGATTGCAATGGTCCTGAAAAAGTACGAGGTGTTGACGACGACGGACGGCGCTGAGGCGCTCGACATCGTCCGCTCGCGGCGCGTCGACTGCGTGCTGCTCGACCTGCGGATGCCAGGCATCGACGGCCTGCAGGTGCTCAGCCAGATCAAGGCGTTCGAGCCTCACCTGGACGTGATCCTGGCCACCGGTGTGGTTCAGCCGCAGGCGATCTCGACGGCGATGAAGCGCGGCGCCTTTGAGTACCTGGTGAAGCCGTTCGCCAAGGAGGACCTGCTCGGCCTGGTCGCCGAAGCGGTCAGCCGCCGGGGCGCAAACGCCGCTACATTGCTTCTCATCAGCGCTGATGCAGGCGTCATCGCATCGATCGCCGTCATCCTCGAGCCGCACATGACCGTTGCGACGGCCGTCCCGCGACTCGACGCGTTACCCGACCCCGGGCGCCACGCGCCGTCAGTGGTGGTCTACCACGGTGGCGCGGCCATGCGCCCCGCCGCCAATTTCGTCGAGCGCCTGCGCGAGCGGTATTCCCGATCGAAGATCCTTGTCTTGATCGATTCCGACAGCGGCCAACTGGCCCAGCCGAGCATCACCGTGTTGGCCAAGCCGTATCAGCTTCCCGATATCGTTCAGCAGATCACGACGCTCGCTCCCGGTCTCAGCGCGCTGTCGGTCCATTCGTCGCGTCTCGGAGCGTCTCTGCTCCGCGTGATGGACTTCGTGGCGAAGTCCTATCGCAAGCCGCTTCGGGCTCAGGACCTTGCCCGCGCCGCGGGGTGTTCGGTGCACCACCTCGGGCACATCGCGCACGAGCGGTTGGGCGTTCCCCTGATGGAGTATCTGACGCGTTTTCGGCTCGAAGTCGCCCGGCACCTCCTGACTGCCACCCGTCTCACCATCGATCAAGTCGCTGGCGAGGCGGGATTCTCGAGTGCCTCGCATCTCTCGCGCGCGTTCCTGGCCCATTCGGGGTACCGGCCGGGCAACTACCGCCGCCGGGTCCGGATGGCCGGTATGTGGCCACCTCAGATCGTGCCCCTCCCAGAGCGCTGACGCCTTCCGCTCGCCAGTCGTGGCCCTGGTGACCTCGACGCGAGAACATGCACTGGATGGGCCACGACGTACATTGAGGTGGCGCCAGACGTACAAGATCGAGACGCAACTCCACCGATCAATTGCATACCAATGCATTGCTGGATTCGTGGCCTCCCCGTAAGGTCCGCCACCCGCTCGGATCACCAACAAGGAGCGGGACCGATGAAGCTGGTACGCCACAAGGGCCTGATCGGAACCAAGGCAGTCGCAGTGGAGGCGAGGAGGGAACAGCGATGCGTAGAGGCACATGGATGGTGGGAGCAGCGGTTCTGGGGCTCCTTCTCGTTTCACCCGCCGGGTTCGCCCAGCAAAAAGGTAACTTCGTGTGTGAACCACCCAAACGTCCTTACGACCCGTATCCGCGTGGCATTCTCCCGCGCGACCTGGAACCGGAGTTGGACAGGGTCCGGCGAGAAGTTCGCTTCATCTTCGATCAAGCGCTCGCCGAGTCGCGTGCATTGCCGCCCCTGACCCGGACGAGCAATCCTCCGACCATTCACGGCAGCGGATATGCAGCGGTCCGGACCCTCGGCAAGCTGATGAACTTCGACGAGAACATGTCTCCCTTCAGAAACGTGGCCTGCTCTTCCTGCCACATGCCGTACGCCGCTTTCAGCGGACCGATCCCGTCGGTGAACCTCACGATGGTCGCGTATCCCGGATCGTTCCGCTTCCGGGCCGGGAAGCGGACCGCGCAGCGATACACGTATTCACCCAGGTTCCCGGTCCTCCAGTTCAACGAAACGCAGCAACTGTTCTTCGGCGGAAACTTCTGGGATGGGCGCTCGACGGGGTACTTGCTGCAGAGCGCTGACGCCGAGCAGGCCCAGCACCCTCCGGTCGACCCCCTGGAACATGGCAACCCCGACACTGCCTGCATCGCATTCAAGCTTGCCCAGTCCGAGTACCGAACGCTCTTCGAGGACATCTGGGGGAAGGGCTCGCTCGACATCATTTTCCCGCCAGACACCGAGGAGATCTGCTGCACCCCTGGAGGAGCGGCGAGATTCGGCACGAACCCCACCCCGGTTCGCCTGAGTCCGGAAGACCGCACCAAGGCGAACCGGGTCTATGACAACTGGGGGCAGTCCATCTCCTTCTACGAAAGCTCGATGGCCGTCAGCCCGTTCACGTCGAAGTTCGACGCCTTCCTGAAGGGGACCGCGACGCTGACTGCGGACGAGATGGCCGGCTACAACCTGTTCAAAGGGAAAGGCAATTGCAATTCGTGCCATCTCGACGGTCGAGGGACCACTCTGACGCCCGGCCAGACCGACACGAGCACGGCAGCGGATGTGGAGCCTCTCTTCACCTGCTTCGGCTATGCCAATCTGGGTCTGCCCCTGAACCCCAGGGTGGCCTTCTACTATGAGACCACTCCGGACGCCTTCGGGTTTACTCCCAATCCCTTGGGCTTCGCCTACAGAGACTTGGGATTGGGCGCGTTCCTCAGAAGCGGCTACGGCTCCGCCGACAATCCGAATTCGGACTGGATACAATTTGCGCCGATGTCCGACGGAAGGATGCAGACGTTGACCGCGCGGAATGTGGCCATGACGCCTCCACAGTGTCCGACCACCGAGGCGCCAGGGCCTTACTTCCAGAAGGAGTTCTTCCACAACGGCTACATCAAGAGCCTGAAGCAACTCGTCCACTTCTACAATACGCGGGACGTATACCCGTTCGGGGTCACGTCGGGACACTGCCCGCCGGGAACAACCGAAAAGGTGGACTGCTGGCCGATGCCCGAGGTCCCGAACAACCTGGACCATACCGTCGGTCATCTCGGCCTGACGGATCACGAGGAGGATCTGATCGTGATCTTCATGCAGACGCTCACCGACGGTTTCACGAAACCCTACCCCAACCGCGATACCTTTACGGGTAGGTGCATGACCGGCGGTTCGGCGTCGACCCAAGGGAACGAGTTCCTCATCCCGACTCCACCTCTCCCGCCCTGCTCGCCACAGGTGTGCGGTGTGCCGCCGCTGCCCACGATTTCGATTCCTTAGAGCAGGAAGCGGACGGCGGAGGTGAGCCGAGCGCATCATGAAGGCATGGGGGGCGCGCGAATGCCATGGGGCACGCGCGCCACCCTCCCGACTTAATCGATTCTTCCCAGGAACCCTCACTGGAGCTTTTCATGATTGGATCGCTTGTGAAACTGGCGATCACGACCACGGTCGTCAGCATGCTCTTCTCCAGCCCTACCGGCGCTCAGATCCTTCCTCCCGCGAAGAAAGCTGCGCGCGTCGCCATCACCCAAGGGCCAGTGGTCGAATTGGCGACCGACTCCTTGACCTTCATCAGGTGGATCACCACCAATCCTGGCGGGTCGGACGTTCACTTCGGGGTCGTGTCCTACGGTACGAATCCCAAGGAGCTGAGCGAGACAGCGAAATCCGAGGTCAGGGTCAACCGGGGACATCCAGAGACGATGTTCCGCGTGCGCGTGGTGGGCCTCAAGCCGCGGACGACCTATTACTACAAAGTGACCTCGATCGAGAGCAGCGGAAAGAGCGATGGGGCGGAGAGCCCGATCAGCCAGTTCACCACACCCGCCCCCGGAGAGCGGTTCGTGGCTTCAAAACTTCCCTGGCCCAGCTCACAATAGTCCCGGTTCAGTCGAGCTACGGGAAATCGCGGATCTCGTTGGAGACGATTCTACCCGGACGCATCCGCCGAGCGCTGTTCGACTGCGCTGCTGCTCGAGGAAGGCATCTCCCGGCCGCCAGTCGGTAGCGTGAGCGAAAGACAGGCTTATGTACGCGCCGAAAGGAGTGGACGCTGCAAGGGCGGCTGAGGAGCGGCCGCGCCTTGGCAGGGCGCCACGCGGGAGTCTCTGCTCGACCTACGGGCCGCGCACCGGCGGAAGCGCGTGCTGGTCGCCCGTGTTGAGGCAGGTCGGATGGCCAAACCCGCTGGCGCTGTTGCCGGTGCCGCCGCCGGGGTTGGGGGCGATGTCGTAGATGATGTTATCGGGGTGGGTCGCATCTGCTGCAAAGAAGCTTGCCGGACCGAGCACTCCCGCCAAGTAGTCCAAGAACAGGTTGTGCCTTACGCGCCAAGCGATGTTGTGGTCAGCGCACGACGTGTCCCCGCTCACCCCGAGCCCTCCTACGACCATCTCCCCCGGCGCATACAGCGCGAGACCGCCTCCGAACACGTTCACGCCGCCGATCCGGTTGCCGACCATCGGATCGTTCGCAGTTCCATACTTCTCGGGGCGACCGGCGTAAGCAACGGCGGGGTCGACCGGGTTGCTGTGCTGCAGGCCATACAGGCTGCCGCCCGGGTTCACCGCGGAATAGAGATTCGCGGTCGACAACGCCAAGCCGTTCGGCTGGCCCGAGCCGTTGCTAGACGATGAGCTATCCAGGCTGAAGGCATTGCCGGTATTGGCCTTCTGAGCCGAGATCACCCGGCTCCCGAGCCACTGGGCCGCCCGGTTCACTCCGGAGAAGGCCACCGCGCAGACGATCCCATCCCGGTTTACGATCGTAGCCCACATCTGGTTGTTCAAGCCGCTCGTTTCGGTTGCAGTCGCCTGATCGAGAGCGGCTTTGAGCGCCGCGTAGCTCGGCAGCCCTTTGCAGCTCGAGTCTTCCTCAGCGAGGGCGGCAGCCGGCAAGAGCACCGCAGCGATCACCAAAGACCACCTCGAAATTCCCGCCAGCCATTTCTTCGTTTTCATCGCTTCCCCCGTTCGAATCCACGGGGATGCCCGCGCCGGACGAAAAGGATCGGATTGGTCCGGGCCCCCATGGCAAATCGATCCGGCCGCTACTCGATCTAAAATGGCGTGTCAAGGCATCGCTGGCGCGCCACGCCGCATGCTATGCCCCTCGACTCACGTCGGACGCAGCGCGCGCAGGAGGAGCGGCCGCCGGTCGCGCAACGGGACGTCGTCCGCTCTTCATCGGTGGCGGAGCGTCTCCCCCAGCCCGTGGCCGATCTCGCGATCGACCGCGTAGCGATCGCCCAGCGACGCGAGTGCCTGCGGCGAGGCGCCGGCGGCCTCTCGCCGGACGGTCGGGCCACTGCTGAATCGCCAGGGCCAGAGGTCGTGCCACCCATGGCCGCAGGATCCCGCGCATTCGAGGTGCTTGACAAGCACGACGAGCCACGGGGAAGACCGGCGAGAAGCGAAGGGCCGGGCTCTGCAACCAGGCGTCCTGCCCACCAACCAATCAGCCTAGCAGAACGCGACGGGGGCCACACCCCGGCCATGGAGGGTGGTGGACGCGCGGGTCGCGGCGGCGCCCGTGCTCTCGTCGCTCGAGGCGCTGCGAGACAGCGGCCCCTTTGCGCTGAAGCTCCCGCCGCTGAAGCGACCGTTACAATAGATGCTGGTGAGCGTCTGCTGCGACAATCCATCGTTCAGCTGGTCGACAGTAACCCGGCGCGCACGTCATGGTTCCCAAAACAGTCATCAGAGCGAGGTGAGCGCATGGAGCGGAAGCAGGCGTCGGATTTCCATCCAGAGGTCTTGAGGCTCTTCGATCAATACGTTCACGGCTTGATCGATCGCCGAGGGTTCCTCGAGAAAGCGGCCCGGTTCGCCGCGGGCGGCGCGACGGCCGCAATGTTCCTCGATTCGTTGAACCCCCGTTTCGCAGAGGCGCAGCAGATTGCCCAGGATGATCGGCGGCTGGCGACGAGCCATGTGGAATACGACTCGCCCAAGGGAACGGGAAGGGTGCGCGGCTCCCTGGCGCTGCCGGTGAAGCGGTCGGGACGGCTGCCGGGCGTACTGGTGGTCCACGAGAACCGCGGGCTCAATCCGCACATCGAGGACATCGCCAGGCGTATCGCTTTGGAGCAATACGTCGCGTTTGCCCCCGACGCGTTGACCCCGCTCGGCGGTTATCCCGGGGACGAGGACAAGGCGCGCGAGCTCTTCGCAAAGCTGGACCAGGACAAGACCCGCGAGGACTTCGTGACCGCAGTGACATGGCTGAAGGCGCGCCCCGAATGCACCGGCAAGGTCGGCGTGGTGGGGTTTTGCTGGGGCGGCGGCGTCGCGAACATGTTGGCCACCCGCATCCCCGAGCTGAGCGGTGCGGTACCGTTCTATGGCGCCCAACCGACCGCCGAGGACGTGCCGAAGATCAAGGCGCCGCTTCTCATCCACTATGCGGAGAACGACGAGCGCATCAACGCGGGCATCCCGGCGTTCGAGGCCGCCCTCAGGGCCAACCACGTGAGATATGAAATGTTCACCTATCCTGGCACGCAACACGGCTTCAACAATGACACAACTCCGCGCTACGACAAGGCCGCGGCGACCCTCGCCTGGCAGCGCACCATGGAGTTCTTCAAGAAGAACCTGCGCGGCTGACGCCGCCGCAAGCCTGGGAGTCGATATCGCGGTCACTTGCTCGATGGCGGTACGCGCCGAGCGAGTTCAAGCACGAAAAGGGCAAACGACGGATTGGTGAACTTCTGTCGCCTCGCCCTCCTCCTGCCTCCTCGCGATCAGCCTAGCAGAGCGCGGCTCGAGGGCACTACCCTCCGCCGCGCAGGGGGATCACGGCGGTTGGGATCGACGCGACCCACCCGTACAAGGGCGCGCGCGTGAGGTTTGTGGGTTTCGTGCTGGTCGGTGTGCTCGCTTGACTTGCGGCTGTGTCGGTCAACGTGTTCTCGTCGGCCCGTTTGCTGACGGGCTGCCTATGGGGCGCTCGTCCCGTGGCGCCTGCGATCAGCGAGCGCGCCGATCTCGTTCAGTCGTTCTGTGGGTGTGAGACCGACCAATTGGCGGTCCCTCTCGGACACCTACGGAGCAAGGCTGACTTGCGCGCACAAGCGGATGCCGTGTTCGAATATTGCCTGGGTCGCGCGGAGAGGAAGCAATGAAGAAGCTCGCTACGCTCTTCGCTCTGCTGCTTCTCGCCCCGGTCGGAGCGGTCGCGGGGACCGCCTTCCCTTACGCGGTTGACAGTGATGAGGCGCTCCGAGCGAAGTGCGACAACTTCCCGCAGGCGATCCGCAACAACAAAGACTGGCCGTTCAAGACCGATGATGAGGCCCGCGAGGGGTGTCTGTGCATGGTCGAGATCGCCATCGAGCGGCTGCATCGGGAGCCCGCCCTCCGTCACGACGCCGAAAAGAACATCGACCAGATCATGCGGGTAGAGGATCTCAACGTCTGCATCGAGCAACCCCGGCCGCCCAAGGCGCAGCCGACGAAGCCGAAGTCCCGGCCGAAGAAGCGGTTCAAGCAGTTGCAGAGCTAAGAGGGGGAAGCCGGTGTTCAGCTATGAAGCAGGATGAGCTTGACCCGATTCGGTGGACAGGTTGATTACGCTGCTGCCTGTTCCATGACCTGCCCCCCAAAGCTGGACGGTTTTCAGCTTGAGGAAATCACCTCTTTTTGTCGCTCCGCCATCCTCACCGAGTTAGCAAACTCGTTCCACAGGCGACGATGAGTGCGCCCAGAAGAACGGTCGCAATGCGCATGTGGCCCCCCGGAGTGGAAACGGCGTTTCGTCGCGCTTTCAACCCGTCCCCCTCGTCAGGGCAGTCTCTCAAGGAACTTTTCGAGACGATCCGCGACGCCCGCGAGCCCGACAAGGGCGGCGATCCGAAGATCGTGCGCTGGGTGCCGAAGGGGCCTCTCGAACAACACCGCATCGACACCGATCCATCGTGGTGTCGTCTCGAAGAGGCGGCGGCTTCGCGTTAGCGACCGCGGCGCGGCTACTTCTTCGGCGGCGGCGCCGCGACAGCCGTGTTCTGAGCTGCGATGATCCGCCATGCCCCATCTCGCTTCTCGAGGAGGTGCTTGAGACGCGCCTTCATCGCTCCACCCGCCGTGTCGGCGCCCGGCGGGGCAACGGCGAATCTGCGGAGCTCCATATCGAGATCGACGAGCAAGAAGTTCTTGCTGAGCGGAACGATCCGGCGGACGACTCCTTTGACGACGCTTCCCTTGAAGATCGAGCTCCAGAGCGCCACGTGCGACTGCGCAATGGCGGCTCGTCCGGCACTGATCGTCCCCGTCGGATCGACGAGCTCGGCGTCGGGCCAATAGTTCTCGCCGTACGCCGCCCCGTCCGCGCGATTCCACGAATCCACCCAGTGGGTCAACATGGCCTCTGCCGCGGCGCGCTCCTCGTCATTCGGCGCACGACCGGAATTGTCGTGCGCCGCGGCGGTGCAGTCGCCGTGGGCAGCCGACCCGCCGGAAGCGCATGCAGAGAGAGAGAGACCAACGATCAACGCCGAGAGATCTTGCACCAAAGCTCGCCTCGGGCGGGTGCACCGGGCTTCAAGGTGAGTTGATGCGTTGCTCACAGTACGACTCCTTCCAGGCGAGTAGCGCTCACTGCCCACAACCCGCGATCGTGCCCGCGCCCGTACGCTCACGACGGTGAATCCGCTCGGCTTGTAGATCATAAGTCAGATAACGCACCTTCCGTCACCCTGGGTGGAGCCTCCCGCTCCTGGTCTGGAGACCTGACGGCGCGCAGTCGCCGAGGAAAAATCGTAACTCAGATCGGAGGTATTCGATCTCCGGCGCCGCTTGGATCGTCGGCCGGAGCTAGTCGAGCGCCAGGTGACCGTAGACCTCTGTCGTGATCCGCGGGTCGCTGTGGCGCAGGATGCGCTGGACAGCAGCCGGGTTGACCTATCGGTTCGTCGCTTTCACAGATGACGATGACGGCGATAGCAGACCTGCTGGCAGTCGGAGGAGACTTGCAGGCTCAATGCGCCTTGTTCGTCTCGCGAAAATGCTCCCAGCGATCAACTGGCTGCAGACGGTCGTCCGAACGGCAGCACCCACCCTGGATACTCAGGGGGAAGAGCGCTGACCTCATCCAACTGCCTGAGCTCGTCTTGGGTGAGCGTGAGCTCGATCGCCGCGAGATTGTCCTGAAGCTGGTTGAGGCGTTTCGCGCCAATGATGACCGAGGTGACCACAGGCTTTGCCAAGAGCCATGCGAGCGAGAGACGTGCAGGACTACATCGATGTGCTTTGGCGATCGGAGCCATTACGTCGAGGATCTTCCAGGTCCGCTCTTTGTCCACGACGGGAAAGTCTCGCTCGGTGCGGCGCGAATCCGCGGGCTTCTGGTTCGTCCGGCTGTACTTGCCGGAAAGCAAGCCTCCGGCAAGCGGACTCCACACCAGAAGGCCGACTTTCTCGGATTCCAGCATGGGAACGATTTCCCGTTCGAGATCGCGGCTGGCGATCGAGTAGTAAGCCTGAAGCGTGTCGAATCGGGCCAGGTTGCTGAGCTCGGAGATGCCGAGGGCCTTGGCGATCTTCCAGGCCTGCCAGTTGGAGCAGCCGATGTAGCGGACCTTTCCCTGCTGCACCAGGGTGTCGAGAGCGCGAAGCGTTTCTTCGAGAGGGGTCACGGAATCGTTGAGATGGATCTGGTACAGGTCGATATGGTCGGTCTGCAAACGGCGGAGACTGGCCTCCACAGCGTCCATGATGTGGCCGCGAGAAGCTCCGATGTCATTCCGCCCCGGGCCGACGCGGTTATAGACCTTCGTCGCGATCACGACCTCCTGGCGCGCGATGTTCAGGTTCTTCAGCGATTGCCCGAGAATCTTTTCACTCTCACCCTCCGTGTAATTGTCCGCGGTATCAAAGAAGTTGATGCCGCCGTCAATCGACGTTTTGACCAGTTGATCGGCTCCGGCCTGGCCAACGGCACTGATGGCCTTGAAGAGACCTCTGCCGTCGCCGAATGTCATGGTTCCGAAGCAGAGTTTCGAAACCAGGAGACCTGTATTGCCAAGCGTCGTGTATTGCATCATGCCCTCCTTGCTCGTCGATCCATAAAGGCAACCGCAAGTTGCCATGCTGATCAGCTTATAGCTCACGCCGCCAGACACGGCAACTGGTAGTTGCCATCTCACTGGCAGCTCCGGCCGCTCGGTGATATTTGTCTCCGACGATGGGCAGCGCCGCGAAGGAGGAGACTCGACGGACCACCGGCGTGATCGCGCGTGGCCGAAGCGAGCGGGTGGTGAAGAGCGTGCTCGAAGCCGCGGTGGTCGAGCTGGCCGAATCGGGCTATTCAGACTTCCGGATCGATCAGGTAGCGGCCAAAGCCGGAGTCAACAAGACCACCATCTACCGTCGCTGGCCGACCAAGACGGAGCTGGTCGCGGCCACCGTGAAACGGATCGGCGACGCCTTCGAGGCCGAGCGTCCCAACACCGACACGCTGGAGGGGGACTTGGTGGGGGCTCTTCGCTGGAAGCTCACCTTCAAGCGACGGGTCGAGGAGCGCGCCTGGGCCCGGATCATCGCCGAGAAACACATCCCCGAGGTCGCTGCCATCACCCAGGCCGCCGTGCGCGAAGGGAGCGGACACTGGCTCCAGATCGTCGCCCGCGCCATCGCCCGCGGCGAGCTCCCCAAGCACACCGACGCCCAGCTGCTGCTCGACATGGTCAAGCTGGTCATCGAGGAGCGCTTCCGCTGCTCCGAAGGGAAGCTCGAGGACGCGGTGGTGGTGGCGGTGGTGCGAACGGTGATCGCCGGAGCGAAAGCGGGGACGCTGGTGCGAAGGCGTGAGGAGAGGGCGGCGCGTAGACCGTAGGGCAACGATCTGTAAGATGAGTGGAGGCGGCGGGAATCGAACCCGGCCAACTCGATGATCTGGGCGCTGTATCACCACGGCATCTCGCACAAGTCCGCGATCCGCCGAGGGAGATGGGTGTCCCGCGTTCGCTATCACGCGTGGCGAACCGCCATCCCGCGGGTGGCGTGGACCAACGGGACCATGGCGGTCCCGAGAAGGTCCGTCACGCCGGCCGACGGAAAGGTCTACGACGACAGCCTGAGGCTGAGCTCGTCCAGGCGTGCGGGGGCTGGTTGAAGCTGGCCCTGCTCGATGCGGTGGACGATCTCCGTCACCGCTGCATTCATGGGGACCGGCACGCCGATCTCCTCGCCCACCTGCGCCACGTAGCCGTTGATGAAGTCGATTTCCGTCCGCCGGCCTTTTTCGAAATCCTGCAGCATCGAAGGCTTCGCGTCTCCGTATCCCGCGATGACCTGTTCGATCCAGGCGCCATAGTCCTCTCCCGGAATCGGCTCGACGATCATCCGTTCGGGCCGCGTCCCGCTCGCCAGCGCGACCGAGAGCGCTTCGTCATACGTCCTGCGGAACACTTCCTTGCCGGTAGATGACGCGATGTACTGGCGCATGGTTCGAGCGGCGATGGCGCCAAGGGTCGTCACCGAGCAATTCAGCAGCAGCTTCGCCCAGACTGCGCTTCGCATGTTCGCTGTCACCCGCGTCTCGATCGCAGGGCTCAGCGTGCGGGCGACGTTCGCGGCGCGCTCGCTGAGCGCCAGAGGCTAGCTCGCCGATGAGGAGATGGCCGGCGTTCCGCTGCTCATAGATGCCGGGTTCGACCATGGTCGCACCGAGATTGGACAACCCTCCGAGCACGACGCTGCTGCCGAGGCGGACGGAGAGGATCTGCGAGACGCCGCCGTTCTGGATACAGAGCAGCGTTCCGCCGGGCGAAAGCATCGACGACAGGAACGGCGCGCTCTCCAGCGCATCGTGCGCCTTCGTG
>WNFT01010192.1_pt1 | contig 15652 bp, 15 predicted proteins | sample 5400191 | NCBI WGS metagenome assembly WNFT01 (sample SAMN13153359, study PRJNA577476) | soil metagenome | isolation source: 80 cm saprolite under Madrone tree | place: USA:California | collected 2016-06-14 | reverse complement strand
GTCATGGCTCATGACCATGCATCGCGCGCTGCTATTGAGGATGAGGGCCGCGGCCGTTCTGGCCGCAGCCGATCAAGGGGTGAAGCGGACATCGTCGCTCAAGTCCGGCCGCTTCTCGAGCCGGAACCAGCCGCCGCCCTGTTCATCGCGGAACGTGCCCTCGATGGTCTCGCCGCGAATGATGCCTTCGAAGACGGCCAGCCGGGCCAGCTCGAACCGCAGGGAGGACTCGAGCTGCCCGTTGCTCATCGCTCCCGACGCCGCAAGAGACGGGCTGGCGAGCTGCACGTTGGTCAGCGCAACCGGCGTGAGGGCCGAGCTCCACCAGGTCCCGCTGTATTCACCGTCGTGTCCGGTGAACTCGAAATCCGCCGGGCTGCGGACCACTCCCTTCACCAGCACCCCGCTCCAACTTCCGGCCAGGGAATCCCCCCGGCGGCCGAGCGCTCCCGACGAGCTCGCGCAAGAACAGAGCAGTAGTAATGCACCTGTCACCAATTTTCTCATCGCGATCTCCGCGCGGCTGAAGGGGCCGCTCTTTGCCCCACGATCGCCAGCGCGTCTGGAAATTCCCCTCCGCTCCGGCCGGGAATAAACCGCGGCTGCGTCGCATCGAGCATCAAGTCATCCGTCGCCCAGCCCGCAGCTCGCATCGCAGAGCGACCCTTCGATCAGGCTGTAGCGGACGTCTTCCTTAGTCTCCGGGTGCTTCTCGAGCACGAGGTGATCAGGTACCGAGTCATTCTTCGCGGCCCCGCGGATCCTGGCCGCCATTCGACGCCGCTCGGGGGTAGCTGCAGACCGCGGCGCGGCGATTTTATTCCCGCGCGAACCGTGCGTCGGCCGGACGAGTCCAACCCGCGTTCCGAGCTGGAGGTCTCATGAAAACGCTCGCCCTCGCCCTCGGCATCCTGTTTCCCAGCCTGGCCTCGGCCGATTCCACCGTGCTCGCCTTCAAAGGCGTCATCGGAGTCGATCCGGTCGCCGGAGTGACCTCGACGGGTACCCCCGCCGTCAACGTCGTCCGCGACGTTTCGCCGGGCGGCTTTACCTGGCAGATCACCGCGCTCACGGCGGAAATCCAGGCGGACGGCCGCAACTCCGTCGATGGGCCGGGCCTGCTGCTCACCGCCGGCAATGCGATCGGCACCACCGGCGCGCAACGCGTCTTCGCCGCGGTCTTCTGCGGACCCGCGGCGACGGCCACCGCTCACAGCACGAGCGCCGCCGGCGTGGCCCTCGCCGCCAACGGCGATTTCCACACCGACCACGCGCTCACGCCAGCGGTGCCGGGCTCCTGCGACAACCCAGTGCTGCTCATCCTCAGCGCCGCCAACGGGCACTGGTTCGCCGCCGGCATTCCCAGGAACGGTTCGGACACCCGCGAGGAATAAGTCGGCCCGCGTTCCGGTCACGCCCCACGGAAAGGAACCAGACATGCGTCTCCTCTTCGCCGCACTCCTTGCAGGAACTGCCCCTCTCACCACCGACTCCGGCGCGCCGGTCGGCAGCAACCAGAACTCCAAAACTGCCGGCGCGCGCGGCAGCGTATTGCTCGAGGACTTCACGCTGATCGAGAAGCTTGCGCGCTTCGATCGCGAGCGCATCCCAGAAAGAGTGGTGCACGCCCGAGGCGTTGGCGCCTACGGCACGTTCGAGAGCGCGGCGGACTTCTCCGCGCTCACCCGCGCGAAGATCTTTTCCGCCAAGGGCAAGCGCACGTCGATGTTCGTGCGCTTCTCCACCGTCGTGCACGGCGGCAATTCGCCCGAGACGCTGCGCGATCCGCGCGGGTTCGCCCTCAAGTTCTACACCGAGGAGGGCAACTGGGATCTGGTCGGCAACGACCTGCCGGTGTTCTTCATCCGCGACGCGATCAAGTTCCCCGACATGGTCCACTCGCTCAAGCCGTCGCCGGTGACCAACCGGCAGGACCCGAATCGGTTCTTCGACTTCTTTTCGCACGTGCCCGAATCGACGCACATGATCACGCAGCTCTATTCCGACCTGGGCGTCCCCGCGAACTACCGGCAGATGGACGGCCACGGCGTGCACGCGTTCAAGCTCGTCAACGCCAAGGGCGTGGTCCATTACGTGAAGTTTCACTACCTCTCGCGCCAGGGCGTGAAGACGCTCACCCCGGAGGAGGCGGCGAAACTTCAGGCCGCCGACTTCCAGCACGCCACCAAGGACCTCTACGACGCGATCGCGCGCGGCGACCACCCGAGCTGGGAACTGACGGCGCAGATCGTCGAATCGAAGGACCTTGACCGCTTCCGCTTCGACGCCCTCGACCCCACCAAGATCTGGCCGGAGGATCAGGTTCCTTCGCTGGTCCTCGGCCGCTTCACCCTGGAGCGCACACCGGAGAACTTCTTCGAGGACACCGAGCAGTCCGCGTTCAGCCCGGCGGTGCAGCCGCCTGGAATCGAGCCCTCGGAGGACAGGCTCCTGCAGGGCCGGCTTTTCGCGTACACCGACACGCAGCGTTACCGGGTCGGGCCCAACTATCTCCAGCTTCCGGTCAATCACTCCCGCTCGCCGGTGGCCAACAACAACCAGGCCGGCCCGATGAGCAGCGCGCGTCCGGCGAGCGACGTCAACTACGAGCCGAGCGTGTCGGGCGCAGTCGCCGAAACGCCGGCCTATGCTTATTCGCGCGCGCCGCTCTCCGGCACCACGCAGCAGGCGCGCATCGAAAAGACCGACGACTTCTCGCAGGCAGGCGCATTTTATCGGGGGCTCGATGCGCCGGCGCGCGCGCGGCTGGTGCAGAACCTGGCCGGCGATCTCGGGCAGGTGAAGAATGCGGCCGTGAAGGCGCGGATCGTCGGCTTCATGCTGCAGGCCGACGAGGACTACGGCGGCCGGCTCGCCGAAGCGGTAGGCGTGAGCGCGGACGCTGCGCGGCTCGCGGTACGCTGACCATGACGTCGCGCGCAACGGTGGCCTTGCTGGCGTTCCCGCTGCTCCTTGGTGGAGCGCTCTTCGCAGCACTGCCGGCCCTCTCGAGACGAGAAGTCCCCCGGGCGGACGCTGAGCGTTACCTGCTCGCCGCCGCTCGCGAAGGAGAGGCGGCGGCGATCGAGGGCCTGGTGGGCGCAGGCGTCTCGGTGGAGACGCGCGATTCCCGCGGCTTCACTGCCCTCATCCTCGCCGCGTATCACGGTCACGCCGAGGCGGTGCGCACGCTGCTGCGGCTGGGCGCCGACGCCTGTGCCGGCGACGGTCGCGGCAACTCGGCCCTCATGGGCGCGGCGTTCCAGGGACAGAAGCGCGTGGTCGAGCTGCTTCTCGCGCAGCCCTGCGCCGTCGACCAGGCCAACCGAGTCGGCCAGACTGCGCTGATGTTCGCCCGGCTCTTCGGGCGCTCCGAAGTGGCCGATCTCCTGACCGCAGCGGGCGCATCGCTCGCACGCCGCGACGCGTCCGGCCGCTCCTCGGAGGACTGGGCGCGAACGCAGGCTCCTCCGGCTGGCGGGCCTCCCTGATCAGCATTTGCAGACTTCCGCTTCGACTCCACCCCTCTCTCGAGGTACCCGATGAATCGAACGCCGCTGATCGCGATTCAGTTTGCAGCTCTCGCTGCCGCGTGCAGCAATCCTCCCGCCAGAGCGCCCTTGGCGCAGGGACGTCCGGCGGTCTCCACTGCGGAGACGCAGGAGCCGGCCAACCCCGTGGTGGAGTGGAACCGGGCGCTCCTTCGCATGGTCCGTACGCCCGGCGCCCAGCCAGCGACCATCCACCCGACGCGCAGCTTCGCCATGCTCCATCTGGCGATCCGCGGCGCGGTCGATTCCATCGACCGGACGCCGCGCCTGATTCGCGCGTCTTCGCAGGAAGCCTCGCAGGAGGCCGCGGCTGCAGCGGCGGCTCACGACCTCCTCGTCGCGCTGTACCCATCGTTCGCGGCGCAGCTCGACACCCAGCTCCAGCAATCGCTGGCGCAAGTTCCGGACGGCGCGCCGAAGACCGAGGGCGTCCGCATCGGGCAGGACTTCGCCGGCCGCGTCCTCGCCGCGCGTGCCGACGACGGCTCCGCGGCGCCGCCGCTCAAGTTTACCTTCGGAACGCTCCCCGGCGCATATCAGTCGACTCCGCCGAACTTCCCCTCCCAGCCGCAGTTCACGAGCTGGCCGCACGTGAAGCCGTTCGCCCTGGAGCGCGCGAGCCAGTTTCGGCCCGGCCCGCCTCCCGCGCTGGAGAGCGACGCCTACGCCGACGCCCTCAACGAGATCAAGTCCCTCGGCACCGCAAGCGGCTCCACCGCGTCCGCGGACCAGGCGCTGACCGGCCGATTCTGGAACGGCGCCATCCAGAACTACTGGAACGAGATCGCCCAGACGGCGGCATTGAACCGTCGCCTGACCACGGCGGAAACGGCGCGCCTGTTCGCGCTCCTCGATGTCGCGATCGCGGACTCGGTCATCGCCTTCTACGACGCGAAGTACACCTATGCCTTCTGGCGGCCGGTGACCGCCATTCGTGCCGCGGATACCGACGGCAACCCCGAGACGGCCGCGGACCCGAACTGGCTCCCGCAGGCGGGCAGGACCGCGCCCGATCCCTCCTATCCGGGCGCGCACGCCGTCATCAGCGCTGCCGCCGCGGCCGTGCTCGAGGGCTTTCTCGAGGAGGACGATTTTGCCTTCAGTGTCACTTCCGAGGTTGTGCCCGGCACGCAGCGCTCCTTCGAGTCGTTCGCCGCCGCAGCCCGCGAGGCGACGCTGAGCCGCATCTTCGCCGGCCAGCATTTCCGGTTCGACCTCAGCGCCGGCCATCGCCTGGGCCAGAAGGTCGCCCAATTCGTCGTGTCCAGCTCGGTTTCCCCCAAGGAGAACGAAAATGATTGAATCGAGGCTTAGGAATTCCTTCATCCTCCGGGCGGTGCTGCTCCTGCCGCTGATGGCGACGACCATGGCGCGGGCCGAGCAGCCTCCCGCGCCTTGCCATCCGAATCCCGACGCAGTCGCTGACGCTGCGGCGGTTGGCGCGCGTGGCGACGTCGCGCCGCTGCCCGCGCCGCTACGCGATCAGCTTGTGCGCATGGCCGAGCGGCCGCACAGCGTCCTGCCCGTGCAGGCCCGCGCCGAGGCCGATCTCGCCAGCCAGCTCTTCCAGTACTACCTCCTCGACTCGACCGGTTTCGAGCCCAACGTCTTCACCAGCCGCATTCCGGGCGTGAATGATGCCGCTCAGCTGACAGTCACCGGCGGCAACTGCGGCTTGCCGGCGGTGGGGGCGGTCCGCGTCGTGCTCGAGCCGAAGCCCGGCCTGCCGACCGATCCCACCGACCCCCGCGCCTTCATCGACGTCTTCACCGACATCTCCGGCCTGTTCGTCATCAACAACGAGAGCGGCTGGTACGAAGGCTGGATGATTCACGACGTCAAACGTGGTCCCAATCTACCTGAGCATGGGCGCGTTCAATGCGCTGCAGCAATCCGATGCCCACGCTTATTGGGAATTCAATTACCTGGGAACCAACTGGGTTCATCCACTCTATGAGCTGCCCTTCACCGGCGGATTCCCGGACCGGTTGGGCGCAGCGCCCGACACCTTCGCCGACGGCGAGATCGGCAAGCTGCAATCCATCGTGCCGGGCTCGGGGCCCAACGGCGTGAGGAACGATCCTCGCCGCGTCGGAGACGATCCCAACCTGCCGCGCGATCCGGACAAGTTCGACGGGACCGTCGATGCGCAGCGGGAATTCCGGCAGCGCGGCATCCCCAGCGGGCTGGCGAACGAGATCTTCCTCGACGTGTACGTGCGGCGCGCGTCGTTCGAGCCCTGGGAGAGGAACCTCCAGCACCGCCTCTTCGACGCGTACGCCGCCGAGGTGGCGCGCGTCGACCAAAACGGCGACGGCATCATTTCCGCTCCGGAGGGAGACATCGACACGCCGACCGACGGCTTCGCCGACAATACGCGCCTCTACCTGTCGCCGACGGTTTTCGAGCGCTTCGCCGTGACGCGCGAGATCAACGACGGGCTGCTGGCGCCGCGCTTCTCGCCCAGCCAGCGGGCCTGGGTGTTGAGCGGAGCGCGGGTGGCCGTCAGTCCCGCAATCCCCGCATCCGCCGGACGGGACGCCGACGATCGGTGAGTCTCTGCTCTCTTTCACAGTCCAACCGGACTGCGCGTGTGAGCGCGCAGTCTTGTTCTCACTCTTACGGAGGATTCAAATGCCATCGACAACCCGGTGCGCAAACCGCCTGGCGGCGCTCGCCTTCTCCCTCTTCCTGTTCCCCGTCGTGGCAAGAGCCCAGCATTACAAACAGACCAACCTCGTTTCCAACGTCGCGGGGATGGCTCCGATCACCGACCCGAATCTGAAGAACCCCTGGGGACTCACCCGTAGCGCGACCAGTCCCTGGTGGGTGGCGAACAACAACTCGGGCACCTCGACTCTCTATACCGGGTCTGGCCAGATCATCCCCATCAATGGGACGGGAACAGTTCTTGTTCCGCCCCCTGGATTCGCGCCGAATGCGCAGTCCGCTCCAACCGGAGTGGTCTTCAACGGAAGCCCGACGGACTTCCTGGTTGCACCGGGGGCGGCGGCGCATTTCATCTTCGCCACCGAGGACGGCACGATCTCGGGCTGGGCCAGCGGGAAGAGCGCGGCGCTGGTAGTGGACAACTCGGACGGAGGCTCCGCGAATGGCGCCGTCTACAAAGGCGCTACGTCCGCGGAGATCGACGGCAGGAGATTCCTCTATGTAACGAACTTCCGCTCCGCCAAGGTCGAGGTCTACGACACGAAATTCAAGCGCGTACACCTGAACGAGGATGCCTTCGACGACGATGCAATTCCCAGAGGCTTCTCACCGTTCAATGTTCAAAACATCGGCGGAACGATCTTCGTCACCTACGCAAAGCAGGATGCTGCGCGGCACGATCCCGTAGGAGGCGATGGTCTCGGGTTCGTCGAGCTCTTTACCCCGTCGGGGAAGCACATCGGCCACTTGCAACACGGCGACTGGTTCAATGCTCCTTGGGGAGTGGTGTGGACCACGCGCGACTTCGGTGAGTTCAGCAATGCCATCCTGGTCGGCAATTTCCGCAGCGGCTGGGTGGCGGCGTTCAATGGTTTCACTCACCAGTTCATCGGCTTTCTCAGGAACCCGGACAACTCGCTCGTGACCATCGACGGCCTGTGGTCCCTTACGTTCGGGAATGGCGCGAACGCGGGACCGGCGAACAGCTTGTTCTTCAGTGCCGGCATCGACAACGAAAGCGACGGGCTGTTTGGCACCCTCACGCCCATCGACGGGCTGGATGGCGACGAGGAGTAGGGCCGCAGGGCGGGCCCTTTTTGGGGGAGGCCCGGGGCTTCCAGGCCTCATACCTCTGGTGCCAGGCCAGTCGCGAGGAGTCACATGGAACCTGTCGTGCACGACTACCTGATCATCGGCGCCGGGCCAGCCGGCTTGCAGATGGGCCATCACCTCGCGCGCGCCGGGCGCGACGTTTTGATCCTCGAGGCCGGCGCAGCGCCGGGAACTTTCTTCCGCAGCTTCCCGCGGCATCGCACGCTGATTTCCGTCAACAAGGTCGAGACGGGCAGCGACGACCCCGAGATCAACCTCCGGATGGATTGGAACTCGCTGCTGGGCGACTCGGACGATGTTCGATTCACGCGCTACTCGGACCGGTATTTCCCTCCTGCAGATGAGCTGGTTCGATACCTGGAAGACTTCGCCAGCCGGCATCGCCTGCCGATCCGCGCAGACGCCCGTGTGGTGCGCGTCGAGCGCGGCGCGGACCAGCGCTTTCGCCTGACCGACCACGTGGGCTTGTTCCACGAGGCGCGACGGCTGATCGTCTCGACGGGGGTATCCGCCTCGTACGTCCCGGATATTCCGGGTATCGAGCTGGCGGAGCAATATCGCGACGTCTCGATCGATCCGCGCGACTTCAAGGGCCAGCGCATCCTGATCATCGGCAAGGGCAACTCCGCTTTCGAGACGGCGGACAACCTGATCGCCGCCGCGGCCGTGATCCACGTCGCCGGACCGCGCTCGATCAAGATGGCTTGGAGGACCCACTACGTCGGCCACCTGCGCGCGGTGAACAACAACTTCCTCGATACCTATCAATTGAAGTCGCAGAACGCGTTGCTCGATGGCTTCGTCGAGCGCCTCGAGCGCGACCAGGACGGTACTTTCAAGGTCACATTCAGCTTCACTCGCGCGAACGAAGTGAAAAAGGACCTTCGCTATCACCGGGTGATCGTCTGCACAGGGTTCAAGTTCGACGCTTCCATCTTTGCCCCCGACTGCCGGCCGAAGCTGGTGCACGACGATCGCTTCCCCGATCAGACCTCGGGGTTCGAATCGGTCAATGTGCCCGGTCTCTTCTTCGCCGGCACCCTGATGCAGGTGCGCGACTGGAAGAAGTCGACGAGCGGTTTCATCCACGGCTTCCGCTACGGCGTGCGCGCGCTGCATCGCATGCTCGAGTCGAGATACGAAGGAGTCGAGTGGCCGCACCGCGTCGTGCCCGCCGAGCCGGGCGCGCTGATGGAGGCTGTGCTCGCGCGCGTCAATCGCAGCTCGGCGCTCTGGCAGCAGTTCGGTTTCATGTGCGACTCCATCTCGGTCGGCGGCGGGCGCGCCCGCTATTGCGAGGAGCTGCCGCTCGACTATGCCCGGGAACGGTATCGCGGCGGGAGCCATTTCACGATCTCGCTCGAATACGGGCCCGATCACGATGCGCACGATCCCTTCGATATTGAGGTCGCGCGCATCAAGCAGGATGAGACCGCGCGCGCCGAAGAAGGCCACTATCTGCATCCGGTCGTGCGCCACTATCGCGACGGGGAGCTCGAAGCCACGCACCACGTCACCGAGAACCTGGAGAACGATTGGACGTGGGAGGCCACGCACCGCGAGCCGTTGAAGTCTTTCTTCGCGCGTGAGCTCGGCCAGTGGCAGCCCGAGGTGTCGTTGGGCGCAGTTTCCCTGGCCGACTTCGAGCGAGAAGCCCGGCTGCGGCTCGACCCCGTCGTCTACGATTACTTCGCTGGCGGGGCCGACGACGAGAGAACCCTCGGCGCCAACGAGGAAGCGTTCCGCCGGATCGGCCTTCTGCCGCGCGTGCTCCGCGGCGCGCCGACGCGTGATGCGCGCATCGCGCTCCTGGGTTGCCGGTCATCCATGCCGGTGCTGCTTGCTCCGACCGCGTTTCACCGCCTGGCGCATGCTGACGGAGAAATCGCGACGGCGCGGGCTGCGGCCACGGCAGGTGTCGTCATGGTGGCGAGCATGGCGTCGACCGTCGCGATCGAAGAGATCGCCGCGGCCGGCGGATGCATCTGGTTCCAGCTCTATTTGCAAGCTGACCTCGCCTTCACCGAATCGATCGTGCGCCGCGCCGAGGCAGCCGCGTGCAAGGCGCTGGTGGTCACGGTGGACTCGCCAGTGTTCGGTCATCGCGAGCGAGACCTGCGCAACGGCTTTCTCGATCTGCCTGAGGGCCTGTGTTGCGAGAACATGCGCGAACGAGGCGCAACAAAGGCGCGGCCGATCGCAGTCTGCCCCGAGCTCGGCTGGGATCACCTCGATTGGCTGAGAAAGACCACCTCGCTCCCGATCGTCCTCAAAGGGATCCTGAACCCGCTCGACGCGAAGCTCGCCGTCGGCCATGGTGCGGACGGCATCATCGTCTCCAACCACGGGGGAAGGCAGCTCGACGGAGCGCCGGCGGCCATCGAGGCCCTGCCCGGCATCGTCGACGCAGTAGGTGGCACCGTCCCTCTGCTGCTCGACGGAGGGATCCGCCGCGGAACCGACGTGATCAAAGCGTTGGCGCTGGGTGCGACGGCCGTCGCCATCGGACGGCCCGCGCTCTGGGGCCTCGCGACCGCAGGACAGGAAGGCGTCGCGGCCGTGCTCGCGCTGCTTCGCCAGGAGATCGACCGCGCGTTGGCGCTGTGCGGCTGCTGCTCGGTCGCCGAGGTCGGCCGCGATCTGTTGTGGCTGCCGACTGAAGAGAGGCGGCGATGGCCGTCCCCATCCTGATCGTGATCGCGGCGCTGGCCGCCACGCTTCCGCTCTGGCTCCCTCGGGCGGTCGTCGCCCTGCGGGTGCGAATCTTCACCGGCATCAATGGCGAAGAAGGCATCGCCATCCCGGGCAAGCTCGTCGGCGCCCACCAGTTCAAGCGGGTGTACTCGCACCCCGCGGCAAACGGGCGGAGCCGGGGCGCGGCGCTGTCCGATCTGTTCTGGTACTGGCTCTCGCCCGGGCCGGACTTGCACCAGGAGCACCTGGAACCCGGACCTCGCTATCAAGAGGTGGCTTCCGCCACACGCGGGTTCCTCGCGATCGCGAAGAAGACCGCGGAGGACCTCGCCGCGCGATGCGCGTCACGCGTGCTCGACGAGCGCGGTTCCAAACGCGTCGAGCTGATCCGCCTGCGCGATCTCATGATGCCGATTTGGGCGGAGCTGTACTATCAGCTCGTCTTCGGGCAGCCCTGCCCGCGCTTCGCGCGCGACTTGATCGTCGCCAACGCGGACGACGTTGTCACGGCGCTCAAGATGTCGAGCCTGCGCCACATGGAGCGGCGCCATCGGTTGACACGTTACCTGGTCGAAAGACTTGCAGAAGGAGAGTTGGCTGGAAGGCTGCCGGCGCATCTCTCGCTCGAGCAGCGCGCGTTGTATCTACAAGGTGTCTTCTTCAATACCGCCGTCGTGCAGATGTCGGAAGCGATGGCGCACCTGCTTCTGGCGTTGGCGCAGAACCAGGCGGCGCAAGTGACGGTTCAGGCCGCGCTCGACGATGATCGCGTCCTCGACCTGGCCATCGCTGAATCCCTCCGGGCATATCCACTATTCGGGGTCGCTCACCGCATTACATCGGCCGATATCGAGGTCGGAGAGACCACCTTGCCCAAAGGATCGGTCCTTTGCTTCAACTATCTCGAGTACCAGAAGAGTGGCGTCGAGGATTCCGGAAGGTTCTGTCCCGCTCGCTGGGAGTCGCAACCGGCTAGACCGGCCCACTACATTCCGTTCGGCGTAGCGGCCAATCGGCCCTGCCCGGCACAGACGATCGCGCTCGTCACGATGCGGGCCGCTGCTCGCGAAATGCTGCGCAGATTCGAATTGCATTCCACCGCAGCGCACACTCGCTCGCTGCCGAATCGCGGACCGTGCATGCTGGTGGCGCGGACCGACACTCCGCGGGTGTGGATGCGCGAGACACTCCTCGTCTTCCTGGGGGTGCGCGACCGCTGGGAGGAAGTGGGCCGCAGCCTGGTCCAACTCGTCCTGGGAACCTACATGGTCTGGGACGCACGCAGGCAGCGTCTCTGCGAGCGCTATTTCGAAGCGGAGGACCTGAATCAGTGACGATGGAATTGTTGATCACCTGCGCCAAGCGCATGGGCTCGCAACTCGCCGAGGGCGACCGCCTGGCGCTCCAGAGCTGGTGGGCGGGACAGAGGGCGCGCTCGCATGGCCTCTTCACGAGGCTGTTGGCACTGCCGGATCTGGACGCCGAGAGCGCGATCGCCGATCACCGGGCGCATCGCCACCGCTGGTACGAGCAGCTCGCAGACGAGGTGAGCATCGAGGAGTTCGCCTCCTTCCTGCTCGAGAATGGATGGTTCCCCCCCTTCCTTCCCCTGGCTCTGGCCCGAGGCGCCGCTGGCCGTGCGCGTGACGGTGCGGCGCGTGTACCCGAACTGCAGCCGTTACGTGCACCGCTATCAGAAGCTGCAAGCGTCGCCCTTCGTGCCGCACGCGGGATGCGAGACGCCCGAGCCGAGCTGGAAGAGCTCCGAACTGGTGCGCGACGTGGTGCCGCCGAAGCTCGAGAGTGAAAGGTGATGCACGCCGCCCAGTCCGCTGTCGGAGCCAGTGCCGAGCACCTAGTGTTGCACGTGCTCTACCAGTTGCTCGCGATCCTGATCGTGACGCGGGTGGTGGTCGTGCTCGCGCGGCGCAGCGGGCAGACGCAGGTGTCCGGCGAGATCCTCGCCGGCCTCTTGCTCGGCCCGAGTTGCCTCGGCGCTTTCTTTCCCGTTGCGATGCACCGGCTGTTCGACGCCCAGACCTCGCCGGCCTTCGTGGCCATCGCGCAGATTGGCCTCGTGCTCTTGATGTTCCAGGTGGGTCTCGAGTTCGAGTTCTCGGCGCAGCTCAAGGACACTCGGAGAACGGTCATTCTGGTGAGCGGTCTCGGCATCGTGACGCCGTTCGCGCTGGGCTTCGTCGCCGCGCCCTGGTTCCTCGCTCGGCTTCCCGAGGCGGCGCGGCCGCCGGAGCTCGGCTTCCAGCTATTCTTCGCCATCGCCATGTCGATCACCGCCATCCCCATCCTCGGCCGGATCTTCATGGAGCTCGGCCTCTCGCACTCGCGAACCGCCGCGCTGACCATCAGCGCCGCAGCCATCGACGACGTCGCGGGTTGGCTCCTCCTGGGCCTGGTCTCGCTCATCGTTCAGAACCAGTTCTCGTGGGGCTGGCTGCTCGGCCGGGTGACCGGGCTCGCGCTCTATGGCGCGGTCGTGGTGTTTGCAGCGCGGCCACTCTTGAAGCGCTTTCTCGCCCGACACCTGGCGGGCGCCGGAGAGCTGCGCCAAGGCGGAATCGCGCTTCTCCTGGTCGTGCTCTTCGCCTCCGCCGCCGTCACCTCGAACCTGGGCGTCTTCGCCATCATCGGCGGCTTCTGTATCGGGGTGGCGCTGCACGACGACCGCAACTTCGTCGCCGAGTGGAAGCGCAAGGTCTCGCCGCTGGTCAACACCTTCTTCCTGCCGGTGTTCTTCGCCTTCACCGGCCTGCGGACCGACATCGGTTCGCTGGACAGCGGGCGCGAGTGGGCCATCTGCGCGGTGGTCTGCGGGCTCGCATTCGCCACGAAGTTCGGCGGCGCCTACGCCGGCGCGCGGATCGCCGGCGAGCCGAACCGCAGCGCGCTGATCCTCGGCGTCTGCATGAACACGCGGGCGCTGATGGAGTTGGTCGCCATCAATATCGGCTACGAGATGGGCGTGCTCCCGCGCAGCATGTTCACGAAGCTCGTCATCATGGCCATCCTCAGCACCTTGGTAGCGACTCCGCTCATCCGCTGGCTGATGCGCGGCGAGGAGCTGTCCCCCCTGTCGGTGCGGCCGCCAGTGGCGACGGCGCCGCTCGCATATCGTGCTTGATCGCGGCCCACTGTCGTGGATGGCGCGCAAGATGAATTGCTGGAAGCCGTGGCGGTTCGGGCGGCCGGCGGCTAGCGCAGATCGCTCTTCTCCGAGCGTGGCGGCGCCTGTGGAGACCGGATCGCTGGAGCGGTCACCAGCGCGCAACGCCACCAGCGGGTCGACCTTCGAGGGCCACCGCGCAGGCACGAGGCTCGCCACCGCGGCGACCGAGATCAGGACGACCGCGACCAAGCAATAGGTCACCGCGTCAGTGGGTGCGTTGCCGTATAGCATCCCCCGGCAAGCAGCCGGCGTTCGGATGCGATGCACGCCACCAGGAAGACTGCGATGCCGAGGAAGACTCCTCCCGACACGCGCATGATCATCCTGCCGCGCACGCCCTGTTTGCCCTGACGTTGCTGTTCGCTTTCTACATTCTGGGCCGAGCATGAGCGAACCCCATCAAGTCACGCCGCAGCCTCCTGCGGCGCGGGATCCCGGTCCGCGCGCTCAGTCGAAGCCCGAGCAAGGCCTCGGCCCAGGCGCTCGCGCGAAATGGAGCGGAGGTGGTCGCGGGAGACCTCGACGACATCACCTCGTTGACCCGGTTCCGCTCGAGCAGATCGAGGGCGCGCTCGAGCAGCAGACCGCGACGCTTCGCGAGGAACTCTCGATGCTCAAATCGCTGATTGAGGAGCTTCGGCGAATCGTGGGCGGCGACCGGGAGGTCGTTCACGGTCTCGTCCGGGGGTCGCTGCCGACTCTGCGCGGCCCGACCGCGCAGCGAAGCGGAGCAAGCGGATGCAATCCGCCGCTCCGCTGCTGTTAAAGTGTCACTCTGCCAGTCTCGTTCAGTTAAGTCGAGCGGCGACACCGCACACGATTACGGGGCCAGCGCTGCCGAACGGCGCACCGTTCGGCCCGGTGATGTATCCGTCTCTCGCCAGTTTCAAAATGCGGAACTCCTCGGTCAGGAGACCGCGATAGCCTTTTTCGATGGAGTCTTTGGTCCACTCATAGAGATTGGCGTCCCAGACTGGGCTGTAATCGGTGGCGATCGTGGGAATGCCACCAAACGTGTTGTTCGGGCGATGCCCATCCAAAAGGGTGGCGGACAGGCCCTGACGCTGCGGATTGTTGCAGCCGCCTTCTGATGGGCCGTTCGTCGCGATAAAGATCCGCTCGACAGCGCTTCGAGCGATGTCGTCGATCCCGACCTCGAGTCGGCGCATACGTGGAGCGAAAGTGTTCGCCTCGATCGCAGACACACCGGGATCGCTTGAGTCGGTAGAGATATACAAGACCGGCTTGCCAAAGCTAAAGCCGTTGATTAGGGCGAGCGTGACTGTCCCATGCGCCGGATCAATGGCAATCACCTGATCATGTACGAGAGCGTAGTCCGGGCTTCCGTTGGGGAAGTTGATAGCCGCATTTTCCACCGCAGCGGCAATGATGGGCGCGTCGTAAACGATGCCGTCGACCCTTACCAGCGGGCTGTAGTTCGCATCGCCGACCGAGCCCGGCTGGGCGACCCTGGGTGGGAACGGTCGATCCTCAGGGCCGGGCATGACCACCCGGTCTGGGCTGAAGTCTACGATGCCGGACTCGAAGAGAAACGTCCCGTCGGCGCGACGCGTGGCGGGGCGTGCGGCGTCGCCGGCGTTCCGCAGTTTCCTGGAGAAGTTCACGCCAAGGCGGTCCGCCTCCGCTTGGTCGCCTGCATCGAGGATGATGTACCACGCGGGCTTCAGACCAGACGGCGTCTTCACCGCGCCCTTGAAGAGCGGCAGTGTAATCGTTCCCCTGGGGCTTCCGCTGGGAACCTCCACCCCCGTCAGCCGTTCGATCGGGATGTCGAACTTACCTGAGCGCAGCAGCTGGACCGGCCCTGCCAGCTCCGGATCCGTGAGCGAGTCGGGCGGCGGGAACTCTGAAATATCGACTTTCGTCCCTATCGAGGCCTCTGGTGGTATCACGTTGCATCCGGGACCGGGTCCATTCGCTGCCGGCCCAGGACCATTTCCGACTTGCATGGGTCTGTCTTCCTCGTTTCCGTGTCTGTCTGCCGCGGATGCCGCGGCCGAAAGGAGCGTGATTGCTGCTCCCGTTGCGATCGCTACCAAGCTTGCCCATTTCAATAATCTGGTCATGTTCGCGCTGTTTCCTTTGTGTTGATGTGTATTCATTGCAAATCCTCCATCGATGAAGGCTTTCTCGATTCCTTCTCTCTGCGTTAACTTCATGGTTCACTTCTCCTTTCAATTGCTGCACGACGGTGTGAAGGGCCATCATCTCCTCGTCGGTCGGAAGGCTTCTCCCAACTACGCCGGAGTCGCTGTGGCCTTCGGCCGGTGAATTGCGCGAAGCGCTTCGCCCGCGCTCCAGAGCGCGGCGCCGAGGAGGAAGACATCCTTCACGAGAAAGGCGCCGGTCGCGTTCGGGACCGCCAGCGGGAAGCCCGGCACCATGACCCAAATCCCGGGGGTACTGACGAGAAAGGTCA
>WNFT01003628.1_pt1 | contig 15659 bp, 10 predicted proteins | sample 5400191 | NCBI WGS metagenome assembly WNFT01 (sample SAMN13153359, study PRJNA577476) | soil metagenome | isolation source: 80 cm saprolite under Madrone tree | place: USA:California | collected 2016-06-14 | reverse complement strand
ACATCTGATCGCGCGCCCGGCTCGCCGCCACGTTGAAGCGCTGCTTGAACATCGGCTCGCTGCGCAGGCGGAGCTGGTTCTCCTCGGCGCTGTCCACCACCGAGAGGAACATCACGTCGCGCTCATCGCCCTGGAACTGCGCCGCGTTGCCGCACAGCACCCGCCGCGACTCGTATTCCGCCGGCGGGAGGTGATGCAGCAGGAGCCGCTCGATCTCCAGCGCCTGGTCGTCTCCCACCAGCGAGACCACCCCGACCGTTCTCCACCCGGTGCGAGATGATGTGCGGCTTGAGCGTTGCCTTGCTCGGGTCGCGCAAGGGGCGGATCTTCCCCCCGTAGCAGAGGTGATTGCTGAACTCGATGATCTCCGGAACGCAGCGGAAGTGCTCGGTGAGGCAGATGGCGCCGCCGAACGACTGTCGCGCGAGGTCGTAGACGGAGATCTGCCCGTCGTAGAGCACCGAGTTGGGGATGTCCTCGAGGTGCTCGTCGATGAGCTGCTGGACCACGGCCGGCTCGCCTCGTCGGTGATCACGACGTCGAAGCGCGTCGTCGGCTCGAAGGTTTCCACCGCGCGCGCGAGTGGCATGATCCAGACGGGGACCGCCGAGCGGCACTCGGTCATCTTCTGGCTCGCCTCGACGATCAGGCGCGGAACGCGCTTTCCCATCCCCTTGCCGATCCGGCGGACCATGTCGAGCCAGCCCACCAAGGCCTGCTGCTGCTGGGAGGTGGTCCGCCGCACTTGCGCTCCCCAGGCGCGGCGCTCGATCAACTCGGCCGTGACCCTTCTCAGCTCGGGCCCGAGCCGGTCGATCTCCTTCTGCAGCGCCGGGAGCGAGGCCTTTCCTCTGCGCTCGAGCTCGTCCTGCAGCTGCCGCCAGAACCATGCCGCCTGAGCGTCGCCCGGCGGTGTTGGCTTGTCGTGCGGCGCGCGGCGTTCGTGGATCGCTTGCGCCCAGTCCGGCGCGAACGACTGCAAGGCGGCCAGAAGCTCGCGCCGCGTCGCGGCGGTCTTCCTCTGGCCCTCGAGCTGGACCATCCGCTGGAACGCGTCGCGGTAATCCGACGGCGAGAGCCGCTCGGCGGCGCGCGTCAGTTTCGCGAGCACCGGCGCCGGCGTTGCGTCCTTCGGGACCGTCAGCGCCGAGCGCAAATCCCGAAAGCGCGCGTCCACCTCGCCGAAGCGCGCCGTGTCCTTGCGCGCCTGGAACGCTTGAGGCAGCTGGACGCTGACCAACTCCTTGAGCCGGTGCAACAGGGCCGCGGCGTCGCCCCCCTGCTCGCCGAAAAACTCGCGCCAGAGGAATCCCCGCTCTTTCAGCTCGTTCTCGACCGGCTGCCATTCCTCCGCGTGCCAGCAGAGGCAGCGGCGGATCTCCTTCGCGAAGTGGTCAATATCCTCCAGCGGCTTTTCTGAGAGCGCGGCCCAGGCGGGCGCGCCCTGCGGGACCATCTGGCGGTCCCACCGTCCCCCGAGATCCCGCCGCATGATCGCCAGCACGATGTGCGCGCGCAGGGCCTGGAAGTGAGTGGCGCTCTTCGGCTCGCCCGAGGCGACCCGGGTCTCCCCGATGAAACGCTTCCAGGCGCCGTGGGTCAGCAGGGCGAGCTTGCCGACGCTCTTGTTCTTCTTGAAGTAGGCGAGAATCTCCTCCGTGATCTGGCGCTGCTCCTCGAGCGGGATCTTCCCGGAGAGCACGGGAGCGTGGCGGAGGGCGCTCTCCTTCGCGTCGGCCGTCTGCTCGACCAGCTCGTCGAGCATTTTCACCAGCTCATCCCACTCGACGCGCGCGGTCCCTCCTTCGTTGCCGGCGGCCACGGCGGCGATCTTCCAGCGCCGTTCCCGATCGAGCGCTTCGACCGCCTTCACCGCCTTCGCCAGGAGCTTGTCCAGCGCCGCGGAGATCGGGGCGTCCAGAGGCGCTTTCCACAGCTCCGGGCGGTAATTCCTGCTTTCCTTCGACAGCCGGGCGTGCTCCTCGGCGATCTTCTCGAACTCATCCGGCGACACCAACGCCTTCAGCTCGGGAAGAAGCCTGGCCAGCTCCGACTCGTCCTCGACGCTCAGCGCCTCGGTGCTCGCGTAGAGCTCGTCGATCTCCGCCGCCGACAATGGCAGCGGCGCGCCCGATTTGATGGAGCCGGGGATCCAGGCGTGGGACTGCGCCTCGGCGGCGACCTTGCGGGCGGCCTCGATGGGAGTGAGCCTGGTCTTGAGGAAGACGACGTCCCGATACTCGTCGGCGCGGGCTTCGAACAGATCCTGCCGGTGCTTGCGCAATTGGGCGAGGAGCTCCGTGCGCTGCGCGGCGAGCTGCTCCGCCTCTGCGGCGAGCTTCTTCGGGTTGCCGGTGGTGAGGCGCTCGATGATCGTGGAGACCGAGCCCTCGAGCTGATTGCGGCTCTCGATGTCGCTTTCCAGCACGCTCACGGTCAGCGGCCGCAGCTTCTCCACCACGTGATCGCGCAAGACGCGAAGCGCCTTGGTGGTGTGGCTGGTGACCAGAACGCTCTGTCCCTGGGCGAGCAGGTGACCGATCAGGTTGGCGATGGTGTGCGTCTTTCCCGTGCCCGGCGGCCCCTGGACGAGGACGCATCCCTCGCGCTCCAGGCGCACCGCGATCCGGATCTGCTCGGGGTTGGCGGGCTTGCTGAGCAGCACTTCTTCCGGCTCGTCTCCCGGCTCGAAGGTCTCGGCCTTCTCGTCCTCTTCGGGTGGCGGATCGAGACCGACGATCTTGAGGAGTGCCAGCGGCAGATCCTGCCGGACGGCGAGATCCTCGAGCGTGCCCTCGATGGCAGTGGCGAAGCCCAGGGTCCGCGTACGCAGGAAGAGCACGGGCGCGCGGCCGATCTCCGGGTCCTCGGACTCCTTCTGCGGAGGGCCTTCGGCGAACTGCCCGCGCGGTGAAAGCTGCACCACGAAGCGGCGGAGGAACTCGAGCGTGTCCGTCCCGCCCAGCGGGTGGAATCCGCCCCGGTCCAGCTCCTCGCGGCAGCGCGCAAGCACTTTCGGTTCGATGTCCGGCATGGAGCGGAAGAGGGCCGAGTACAGCTCCACTTCCTTCCCGGTCTCGATCAGCGTGAACTCGGGCACGCTCGGATCGAAGGCGAGCTGGATCCGCTGCAGCAGGATGGGATGGTAGATGCTGCCGTCGAGCCGCTTCCAGCTGAGGATGCCGTCGCCGAGCACGAGCTCGATGTGCTCTGCCTCGCGCTCGATGCGGCCGTAGAGCTCATACAGCTGCTCGAAGACCTTCATCGTCGCGCGCGCGGGGCGCTCGGTGGCGGCCCAGTTCTGCTGCTGGGTCTTCCAGCGCTCGTAGGCTTCGACGCGCCGGGGCTCCGCGTCGAAGCGCAGAGGCTCGGAGCCGTTCGCTTTCGTTTCGGAAACGGTGACTTCCGCGTCCGGATCTTCCCAGTCGCCCTCCAGCCAATCGGCGATCGGCAGCGGTGGCTGCGGCGCCTGGGTGAACGTGGGCCGGGCCACCTTGAGCACGAAGTCTGCTTCTTCCTGCCCGTTGGAAAACCGCCGCTGGATCGCGGAGTGGTCGGGCAGCTGCCGGAACCAGAGCGTCCAAGGCTGCTCCGACAGATCCCGCTTCGCCGGATTGCGGTGCTCGTTCAGCGCCTTCAAATAGCGGAACACCCGCGCGATCCGCTCGCGGCCTTGCTGTTGGGACTTCGCGTCCGACATATCCCCTCGCGTTCGGAGACTGCGCGTTGATCCGAAGGTGACAGCTTGCCCTCGAAGCGGGCTGCTCCGCTAGGAATCGATCACCCACAGCGGAAGGGGTGGAGGCGCGGCTCCTACCCGGGCGCCTGCGGGTCATCGCTACAGCGCCGATGTGCGCTGGTCGCGCAGTGGACGGCGCGAGCAGCCGTACTAGTGTGGCCCGGACCACTTCAATGCTGACCAAGAGCCTTCTGCAGTGCCGAGCATGTCGTCTGACTTGGTTTCCAGATGGGGGAGCCGGAGCGGCGTGTCCTGCGTGTGGAGGAACGAGGATCGGCGGAACGCTCGAGCTGTTCCACGTCGGGATCGCGCTCATCGCGCTGGGCGGGATCGGCTGGTGGCTGCGGCACGGGCCGTTCAACGAGAGCACGGGAGCCGCCGTTCCCGCGGTGATCCAGGCGAAAGAGGTCACCGCGAACGTGGAGCGAGGGCCCTCGCAAGGACAACCGGTGACGCTTCGCCGTGGCGAGGGGGTCACCGTCGTGAAACGCGAAGACCGCCGGGTGCTGGTGAAGGACCGGCGTGGCAACCAGGTCTACGTCTCTTCCAAGAAGATCAAACCCGCAAAAGTCAAACGACGCCAGAAGAAGGTGGCGAAAACGAGGAGCAAGCATGTACAGCGCTGAGATCAGCCGCAAGAACCCGGGGTGTTTCATCTTCCTCTTGGACCAGTCGGCCTCGATGGAGGATCCATTCGGTGGCAGCAGCGAGCGGCGCAAGGCCGACGAGCTGGCGACCATCATCAACAAGCTCATCCACAACCTGTCCATCCGCTGCGCCAAGGGCGATTCCATCTACGATTACTTCCACGTGGCCGTGATCGGCTACGGGCAGGACACGGTGGTGAAGTCCGCCTTCGACGGACCGCTGACGGGCAAGGACTTGATCCCGATCAGCGAGCTCGCCAACAACCCGCTCCGCATCGAGGACCGGGTGAAGAAGCAGGACGACGGCAACGGCGGGCTGGTGGAGCAGTCGGTGAAGTTTCCGCTCTGGTTCGAGGCCAAGCACGCTGGCGGCACGCCGATGAGCTCCGCCTTCAAGATGGCGGCGGAGATGGTGCAGAGATGGGTCGCCGAGCACCCGAAGGGGTTTCCCCCCATCGCGATCAACATCACCGACGGTGAAGCGACCGACGGCGATCCGGTCCCGGAGGCGAAGGCGCTCTGTTCGCTGGGAAGCGACGACGGCGCGACCCTGGTCTTCAACATCCACCTCTCTTCGGCGTCGGGCAATCCCATCGAGCTGCCCGCGAGCGACGAAGGCCTGCCGGACAAGTTCGCCAAGCAGCTCTTCGAGATGTCCAGCAGCCTGACGCCGTTCATGATCGGGCGCGCCAAGGAGCTGGGCATGCCGGCGGGCGACGGAGCGCGCGGGTTCGTCTTCAATGCGCAACCCGTGCAGGTGATCCAGTTCCTCGACATCGGAACCCGTCCCGCGAACCTCCGGTGATCGACGCTCTTCACCCGAACGGCGCGGCGCCGTTCTCGGTGGAGGCGTTCTCCTGCCAGAAGGCGGGGAACGCCCGATCCGAGTACGAAGACGCGTGGGCGATCCGCGGCTCGGATTCGCCCACGCGCTGCCGCGTCGCGGTCGCCGACGGCGCCACCGAGAGCAGCTTTTCCGCGCTCTGGGCGGCGCTGCTCGTCGAGAGCTTCGTCCGGGGGCGGGTGCAGGGGCCCGATTTCTTCACCCGGCTGGGCGCGATTCGACGGCTCTGGCGGCGGAAGATCCGCGGCCGCCCACTGCCCTGGTACGCGGCGGAGAAGGCGCGTCGAGGAGCGTACGCAGCGTTCGTCGGAGCGTCGCTGAACGCCGTGAACCGGGGGTGGCGCGCGGTGGCGATCGGCGACTGCTGCCTGCTGCACGTGACGGGGAACAAGGAGCTCGCGAAGGCCTTTCCCTTGAGCCGTTCCGAGGAATTCGGCTCGAGTCCGTTCCTGGTCGGATCCCTGAAGAGGCCGGGGGACGATCCGCTTTCGCACGTCCGGGTGATCGAAGGAGTCCTCCAGCAGGACGACATCCTCTTCTTCGCTTCCGACGCGTTGGCGGCGTGGCTGCTGCGGCGCGCGGAGAAGGGAGAGCCCGCCTGGGAAGCGATCGGCCCGGACGGGATGCGGACGAAGGAGGACTTCGAGGCGCTGGTGGCGCAGGCGCGCGACAACGGAACGCGCAACGACGACATGACCCTGGTTCGGCTTATGCGGCGGGCGGGCTGGGAGAAGGACGCGAGCTAGCGATGGCCACCTGGCCCGACCTCACCGAGTACCACGAAGCGCTGCAATCGCCGCAGCGATCGCTGGGCGATCCCGGGCTGCAGAAGTCGCAGATCGACAAGGACCGATTCGGGATGCCCAAGCCGGCCACCGGCGGAAATGCCGTGGTGTACAAAGCCACGGAGGGGCAGAACGCCTGGGCGGTGCGGTGCTTCTTGCGGCCGATCTCGGACCATGCCGAGCGGTACGCGGCCATCTCGAAGCACTTGCAGAAGAACCGTTCTGCGCACAGCACCGAGTTCGTCTATCTGGCCGATGGGCTGCGGATCAAAGGCGGCACCTTTCCCATCGTGAAGATGGCGTGGGTGCAGGGGCAGCACCTCGATCGGTGCGTCGAGGGGCTGCTGGACCAGCCCCGGGAGCTGGCGGGGCTGCGGGAGAAGTTCCGGACGCTGGTGAAGGACATCGAGCGCGCTCATTTCGCGCACGGCGATCTGCAGCATGGAAACATCATGGTCACCGGCAAGGAGCTGCTGCTCATCGACTACGACGGCATGTGGGTGCCGGCCCTGATCGGGCGGCAAGCTACCGAGATCGGCCACCGCGCCTATCAGCATCCGAAGCGCAGCACGACCGATTACGGTCCGTATCTGGACCGGTTTTCCGCGCTGGTGATCTACTTGTCGCTGCGGGCGCTGGAGCTCGATCGCAAGCTCTGGGACACGTACTACACGGGCGACAACCTTCTCTTCGTGCGCGAGGATTTCACCGAGCTGGGCAGGAGCCCCATCTGGGGCGATCTGGCGGCGCTCAAGAATCCCGAAGTGACGTATCTGGCTGGCGTCCTGGCCGCGATGGTCGGACGGCCGCTGAAGGATCTGCCGCGGCTGGAAGCGGTGCTCTCGAACTCCGGGGGGCTCAGGCCGCTCGAGCTCAAGCCCGTTGCCCGGGCCCCGGAGAAGCCGAAGTGGACCGCGAAACCGTCGAAGAGCGGAAGCGCGGCGGACCTCGCCTCCCAGTGGAAGGTGGTGTGGTCGCGGCCGGGGGAGAAGACGGAGACGCGCTGGAAGAAGGAGATCAAGGACGGGCCGGTGGAGGTGGAGAGCGAAGTCGAGGTCACGGCTCCCAATCCGTTCCCGCTGGCCATGATCACGGTGGGGGCGGTCGCCGCGGGCGCCCTGATCGGGGTGTCCGTCTCGCCCGAGCTGGGGCTGGTCGCTGCGGGTGGCGGACTGATCTTCACGCGCGGGATGTCGAAGGTGCAGAAGAAGAGGGTCAAGCACATCGCCATCCGGCCGGTCGAGCAGCAGGTGCTGGAACAGCTCAAGGTGGCCGTGCCCGGACACAAGTCGGCCATCACCTCGTTGCAATGCAGCGCGGACGGCAGGCGTCTCGTGGTGGTGACGAAGTTCGGCGAGTGCGCGATGTGGGAGCTGGATACCGACGGTTACAAGGTCAGCGCCGTTCGCCTTCCGCCGTTCGAGCAGTCGGCCCTGGCGTCGAACACCCCGAAGGCGGCGGTGGTCACCGACAAGGCCGTTCTGGTGGCGGATCTCGCTTCGGGCTTGAAGGTGGAGCTCCCGGTGGAGAGCTCCAACCGCGCCTCGGCGGCGGCGGCGACCGCGGAAGGCACCAAGGTCGCTATCGGCCAGCACCTGGGACAGGTGCACGTCGTGGAAGCGATGACGAAGAAGACGTTGATCCAGATCGCCGGAGTGAGCTCGCGGGTGACCGCCCTCGCCTTTTCGGAAGACACCGTGTTTCTCGGCTTGGGATGGGCCAGCGGGATGGTGCAGATCCACCGCCTCACGCCGAAGGCGGAGAAGGTCGGGGAGGGGACCCACCATCGGACTGCCGTCACGGCGCTGGCTGCCGCGCCGAAGGGCCAGGCCTTCGCCTCGGCCGACGACTCCGGCCAGGTCGTCATCTGGGGAAAGAACGGCCAGAAGCAAGCGACCGCGAACGCAGGAGGTCGCGGCGTGAAGTCGCTGCTCTTCCTGGGCGAGCAGGCGGTCGCGGCAGGTTGCAGTGACGGGACTGTGAAGATCTTGAATCCGTCGAGCGGCGCGGTACTCGCGACGCACAACGTCGCGGTGACCGCGGTCACCGCGCTGGCGTTCGCGAAGGACAAGATGGCGCTCGCGGTCGGTACCCAGTCCGGCCAGGTGACCCTGCTCGCGCTGGAGGCGTGAGAGCCGCACCGCGCCTCCACCACGCAAGTACCCGGTTGGCCGCGCCTTTTTTCCCATGCAACCCACTCCGGCGCGGCAGGGGTCCCCAACGGTTCAACCGGTTGAACTGGGATGGGTAAAGCTGGTTCACCCGGATGAACTGGACGGGGTTCAGGCTGGTTCGACCGGTTGAACTGTAGCGCGATCGGGTGGTTCAACCGGTTGAACCGCGCGCCGGCGGAGCCGTCGCGTGCTGTGCGAGCGTCATGGGCGATAAGCTCCGGCGCGGCGGCCGGGTCGGTCCGTCGACGCGCTCGAGTGGCGAAGCATCGGTGGCGCGATGGACGCCGAGTCTCGAGCGACCGCGGGCGACCCAGACTGCAACAGCGCGCCGACTGTCGCAAGCTCGGAGAGCGTGTACGCCGTGGCGAGCACCCAGATGAGGACGAGGATCGTGGGACGCACCCAGAGCCTGATCTGCACGGAAATCCTCCTTCCCATTTCGGACCCGTCTGTTTTGATGCCGCCGGCCCGCGCCCGCCAGCCGATCTGGCAGTTGAGATCCTCTGCGGATCGGACGATCCTCCGAGGATCATGCCGCGCTCGGACCTCGGACGCCTCAGCTCCATCCAGCGGACCGCGAAGCTCATCGCCGTGCTGCTCTCCGGACGCGATCTCACCCGCTCCGAAGCGACGGCCCTGCTCGGAGTGCGCGTCGCGGCGGTCGACCGCCAGTTGGAAGCGATCGGACGGCACGTCCCGCTCGTCCGCGAACGAAGGAAAGGACAGGTCCATGTCCGCATCGATCGGTCGAAGATCACCGGCGGAGCGGAGCGCGTCCCCATCGCCACGATGATCGCCGCCTGCGTGGGCGCGAGCCTGGCCAAGCTCTTCGAGGGGACGACCTATGAGAAGGGCATGCACGATCTAGTGCAGTACGTCAGCCGGGAAGCCGTCCATCCCGAGCGGTTCCAGGACTCGCGGCGTCAATTCGTGTTCCTCGTCCGCGGCGGCGAAAAGGCACTCCCGGAGAAGGAGGACGTGCTCGAAGAAGTGGTCGACGCGCTCCAGCGCCGCCGCGGCCTGCAGCTCCGGTACCGGGACTTCGTCGGCGCGCGCAAATCGGTGCGCATCGAGCCGTTGTCGCTCGCCGTCTACGATCATCAGCTCTACGTCATCGGGCGGCCTCGCGGCGGCCCGACGCACGCTTACCGCTTCTCGCGGATCGAGACGGCCGAGGCCGTGGGCGGCACGTTCCCCTACCCGGACAAGGACAGCTACGACCCGGAACGCGTCTTCGCCGACAGCTTCGGCATCATCGTCGACGATAAATATCCCATCGAGCAGATCGAGATGAGCCTGGCGCCGCGGTGGGTATCGTTCGTCCGCAGCCACCGCTGGCACCGTTCGCAGGAGTCGTTCGTGCGGTCAGGGCGCGTGCACCTGCGCCTGCGGGTGAGGCTCTGCCCCGAGCTGGTCAGCTGGATCCTCGGGTTTGGTCCCGAGGCCCGCGTGATCGGTCCACCACGATTGAAGCGGCAGATCGGCCGCCTCGCGCAGCGGATGGCGAGGACGCACCGCGCAGCGGACACCGCCTGAAGCGCAATCGATGCAGGTGAGCTGGCCTACTTCTGCTTCACGATCTTGCCCAGCAGTTCCTGCGCGTAGTCCTTGTCCCAGACCGCGATATTCTTCCGCGCGGAAACCTCCGTCTTCGTCGTCTGCGCGCCCTGCCGCTCCATCGAGACGGTGATATCGAGATCCCCCTTCGTGCCCTTGATCTCGCGCTTGTCACCGCTGTTCTCGATCTGGGACCCGGACACCGGGATGCCCTCCGCATCGAAGACGGCGCGGGCGCGCCTTTCCACATCCTGGACCGAGCCTTCCACGATGGATTCCGCGCCACGGCTGGTGAGATAGACTCCGGTTCCCGCGCCCGCAGCCGCAGCCCCCGCGGCCAGACAGCCGGGCAATCCGGCAGCGAGAGCGATCACCAAAGCGCAGCAGACCCGCCATTTCGAGCTGGATTCCATGTCGTCGAAGCTAAGCAATTCGGCTGCCGGGTGCGACCTATTCAGTAGTACAGGTCCAGCTCTCCTCGCGGTCCCGGGCGCCGAGGAGACATCTCCTTTCGACGCGCCAGCTTGATGTTCGCCCGGTCCAGCGAGGGTTTGGCTGGTCGCACTGCAATGCACCATCCTGGCACCGCCGCCCAGGACCGGTTATGGGTGCGCCCACCATGACCTGGGACATCCGCGGCAAGAGGGTGCTGGTGACGGGCGCTACGAACGGCCTCGGTCTCGAGGCTGCGCGCAGCCTGGCGAGACAGGGCGCCAAGGTGGTGCTGGTCGGGCGCGACGCCGCGAAGACAGCCCGCTGCCTCGCGGACGTCCGCGCCAGCGCGCCCGGCGCGGAAGTCTCGTCGCTGCTCTGTGACTTCTCCCGCCAAAAAGAGGTGCGGCGCCTCGCCGACGAAGTCCTCCGTCGTTTCGATCGGCTCGACGTCCTGGTGAACAACGCCGGCACGGTGTTCAGGAACCGGACCCTGACCGAGGACGGGATCGAGGCGACGTTCGCCGTGAATCACCTGGGCTACTTCCTGCTCACTCAACTCCTGCTCGAGCGGATCATCCGAAGCGCTCCGGCTCGCATCGTCAACGTCGCTTCCATCGCCCACCGGCGGGCGAGCATGAACTTCGACGATCTCTTCTACGAACGCGGCTATTTCCTGATGAAGGCGTACGGTCGCTCCAAGCTTGGCAACGTGCTGTACACGCGGCTGCTCGCCCAGAAGCTCGCCGGCACCGGCGTGACGGTGAACTCCCTCCATCCCGGAACCGTCGATACCGGGATCTGGGCCGCGGCCCCGGCCTGGACCAAACCGCTCATCGCCATCCTGCGCAGGTTCGCCTTCATTTCCGCTGAGGAAGGCGGCCGGCGGATCGTGCAACTCGTGGCGAGCCCCGAGCTGTCCGGCACGACCGGCCAGTATTTCGAGAACGGCAGGATCGTCGATCCGGCGCCGCGCGCCAGAGACGATGCGCTCGCGCGGCGGCTCTGGCAGGAGAGCGAACGGCTCACCGGATTGAAGCCGGGTGCGCAGGAAACGGACGCACCGAAGCCGGCCGCCGCCGGCACGCTATAGCGCGCGGCGGGGTTAGTGGACCGGGGCCGCCGCTTCCTTGCCGCGCGCCCCGTTCACCCGCGAGAACGAGAGCAGGTCGTTCGACGCGCTCGCGTCCACGCGGATGGTATCGCCTGGCCGGAAGTCGCCCTGCAGCACCTTCATCGCCAGCGGATCCAGCACCATGCGCTGCAGCGCGCGCTTCAGCGGCCTCGCCCCGTACACGGGATCGTAGCCCGCCTTCCCCACGGCCTGCTTCGCTCGATCGGTCAGCTCCAGCTTGAGCTGCTTGTCCGCCAGCAACTTCGAGAGCCGCCCCAGCTGGATCTCGACGATCCGCGCCAGCTCCTCGCGCTCCAGGCTGTGGAACACCACGATCTCGTCGATGCGGTTCAGGAGCTCCGGCCGCAGCTCCGCGCGGATCGCCTCCCGGACCCGCTTCTCTTCCGTCTCGTGCTCGCCGCCGGTCAGGTGCTGTGACCCGAGGTTCGAGGTGAGGATGACGACGGTATTGCGGAAGTCCACCGTGCGGCCCTGGCCGTCGGTGAGCCTTCCGTCATCGAGGATCTGCAGCAGCACGTTGAACACGTCGCGGTGCGCCTTCTCGATCTCGTCGAAGAGCACCACCGTGTACGGCCGCCTGCGCACCGCCTCGGTGAGCTGGCCGCCCTCGTCGTAGCCGACATAGCCGGGAGGCGCGCCGATGAGCCGGGCCACGGAGTGCTTCTCCATGTACTCGCTCATGTCGAGCCGCACCATCGCCTGCTCGTCGTCGAAGAGGAACTCGGCCAGCGCCCGCGCGAGCTCGGTCTTTCCCACGCCGGTGGGGCCGGCGAAGAGGAAGCTGCCGATGGGCCGATTTGGATCCTGCAACCCGCTGCGGGCCCGCCGGACCGCGTTGGAGACGGCACGCACCGCCTCCTCCTGACCCACCACGCGCTCCCGCAACCGCTCTTCCATGTGGACGAGCTTCTGCATCTCCGCCTCCAGCAGCTTGGAGACGGGAATCCCGGTCCACTTGGAGACGACGTACGCGATGTCCTCGGCGTCCACCTCTTCCTTCAGCATCCGCCGCTGCGCCTGGAGCTCGTTGAGCTTCTTGTTCTGCGTGTCCAGCTCCTTCTGCAGGCCCGGCAGCGTGCCGTACTTCAGCTCCGCGGCGCGCCCCAGATCGCCCTTGCGCTCCGCTTCCGCCATCTGCTGGTTCGCGTCCTCGATCTTCGCCTTCACCTCGCGGATGCGCTCGATGGCCTTCTTCTCGTTCTCCCAGTGCGCCTTGAGCGTGCTCATCTCCTCGTTGAGGCGAGCGATCTCGCGGCTGATCTCCTCGAGGCGGCCCTTGGAGAGCGGATCCGTCTCCTTCTTCAGCGCCTGCTCCTCGATCTGCAGCTGCATCAGCTTGCGGCGCACTTCGTCCATCTCCGCGGGCATGGAGTCGATCTCCATGCGCAGGCGCGAGGCAGCCTCATCGATCAGGTCGATGGCCTTGTCGGGGAGGAACCGGTCGCTGATGTAGCGGTTCGAGAGCGTCGCCGCGGCGACGATGGCGCTGTCCTGGATGCGCACGCCGTGGTGCACCTCGTAGCGCTCCTTCAGGCCCCGGAGGATGGAGATGGTGTCCTCCACGCTCGGCTCTCCGACCATCACCGGCTGGAAGCGCCGCTCGAGGGCGGGGTCCTTCTCGATGTGCTTGCGGTACTCGTTGACCGTGGTCGCACCGATGCAGTGCAGCTCTCCGCGGGCGAGGGCCGGCTTGAGCATGTTTCCGGCGTCCATCGCGCCTTCCGCGGCGCCGGCGCCGACGATGGTGTGCAGCTCGTCGATGAAGAGGATCACCTGGCCCTCGGAAGCGGTGACTTCCTTGAGCACGGCCTTCAGCCGCTCCTCGAATTCGCCGCGGAACTTCGTGCCGGCGATGAGCTGCCCCATGTCCAGGGCGACGATGCGCTTGTCCTTGAGCCCTTCGGGAACGTCGCCGTCGACCACGCGGCGGGCGAGCCCTTCCACGATGGCGGTCTTGCCTACACCAGGGTCGCCGATGAGGACCGGATTGTTCTTGGTGCGCCGGGAGAGGACCTGGATGACGCGCCGGATCTCTTCGTCGCGACCGATCACCGGGTCGAGCTTTCCCTTGCGAGCGCGGTCGGTGAGGTCAATGGCGTACTTCTCCAGCGCCCGGTACTGGGACTCCGGATCGTTGGAGGTTATCCGCTGCGAGCCGCGCACCGCGCTGAGCGCCTGGGCAATACGATCGCGCGTGACCCCGACGCTCTTGAGCGCCTCGGCCGCCGCGCCGCGCTTCTCCGCGACGAGGGCGAGCAGGATGTGCTCGGTGGAGACGTACTCGTCCTTCATCTTGCCGGCCTCTTCCTCGGCCGCGTCCAGGACCTTCAAAGCGCGCTGCGAGAGATGACCCCCCTCGCCGCCGTGCACCTGCGCCACCTTCCGCAGCTCGTCGTCGAGACGCTGCTGGAGCAGGAGCGGCTCGACCCCGAGCAGCGAGGAGGTGCTCGGGGAGGATCTCCTGGTGATCGCGCTTGCGGGCGATCGCCTGGGCCTCCTGCAGGGCCTCCTGGGCCTTGACGGTAAACTTGTCGAGTTTCATGGCGCCAAAGTAACGCAGCGACGCGCTGTGGCAAGGCGCGCCAAGGGCCAGGTTTCGACTCGTCCGCCCAGCGAACCAGAGGTCGTACCTCAACCAGCATGTTATTGCCGTCCCGTGGATGAGCTTGCCGCTGTATTGGCGCAAGCAAGGGCGGCGCTCAAGTCGGGCGAGATGCAGACTGCTGTGCGGCTCTACCGGCGAGCGCAGGAGTTGTCGCCGCGCGATCCGGAAATTCCGCACGAGCGCGGACTCGCCTTGTTGGAGACGGGTGATGTCGGGTTGGCCGCTGTTGCGCAGGCTGAAGCGCTCGCACTTGATTCGGCACATATCGGTGCGCGTGCACAGCGGGCAGGGGCACTCGAAGCGCTCGGCGACGACGACGGCGCCGCGCGCGAGCTACGCGAGCTGTTGTCGCGGATCGGTCCGCAGCCGGCGCTCTCCGCGCGGCTCTCGGCGCTGGAGCAATCCGCGAAGCGAGCTGCCTCACGCCGGCTGCTGGGAAACCCTCTGGCGCGGCTGGCGGCGAGCCCCCTGGTCGGATCTGCCTTGGCACGTAACATCGCGGATCCATTGGCGTTCCGCTCGCCCTTCGCGGAGCTCAAGGCCCAGGTGCGACAAGGAGACGTCGCGCGGCTCGACCTGGTCTTCGACTCGATGGACGCATCGCTGGGCCGCAGCGACCTGAGCTACGGTGGCACCACCGAGGACGAGGACGGCCGCCGCGTCCCGCTCGACGAGTTCACCGCGGCGGGGATCGTCTTCCTCAGCGAAGCGCTCGGGATTGAGCCGATCCGCGCACGCCGCCTGCTCTCGTTCCTGCTCGCCCCCGAGTGCGGTTTCGGCCCGCACCGGTTCGCCGGCGCGCAGGTGGGCTGGACCATCTCGGGCGACGACGGCGCGCGCCGCTACGGGCTCTTCGCCGGGCTCTGACGCTTCGACACCTGCACGAACAGCATGCGCAAGTCGAAGAGCATGTTCTCGAGGAAGCGGGCTTCCTCGGCGGTCAGGTTCCCGCGCGTCTTCTCCTGCAGCATCGCAAGCAGGTCGATGCTCTGCTGCGCCATGGTGATCTCGGGCTGATCGCGCTTCTGTCCAGTGGTCGGGTCCGGCGCTTCGCCCAGGTGCACGATGACGCTCGACCCGAGCGAGAGCACGAGCGCGTTGAAGTCGAGAGCCGGAGCCTTCTTCTCGTCGGAGGACGCCATCGGTCACCCCAGGTCGAACTGGAATTCCTGCAGCCGGTAGCCGCGCTGCACCAGCAGGACCGCCCGCCCGCTCTTGCGCGCCTGGGCGATGGCCTTCTGGAAGTCCATCATCGTGTCCACTTCCGCGCTGTTGACCGCCCGCACCAGGTCGCCGCGCCGCAACCCGGCGCGCGCGGCCGCGGAGTTTCGCGAAACCTCGTGCACCGCGAGCACCGGCTTCGAGACGTCGTACCCCGCCGAGCGCGCCTCCCGGGCCGAGAGCTCGGCGACGGTCAATCCGGTGCGCGACTCGAAGACGCCCTGGGCACGTTCCGCGGTCAGCGGCGTAGCGGAGATCCGCGCCTCGATCTCCTTCTTTCCGCGCACGACGCCGAGCAGGACGCGCGTCCCCAAGGGCACGTCGCGCAGCAGGAACCGCAGCTCGTCCGCGTCGCGCACCGGAGAGCCCTCGACGCGCACGATCGCGTCGCCGCGCAGCAGCCCCGCGGCGGAGGCCGGCGAATTGTCTTCGACGGAAGTGACCAGCGCGCCGGTCTTCGCGCCGAGCGCCGCGGCCGCTTCCTTGTCGAGAGAATCCGCGTCGAATCCCCACCACGCCT
>WNFT01009822.1_pt1 | contig 15662 bp, 15 predicted proteins | sample 5400191 | NCBI WGS metagenome assembly WNFT01 (sample SAMN13153359, study PRJNA577476) | soil metagenome | isolation source: 80 cm saprolite under Madrone tree | place: USA:California | collected 2016-06-14 | reverse complement strand
GAAGTCGTCGATGTCGATGTTCGCGACGAAAACTTCCAGCTTCCGCATGATGTCGATCTTGCCTTCATTGCGCTGCACGGAACGTTTGGTGAGGACGGCCAGGTGCAAAAAATTCTCGAAGCTCGCGGCGTCGCTTATACCGGCGAAGGGGTCGAGGAAAGCCGGCTCGCGTTCGATAAGATTCGCTCGAAAGAAAAATTCCGTGAGCACGGTGTGAACACGCCGGAATGGGAAACGGTGGAGGTGTACCGGCATCCGCGCATGGCGTTACCGATTGTCGTCAAACCGCCACGAGAAGGATCCACCGTCGGCGTTTACATTGTGAAAGAGTCGGACGAGCTCGAGCACGCCATTGTGGATGCGGCAAAATACGATCGCCAACTTCTGGCGGAGAAATTTATTCCTGGCCGCGAGCTGACCATTGGAATTCTCGGCGATCAAGCGCTGCCGATTCTCGAAATCATTCCCAAAGGCGGTTTCTACGATTTCATAAACAAATATCCATTTCTCAATCCGCAAGCTGGCGGCGGCGCGCAGCACGTCTGTCCGGCGAAAATCGATCCGAAGAAAACGAAGCAGATTCAGGACCTAGCTGTGCGCGCGCATCGCGCACTGGGCTTGCAGGTTTATTCGCGCGTCGATGTGATTTTGTCCGAAAGCGGCGAGCCGTTCGTGCTGGAAGCGAACACGATTCCGGGAATGACCGAAGCGAGTTTGTTACCGGAAGCGGCCGCGGCCGCTGGAATCAGTTATGTCGATCTTTGCGTGCGCATCATCGAACTCTCGCACGCCAGGACGAAGAGAGGCGCCCGATGAAACGGCAGAACCGGTCCCGCGCCCGCAACCGGCGCGTCTCTAATCGGCGGCAGCGCCGTCAGCAACACTTGCTCGACGTGAAGGTCCGCTCCCGCACAGCGACGCAGCACCGGAATCGGCGTGTCCTCGTTTTTGTTTCGCAATTCGGGCTCGTCATCGGACTCTGCGTCGCCCTCTATTTTGGCGTGCGCGAAGGAGCGAGGAAACTTTTCTTTGAGAACCCGGATTACCAATTGAGCACGATCGAAGTGCAGACGGACGGCACGCTGCAACGCGAGCAGATCCTGAAAGTGGCCGATCTTCGCGAGGGTGAAAATATCTTTAACGTGAACCTGGGACGCGTGCACGACCGGCTGCAACAGCTTCCGCAGATCGATGACGTGCAGGTCGAGCGCAAGTTGCCGGCCGAAATCGACATCCACGTGGTCGAACGAAAACCGGTTGCCTGGATCACAGATGAAAAACAAATGGCCGACCCATTTGCTTCCGACGCCGCTTTTCTAGTGGACGGGCGCGGAGTTTTGATGAAGGAAAAGAAGTTGTTGCCGGAATATTTGGGATTGCCGCTCATTTTGGGATGCGCGAGCGAGTCGCTCGAGGCAGGCAAGGTCGTCGAATCGTTCGAAGCCAAAGCGGCGCTTGAACTTTTGCGCGCGAGGACGCGCAGTTTTATGCAGACGCGCTTCCAGATTCGCGAGATCGATGTTTCGAACGGTTATTGCCTGCTCGTTACGGACAAGAACCATGTGCGCGTGACGTTTGGGTTTGATAACCTCGATGCGCAACTGCAACGTCTCGAGCAATTCCTGATTTACTCGGAAGACTCGAAGCGCGACCTCGCGACGGTGAACTTGCGCGTGCAACGAAACATTCCAGTGACTTTTACGAAGTCGCCGGCCAGCATCATCAATGACACCATCGAGCCCGACGCGGAGCCGCGCATTCTAAAGGCGATCCCGGTGCAGGCGCCCGCAAGATCGACATCTTCATCTGCGGCGAAACCCGATCCGAGTCCTTCGCCCTTGTCGATCAAGCGTGCGATTCCGGTGGAGCACAAGGAGAAGCGAAATGGCGAGTAGTGATTTGATGGTCGGCCTCGAAATTGGCACATCGAAAATTTGCGTCGTTGTCGGCGAAAGCCGACCTGACGGTACGATCAAGATACTTGGCGTCGGCCAGGCGCCTTCGCGCGGCGTGCGCAAGGGCGAGATTGTCGATTTCGAAACGGCGATGAAATGCGTGCACGAAGCAGTCGTCGATGCAGAGCAAAAGAGCGATGTCATGATTCGCAGCGTTTACGTCGGCGTCGCCGGCTCGCACATTCAAAGTTTTAATAACCGCGGCTGCGTGATCCTGCCGGAGGAACGGGATGAGATCGACGACCAAGACATCGAGGATGTAAAAATCAACGCGCGCGAGGTAAGCATACCGGCGCAAAACGCCTTCCTGCATTCGATCATCCAGCATTACCATGTCGATGGACAGGACGGCGTGCTCAATCCCGTCGGCATGTTGGGGCAGAAACTGGAAGCCGATTTTCACATCGTCCACGGAGTACGCACCCGCATTCAAAACACCATCCGGTGCGTGAAAGAGCTGCCGCTCGATGTCGAGGACGTCGTCTTCAACGCGCTTGCTTCCGCCCAGGTTGTGCTCACCCAGCACCAAAAAAATCTGGGCGCGCTCGTGGTCGATATTGGCGGCGGCACGACCGATTACATTCTCTATGTCGATGGAGCGGTGAAGCAAAGCGGCGTTTTCGCGGTCGGCGGCGATCACATCACCAACGACATCTCGATGGGATTGCGCATCCCAATGACCCGGGCGGAAAAACTGAAGATCGAGGAAGGCAGCGTCATTCTCGGCAATTGTCTCCCTGGCGAAACGATTTTGTTGAAAGACGATTCTGGTTTCGCGGGCAAGGAGGTCGAGCGCGAAACGCTCAACACAATCATTCATCTGCGTCTGCGCGAAAGTTTGGAGCTGCTCAAGCGCCAGCTCGAGCAGGAACCATTCATTAACTACATCGGCGCGGGCATTTTCATCACCGGTGGATGCAGTCTTCTCAACGGAATTGATCACCTCGCGAGTGAAGTTTTCGAAATGCCAGCGCACGTCGCGCACGCGCAAACCATGTCCGGACTCACTTCCGCGTTCGAAAACCCGCAATTTTCCACCGGAATTGGGCTCATCAAATACGCGCAAGCCGTGGAGGCGGACCGGCCGCGCCGCGGCTTCGGCCGAATCCTCGGAAAATTTTTCAGCGGCATCCGATGAACAACATCAACAATTACAAGATCGACAGCATAACAAAATGATTCAGCTCGGCCACAACTACACCCTGCCGGAACGCCAAGAAGAAATTATCCCAATCAAAGTCGTGGGCATCGGAGGCGCCGGTTCGAACGCGCTCGACCGCATCGTGCTCGACGGACTGGAAAAAGGCGATCTCATTGCGATCAATACCGAAGTGCAATCGCTCGCCAGTTCGGTGGCGGCGTGCAAGGTGCAGCTCGGCCGCTCGGTCACGCGCGGCCTCGGCGCGGGCGGCGATCCGGAACTTGGTTACCAGGCGGCGGTGGAATCGGCCGATGAAATCCGTCAGGCACTTGTCGACGCGCGCATGATTTTTATCTGCGCGGGCCTCGGCGGCGGGACGGGTTCGGGCGCGGCGCCTCTGGTCGCTCAACTCGCGCGCGAAGCCGGCTCACTCGTCATCGCTTTCGCCACGCTCCCATTTTCGTTTGAGGGCAAACGCCGCGGCACGCAAGCGCGGGAGGCGCTCGCCCGATTGAACGAAGTTGCGCACGCTGTTATCTGTTTCGAGAACGATCGGATGGGCGACATGGTCGCGCCGAAGGCCGGGATTCATCAGGCATTCGCCATTGCCGATATCACCATCAGTCAAAGCCTGCGCTCGATCGTAAATGTGATTCAACGTCCCGGCCTCATCCGCATCGGCTTCGATGATTTGCTCAGAGCGTTGCGCAGCGACAATGGCCGTTGCTTGTTCGGCTTCGGCGAATCCGATTCCGACAACCGCGCGCACGACGCGCTCAAGCAGGCGCTGAAAAATCCGCTCATGGACAAAGGCAAAATGCTCGCGGACGCGGCGCATGTGCTTGTGCAAGTCGCGGGCGGTCCGGGTATGACGTTATCTGAAGTGGAAATCTTGATGCAGGAACTGGGACGTCACGTGAACGACCACACGCAAATTCTTTTCGGCACCGCCGTGGACGGCAGGATGGGAAACCGCTTGAGCGTCACGATTATCAGTTCGCTTGCCGCGGATGGCGAAGGTGCGTCGCAAACAATATCCGCAGCGAGCGATCCAATTCTCGCCCCGCCGCCGCCGATTTGGGAGCAACCTCCGCAACCGCAACCCAGGATCGACATCTTGTCCGCCAGTCGGACGGACTCGTCCGGTGGCGAGCCAGAGCCGGTAAGCGCCGAAGTCGGTCCTATTTCAGAAAATCTAGTTCCGTTTGAAGAACCAGCGCCGATTGAAACACCACCGGTCGAGCCAGAACCTGAAATCAAAAAGCCCGCTCCCGCGCCGCGCTTGATTGTTCCAAACAAAAAACCGCTGCCAGTGAAAGAGGCAAAACCTCCCGCTGAGAAATATGTGCAAGCCAAACAGGAAGTTTTGGAATTCGAACCGGTCACGCGCGGCCGCTTTGAAAAAAGCGAACCAACGATTGTCGAAGGTCACGACCTCGATGTGCCGACCTTCCTGCGCAAAAATATTCGGGTAAAATGATTGTCGATCTGGTTGGTAGGGTGCGCGGCGCCGTCCGAACAGGCCACTCCGGCTCGGAGCATCGCAGCGCGATATTCCTACCGTTTCAGTAATTCCAAGACTGCGCTCGTCATGCCGATAATTCCAGTGCGGATTGTCGGTTCAGGAACGGGCGCAAACTTGCTCGAATGCAAACTCGGCAGCGACATGCCAGTTTTTTTCGACTCGGCGACCTTGGCCGGATCGACCGCGCCGACATTAAACATGAATGCCGGAACGGAATGATCCGGCAGGCTGTATTCGCAGAAGTCTTCAGCGCCCATCGTGGGATCCTTCGCGACAATTTTGTCGCTGCCTAAGGCGGCTTTCAGCGCAGCGGTGACGCGCCTGGTCAGCTCGGGATTGTTATAGGTAGCGGCTGTGAATTCATCCTGACGCACATGAACGTCGGGCATTTTGTCCGGTGGCAGACCAGCGGCCGTGGCGGAACCTTTTGCGATGCGATCGATCGCGGCGAGCACGTTGTCGCGCACTTCTTTCTTATAGGTGCGAACCGTCAGCTGCATTTTCACTTCGTCCGGGATGATGTTGTGTTTTGTCCCGCCGTGAATAGACCCAACCGTGATCACGAGCGGATCGAGCGGGTTCTTCTCGCGTGACGCGATCGTCTGCCAGGCGTTGATCATCTCGGCGGAAAGAACAATCGGATCCTTCGTTTGGTGCGGGTAGGCACCATGCCCGCCGACGCCGCGCACAGTGACATCCACTGAATCGACATTCGCGTAGGCGTAACCTTCGGTTACACCGATTTTGCCGGTCTCGATTTCAGCGTCGTCATGCAACGCGAGCGCGTAATCCGGCTTCGGCCAACGCGTGTAGAGGCCGTCTTTTAGCAGCGCTCGCGCACCGCCGACGGTTTCCTCGGCCGGTTGACCGACAAAAATAATCGTGCCGTGCCATTTCTCTTTCGATTTCGCGAGTGCGCGGGCGGTGCCGATAAAAGTCGACATGTGAATGTCGTGTCCGCACGCGTGCATCACCGGCACATCCTTACCGTCGTCGCTCTTTGTCGTCACCGTGCTCGCGTAAGGCACGCCTGTTTCCTCGTGGACGGGCAACGCATCCAAATCTGTGCGCACGAGAACGGTCGGCCCGGCGCCACTCTTCATCACACCGATAACCCCGAAGCAGCTCGCACCGGGCTGCTCGTATTTGCCCACGTGCTCGGTCACTTCGCAGCCGGCGGCCTTTAATTCTTTCGCAACAATCGCAGCCGACCGTTCTTCATGCATCGATAATTCCGGATGCGTGTGGAGGTCTTTGTAAATGGTGAGCAGCGACGGCAGCTCCGCGTCGGCGATGCTTTGAGGCGTTTGCTCGGCGAACGCCGGGCTAGCGACGCTTAACGACAAGATCGACAACGGTAAGATCGACAAGGAACAAATCTTCATTCTTGTCATGCTGAGCGAAAGCCTGCCCTGAGCGCAAGTCGAATGGCCCGAAGCTCGCTCAATGTTAAATCGACTCGATATGGCTTTGTCGGGTAACTGCTCCGGTTCCGATTACTGGGGCAGGCGACGCGCCCGCCCTACAATTGTCTTTATTTCATGGCTTTATGGTTTCCAGATTCAAATCTCCGTTTATCTGCGTAACCTGCGGTTAAATCATGGAATTCGAGAAGAACATGATGCTCTTTGGCGTCGATCCGACGCCACGCATCGTCGCGATCGAACTCGGCGAAACCGGTACGGTCAAAGTTTATCGCCGTGAGAAAGATGGATCGATAATCGCTGACGTGGAGCCGTTCCGTCCGTTTGTGTGGTGCGACTCGGACGTTGTCGATCTTGGCATCGAAGCGGAAAAGCTCGAGGGCGATCTCAAATATGGCTGGCGCGTCACGGTCGATAGCTGGAAGGAGCTGATCGCGCTTCGCAATGGACTTAAAAACGCCGGGCGTGATTTTTTCGCCTTCACCGATCCGGTGCAACATTATCTCACGGCGACGGGTCGCACGTTGTTCAAAGATTTGCCGTTTGAGGACCTGAAGCGGATGCAAGTCGAAGTGCTGTCATTTTCGGATGACGCCAACGATCACCTCATGAGCATCGCGCTGGCGGACAATTCCGGCTGGGAGGATGTGCTGATTGTCGATCCAAAAGACATCGAGGAATCTGAGAGAAGCGTGCTCAAGAAACTCACCAGTCTCGTCAAAGAGCGCGATCCGGATGTGATCGAGGGTCACAACTTGTTTCGCTTCGATTTGCCGTATCTGGTCGCGCGCGCAAAGAAAACGAAAACAAAACTCGATTGGGGACGCAGCGGCGGATTCTTGCGGTCGCGCCCGTCGCGGCTGCAAATCGCAGAGAAGACGATCGATTACCCTAAATTCGCAATCGATGGTCGTCATTTCGTTGACACGTTTTTGCTGGCGCAATTTTACGACGTTGGAATGCGGACCTTGTCCGGTTTTGAACGCGCCGACGTGGCGAGGCATTTTGGTTTTTGCGACAGCGAAGAACTTTCTGCGCTTACCGGCAAGGAATTGCAGCGCGCCTACATCGACAACGATGAACGATTTCGTCAGCGCGCGTTGTGCGCGGTGCGCGAGACCCGCGCTGTCTCCGAACTTTTAAGCCCTAGTTATTTCATCCAGGCGCAGATTTTTCCCTACAATTACCAGGACGTGATCGTGCGCGGGAACGCCACGCGGATCAACGCGCTTTTCCTGCGCGAATATTTCCGGCAGCGCCATTCCATTCCGGAAATGCCGATGGTGCGCGGCTTCGAAGGCGGCTACACCGACATCTTTTTCACCGGTGTTGCGCGGAACGTCTGGCACTGCGACGTCGCCTCGCTTTATCCGTCGATCATGTTGCAGTTCGATTGCTTTCCGGTGACCGACCAGCTGCAAATCTTTCGCTATTTGCTCACCGATCTCCGCACGTTTCGGTTGGAAGCGAAGGCGAAAATGCGCGCCGCAAAAGATCCGGCGACGCAGCGGCATTTTCACGCTCTGCAAAACACGTTCAAAATTCTAATAAACAGCTTCTACGGCTATTTGGGCTTTGCCCAGGGACACTTTGCCGATTTCGACGCGGCCGCGCGGGTCACGCAGATCGGGCGCGATTTGTTGAAGAAAATGATCGACTGGCTGAATGGGCAGGGCGCGCAAGTGATCGAAGTCGATACCGACGGAATTTACTTTGTTCCGCCGGACAAGATTGACATCGCTGAATTGCGCAAAGGTTTGGCCAAAGAACTGCCGGCCGGCATCGAAGTCGAGTTCGACGAGCAATTCGACGCCATGTTCAGTTATAAGGCAAAAAATTACGCGCTGCTCACGCGTGATGGCGACGTCGTTATTAAAGGCGGCGCGCTCAAATCGCGCGGGCTGGAAAAATTCCAGCGCGTTTTTCTTGAGGAAATGATCAAGCTCCTGATGCAGGGCAAACCGGAAGCGATTGTCGATCTTCGCGATGAGTTTGAGAAAAAGATCCGCGACCGTGAATGGAAGATCGACATGTTAATGAAGACGGACACGCTCCAGGATTCGCTGGAGAAGTACCGGCAAAAGATTGCCGGCTCGGCGCGCAACCGCGCTGCCGCTTACGAGCTCGCCGTGGCCAGCGGTCGAAATTATCGCCCTGGCGAACAGATCAGCTATTACATCACCGGCTCAGGCAGAAAACTTGCCGCCTACGAAAACGCCAAGCTCGCATCAAATTTCGATCCGAAAAATCGCGATGAAAACGTGGATTACTACATCACGAAGCTCGATGAGCTGGTGAAGAAGTTTGCGAATCTTAAAGAGACTTTAGCGAAACAGGAGACCCTGGCGCTTTAACTATGCCGGTTCCGGCGCAGCGATGTCGGTCGGCGGAGAGCTTTCTTGACGTTGCGAATCGGCTAGACGGCGACAAAGCTGATGCTCGGAAGTTCCAACCCCAGCGCATGCAAGCCGCCATACGACCATGCGCCGATCTGGTCTCCGGTACGGTAGCCGAGAGTGTCCGTCACGCCTTTCACCTTGTACTTGTCTTCGCGGCGTAAAACCGTGAACAAAATCTCGCGTGAAGGTCGCATCAGAGCATAAGCAGCGACTCGGCGAGCGACTTGAAAGAAGGCCAGCAACCCCAGACTTGGTGCGATGCCCATCGCGCCAAATCCAATCATGCTGACGAACGGCATCGCGACCAGTGTGAACCCGACGCCGAACCACTTCAGCAATCGCCCGGTGAGGAGAATTTGGATGACGACAGTGATGGAGTTGACCCATATATCCAAGTGCGCGAGAAACACGGTTCGTGCGGCGCTGTCTTTTAAGGCTTCACGCGTCAAATCGGATTGCTGAAAATAAGCCCAGGTCGAAGTCGTCGTATAAAGGAGCATGGACGCGGCCAGTCCGAGAAGGTAGGGCGACCGGCCAATATGGGTGATGCCTGACCAGATGGACCCGCCAATCGGTTCTTCCTGCTTTTGGACCGTCTTGTTTCCATTCGTGAAGTTGCTCGGAAAAAATCGAACCAAAAAACCAGCGACCAAGAACATGATCGCGGCAACCACCAGGAGATTAGCCGCGCCAACGTTTTGGACATAACGCGCGGTAATGTATGGACCGAGAACGCCGCCGAGCGATCCGCCAACAGCGATGAAGCCATAGAGCCGCTTGCCCTGCTCGACGGTGAACAGATCGGTCATGAACGCCCAGAAGATGGCGGTATTGAAGAGATTGAAGACGCTGACCCAGACATACAGCGCTCGACCGATCCAAACTTGCTGCGCTGGCGGGCAAGTCCGCATGAGAATGAAAAAGAGCGCCAGATTGAAAATAAAAAATCCGTAGGCGAGCGGGATAAACTTTCTCCGCGGCATCCGGGCGACGATGCTGGCGAAGAGCGCATTGGCGATCAACATTGCCACGAGTGTGGCGGTGAACATCCAAGGCAGCGTTTCCAGTCGATTGCCCGCGGCGATGCTGTCGCGGATCGGGCGCATGATGTAGTAGCCGGTGAGAATCAGAAAATGAAAAAGAAAGCCGAGGAGCAGCGCGCGGAGCTCGTTTGGCTTAACGTCAACAATTCTGGAAAAGAGTTTTTTCATTGTAGCCACGCTCCTGTGAAACGTCTCAGCCAACCGCCCACAGCGCCGTGGCTACATCTTCTTCTTCCACGCGGCAAGAACTTCGGCTTCGCGCTCGGGCGTAAGGCCGGCGCGCAAATGCGATTGTCGATCTTGCGGTTGTGATTTGAACCAGGCGAGCGTGTCGCGTGCCGTGGCGGCGAGCGGACGAAAGGTCAGACCTTTCCCGAGCCCGCGACTGATGTTTGTTCGAGCCATTCCCAGTTCGTCACCTGCCCAGACCGGCATGTCGGACCACGCTTGGACGTTTTGTTCTTTAAGGAAGTCGGCGTTCACCCAGGTGAAATTCGCGTTTGAGCTGAGCGCGGTTTTTATTCCGCCGAGCATGTCGCCAATCACGAGCGGCTTGCGATCCGCACCGGCCAGTATGTGAATCGATCGGTCTCATCACCGGGGCCCACAATCAATCCAGGCCGAATGACCAACGTTTTCCCTGGAAAGCATTTCTCGGCTTCCTTTTCCGACAACGCCTTGAGCGGTCCGTAAGTTTTGTAGCCCGAGGCCTTCATCGCTTGAAGCGTTTCCTTGAACGAGTCGGGGCCGTCGTACTGGGCGAGCGGCGCGTTTTCATCCACGCCTTTGCTCGTGTCCGCATAAACTGAAATCGTTGAAATGAAGACGTAGCGATCGACGTTGCCCTTCAAAATTTGCGCTGCGTCGCGCACCCAGGCCGGCAGCGACGTCGGATTGTCGATCGCGACGTCCCATTGTCGATCCTTCAACGCATCGAGCTGGCCGTTGCGATCGCCGATCAATTGCTCGACGCCTTCAGGCAATTCGCCAGGATGCGTCTTGCCGCGATTGAAAACGGTGACGTGGTGTCCGCGACTGAGCGCGTAGCGCACTTGAAACGGTCCGGTAAATCCGGTGCCGCCAAGAATGAGAATACGCAACGGTTTCACGAATTTTTGCGCGAACAAAGTTGTCGATCTTGCGCCGAGAGCAAATGCGCCACCGGCCCCGCCGGATATTTTGATGAAGTGACGGCGAGTCGTCCTGCTCATGGTTTGGCTTTTACGAACGCAGGTTTATTCTTTTGTTCAATAGTCGGCTCGACCGAGTCTTGCCCTACCGATGATAGAAAAGATTTCGCGCCGAGAAGCCGCCAGATTGATCGGCGTGAGCGCAGCCGGTTTGCTTCTGCCGATTGATGTGGTGCGCGCGCAGACGAAACGCGAATCATCGGCGATGCTGATGCGCGCGATTCCGTCATCCGGCGAAAAACTTCCTGTTATCGGGCTCGGCACCTGGAACGTGTTCGATGTCGATCTTAATCCGGGCAACGAAAAGCAACTCGGCGATGTTCTTTTGCTGTTTGTAAAACTGGGCGCGCGCGTGATTGATTCATCGCCCATGTACAGGCGCTCCGAAGAAGTGATCGGTAACTTGGTCGCAAAACTGGGGATTCGCGATTCAGTTTTTCTGGCCACGAAAGTTTGGACACGCGGCAAGCAAGCCGGGATCGAATCGATGGAACGCTCGTTCGCGCGGTTGCAAACAAAACGCGTCGATTTGATGCAGGTGCACAACCTGGTCGATGTTGCGACGCAGCTTGCGACGATGCGCGATTGGAAGGCACAGGGGCGCATTCGTTACATCGGCATCACACATTACGAATCGGGCGCGTTCGGCGAAGTGGAAAAAGTTCTGCAGAGCGAGAAACTCGATTTCGTTCAGATCAATTATTCGATCATGGAGCGCGAAGCGGACGAGCGCATTCTTCCGCTTGCGCAAGATCGACAAGTTGCCGTGATCGTGAACCGGCCGTTCGGCGGCGGCGATCTCTTCGGTCGGGTTCGTGGCAAACCGATGCCGGATTGGGCCGCTGAGTTCGATTGTCGATCTTGGGCGCAGTTTTTCCTGAAATGGATCGTCGCCAATCCGGCTGTGGCCTGCGCGATTCCGGCGACGAACAATCCAAAACACCTCGAAGACGATCTGCAAGGGGGTGTTGGCCGGCTTCCTGACGCAAAAATGCGTCAGCGAATGGTCGAATTCGTTTCGGGGGTGTAGGAGGCCGCGCAATTGGGAATGCGCTCCCGCGGTGAGGCCTCTACCCAGCTCAAAAAAACCCTACCTTTTTTCGCAAAACCCGTTGGGCAGGCAGGGGATATGCTCGATAGGGGGCACTCCCATGCGAAAAATCCTCTCCCTTTTGGTTGTTGGCGCCTTTTGCCTGGCTGTTTTTGCGACGCAATCCCAAGCGACCGAGCTAAAAAAGGATTCGAAGTCGACCTCTTTTTTCAAGGCCTTCTTTTTCAAGGACGCCTCGGGAAAGGAAAAGTCGGCCGAGATCATTACGAAATATCAGCCCGGGAAGATCGTTTATCCGGTCGCGAAGATTGATCCGAGCATCGATCCGAAGCTGCGCCGGGCCGCCACGATCGCGGAGGAACGTGCGCGCGCACACTCGCGCTCGAGATGCTGGCATTACGTGAAAGAGGCTCTGGTCGCTGCCGGCGTGGTGAGTTCGCGGCCGAAGAGCGAATTGGCGAAAGACGCCGGCCAGGAACTGGTCAGCAGTTACGGATTCAAGAAACTCGCCGTGCGCGACCCGTTCAAGGCGCCGGTGGGCTCGGTGCTCGTATATGGCGCACGTCGCCGCGCAGCCGGTCACGTGGAACTTCGCACCAGGGACGGTTTCGTGAGCGATTTCCGTTCGAGAACGCCATCGCACCGTCCTTTGCTCGGCGTTTACGCGAAGTTGTAGAGCGAACAAATCGGGACAGCGGGGCGCGCGCAAGCGGTTCTAGTTCTCGAAAGCTTAAGCGGGCCTTAGCAGGTCTCGCGCGTAATCCGCTACACGCAGGAGCGGCTTCATTTTCGAACTTTACACAGCGGAGCTCCGGTGCTGACAATACAAATCCGAAAGGAAATAATCTGATGAAATCAAAATCCCCATTCATTCCAAAAATTGCGATGGCAGCGGTTGCAGCCGGCAGTTTGTCCGTGGTCGCGACGCTCTATGCCCAGCAGCCCGCTTACACGCCCGATAATCCATTCCTTCAGAAGAGGCTTGCGGCGACGCCGTCACCCCGTGCCACTGCGGCCGCAAAGGCCTCGACCCTGAGCACAAACGATAAGGATTTTCTGGTCAGCGCTGCCAGCAGCGGGGGATGGGAAGTAGCAACTGGCAAGATGGCCGAGAGCAAGGCGCAAAGCGACGCCACCAGGAACCTGGCTGCGCGGATGAGCGCCTACCACTCCCAAACCAACAAGGAAGTGGTCGATCTCGCCAAGAAAAAAGGTCTTGCCATTTCGACCGAGAATATCAAACCCCAGCAGTTGAGTGGAGGACCGAAATTCGACAAGCAGTATCTGACTCTGATGGAACAAGACCATCAACAGACCATCAGGGCGTTCGAGAAAGAAGCAGCGTCAGGCAATGACGCTGAAATCAAGGCCTGGGCTGCAAAAACGCTTCCCACGCTCAAGGAGCATCTCTCCATGGTGACAAATGCTCTGAGCAAGGCAGAGTAATCGGCCGGATCTGCGTCGCGTCGAATTGCGGCGGCGAGCGCGACCGGAAAATCGCGGAGTCGATGTGACCCAGCGCCCCTCAACGAAGGTGATTCGCGTCGCGATGTGGTCCGGACCGCGGAATATCTCCACCGCGCTGATGCGCGCGTGGGGAAATCGCGCGGACACGTTTGTGGTCGACGAGCCGTTCTACGCATTTTATTTGAAGGCGACCGGGAAAAAACATCCCGGCGCCGCGGAAGTGATCGCCAATGGCGAGACCGACTGGCGGAAAATCGTCGAGCAACTGACTGGCCCTGTTCCAGGAGGCAAACGCGTCTATTTCCAGAAACAGATGACGCATCATCTGCTCCCGGAGATCGATCGCCAATGGATTGTCGATCTTACGAATTGCTTTCTCATTCGCGATCCGCGGGAAGTGGTCCTTTCCTATATCAAGAAAAATCCCGAACCAACGCTGGAAGATCTCGGATTCGTGCAGCAGGAGAAAATTTTCGATTTCGTGGTCGGGACATCGCGCTGCGATGTCCGCAAAGGCCACTCCGGCTCGGAGCGCCGCGGCGCGGCGTCCCTACCTATCGTCATCGACGCCAAGGACGTTCTGGAAAATCCGGAACGCATGCTGCGCCTGCTTTGCGATGCGATCGGCGTCGATTTCGACGAATCGATGCTGTCGTGGCCGCCCGGTTTGCGCGAGACGGATGGCATCTGGGCGAAATATTGGTACGACGACGTCGCAAGATCAACATCGTTCCAGCCGTATAAACCAAGAGAAGGAGTTGTTCCGGATCGTTTCTGCGAAATTTACGAGCGATGCTGCGAATGTTATGACCGGCTTTATCGACACCGACTGCCCTAAAAGGCACAATTGTAGGGCAGGCGCATCGCTTGCCGTTCTAAGATTGGCAACCGGAGCGGTCGCCCTACAAAATTAATAGAGATGCTTCAGCAATTTAACGAGAAAAACCGCGACCTGATCGTAAACATCAACGGCCGCCTGGTGCATCGCGACAAAGCCGGGATCAGTCCGTTCGATTCCGCCGTGCAAGGCGGTGACGCGGTTTGGGAGGGATTGCGTCTCTACAATGGACGCATCTTCAAGCTGCACGAACACCTCGCCCGGCTCGAGCGATCAGCGGGCGCGCTTTCCTTTCCCGAAGTTCCGCCACGCGAAAAAATCTTCGATGAACTCAAGCGCACGCTTAGCGCAAACAAAATGCGCGACGATGTGCACATCCGTCTCACCCTCACGCGCGGCGTGAAGATCACTTCCGGAATGGATCCGCGCCTGAATCAAAGCGGGCCGACGCTGATCATCCTAGCCGAACACAAACTCCCTGTTTATTCCAGAGACGGTCTCAAATTGATCACCGCATCGGTGCGCCGTCCGCCGCCGGAGGTTCTCGATCCAAAAATTCACCACGCAAATTTGTTGAACTCGATCCTAGCCAAAATTGAAGCGAACAACGCCGGCGCGGACGACGCGCTCATGCTCGACACTAACGGATTCGTCGCCGAAACCAACGCAACGAACGTTTTCATCGTCCGCAAAGGCGATCTGGCGACGGGCCGGGTTGTCGCTTGTCCGGAGGGAATCACCCGCGCAACGGTGATCGAAATCTGTGCCACCGAGAAAATCCGCTGCGTCGAAACCGATTTGTCGCCCGTCGATGTTTACGGCGCCGACGAAATGTTCTGCACCGGCACCATGGGCGAGCTCGCCGGCGTCGTTAAGATCGATAATCGCCTCATCGGCAATGGCGAAGTCGGTCCGATGACGAAACGCCTAAGCGAGCTCTACGTTCAGCGCACGGCGACAGAAGGCGTCCGGGTGGTCGCCGATTGAAAGCATCAGAGTCCCTTCAGCAATTTGCGGATCGCGTCGTGATCGCCCGTCGCGAAAAATGTGAGGCGACCTCGCTCGGCGCGAAAAACGAGCCGGATGGCGAGACCTGCACGGCACTCGAAATAGTTTCGTTGAAGACGTCGAACGCCCAGACCGGAATGAAAATGCGGTTTCCCAAATCCATCGCGGACTGCGTCGATTGCTCGCGCCACTTCGCGCCGGCGCGATTTCGGGAGCTTCCGAACATCCCGCCGGAAAGATTCTAAGAGATCAATCTGCAAGGTCGGCCTCGAGATTGCCGCTGTATCTCTTGATCTTTCCAGTCTTCCGTTCGCGATTGATTTGTCGATCCGCGCGTTTCACAAAGCGGTCGAGTTCCTGTTGGGTAACACCGTACTCGCGAAGGGCGTAATCATCCGTGTGAACGCTGACGGGGCGAAGAGCGATGACTTTGTCGCCATGCAGGATTCCGATGTCCTCGCCGTTGGCCGCCCGCTTCAGAAGCGAGGAGAGATTGACCCGTGCCTGCGTAGGAGAAAGCGTCGTCATGCGTCGATATTACGACGATATAGCGAGCAACTCAAGTGCCATGAATCAGGTGTGAGCGCTCCTGCAATCGTCCATCATAAGCCGCTTACGATG
>WNFT01002549.1_pt1 | contig 15668 bp, 13 predicted proteins | sample 5400191 | NCBI WGS metagenome assembly WNFT01 (sample SAMN13153359, study PRJNA577476) | soil metagenome | isolation source: 80 cm saprolite under Madrone tree | place: USA:California | collected 2016-06-14 | reverse complement strand
GCGTTCGGTCACCTGGGACAGGGCCGACAACAGCGTGAATGGCTCGAACGAGGTCACCGTGTGGCTGCGCTTGAGCGCATCGAGCGGCATGTTGAGCACAGCCATGTGGTCGGCCATGAAGAAGGCATCGAACTTCGCCCGCTCCAGCACCTGGATGGAGTGTTTCAGGTGCGCGAAGTTGAAATTCATGTCCGGCCACGCGCCGGGATAGCGCCAGGCGCCGGTGTGGATGCTCGCCGGGCGCATGAACGCACCCAGATGGAGTTGCCTTGACGAAGTCATGTTCGTTGTCATGCTCCGGGAAGTCGTAGATGTAGGAGGTGGCCAGGACTCCGACCAGGGCAGCGATGCAGCCTTGCGAATTGCGCAAGGCGCGAAGCATTCGGCTGATGTCCATTCACGCGGCGGGCAGTTCGATGGTTAGCTTGACCGGCCTGTCGTCAGGAATGGCTGAAAGTTTCAATTTGGCCATTGGACACCTCAACTCTCGTAAGGTGCGAGGACGAGGTCGCGATTGACGATCACGCGGACTGGAAACCCGGGCCGGACGGTGATGGTCGGCTGGATGTTGAGGTTGCGGCGCACGACCTGCTGGCCGGTCTGGTTGAGGCTATCGGTGGTGCCGCGCCGGAGCGCCGTCACGACCCACCATTCCGCTGTTGACGGCGCGCCTGCCCTACTGGACGGACAGCAAAGAAAGCCGGCGGAACGGCCATAGACGCGCAGCCTCGGGCTGTTGACGATAGGCAGATGAAAGCAGGAGGCGGATCGTCGCACGTGCTGCTAGCGGGTTCCCCACTATGTGCTGGAACGCGCCGAAGCCCGATGCTGCGACGGCTCAAGCGAACATCGCGGGCCGCTACGCCACCTGTTCGTGCGCTATGAATATATGCGGCGGCCGTGATGAGGTGGGCCGGTGTAATCACCCAGGCACAGAACAAGGAGAGATGATGCTCAAGAACAAGGTTGCGGTGATCTACGGAGCCGGAGGCGGGATCGGCGGCGGTGTCGCGCGTGCCTTTGCGCGTGAAGGGGCCAAGCTTTTTCTCACGGGACGCCACCGGGCACCCGTCGAAGTTGTCGCCAAGGAAATCGTTTCCGCCGGAGGATCCGCCGAGGCGGCGGAGGTCGACGCGCTCGACGAGCAGGCCATCGACAGGCATCTGCAGTCCGTGATCGATAAGGCGGGCCGGGTCGATATCTCGTTCAACGCGGTCGGGATCCCGGGTGCGAAGTTTCTGGGTGTTCCTCTGGTCGAGCTGGATGTCGAGCAGTTCTCCCTGCCGATCACGACCTACGCTACGTCGTACTTCCTGATCGCACGCATGGCGGCCCGGCGCATGGTCGCGAATAGATCTGGGGTGATCTTGACCGCCACCACGCAGCACTCGCGGATGGGTATCCCATTGTCGGGAGGCTACGGCCCGGCGATGGCCGCCGAGGAGGCGCTCACCCGGGTGCTATCCGCCGAGCTCGCGCCCCAGGGTATTCGCGTGGTCGGTCTGCGACCACAGGCTATACCGGAGACGGGCACGCTCAAGGAAGCCTTCGAGGCTCGCGCCAAGGTATCGGGAATGACCTGGGAACAGTTCCAGGAGATTCTCGCAAGCAAGACCCACGCGCGACGGCTTATGACGCTCGAGGAGATGGCGAACATGGCGGTCTTCATAGCTTCCGATAAGGCAAGCGGGATGACTGGAACAATCGTCAACCTGACCATGGGGAGCCTGGACGACTAACCCCGATGTACGGCCGAAACCGGCCCTTTGCGGATCTCGAAGCGTAGGTTTAGGGAACGCGGGCGGCCGGGATGGCAGTGGTGCTTATTTGGGGCGGGAGAGGAGAAGCATGGCGTTCGCGATCAAAGCCGAGGTTGGCGATCCGCGGGCGAAGACGTTCGCGTTCACCGCACAAAAGACGATGTATGGCGGCAAGCATATCGCCGAAGGCGACATGGTTTTCGTGTTCGCGAGCGAGAACGAGGGCGGGCAAGGCCTCATCGCGCGCGGCGTCGTCACTTCGGCCGAAGCGATCGCGAAGAAGCGCGGCATCGCCCGGCAAACGCCGCGTGTGAGCCTCTCCATCAGACGCACCGCGCTCGCGAAGCGGCCGTTGGGGCGGCGCGAGCTCAAACATCTCACCGACTGGAATGACGGCCAGCCCGGGACTGAGCTCAATTTCAAATTCTATCGCCAGGCAACGAACAAGATCGTCGGCATCTCGGATGAAGCGGCGGCGTTCCTCAGCGTATTCTTCTAGCGCAACCAGCGGCTTGCGCTTTAGCAACCGGGGTGCTGCTCGGCGCGTGCCCCTCACAAGGGGTGCCGGGGAGCGAGCGCTACGGGGGAATCAGTCGTAGTAGCTTTGGCGAGTCCCGAATGCCCGTGGCGGCATTCGCAGCCTGAGGGCCAAAATATCATAGCGCTCCAGCGGAAACGTAGTTATCAGTTTCATCCGGGCTGGCGCGCCACTTCGGGACAATGCTGGGCACGTCAAAGCCCGCCATTTTTTCGCGTGAGACGGCGACGAGAGCGCGTAGCCGCTCGCTCCTCGAGCCCCTGATGTGCAAACCTGGTGGGCTATTATGTCAGGTTCTGCCGTTTCCTGGACGCGACGGGCAAAGGGCGTCATGACTACGTTGCCGCCGTTCGCGACCGGCCGGCGCGATCCACGCGCCGCCACGACCGCGCCAGTTTTGCGGGTCGGAGCGGCGCTTCCCGACCCGCCCTTCGAGTTCATGACCGAGGATGGCCCGGCTGGTTTCGATATTACGCTGATGAAGCGCATTGCCGAGATACTCGGCCGCAAATGGCAGTTGGTGCCCTACGAGGGCGCCGACTTCAACGGCATCTTCGCCGGTCTCGCTGACGGCAGCTATGACTGCATCGCCTCGGGCACCACCGTCACGCCCGGACGGCGCAAGATCGCCGATTTCTGCGCACCCTATGCGGTCTCTGGCCAATCGCTCGTGGTCGACGCCGGGCGCCATCCGAACGTGCATGGGATCACCGACCTCAAAGGTCTGGTGATCGGCGTGCAGGAAGGCAATACCAGCCAGCCGGTCGCCGATAGACTGGTCGCCAAGCATCGCGCCGCGCGCGTACGGGTCTATGCCTATGACGAGATCGAGAAGGCACTCGATGAGCTGACGAGCGGCGGTTGCGACGCTTTCATGAAACTCGCGCCGGTCACGGCATGGCTCGTGCGCGACCGGCCGAGACTCAAGGTCGTCGAGACCGGCATCACCATGGAGCGCCTCGGCATCTGCGTGCGACATGGAAACACCACGCTGCGCAACGCGATCAACACGGCGCAGGCCGCGCTGGTAGCCGACGGCGCGCTGGCGGCGCTGATCAATCAATGGCTCGGGGCCGGGGCGACTCTGCCGGCGTGAACGTCAAGCGGCTCCCTGTGGTTCGGCGCGACCATCGTGCCGTTGGTATCTTGGCTTCACCCTCCTCCACGTGCCCGGGATTGCCCCCGCCACCCGATTGTTATGCCCCCTCCCTACCCTCCCCCGCATGCGGGGGAGGGGGTCGCCGTGACAAGCCCGGCGACGACGCTTGCGTGGAAACGAAGCGATCGAAATCCGCGCCAAGGCGTCGGCATCGCGTCATTCCGTGAAGCCCGCGATCCTCTCGCTCTCATCCCACAGGCGTCGCGCCGCGAGATCGTCGCGAGCGGTGGCGCTCGGCTCCGCTTGCTGGCCGGTGGGTACGAAATACCCGCCGGTGATGGCGGCGACATCGGGCGAGCTGGCGAGATGCACGATGGTTGCTGCACCGGGTTCCGGTCGGCCCGCAAACAGCATGACGAAGCGGACCACGGATCCAAAAATGCCGCGGTTGCGCTGACCGAGACCGGTCGCCACGAACCCGGGATGAAGGCAGTTTGCCGTTACGCCGGTGCCGGCGAGGCGACGCGCAAGTTCGCGGGTGAACAGAATGTTGGCGAGCTTGGAGCGGCCATAAGCCCTCCGGAGGCTGTATCCCCCGGCGAGCTCCAGGTCGTCGAAATCGAGCGCGTGACCGATATGGGCGGCCGAGGCCGTGTTGACGACGCGGGCCGGAGCGGACGCGACCAGACGCTCGCGCAATTCATGGGTCAGCACGAAGTAAGCCATGTGATTGGTGGCGAACGTGCATTCGAGGCCGTCCGGCGTCACCTGCCGGCTTGGGAATATGTTGCCGGCATTATTGATAAGCACGTCGAGGCGCGGCTCGGCGGCGGCGATCTCCCGGCCGACCCGCTTCATCTCGCCGAGGATCGACAGGTCGGCGATATGGGCGCGATGCGCGACGTTGGGACCGACCTCCCGGAGTCGCCCGAGAGTCGCGTCCACACGCCCGCGGTCGCGCGCCACCAGGACGATGCGTGCCCCAAGAGCGGCCAGCCGGGTGGCGGCAATCTGTCCGATACCGGACGTGGCGCCGGTCATGACGACGACCTTGCCGTGAATGGGGGCCTCCTTGGGTCGCGTAGCCGGTTTCGAATACGGCCATCTCTATTACACCAAAGTTTGGTCAGTTGCAGGTTCGAGCGATTGCTGCCAGATGGGTTGAAGCGATCGATTACGAGCGACTCTACGAGGTTACCCATGATCCCCCGTTATACCCGCCCCGAGATGGCCGCGATCTGGGAACCGCAGACGCGCTTTCGCATTTGGTTCGAGATTGAGGCCCACGCGACCGACGCGCTTGCGGAACTCGGCGTCGTGCCGAAGGAGGCCGCGAAGGCGATCTGGGCCAAGGGCAAGGCCGCCACATTCGATATCGCCCGCATCGACGAGATCGAGCGTGAGGTCAAGCATGATGTGATCGCATTCCTCACCCACCTTGCCGAAATCGTCGGCCCGGAGGCGCGCTTTGTTCATCAGGGCATGACGTCGTCCGACGTGCTTGATACGTGCCTCAACGTGCAGCTGATGCGCGCCGCCGACCTGCTCATCGCCGATATCGACAAGGTGCTGGCCGCGCTCAAGCGGCGCGCCTTCGAATACAAGATGACGCCGGTGGTCGGCCGCTCTCACGGCATTCACGCCGAACCGACCACGTTCGGGCTCAAGCTCGCCTATGCGTACGCGGAATTTGCGCGCGGCCGCGAGCGGCTGGTGGCGGCGCGCCGCGAGGTCGCGACCTGCGCGATCTCCGGCGCGGTCGGCACCTTCGCGCAGATCGCGCCTGCCGTCGAGGCCCACGTGGCGAATGCCATGGGGCTTGCGGTCGAGCCGATCTCGACCCAGGTGATCCCGCGCGACCGCCACGCCATGTATTTCGCGACGCTCGCCGTCATCGCTGCCTCGATGGAGCGGCTTGCCACTGAAATTCGCCACCTGCAGCGCACCGAAGTGCTGGAAGCGGAGGAGTATTTCTCGCCGGGCCAGAAGGGCTCCTCGGCGATGCCGCACAAGCGCAACCCCGTGCTGTCGGAAAACCTGACCGGCCTCGCCCGCATGGTACGGGCCTATGTGACGCCGGCGCTGGAGAACGTCGTGCTGTGGCACGAGCGCGATATTTCGCACTCTTCGGTCGAACGCATGATCGGCCCCGACGCCACCGTGACGCTCGATTTCGCGCTCAACAGGCTCGCCGGGCTGATCGACCGCCTCGTGGTGTATCCCGACAAGATGCGCCGCAACCTCGAGCGTCTCGGCGGCCTCGTGCATTCCCAGCGCGTGCTGCTGGCGCTGACCCGCAAGGGCTCGCCCCGCGAGGACGCTTACCGCTTGGTCCAGCGCAATGCCATGAAGGTGTGGGAGGAGGGCGGAGATTTCCAGAGCCTGCTGGCGGCCGATCCGGACGTGCGGAAATATCTGTCGGAAGCCGAGATCGCGGCCAATTTCGACCTCGGATATCACCTCAAGGAGGTCGATACGATCTTTGCGCGGGTGTTCGGGACCCCCTAGGTTTTTTGCGTAGTAGGATTAAATCGTGTTCCGTGCTAGCGTTTATTAAAGGAGCATTCACCATGCGAAACACCCAGTCTCTGAGTATCACCTTGCCGCATGACATGGCGCAAATGGTCAAGGACAAGGTTGCCTCGGGCACCTATGCGAGTGAAAGCGAGGTCATTCGGGATGGATTACGCGCTTTGCAGGCCCGTGATGCCGTGATCGAACGCTGGCTTCATGAATCCGTTGTGCCTGTGTTTGATCGCGTGATGAGCGGAGAAGAGAAGCTACTTGATACCGCCGAGGTGTTCTCTGGAATGGAATCGCGTTATCGGACCCGAAAATCGAAAAAAGCGACCCGATAGTCCTTGGCGCGCGTCGTCTTTGCCGAAAGCGCTAGAGCCGATCTCGATGACATTTTCGCTTGGATCGCTGATCATGCGGGTTTGGAGGTCGCGCTCGCCTACGCAAGCAGAATCGAACATTTCTGTCGCAAGATGACCCCATTCCCGCAACGGGGCACGGCGCGTAACGACTTAAGGCCAGGTTTACGAACCGTGGGTTTTGAGCGGCGCGCAACAATCGCTTTCACGGTGAAGGGCGAAGACGTCATCGTCCTGCGAATCCTTTATGCTGGCCGCAGTCTCGATCTTGCGTTCGACGAATCCTTCTGACGGCAGCGCATGAACGAGAAGCCCACCATCCTGGTCTTCGATTCCGGCCTCGGCGGCCTCACGGTTTTTCGCGAAATCGTGACGGTGCGGCCGGATGCGGCGTTTGTCTATGCCGCCGACGATGCCTTCTTTCCCTATGGGCGGCACAGCGAAGCGGAACTGGTGGCGCGGGTCGTGCCATTGATGCAGGAACTGATCGTAACCCACGCGCCCGACCTTGTGGTGATCGCCTGCAACACCGCCTCCACGCTGGTGCTCTCGCATCTGCGGGCGCGCCTTGCCGTGCCATTCGTCGGCACAGTGCCGGCCGTCAAGCCGGCCTGTATGGCGTCGCGATCGCGCCTGGTGTCGGTGCTTGGCACCGAGGCGACAGTGCAGCGCGAATACACCCGTGCCCTGATCCGGGATTTCGGCCAGGGCTGCGACGTTACGCTGGTGGGTGCGGCGCATCTCGCGGGGCTCGCCGAGGCGGCACTGCGCGGCGATGCAACCGACGACGACGCCATCGCGCAGGAGATTGCGCCTTGTTTCGTCACCAGCGACGGCCGGCGGACCGACACCATTGTGCTCGCGTGCACCCACTATCCGCTCCTGCTGGACCGGTTGGTTCTGCTGGCACCGTGGAGGGTCGATTGGGTCGACCCGGCGCCGGCAATCGCGCGGCGGGTGATGGACCTCGTCGGGCCGGCGGCGACCAACGCCGTAAGCGGCGCGGCGCGCGCCGTCTTCACCTCCGGGCTTGAGCCGCCCCCGGCGCTCGCGGCGGCCCTGGCGCGGTTCGGCATCGGCCGGGCCGCCGTGCTCGCGCGGTAGACCTACGGGCCTTCCGCACAGTGCCCACCGGCGCTGCCGCGTGGGCATGGCGCCGGAGGCTTCCATGGCCAAGGCCAAAGAACGCCTCGCCTCGCGCCTTGCCCACCTACGAGTTCGCTGACGTCAAGCCGTCCTTCGGCGGCTCACTTCGACCCCTTCTTCGCCGCTTCCTCGGCGGCCTTCTCTGCGGCGCGCGCGCCGGCGAGGATGCTCGCCATGGCGTAATTCCCCTCGTGACACGCGTATTCGTAGATAAGATCCTCACTCTTGCGCGTCGGCACCACTGCCGTCCACGGTCTCGTCCACATCGTCGGATCTTCGACCGTGAATTCGTAGAGGAGCGTGTCGGCGTCGGTGCGCGTAAAGCGCTCGATGAGGCGCGTGTTCGCACTGGAGTTTGGCAGGCTGGTCTCGCGTTTGAAGTTGATGGTGTCGACAACCAGCGTGTTTCCCTCCCAGTGGCCGCGCGAGTCGCCCTTCCATTGACGAATGTGCCCGTGGGGACGCCCGTCCAGCGGGATGATGCGCGCGTCGTGGACCATTTCGTTGAGAATCACCACGTATTGCGGAGTCTGGAACAGCTGAAAATTATTATTGTAGGCGCCGGGATGCATCGGCGGTCCGGCGTTCAGCCCGACAATGCAACGCTCCTGCAGAGGCCGGTCTTCGTACGAATCGGCATGGGGACGTCCCAGCTGAGTCTCACGCTGCTCTGCCGCACGAAGGTCCGCTCTCTTCTTGCCGTCAGGTGTCATCTCAGGAAGCCGGCCATTGGGCGGATCCACGATCAGCGATGTGCGCTTGGTCCCCACGACCTTGTTGCCGCGGTCGTACCAGAACTCGTTGTAAGGGACGACGCCGCCCTTTGGGTACTGCAGACCACCCGTCTCCGGATCGATCTGATCACGATCCTGGCGCCGATTTTCTTCTCTTTCCCAGAGCGCCGCCTCCTCTTCGGTGAAAAACTCTTTCGTTCCGAGCGCGATGGGTCGCTCCATCGGGGTAATGGTCCGGAAGTCCCACACACCCTGCAAGTCCGGCTGGCCGTCCGCCGTACGCGGCACAGTCCACGTCTCGGCCGCCACAGCCGCCGGCGCCAACAGCCCAAACGCGATCACCACCGGTAGACCAGCCATTGAAGTGAGAAGTCGATGGCTCATATGAAACCTCCCTTTCACTTGCTTGGTTGCTTGCGAAGATGCCCATACATGAGCTCTTCCACGAACTCCACGCACTTGAACTCCATCAGCTGGGCGTTCTTGTCCAACCGACGATAGAGGGGCATGCTCATTTTCCACGGCCGCGAAAACACCTTCGGGTCCTCAATGGTGACCTCGTAGGTGAGCGCGTCAGCGCTCAAGGGCGTGTAGCGTTCGACCACATGCAAGGCGTCGCTATGGAAATTCCCGGCTCTGTCAAACCAGGTCTCCTCGTTCAAACGCGTCACGTCGACGACCAGAGTGTCGCCCTCCCAGCGGCCGACCGAGTGCCCCATCCAGCTATCGACAGGATTCGGGGGCGCCTTATCCATGTAGATCGTGCGGGCGGCGCCGGCAAACTCGTAGGCCATCAGGATGAACTTCGGAGTTTGAACAACTTGAAACGGATAGGGCATATACGTGGCCCGTGGCACGCCCGGCAAATAGCACTTGATTTCCGGGTCGGCAGTCAAACGGTTTTCAAAGTTCTCTTTCTTTTTCGCCGCCGCTGCCGGCAAGTACGGGATCTCACCGCCCTCCACGACGCTGAGCCCCGCCGGAACGGCGCCGGCCGCACCAAGCGCGACCACCACTCCGGGCCGCGCCGCGTGTTCCTGCAGGTCCCAGTTTGCCGTGTTGAGCGCCTGCCAGATGCCGTTCAAGTCCGCTTTGCCGTCGGCCGTGCGTGGCGCCTTATAAGCCTCGGCCCCGCTCGCGGTCGGTATCAGGCTAAGCTGGAGCGCTGTCATCAAAACGGCTGCAGCACCCGCAAATCTTGCGCCTCTCAACCAATTTCCCATCTGCGCCTCCTCTCCACCACCCTGCATGTGCCTGCAGGTGCAGCCGCCAGTCTAGGTCAGGTTAGCTTGTCAGCCCACTTTCGCGAGTCAATCGCTTTCTTCGCGAGTGGCTTGGGAAATCACTCAAATCGAATCATCTCTCGACCGTCATGCCCGTCCCCGGAGTTGATCCGGGGATTATCGCGGGCATCCACGTCTTTCTTGCCGCGCGCCATCACGCAAAACGTGGCTGGCCGGAACGCTGTGTGCAATCCGGGCTGCGGTTGCTGCAGCGAATCCGGGCGGGACTATCCCTGTATTGAAGCGCCACCCCGGATGAGGGGACCACCAGACGCGATCCCTCCATCCGGGCCACGTGTCTCAATCCAGCGCGAACACGAACAGATAGCTCGACGTTTCGAGATTGTCGTACTTGACCGGGTGCAAGTGGCGACCGCTACCCTGCACTGCGACATACTGCTTGGCGCCGACCGCGTAGGTGACGGGCGAGCCCTTGAGCGGCGTGCCGAGATTGAAGCGCCATAGCTGCTGAAGCTTTTCATCGTCATAGGCAACGACCCAGCCGTCCTGGAGCGCCGTGAACACGAGGCCGCCGGCAGTCGCGGTCACGCCCGAGCGAATCTCGATGTCGGTTACGGTCTTTGCCACGATCTTGTGCCCGACGGTGTCATAAGCGCTGATGGCGCCGTAGTAGAGATCGCTGGTGTAGGTGCGCTTCTCGTTTCTCGCCCGGTCGAGCCCGCCGTTCGGGCCCTTGAAGGCGGCCGCAGCGCCATTCTGGCTGAAGCAGCCTTCAGCGCCCACACCATAAGCGATGTGCTTCACCGGATTATAGGCCGTCGGCTGATACGCAACACCGCCGTGCCAGGTGGGGCACGTGCGTTTCATCGGATCGCCGCGCAGCGAGCGCGCCTCCGGCACATAGGCCTGCACGTCGAGCTTGGGATCGTATTCGATCGGCTTGCCGGTCTTGGGGTCGAGGCCCTTGGTCCAGTTCAAGTCGTTGACGTATTGGCTGCCGCGCACGAAGCTGCCGTTATTGCGGTCGAGCGAATAGTAGAAGCCGTTGCGGGCGAAATGGCCGAGCACCTTGCGCATCTGGCCATTGATGTTGGTGTCATACAACAGGTGGATGCCGACCTCGTCATAGTCCCACGAATCGTTGGGCAGGTACTGGTAGTGCCAGATCAGCTTGCCGGTATCGATATCGAGCGCGACCACCGAGTTGGTATAGAGGTTGTCGCCGGGGCGCGCCTGCGGGTCGTATCCCGGCACCGGATTGCCGGTGCCCCAGATGGTGAGCCGGCTGGCGGGATCGTAGGAGCCAGTCTGCCAGAGGCCGCCGCCGCCCGTCTTCCAGGCGTTGGTCTTGTCCTTCCAGGTCTCGCTGCCGGGATCGCCGGGCTTGGGGATGGCGTACCATCGCCACAGCTCGTTGCCGGTGCGCGCATCGAGCCCCGCGAGCCAGCCGCGGGTCGCATCGCCGGCGCCGTTGGCGATGAGGACCTTGCTGTCCACTGCGAGCGGCGCGGCATAGAGCTTCTCGCGGCTGCCGAATTCGTCGACCGCGATGATCTTCCTGTCCCAGACGATCTCGCCGCTGTCGCGGTTGATGGCGATGACCCGGCCGTCGGGCAGGTTGGCGATCACGCGGTCTTCCCATAAGGCGATGCCGCGGGTGCGGGGGATGTTGCCTTCATGCTTGACGCCGGGATCGGCGATCCAGACGAACTCGCCATGATCGGGATTGCGGGCATCGATCTTGTAGACCGTGCCCCAGCCGTCCACGGTGTACATGAACCCGTTGTCGATTAAGGGATTGACCTCGTTCTCGGGGCCGTTCTGGCCGACATCCTGCATGCCGCGCAGCGCCATCGCCCACACCATGCGCAGGTTCTTGACGTTATCGCGGTTGATCTGGGTGAGCTTGGAATACCGGGTCGAGCCGTAGTCGCCGTTCATCATCAGCCAGTTCTGCGGCTCGTTCTGCGCGTTGATGAGCCGGTCGCGGTTGACCGTCATCTTGTATTCAGCCGCAAAGGCCGAATCCGCGAGAGCAGCGAATGACACGCCAACCAAAGCGGCGCGAGCGATGTTGCCGACGCAGTTACGCATGGTGTCCTCCCACGAAGGTTAATGTTTCGGGGGCGCTGGTAGCCCGGATGGAGCCACCGGGTCCGGCCTTCGGCCGGCCCGATGATAAACTCCGCGTAATCCGGGGCCGACCTCTCCATTTATGATCGTCCATTCCCGGATTACGCTTCGCTCCATCCGGGCTACTGATTGCCGTTCACAACCTCAATTCAACGCAAACACGAACAGGTAGCTCGAGTGCTCGAGGTTATCGTATTTCACCGGGTGGAGGTGGCGTCCGCTGCTCTGCACCGCGAGAAATTGCTTCGGCCCGATCGCATAGACGACGGGCGCGCCCTTCAGCGGCGTGCCGACATTGAAGCGCCACAGCTCCTGGAGCTTCTCGTCGTCGTAGGCAACCACCCAACCGTCTTGCAGCGCCGAGAAAACGAGGCCGCCTGCCGTGACGGTTGCGCCGGAGCGGATTTCGATATCCGTCACGGTCTTTGCCAGCACTTTGTGATTGACCACATCGTAAGCCGTGATCGACCCGTAGTAGAGATCGCTGGTGTAGGTGCGCTTCTCGAATTTCGCCCGGTCGAGCCCGCCGTCCGGACCTTTGAAGGCGGCAGCGGCGCCGTTCCAGCTGGAGCAGCCCTCGGCGCCGACCCCGTAGGCGATCTGCTTGACCGGATTGTAGGCGGTCGGCTGATGGGCGACGCCGCCGTGCCAGGTCGGGCAGGAGCGCTTCGTGCCGTCGCCGCGCAACGGACGCGCTTCCGGCACATAGGCCTGCACGTCGAGCTTCGGATCGTATTCAATCGGCTTGCCGGTCTTGGGGTCGAGGCCCTTGGTCCAGTTGAGGTCGTTGACGTATTGGCCGCCCTTGACGAAGCTGCCGTTGGCGCGATCGAGCGAGTAGTAGAAGCCATTGCGCGCAAAATGGCCCATCACCTTGCGCATCTCGCCGCCGATGTTGACGTCGTAGAGCATGTGAATGCCGATCTCGTCCCAGTCCCACGAGTCGTTCGGCAGATACTGGTAGTACCAGACGAGCTTGCCGGTATTGACGTCGAGCGCCACGGCGGAATTCGTGTAGAGGTTATCGCCGGGCCGCGACTGCGGATCGTATTGCGGGACCGGATTTCCAGTGCCCCAAATGGTGAGCTTGTTCAGCGGATCATAGGAGCCGGTCTGCCACAACCCGCCCCCACCGGTCTTCCAGGCGTTGTTCTTGTCCTTCCAGGTCTCGCTTCCCGGATCGCCCGGCTTCGGGATCGCGTACCAGCGCCACACTTCGTTGCCGGTGCGGGCATCGAGACCCGCGAGCCAACCGCGAGTGCCGGCGTCGCCGGAGCCGTTCGCCACGATGATCTTGCCTTCGGCCGTGATCGGCGCGGAATTCATCCTCTCCTTGGTGCCGAATTCGTTGGCCTTGGCGACCTGCTTGTCCCACACGATCTCGCCGCTGTCGCGGTTGATGGCGATCACGCGGCCGTCGGGAAGGTTGTTGATCACCAGGTCTTCCCACAACGCGATGCCGCGTGAGCGCGGGATATTGCCTTCGTGCTTGACCCCCGGATCCGCAATCCACACGAACTCGCCGTGGTCACCGCTGCGCACGTCGATCTTGTAGACCGTGCCCCAGCCGTCGCTCGTATATACGAAGCCGTTATCGATTAAGGGATTGACCTCGTTCTCGGGGCCGTTCTGGCCGACATCCTGCATGCCGCGCAGGGCCATCGCCCACACCATGCGCAGATTCTTGACGTTGTCGCGATTGATCTGGGCGAGCTTGGAATAGCGGGTTGCGCCGTAATCGCCGTTCATCATCAGCCAGTTTTGCGGCTCATTGGCAGAATTGATGAGCCGGTCGCGGTTGACCGTCATCTTGTACTCCGCCGCCTGCGCCGAGAGCGCGAGCGCCGCGAGTGAAACGCCGAGCAAGGCAGTGCGCCCGGCAAAAGCGATACATCCGACGTGGTCAGGCATGGTGTCCTCCCGTTGGTAGTGCTGGTAGCCCGGATGGAGCCACCGGGTCCGGCCTTCGGCCGGCCCGATGATAAACTCCGCGTAACCCGGGGCCGACCTCGCGATTGTTATTGTCGTCTATATGATCGTCCGATCCCGGATTACGCTGCGCTCGATCCGGGCTACTGCCTGCATTGAGAACCTCAATTCAACCCGAAGACGAACAGGTAGCTCGAATTCTCGAGGTTATCGAACTTCACCGGGTGGAGGTGACGTCCGCTCGTCTGCACGGCGAGATACTGCTTCGGCCCGATCGCGTAAGTGACCGGCGCGCCCTTGAGGGGCGTACCCAGATTGAAGCGCCACAGCTCCTGCAGCTTCTCGTCGTCATAGGCGACGACCCAGCCGTCCTGCAGCGCCGAGAACACGAGGCCGCCGGCCGTGACGGTCGCGCCCGAGCGGTTTTCGATGTCCGTTACGGTCTTGGCCAGCACCTTGTGGTTCACCGTATCGTAGGCCGTGATCGAGCCGTAATAGAGGTCGCTGGTAAACGTGCGCTTGTCGCTCTTCTGCGCGTCGAGTCCGCCCTCCGGCCCTTTGAACCTGAACTCGGCGCCGTTCTGGGTGAAGCAGCCTTCGGTGCCGACCCCATAGGCGATCTGCTTGGCCGGATTGTAGGCGGTGGGCTGATGGGCAACGCCGCCATGCCAGGTAGGGCATGCCCGTTTCATGCCGTCGCCACGCAGCGCGCGTGCGGCCGGCACGTATTGCTGCACGTCGAGCTTCGGATCGTATTCGACCGGCTTGCCGGTCTTCGGGTCGAGGCCCTTTGTCCAGTTCAGGTCATTGATGTATTGGGCGGCCTTGATGAAGCTGCCGTTGGTCCGGTCGATCGAGTAGAAGAAGCCGTTGCGCCCGAAATGGCCGACGACCTTGCGCATCTCGCCATTGATGTTGGCGTCGTAGAGCATGTGGACGCCGATCTCGTCGTAGTCCCAGGAGTCGTTCGGCAGGTACTGGTAGTACCAGACGAGCTTGCCGGTATCGATGTCGAGCGCCACCACGGAGTCCGTGTAGAGATTGTCGCCCGGTCGCGCCTGCGGATCGTAGATCGGGACCGGATTTCCGGTGCCCCAGATGGTGAGCCGGTTGGCGGGATCGTAAGAGCCGGTCTGCCACAACCCACCGCCGCCGGTCTTCCATGCGTTGGTCTTGTCCTTCCAGGTCTCGCTACCGGGCTCGCCCGGCTTCGGGACGACGAACCAGCGCCACAACTCGTTGCCGGTCCGCGCGTCGAGACCGGCGAGCCAGCCGCGGGTGCCGGCATCGCCGGAGCCGTTCGCCACGATGATCTTGCCGTCGGCCGCGATCGGCGCCGAGCGGAAGCGCTCCTTGTTGCCGAATTCGTTGGGCTTGGCAATCTGCTTGTCCCACACCACTTCGCCGCTGTCGCGATTGACGCCGATCACGCGGCCGTCGGGCAGATTGGCGATCACCAGGTCTTCCCACAGCGCGATGCCGCGCGTCTGCGGAATGTTGCCTTCGTGCTTGACGCCGGGATCCGCGATCCACACGAACTCGCCGTGGTCCCCGCTGCGCACGTCGATCTTGTAGACCGCGCCCCAACCGTCGGCTGTATACAAGAATCCGTTGTCGATTAAGGGATTGACTTCGTTCTCGGGGCCGTTCTGGCCGACATCCTGCATACCGCGCAGCGCCATCGCCCACACCATGCGCAAGCTCTTGACGTTGTCGCGGTTGATCTGGGCGAGCTTTGAATATCGGGTCGAGCCGTAATCGCCGTTCATCATCAGCCAGTTTTGCGGCTCATTGGCGGAATTGATGAGCCGGTCGCGGTTGACCGTCATCTTGTACTCGGCGGCCTGTACCGAGACGGCGAGCGCGGCAAGCGATGCGCCCGCCATTGCGGTGCGCGCGGTGATGCCGACAATTCCAAAACGACGACGCATTGCGTACTCCCTGCGGTTTCCAAACCCCGCCCCGTCCGGCGCGCAAATCGCATTGGCGAAATGCCCTGGGGGCTTGGCCCTGACATTACACGTCCGCGAAGCCCTCGCAAAGACGGCCATCGCATCCGGCGCAAGCGGTTAGTACTACTGAGTCAGAACGCCGCATTCGAAGTCTTTGAGAATCACATAATGAAGGAGATTCCCGTTGGAACGTAGGGGTTTGGGATGGGTCTCCACGAAGCGAAGGACATTGAATCGCGGTTTGCGCGCTATGTCGA
>WNFT01002547.1_pt1 | contig 15671 bp, 9 predicted proteins | sample 5400191 | NCBI WGS metagenome assembly WNFT01 (sample SAMN13153359, study PRJNA577476) | soil metagenome | isolation source: 80 cm saprolite under Madrone tree | place: USA:California | collected 2016-06-14 | reverse complement strand
CTTCGTCCGCCGCCGGCCTGGCCTCGGCCCAGCCCTACCAGACCGACTTCCCGCCCGAGGAATTCAAGGCGCGCTGGGCCAAGGTCTTCGACGCCATCGGCCGCGACGCGGTGGCGGTCGTCGCGGGGGCGCCCCTGACCAACGGCTACCAGCTTCCGAGGCAGTCCAACACGTTCTATTACCTCTCCGGCATCGAGACGCCGGGGGCCTACCTCCTGCTCGACGGCCGCGCGCGCCGGGCGGTCCTCCATCTTCCGCCTCGCAACGAGCGGCTGGAGCGCGCCGAGGGCAAGGTGCTGTCGGCGGAGGACGGCGACCGGGTGAAGGCGCTCACGGGCGTCGACGAGGTCCGCTCGACGGGGGCGATGTCGGAGCGCTGGCCGCTGGAAGACGTTCCCGCGAGCGCGATCTATGCGGAGTCGGCCCCCGCCGAGGGCTACGCCCAGAGCCGGGGCGAGCTCGTGGCCGCGGACGCCGCGATCGCCGCCGACTACTGGGACGGCCGCCTGCCCCGGGAGAGCCGTTTCGCGGAGCTGCTCCGCGTCCGCCACCCGGGCCTCGCGATCAAGGACCTCACGCCCATCCTCGACCAGCTGCGCAGCGTCAAGAGCTCCCGCGAGATCGCCCTCGTGCGCCGGGCCTCCCGGCTCGCCGGCCTCGGGCTCATGGAGGCCATGCGCAGCACCGAGCCGGGGGTGTTCGAGTACCAGCTCGAGGCGGCGGCCCGCTACGTCTTCCTCGTGAACGGGGCCCGACTCGATGCCTACCGCTCGATCACCGCCTCCGGCACCGAGAACATCAACAACATGCACTACTACCGCAACGCGGCGGCGCTCCGGGACGGCGACCTCGTGCTGATGGACTACGCCCCCGATTACCGCTACTACGTCAGCGACATCGGCCGGATGTGGCCGGTGGGCGGGCGGTACAACGCCGGGCAGCGCGAGCTGCTGCAGGTCGTGCTCGAGTATAGAAACGCCGTCCTCTCGCGGATCCACCCCGGGACGAGCGCGGCCGCGATCCAGGAGGAGGCCCGGCAGGCCATGCAGCCCGTGCTCGCCCGCACCCGCTTCTCCAAGCCCGCCTACGAGACGGCGGCGCGCAGGCTCGTGGACACGGGAGGCGGCGTTTTCTCCCACACCGTCGGGATGGCGGTGCACGACGCGGGGGGATACCGCGACGGTCCCCTGAGGCCGGGACAGGTGTTCTCGGTGGACCCGCAGCTGCGGGTGCCCGAGGAGAGCCTCTACATCCGCTACGAGGACACGGTGGTCGTGACCGAGACCGGGGTCGAGAACTTCACCGCCTTCCTGCCTTCGGAGCTGAGCGAGATGGAGGCCCTCGTCCGCGAGAAGGGCGTCGTGCAGAAGCTGCCCGCGCTCGCCTCGCCCTGAGCCTGCGGAGTCAGTGAACCCGGCCGGAGGGCAGGCGGAGCCGCGCGAGCACCGCCGCCACCACCCGGTCGCAGCGCGCGAGGTGGAGGGAGAAAGCCTCGGGAGTGGCGACTCCCGCCCGCGCCAGGAGCTGCTTTCGCAGGAGGGCCCGTGCCCGGAGCAGCCGGGTCTTCACGGTTTCCGTTGTGAGGTCCAGGCAGTCCGCGGTCTCCCCCGTGCTCAGCCCCTCGACCTCGCGGAGGACGAAGACCGAGCGGTAGCGCGGGGGCAGGCCGTCGACCGCGGACTCCAGGAGCCGGCGCAGCTCCCCGGTGAGGGCTTGCTGCTCCGGGTCCGGCCCCGCCGCGCGCAGGGCCGCGTCTCCATCGTTCGTTTCCGACATGGCGTCGATCTCCGCGACCCGGCCACGGCGACGAGCGCGGGCCAGGGCCTCGTAAACGGCGATCTTGGTGAGCCAGGTGGCGAAGCGGGCCCGATCCGCGAACTGGTCGAGGTGGACGAAGGCGTTGACGTAGGCCTGCTGCATCACGTCCTCCGCCTCGTCGTCCCTGAGGATGGCCCGCGCCACCCGATAGAGGCGCTGGTTGTAGCGGCGCATGAGGATCTCGAAGAGCGCCCCCTCCCCCGCCCGGACCCGCCTCACCACCTCCTCGTCCGGAAGCGCCTCGCCGGTCAGCCGCTCCCCGGACGCCCGGGATCCGACGGTGCTCATGCCTCTCCCTTTCACCCCCCTACAATATAGAGTGAGAGAGGCCCCGGAGGGTTTCAGAAAAGATTCGTCCGCGGGCGGGCACCAGGAGCACCCTTCACGACTCTGTCCCTGTGGAGGCAGCGATGAGTCCAAACGGCGGACTGAACTCGGCGTGGTGGGCGCTTCGGGTCGGCCTGGGTCTGGGGCCCTTCCTGGCCGGCCTGGACAAGTTCTTCAACATCCTGGCCGACTGGGGCATGTACTTGAGTCCCCTGGCGGAGCGCTTCCTGCCCGTGAGCCCGCAGGTTTTCATGCGGGCCGTAGGCGTGGTAGAGATGGGGGTCGGCCTCTTGATCCTGGCCGGCCAGACACGGATCGGCGGCTACCTGGCCATGGGCTGGCTCCTGGCCATCGCCGTCAACCTCGTCACCACGGGAATGTTCTACGACCTGGCCGTCCGAGACGTGGAGATCGCCATCGCCGCCTACGCCCTGGCCCGGCTGACCGAGGCCAGGAAGCCGACCGTATGAGGAGCCAAGGAGGAGTGAAATGAAGAGAGTCGCGCTTGCCGCCCTGGTCGCAGCCGGTCTGTGCCTGTCCCTCACCACGTTCGCGGCCGAGACCTGGAAGAACGCTTCCGTGGTCGACACCAACTGCATCGCCAAGGTGAAGTCCAACCCCGACGCCCACACCACCAAGTGCGCGCTCCAGTGCCAGAAGGGCGGATACGGGCTCGTCACGACGGACGGCACCTACCTGAAGTTCGACGCCGCCGGCAACGAGAAGGCGGTGGCCGCCCTCAAGGCCACCCAGAAGACCGATCACCTGCGAGCGACGGTCACCGGGGAGCGGGACGGCGAGACGATCAAGGTCACGGCCCTCTCCATCGACTGAAGCACGGCGCCCCCGGGCCTTGCCCGGCCCGGGGGCTCCGCCCTCGGCGTCTCACGAGATGGGGAGCGAGCGTCAGGGTAGGCCGTGACGCCACCGGCCCCTCCCGTGGCCGGCAAGGCGTGATCGCGGGAGGACATGCCGCCGAGAGCGCAATCACTGGGCGGCTCCGCCCATCGATTGCGCAGTTGGCCGAGGAAGCCGCCGCGGATGGCCGACGGCCTCCCGTCTGCGACTCCTCACCCTGCAACGAGTTCCAACCGGGTGACGCCAGGCGGGCACCGCCGGGCGCAGCACTTGCAGCGAGTGCCGGCCAGCAGCAACTTGCATCGACGAAGATGAATTGCTGCGTGAAAGAGCGCGAGCCAGACCGTCAGAGGCAGCGTCAAGACGCCGTGCGGATGGTATCTCTGGACCTTCCCGGGCGGCTCATAGACCCTCGCCGAGCGACGGGCGACCGCGCAGAGAGGATCAAGAAGGTCATGCTTCAACAACCCAGGCTCTTGGCGGTTTGTTTGGCCATGGCCGTGTTGGCTGGGGTCGACGCGGCATCTGCTCAAGACCCGGCCTTTGGCATCTCAGGTGTCGTGCGCACCGACGTCGGCGGCTGGGATACCGCGACAGACGTCCTCATCCAATCGGACGGTAAACTTCTTGTGGCCGGCACGGTCGACTGGAACGGGACGCGGAATCCGTTTCTTGTCCGCTACCTTGGCGACGGAACGCTCGACTCTGCGTTTGCCTCGGGAGGCAAGATGATCTCGAGCCGGTACACCCAGCCCGCTCCGCGGATCGCCCTTCAGTCCGATGGAAGGATCCTGCTGGCGACGCGCAGCGATACGGCCCCCTACGGCGTCCTGGTGCTCCGCTTCAACCAGGACGGTTCGCCGGACCTCGCGTTCGGCACTGGCGGGGCAGCACTCATCCCGTCGGTGTCCGTGAGCTCGATCGCGGGGACCGCCGTAGGCGCGGACGGGAAGATCACCGTAGCCGTCAGGCTGACTCTCCGTAATGGCGAGGCGGTCGGCATTGCGAGGTTCGCGGCGGATGGCAGCCCAGACACCTCCTTCGGCCAGAGTGGACTGCTCACCGTTCAGTCGAGCTACTCATGGATCCCACTCGCCTTCGCCCTTGACCCGGACGGGCGCATCGTCGTGGCAGGGTTTGCCAACACGGGCCGGGGTTATACCGACGCCTTCGTCGCTCGCCTCACATCTGAGGGTGGCTTCGACTCGAGCTTCGCAACGAGCGGCATCGCGCTCATCCAGCAGCCAAGCAACGGAACGGAAATCCAGGCGCTCGCGCTCCAGCCCGACGGTCAGATCGTCGCCGGCGGCAGGGCCTGGGGACCCGCCTACTACCAGAGCCGTTGGCTGCTGGCGCGCTACAGTGACGCCGGCGTGCTGGACTCCGGCTTTGGCTCGGCCGGAATCGTGGAGTTCGATCCGAGCAGCGGCCACGACGTCATCCTCGGCATTGGGATCAGCCCCTTGGGGATTTACGTGGCTGGGCAGACCGAAACACTCAGCGTCGGGCTGCCCGTGGCTCGCTTCTCCTCCAGCGGAGACCTCGACCCGACCTTCGGTGTGAGCGGCATGGCTGGGGTTGCGGGGCTGGGAGCAACTGGGTTCAACCGGCTCGCTTTGCAGCCGGACGAGAAGGTCGTCGTCGCCGGTTCCGCGGTGAGCTTCGTCCCCACATTCACCGTCGACGTCTACGTGGCGCGGTACATTGGTGCCCCTGACACGGCCCCGCCCACGCTGACTGTTCCCGTCGCAGTGGTCGCGGACGCGACGAGTCCTGCCGGTGCGGTGGTCAGCTACGAAGTCTCAGCAACCGACAACGTTGATCCGACTCCGGCCGTCGTCTGTGCACCGGCTACGGGCAGCGTCTTCCCGATCGGTGACACGACTGTGAACTGCAGTGCGACCGACAACGCCGGCAACCGAGCGACGGCGATCTTCGTGGTGCATGTGAAGGGAGCCGCGGAGCAACTCGCCGATCTCGCAAACGCGGTCGTTGACGTCGGCCCCGGCAGCAGCCTTGTCAACAAGGTTCGGCAGGCAGAGGCGTTCCTGAGCAACCTCGATACTGCCTCGGCGCTTGGCGAGCTGAGAGCCCTCATCGATGAGGTGAGGGCACAGACTGGCAAGAGCATCCCCGCAGACATCGCCGCCACGCTCACCGCGACTGCGACGCGTATCGCGAACGTCGTGGCCGGCTAGAAGGGTTGGCCCCAGGCCGAGCTCGAGGGAGAAAACCCGGGGTCGCTGGCCGCTGCTCCGTCTCTCCCTCGTGCTCGGCATCTGGGGGCTGCGCCCTGGGCGCCAGGAACGGACCGTACCCGTTCACTTCGCCTTCGACGTCAGGGGCTACTTCAAGCAAGCCCTGGGTTCAGGGGCGGGTGGATGCCCTGCGCGCAGGTAGCGGCCCCGCGGAGACGAGGCCCTTGCCTTCCTGAATCGTCACCAGCTGGTTCGCGGCGGTGGGGCCGATCCGGTCGACCTGCCCGCTCGGCCAGGCCACCTCGATCGATTCGGCGCGCTGCTGATCCCCGAGGCCGAAGGTCAGGGCGAGCTCGCTCTGCGAGCAGTAGCTCGAGCCCGAGTGGACGAGCCGCCAGGGCTTCTGGCCGTTCGCGAGGGTGATCGTGACCCGGGCCCCGATCCCGTCGCGGTTCGACTTCGTGCCCACCGTCTTGACCCTCAGGAAGCGGCTCTGGTTGCCCCCGTCGTTGCGCAGGAGGTACGCGGGGCCGTTGTTGGTGGTGACGAGAAGGTCCAGGTCCCCGTCGTTGTCGTAGTCCGCGTAGGCGGCCCCCCGGGCCACGATCGGCCGCTGCAGGGCCGGCCCCAGCTTCCCCGCCACCTCCTCGAACCTGTGGTCGCCCAGGTTGCGGAAGAGGTGCGGGGGCTGCGCGTACTTCACCTTGGGCTGCACGGCGGCGATGTCGTCGGCCACGTGCCCGTTGCCCGCGAAGATGTCGAGCCGCCCGTCCAGGTCGTAGTCGAAGAAGAAGGTGGCGAAGGCCAGGGTCAGCAGGGAGGCCTGCCCCACCGCCGAGGTGGGGGCCTCGTCCACGAACAGGCCGTTGCCCTCGTTGTGGTAGAGGCCGATCATCTCGTTCGAGAAGTTGCCGATGATCACGCTGGAGCGGCCGCTGCCCGAGTAGTCCGCGGCGTCCACCCCCATGCCGGCGCGCGCGACCCCGGTCTCGCCGAACGCGATCCCCGCGGTCACCCCCACGTCGGTGAAGGTGCCGTTGCCGTTGTTGCGGTAGAGCTTGTTCGGCTGGGTGTCGTTGGCCACCAGCAGGTCCGGCCAGCCATCGTTGTCGAGATCGAGCAGGGCGACCCCCAGTGATTTCGAGGACGGGTTGTAGAGGCCGGCTCTCTGGGTCACGTCCTCGAACGTGCCGTCGCCCTTGTTCCGGTAGAGGGTGGGGCTCTGTCCCTTGTAGGACTCGGGCGTGCAGTAGGACTTGGTCTTGCCGTCCAGGGTGCAGAACAGGTCCTTGTCGATCGACCAGGCCACGTAGTTGGCCACGAAGAGGTCCAGCTTCCCGTCCTTGTCGTAGTCGAGGAACATCGCGCTGGTGCCGAACCCGTTCGGGATCCCACCCACCCCGGCCCGGGCCGTCACGTCCGTGAAGCGGCCGTCGCCCAGGTTTCGGAAGAGCCGGTTGCCCCCCAGCGCGGTTACATAGAGGTCGGTCCAGCCGTCGTTGTCGTAGTCGGCGGCCGCCACCCCCATGCCGTAGAGCTCGACCGCGAGTCCGGCCGCCTTCGTCACGTCGGTGAACGTCCCGTTCCCGTTGTTGTGGTAGAGGGCCGGGTAGAACGGGCCGCCTGGGCGGCCCGGCCAGTTCTTCGAGTTCACGAGGAAGACGTCCGGCCAGCCGTCGTTGTCGAAATCCAGGAAGGCCCCACCCGCGCCCATGGTCTCCGGCAGGTACTTCTTGCCGAAGGCGCCGCTCGTGTGCTTGAAAGCGATCTTGGCGGCGGCGGTGACGTCCACGTACTGGATGGCGGGAGCGGGCGGCGCCGCCGCCAGGCGCGCGACGCCCGCGAACCCGGCGAGGAGCACGGCGGAGAGAACGATGGAGCGCCGGCGGCGCTCCCTCACCGCGAGCCCCCGGCCGGTGCTCCCGAAGCCGAGCGCTCCCGCGGGGACGCACCCGCGGCCGACCGCGCGGGCGGCTTCTGCGGATAAGCCGGCTTCGGAGCCGCGGGCTTCGACCGCCGGTCCAGGGCGGAGGCGTGCTCGTGGATCGACTGGCGCTCGTTGTTGTCCTCGGGATGGAGCTGGCGGTAGGGACCGGTGATGAACTGCGCCGACTCGTCCGCCTTGAAGCGCAGGTACAGCGCCTCGTGCTTCTTCGCCATGGCGGCGTCCCCCAGTCCCTGGTAGCAGAGCATCAGATTGTAGTGGGCCTGCAGGTCCTCCGGGTCGATGGCGAGGACTTTCCGCAGCTCGAGGATCGCGTCCTTGTACTGCCGCTCCAGGAAGAGCACCCTCCCGATCTGGTTCACTACCACGCGGTCGCGCGGGTATTGGGCGGCCGCCGTCCGCAGATGCTGCAACGCCTCCTCGTACCGGCCGTCCGCCTTGACCGCCGTCCCCAGGAAGAAGTGGGTCTTGGCGAGGTTGGGATCGACCGCGAGGGCCTTGCGCAGCACCTCCTCGGCCGCCGGCATGTTGCCCTCCTGCACTCGGCACCGCGCCACGTTGACCCAGCCATCGGCGTAGGCGGGCTCCATCTCGGTCACGCGCAGGAAGGCCTGCTCGGCTCCCTTCAGGTCGCCCTGGAGGAGGAGCCCGATCCCGTAGTCGTTCCATCGCTCGCGCACCGACTTGTCGAGGAGCGGTCTGGTCGCGGGGAGGGGCGCCTCCCTCGGGAGCACGCGCAACGAGGCCGCGGCCTCCGCCATGACCGTGACCGGGATGTCGGGGATGGCCTTGATCTGGCCCGAGACGTCCTTGGTGTCGCCGGTGAAGACCCAGCGGCCGTCGTCGTGGCTGGGACCGATCGCGTAGCCCTTGTGCTCGGGATCGCGCACGCCCGCGAAGGCCCACTGCGTGTTCCACCAGGCGAACTTGCGGTAGTTGACCCGCGCCCTGAGGGTCACCGTGTCGCCGCAATCCTCGGGAATGCGCAGGCGGTAGTGGATGGTGTCGGCGGCGCCCGGAGGGATGAGCCGCACGTAGGCCACGGAGCGCGTCATCCAGGCGTTGCGCTTGTTGATGCGGTTCCCGTTCTCGTCGAGCTGCAGGCTCCGGTAGAAGTGCGCGCCCGGCTCCACCGGCCCCTGGCCGTCCTCCATGAAGCCGCTGTGGAAGATCTTCCGGCCTTTGGAGTCCACGGCCTCCAGCTCCACCCACACGTCGAAGGCGTCCACGGTTCCGCCGGGGAAGAAGTGGCCCACCTTGCGCGTCCGGACCACCACCTCCACCCGCGCGGACTCGCCGCGGCGGAGAGCCGCGTCCACCTTGTCGAGGGGAGCGATCACCTCGGCGGGGGGTGCGAGGAGGGCGCCCACCGCGCCCATGCTCATCGACTCCTCCCCCACCGCGAAGGTGCTGCTGAGGCGCGGCTCAGCGCCCCCGAGACGGCGCTCCCCGCCCATGGCCCCCTCGGCCGTGCGCACGAGCGCGAAGACGTCCACGGAGATCTGCTTGTCGCGCAGGAACTCCTGGGTGACCCGCAGCTGCTCCTCGTCCTTGTTCACGAAGGGCAGGGCGGTGTTCGCGGCCGGGAAGCGGTGGGACTTGATCTTGCCCCCCTTGGCCGCGGGGTCGCTCGAGGCCACGAGCGGCATGTGGCAGTCCGCGCATTTCTGGGGCTTGGCGGGGTAGTAGAACGATCGCGCCCCCTGCCCGGAGACCCCCGAGGCCTGCCAGTTGTCGTACTCGTTGAAGCCCCGGAACCAGCGATAGGCGTTCACCGGCACGTCGAGGTGGACCTTGTGACAGGAGGAGCAGAACTCCGCGGTCTGCAGGGTGTGGAAGCTCTTCAGGAAGGTCCGCTTGTGGGGTCCGGGGTCGAGCTTCAGGAGGTAGTCGTGGCCGGCCGCGAGCACGGGGTTCTCGCTCGCCGCCAGGTCGTGCAGGGGCGGGTACTCGATCGTGAAGTCCCCCTGCCCCATCGAGCTCTTCACGTGGACGATCGAATGGCAGGACAGGCAGCCCAGGCCGTTCTGCGCCTCCGGGGTGTCGATCTGCTCCTTGATCGGCCGGTCGAAACGGCCGTTGAAGAAGACCGCGTGGTCGTGGCACCCCGCGCACCACTTCGAGGGCTTCGTCCCCACCACGTCCTGCATGTACTCGATGGACTTCCGGTACCACTGGTTGTTGAAGGACGAGAAGTGGTGGGCCGAGCTGTTCCACTGGTCGTAGATGTCCTTGTGGCAGCGGCCGCAGGCCTGGCTGGTCATGAAGAAGGTGGCGGGTATGGTCCCGCCCACGTTGGTCTCGGAGGAGGAAGGGAAGAACGGGCTCTTCGGCCCCGCCCCTTCTCCATCCATGGTCTCCGGCGGGAGGGCCGGGTTCACGATGCGGTGCTCGGGCGGGAAGCGGTCCGCGGCGTAGCGCGCGAGGGGAGCGGCGAGGGCGAGCAGGCACGCCGTGGCAACCGCGGGACGGGCGGGACGCGGAAGTACTTTGCCCAGCCCATGCACGAGGACAAGAAGGGCCGCCAGGGCGGCCAGGACGATGTGCGTCCACAGGGCCCAGCGCCAGGGCCGGGTGGCTCCGACCACCATCAGGAACGCGCCGAAGGCGGTCGCCGCCGCAAGAGCCAGGGCGGCCGCGCGGAGGAGCGCAGGCAGCGAGGCCCAGTGCCGTCGGACCAGGCTCCCGGCTCCTGCCGCCACCCCGAGGCCGAGCGCCAGGTGCAGCCCGACGTTCGCGAAATAGAAGAGGCTGGCGTCGCTCCGGGCCGCCAGGTAGAGGCTATTCAGCGCCAGGACGAGGAAGCCGCCCAGCAGCAGCCGCTCGGATCGTTGCACGCACACCGCCTTGGCATTCAGCCTAGCAAGGAGCAGGCCGGGTGTCTTGGGCGCGGCCCCTCACCGAATAACCCGCGATTCACGCCACTTAAAGAGCAGGGTCAGACCCACGACGCCGCGGCACCGGCTCGCCTCCCCGTAGGAATCACGAGCCGGCGCGTAGAGCGAACGCTCACCGTCTCGAGGGCGCTTCCCCCTCGGCCATGGCCTGGAGCTCGTCCTTCCGCTCGAGCATGAAGTCGAGGAAGGTCCGGGTGGCCGAAGGCTGGAAACGACCGAGGGAGATGACCGCCACCTTGCGGCGCAGGCGGTGCCCGTCGATCTTCAGCTTGGCCAGCCAGCCCCAGGCCACCTCGTCGCGGACCGTCCAGGCCGGGAGCAGCGAGATCCCGAGGCCGCGCTCGACCATGATCTTGATGAAGTAGGTGTCGTTCGACTCCAGGGCCAGGGTCGGGTCCATCCCCACCTTGTGGAAGAACTGGTCGGTGGCCCGGCGGATCGAGGCCCCGCGCTCGAACAGGATGAGCCGCTCCCCGCGGATCTCCTGGAGGGTCGCCGACCCCCGGCCCGCCAGACGGTGGCCGTGGCCCACCACCAGCACCAGCTCGTCCTCGAAGAGGTCGGTGACCTTCAGGGTCGGCGAGTAGACGGGGAGGGAGGCGAAGCCCACGTCGGCCAGCCCGTTGAGGATGTCGGCCACGGTCTGGTCGGTGCTGACCGTGCTGCGGAACGTGAGGTCGATCCCCGCGTGGGCGCGCATGAACGATTCGAAGAGGGGGGCAAACAAGTGGACGAAGGCCTGGGTGGCGGCGGCCGCGCGCACCCGGCCCAGCGGCTGGTTCTCGCGGCCGAGCACCCGCTCCTTCAGGCTCTGGGCCTCGTCGACGATGCGGATGGCCCGCTCCAGCACCGCCTGGCCCGACTGGGACAGCTTCACCCCGCGCTTGGCGCGGATGAACAGCGGCTCCCCCAGCTCCTGCTCCAGGGACTTGATCTGGTGGCTCACCGCGGACTGGGTGATGTTCAACCGCTCGGCGGCGCGCGTGAAGTTCAGGGTCTCGGCCACCATCCGGAAGGTGCGGAGCTGCGACAGTTCCATGGGTTACCCTCGTGTAACCTCATGAACGCTACCACAACAATCGACGGGAGTGATAGCTCAGCTACCGGCCGAACAGCTTCGCAACAGGGATCGCGACCACCAGCAGCAGCGAGTTCTCCCCCGGGTTCTTGTCCCCGAGGCTCGCGTTCGAGATGTGGTAGAACTCGGCGCCCACGCGGGTCCCCCCCGAGAACCTCCAGCCGATCTCGAGAGCCGACCGGAACTCGAGCGGGTAGCCCAGGTCCTTGCCGCCGCCCTGTCTGTAGAGGCCGGGCGCGAAGCTCGGCCTCACCACGAAATGCGGGCCCAGGGGCAGGTCGAAGGTGAAGCCCACGTAGCCATGCATCGCGCCTTGATGGGTGACCATGCCGCCCGCGATCGGGTGGAAGACCCACCAATGGCCGCCCCCCCGCCATTGCAGGCCCAGCTCGGCCGCGGCATGGCTCTGGTCGACCGTGTTGTACTCGCCGGCCGAGATCGCGACGAGCGCTCCCTCCTCCGCCACCGCGGGGACGCTCGCGACGAGGGTGAGGAACGCGAGCCGCCGGAGCGGGGCCTTCATCGGGTCGTCACCAGGACCGCCGAGGACCAGCCGGGCAGCGTGATCCTTAGCCGCCCGCTCTCGACCTTCGTCTCGGAGCCGCCGAGCCGGTCCAGGAGGACGGTCCCCTCGGGGAGTTCCAGCGGCGCCGCGGGAGCATCGAGAATCGCGGCGCTCTCCGCGTTGTTGAGGGCCACCACGACGGCCTGCCCCTCGCGCTTCCGCGCGTACACCCACTGGTGCTCGCCGACCAGGAGATTCGCGGTGGCGCCCCCGCGGAGGGCCGGCAGCTCCGCCCGCAGGCGGGCCAGCCGGCGCACGTGCTCGAACACCTCACGCTCCTGGGGACCGCGCCCTCCAGGCTCGAAGGCGCTCCGCGCATCGCCCTTCCAGCCTCCGGGGAAGTCCCGACGATTGTCGGGATCGCCCCCGCCGGGCATCGCGATCTCGTCGCCGTAGTACACGAGGGGCACCCCGCGGGCGGTGAGCAGGAACGTGAAGGCGAGCTCGAGGCCCTTCACGCTCGCCCCCGGCTCGCTCATGAAGCGCTGGACGTCGTGAAGGCCGAGGAAGGTCACGAGCCGCGAGGGGTCACTATAGAGGTGGTCCCGGGCCCGCATCATCGCCAGGTCGCGCAAGGGCTTGCCCTGGGCGAAGGCCTCGCGGGTCTTGAAGTAGCTCGGGAAGTCGAACAGGGTGTCGATCCCGGAGTCGATCCCGTCGAAGCGCGCGACCCCGCCCTGGAAGAACGAGACCAGGACCGGATCCCCGTCGAACAGCTCCCCCACCACGTTCACCCTCGGGTACTCCCGCTTGATGGCCGCCATCCAGTCGCGCCAGAAGCGACGGTGGACGTAGGGCAGGGTGTCCTGGCGGATCGCGTCGAGACCCGTGACCCCCACCCACCAGAGCGTGTTCTGCACGATGTAGCGGGCCACCTCGGGATCGTCCTGGTTCAGGTCGGGAAGGATGTCGATGAACCACCCCTCGAGCGTAGCTCGCTGTACCTCCGGGGTCGCGCTCGGGTCCTGCAGGGTCCAGGTCTGCCAGGTGTTCGCGAGGTGCTTCGCCTCGGTGCCGCAGTACCACGTCGGGGTGGGCGAGTCCTTCACCCACGGATGGTAGGGACCGGTGTGGTTCGCCACCTGGTCCTGGATGACCTTGATCCCCGCGGCGTGGGCCTGCTCGACGAGCTCCCGCAGCTTGGGCAGGGTGCCGAAGTGCTCGTCCACCCCGTAGAAGTCCACCGCCCCGTAGCCGTGATAGTCGGTGATCGCCTGGCCCCCGTAGGTCTCGCGCTCGTTCAGATGGTCGACGTTGGCGTACCAGGGGTTGAGCCAGAGAGCGGTGACCCCGAGGTCCTTGAGGTACGGCAGGTGATCGATGATCCCTTGCAGGTCTCCCCCGTGGTAGTAGCGGTCCTTGCCGCGGTCGAACATCCCCTTCGACGCCGGGGGATCGTCGTTGGACGGGTCTCCGTTCGCGAAGCGGTCGGGCATGATCAGGTAGATCACGTCGTCGGCGGAGAAGCCCTGGAAGCGGCCCTCGCGCGGGAGCGGGCTCAGAAGCTCGAAGGGCGCCTCGGCCACGCCGGTCGCGGTGCGGATGCGGATCTTTCGCGGCCCGGGCCCCGCCTTGGGGTCGATCCTCACGTCCGCGAAGAGGTACGTGCCCGCTTCGTTGACCTTCACCCCGCTCGCTGCGAGACCGGCTCCGGCGCTCTCGATCCGCGCTCCCCGGAGGCCCTTTCCGCGCACCATCAGGCGCACGGGATCGAGGGAATGGCCGGGCCACCAGCTCGGGGGCTCGACCTTCTGGATCTCAGGTGCGCCGGGCGGGGCGGCCCCGGCGGGCGCAGGCGCGGGAACCACCGCGCTCGGGAGAAGGAAGGCGACGACGAGGGCAGCGAAGGGCTTCATGTGCCGGAGAGCCTACACCACGTTGACGCTCGTCCTCACCGGGCGTAGCGTCTCCGGCAAGCGACATGCTCCACGACGTCCTTTATTCGTTTCGCATGCTCCGCAAGAACCCCGGCTTCGCCGCGGTGGCCCTCCTCACCCTGGCCCTCGGGATCGGCGCGAACACCGCCATGTTCAGCGTGGTGAAAGCGGTGCTCCTCGATCCCCTGCCCTACGCGCACGCCGAGCGGCTGCTGGTGGCGCCCATGTCGCTCCCGGATTTCGAGGACCTGCGAGAGGGCGTGGCCGCGTTCGAGGAGAGCGCGCTCTGGGCGGCCAACGGATGGAGCCTCAGCGGTGGGAACGGCGACCCCGAGGAGATGCAGGGGGCGATCGTGACCGCGCGGTTTTTCCCGCTGCTCGGGGTCGCGCCCCTCCTCGGGCACACCTTCGACCAGGAGGACTATCGGAAGCCGGTCGCGGTGATCGGCTACGGAATGTGGAAGCAGAGGTTCGGGGGCGACCCGGCGGTCATCGGCCGCACCCTCCGGCTGAGCGACTGGCCCTACACGATCGTCGGGGTCATGCCCCCCTCCTTCCAGATTCCTTCCGCCGAGTTCCAGGTGTGGACGCCGCTGGAGCAGGCTCTCGGCCCGGGAGAGAACAGCCGGACCCTTCGGGTCTTCCGCGGCATCGCGCGGGTGCGCGAGGGAGTGACGCGGGAGCGAGCCCAGGCCGAGGTGGACATGGTGGCCGGACGGCTGCAGCGGGCGTACCCGGATACGAATGCCGGCGTGGGCTTCGCGTATGCGCCGCTGGCGGAGCTGCTCCTCGGATCTGTCCGCCCGGCCTTGGTGCTGCTCCTGGGGGCGGTCGGCCTGCTCCTCCTCATCGCCTGCGCCAACGTCGCGAGCCTGCTCCTCGCGCGGACGATGGCGCGGGAGCGCGAGATGGCGGTTCGGGTGTCGCTGGGGGCCCGCCGATCGCGCATCGCGCGGCAGCTCCTCACCGAGAGCCTGGTGCTCGCGCTCCTCGGAGGAGCCGCGGGATTGATCCTGGCGACATGGTGCATCGGCGCGCTGCCCGCGTTCCTGGCCTCGAGGCTCCCGCGCGGCGAGGCGATCCGGCTCGATTCCCTCGTCCTGTCCTTCTCCCTCGGCGTCACCGGCCTGACCTCGATCCTCTTCGGCCTGGGGCCGGCGCTTCTGGGCTCACCGGTTACGTTGGGGCGCTCGCTGCGGCAAGGCGCTCGCGGGACAGGTGCCAGCCCTCGGGCCCGACGGGTCCGAAGCGGCCTCGTGGTGGCCGAGCTGGCGATGGCGCTCGTGCTGCTGCTGGGCGCCGGGCTCGTGGTGCGCAGCTTCTCGAGGCTGCTCCACGTGGAGACCGGATTCGATGCCGACCGACTGCTGACCCTCAGCCTGGTCATGGCCGGCTACGACGAGGGAGGGCACCGGGCACGGGTGGTGGAAGCAGTACTCGAGCGGATTCGCGCCCTCCCTGGCGTCGAGGCGGCCGGGGCGGGAACGGCGATGCCACCCGTCACGGCGCAGCGCTCGGTCCGCTACGAGGCGGAGGGGGAGGATCCGGGCGTGCCCGCCCGCACCGCGTATTTCATCGCGACGGATCCCCTCTACTTTCGGGCGCTGGGCACGCCTCTTCTGGATGGGCGCGCGTTCGACGAGCGGGATGCCGAGGGGGCGCCGGGGGTGGCCATCCTCAATCGCAGCCTGGCCCGGCGGCTCTTCCGGGGGGAAAGGGCGGTGGGCAGGCGGGTGCGTCTCCGCGACGCGACGCAGAGCGCGGAGTGGCGCACCATCGTCGGGGTCGTGGGGGACGTTCGCTACCAGGGGCTGGACGATCCCGGCGAGGCGGCCCTCTACACGCCCTTCGCGCAGACGCCGTCCCTGTGGACCGCCGTCTTCGTCCGTACGACGTCCGAACCCATGGCGGTGGTTCGATCGGTCAAGGCGGCCGTCGCGGCGGCGGGCGCAGGCCTGACGGCAATGCGCCCCCGGCCCATGACCGAGCTCGTCGCGGAGTCGATCGCCCGACCGCGGTTCAATGCGCTGCTGCTTTCGGGCTTCGCCGTCCTCGCCCTGGTGGTCGCCACAGTCGGCATCTACGGCCTGATCGCCTATTCGGTGGCG
>WNFT01011665.1_pt1 | contig 15674 bp, 20 predicted proteins | sample 5400191 | NCBI WGS metagenome assembly WNFT01 (sample SAMN13153359, study PRJNA577476) | soil metagenome | isolation source: 80 cm saprolite under Madrone tree | place: USA:California | collected 2016-06-14 | reverse complement strand
AATGCTCTTCACCAATGCTCATTGAGCTTGAAAATACTAGAGCTTATCGGCCCATTTTCGATTACTTGACCGACGCTCTAGACACTCAACAATTGACAGTAGACACGTATATTGATTGGGTGTATGGCCTGTTTGCCACGGCGCTGCTCAACCTGCTCGAGCCGAGTCCCCAGGGCAACGAGCATAGCCCCCAGTCTGCCAACCAGATGCCATCCCACGTTTCGATGCTGTCGGGGAAGGCCAGCCAGCAGGTGTCTTTGTGCTATCTCACGCTCAAGCTCCCGGTGATGCTCTACAGCCAACTGTTCACCACAAGTAAGTGTTCTGGCACATCGATTTGTCTCCCCTCTGGCTAACTCTACGAAAAGTCACTTTTATTTGGTGATTTTCGTTAACTCTATGGTGATATTAAAATTTGTCAATAGTTTTGGCGAAATAAATCATTGGTTTGGTAATTTGTTGCAATTTTGTGTACGAGGTCGACAATCCGTAGGGGCAGGGGTCACTCGAGCTGCCCATTTTAGGGGCCATCAGTGATGTGCAAGAGTCGCAACTGCAGGCAATAGCCGAGCTGTGGTCTGGAACCCCTCATTAGATCTGCCAGTTGCATGCCATCAGGGAAGCTGATCGCAGATCCACAGCAGCTTGGAGCGGCTGGAAAAAGGGGGCTGTGGTGACCCCGAAGTCAGAAGCGGCTCAAGAGGCTCAAAGCTATCGTGAACTTGCATGAGGAGAAGCGAGAAGCCCTATTCGATGTGGATGCTGCAGCGCTTAGAAGACTATATGGCCGAGCAAACGGGCCTCCGTTGCAGCGACAGGCGAAGGCATGCCACTGTAGTTTTCTATCCTATCGCGTATTAAAGAACTATTGCTCTTCCATATGATCTACCAGGCGATAGCCCACATAAGGTTCGGTGATAATATACTGAGGATGGGCGGGGTCTGGTTCTAATTTCACACGTAAGCGACGTACGACACCTTTCACATAGCCCGTGGCATCGCTATACTGGGAACCCCAAACTCGCTGTAGTAGCAGGCGTATTGTCATGACGCGCCCGGCATTATTTGCCAGTTCTGCTAGGACAGCGTACTCGATCGGTGTCAGTACCACAGTGTCCAATACCTGGTATAATGAACAAGAGAACAAGGGAAGAACAGAGAGGTATTGGACAATCCAAGTTTGCTTTCTCAAAAAATGAGACAGACCCGACGTTCGCTAAACTATTGGCTCTCGTGGAATGTAAGGGTGAAATTGAGGGTCTATAAAATTCTCCTTTACCGGTTTGCCACAGCCACATATCGCAATAGCTCCTTCAAAAAATCCGTCTAGTCCTAGTCTCTGTTCTATATTGACGGAGTTAATTGCCGCAGTGATGAAAGCCCCCAAACCTAATTCCGCGCAAACCAGATAGAAGGTTTGACTAAGATGTGCAGCATCCATAAGCAAAACCCCATAGGCTTTTTGATGTTTTCTGTACTTCCAGAAATTTCTATAAAAACGAGTAGTCATCATGAATAGTGCCTGCGCCCGACGAGGGTAAGACTGACCAGCTGTGAACTCATTTGCCCACTCTTCAGCTTGGTTTCGGTCCAGGCTGATCATTAGCTCAAGGGCATGGTTCTTTACGTTATAATGGTACACACCGGAATCTAAACCAGCAATATTCATGATTAACGGATAAACCTCTGTAGGATGTAGACTTCCACCTGACGGGCTTGTTTTCTTCAAAGCAATAATATCTTCAAATACAGGTGAAATACCATGACATCCGAAGACGTAATAGAGAATCAAGGAAAGTTTCTCTATTGTAAGTGGTCTATCCGGGTCAAAAGCTCTTGTCGTTTTACGCTTGGAGAGAATTCCAAAGATGCCGTCATCTCTTTTAATGAGAGGTAGCTCAAATGTGTCCAACGGGTTCGGCACTGCATAAAATTCACTCGGTGGCCTGCCGTAACGACCTATGAATTCCTTGTATACTTCATCGATGCGAGCATTATATTCTTCCCACTCTTGTTGATCAATTGGGAAGTGCGCGTCGACATTCACGTCGTGCCACTTAGTCATAAGGTGGTAAAGTGCGGCATAAACGTCCCACCGGGTTAAGGAGAGTTTTTCATCTCTATTTCTTAATTCAATAAAAAGCTCGTCGCCTTCATCGCTCAATAGCAAGCCTTGACGCGCAAAACGAAGAAGCATCTCTAAGTCTGTATGATATCTTTCAATTGCTTCTGAAGTCGAAATCCACTCATCAGATGGTATCTCAAAAAGTATCCGCAGTTCATTAAGAGTGATAGGATATTCTCTACCTTGGAGAAGAGAAATGGCATATACTTGCTTGGCTAGTTCTAGGGATACCTGACCTCGCAGCAATAAAGCAATGTCCAGCAGTGGAGTATCATCGATGGTAAAAAAGAGATACCTTGTTCTTTTCACCTGTGACATTAACCATCTCTTAGGGCTTGCTACTTTGACTGGCAGTGGAGAGAAAGATAAAAAAGTCTATAAACATCCAATACATCGGATCTACATTCAAGGGGAGAGCCGTTATCGTTCCTTCACGGTCTGCCATGAGATCCATAAGAGCTTGTTGTAAAGCATCTTTGGGAGGCAATGATGCATGAAGAGGTATATCCTTCGACGGGATATAGATATGGTGTTCAGCAAGGATCTCGTGTGGATTTCTTTCGAGCCTAGATCGAAACTCATCATCACTGCTCAACTTGAGGATGAAGTTAAAAGCCTCTCTTGGAGTCATGTTTATGCTAATACGTACGTTCCCCGCCTTCTCCAAGTGAGAAGCTTCACTCGTGTTATCGTGCTCTGACATGAACACTTTCTCCTTCCTTGTTATGAGGGGGTTTTGCAGGGGTCATATATAACCACCAGAAGAGCATGAAAGGCCATCCAGATGGAGAGAAAAGACCTGCTAAATCGATTTCACCAAATTTTGTGAAGTTAGTGAGAGCCTTTTGCAGCACCTCTTTGGATGGTAACACTACTCCATTAGGAATTTGTTCTTGTGGGATGTAGATATGATATTCGGCAAGCACTTTGCCAGGAGACTGTTCAAGCCTAGATCGGAACTCATCATCATTGGACAGCTTGATAAGGAAGTCATGCGCCTCTGTTGGCGTCAAGTTTAAGGTGATGCGCTTGTCGACTAAGTCCTGCTCCGTCATCGCTATCTCCTCCTAATTTGGTCTAGCTCTAACTTCTAATCACTTGGAGTCAAAATCCTTAATGAGTTACTAAGGGCAACAACGCCAAAGAACCATTGCTGAAATAGCGAAGATTGTGAAAATATTATACCCTCTTATTCCCTTATTGGAGTTTAGATTAATTTAGTGTCAAGTGGCTTGGAGACCGTTTTCATGCGATTTTCATGAAATATGGCTCGGACAAATTCCCGCCTTACTTCGCAAGAGTTTAGTCTAAACTCCATTCACTTACAATTAGTATAAGGAATTCATGTTGCATTGTCAAGTGATCGCATTCCCTCATTCCCTCAGGTAAAATGTTACTGAACAAACGGCAGAGCAAGACATATCCTTCGTCGCTTTCATACTCCGGCAAAGCGAATGTCGAGTACCTTGCCATCTCCAGGTCACCATCGAGCAGAAACGATTTGCAGGCACCGCACTGCCCCTCTCTACAACCATGCGTTAACGACACACCCTGGCGAAAGGCGGCATTTAATACGGTCTCCTCTTCTCTCACTTCAATCTCTATATCAACGGGTTGAAATCGAACTTTGTGTGTAGCCATGCCTCAACACATCCTTCCTCTAGAAAAGATCTACGAAGGAATACCCCACGATAAATCGGGGGTCTACAGTAGGAACCCTGCCTGGGGGGCAGGGAGTAGGTGATCCCCGATTTATCGTGGGACCCTGCTCCCATGCATTCAACGGAGACAACGGAGTTCCCTTGCGGGAGCTGGCTTGACTATTTGATAGTGAAGCCTTTGCGATACTCAACCATATGTGCTTCGCGCTGCTCAGGTGTCATCTGGTTGAGCAACACATTGGGGCTCTGGAACTGAATGCCCTTGAGGTGATCCAGGGTCCACATGTACTTGTCGTCGAAGATGACATGGGGCTGTGGAATGAGGGTCTTGCCATCGGGACGGACAAAGCCCTGGTCATTCATGACATCAACCAGGTCCCAACCAGGGTAGCAGGTCTCCCATTCGCGCTTGCCAACCAGCTTGCCCATCGCAGGTGTTGGCCGACCCTGGTAGGTGGGGCGGAAGACCTCTTTATCGGTCCAGTGGCAGGTCTTGGAGCAGTACGTGCGTACCTGGCCATCTATCGTATCCATGATCGTGTCTTCACGGATCATACATGGAACCATATGGGATACTTTTGAACCGGTGTAGCAAACGTGGGCTCCCAGGATAACTCCTGAATTTTTTGATATGCCCTGGTAAGACTATTACGAGGCACAGAGCTGTTCTCCTTTCTGGTAACTACTTGGAAGAGCTACCCCGTAAAATACACTGGGGACAAACGCACAGAATGTCCACATACAAACTCTACCTACAACTTCACTGACGAGGTGCGGCAACTGATCCACGCTTCAATACGCATAGCACCCGTAACGCAGTCTATTTCGTGCTCTTGTTCCCCGCTGGAATGGAAGGAAAGCACTCATGTCTTGCTAGATAGAAGTGTCGATCACTGCTATCACTTTTGACAGTAGTAACTATACCCAAGCTTAGTGATAGGAGAGGTAAAAGCAGAGGGAATAGTGGTGAAGAATTCGTGAAATTTCACGAGCGTAGATGCTGAGTTTGCCTTGTTTTTGTGATTCATCCCATTTGGATGGAAAAGAGAGGAAGCCTTTATAAGGGCTACGTGCGCAGTCGCAGGCGGAACTGGGGATTATAGCTTTTATCGCACTTACTGCACGAGACGGCCTGGGAGTAGCGGCGAGTCCGTGGATACTCCCTGCCACAATGGGGACATTCGTACCAATAGCGAATTGGGCGGCGTTCGCGGCGCAGGCGTTCGCGGCGTGCACTCTCCTCGTGCAGGAGGCGGCGCAGTTCCTCCAGGCCATAGCCTGTGACAGCGGCTTCATCGACGGCAATCGAGTCATGTCCATGATGACGGTGGCGACGTGGGGTGCCGTTGACGCGATCCGCTAAATGGATCAGCTCGTGTGCCACCGTGACCTCGATTGACTGTGGTTGCATGTCCGGCTCGATGAAAATGAGGTGTCTATGGCTGGGGAGGTGAGTGTCCTCATCAGATGTGTGCGTATGCCGTAGTACATGGCCAGCTGTTTTGCTCTTATTTGCCCGTGGCGAGGAGGTGCGGGGGGCCGGGAGATAGCAGTAACAGCCCAGGGCCATGATGTTAAGCCGTTTGCCTGTCCAACGCATGTATTCTTGACGATCTGAGGTGATGGCCAGTCGGCTGAGTTCTTGAGCGGGAAGCTGTAATTTTTGCCAGTAGTGTGTTAACCAGTGCTGGATGGTTTGATTAGCGTGTACAATTGGTTCTGCCTGCCTGGATGGCGGTGAGGGCGCAGGAGTCTTACGTGCGGTGGTCATATGCTACCTGCTAGAGATAACAGCCAGAAAGCTGCACATAACATCTCTTTTCATTCACGCCTTCTGGAGCCCACCACCGAGCAAGAGAAATACGTACCAGGCTTTTAGCAGGATTTGCATCCACCAATGCCTGAAAAAAGCTCTCCTTATCAAAACCGTAGACACCAATAGTTACGATCTTAGGCTTGGTTTGTGCAGGAGTGGTTGGCACGCTATACGTCTTCCGAGAAAACCTTAAGTTACTATTTGATGTTGGATACTGATCGAACAGAGAAAGTTGACCACCCACAACAGCTTGATTCACTTCATCTTGCATCTTGATTTTTCCTGTCTCATCAATATGTGCTATATCGATTTGCTGTTCGACCAAGCTATTACCTATCAATTTCCCACGATGGCACTCTTCAGGTTTGATTTCAGTGCACATCAGGGCAAAACGTAACTGTTTTTCCCACGCGGCGCGAATACGATCAAGACCTTCCTGATAGAAGGATTTCTCTCGCAGCTTTGCGTAATCAACCTTGCCATCCACATAGCAGGTACTATCGTTCGGTCGCCCACCTAAGGTGTCTCCCATAAAGATGTAGCGTATACCGCACTGCTTGAGCTGTTTCTCAAATAGCTCCTTCGAAAACTCAGGATTAAAGCGCGAGTAAGGCTGAGAACGGACATCTACAACATATTTTATGTCGTAGCGTTGCAGCAGCGTCACAAATTCTTTGAAGGAGCGATTGCCATAGCCGATGGTGTAGATAGGAATGTTTGCCACACTGTTCTCCTGGGTTCAAACTTTTGACCTAGATGGAGTATACTGAACAGACCCCCGTATGTCAAGGCGACAGAGGTGGCCTCACCACGCTTACCCGCTCTATCTGCGTTGCCAGCAGCACCCCCAACGTCAGCAACACCAGCGCCAACGAAACCAGGACATCCTGCCTACCAAAGAACCCAACGCACACACACGCCGCAGCACCGCGTGAGCGAACTTGTTCCTCCTGCACACTCCAGAAAAACCACCCGGCTATACAACCATATTTTCCCTTTCGCTTTTGGGAATAGAACATAAGCCCTATAACGTTTTAGTTATTGCTGGTTATTGCTCGAGAGACAATGGCTATTCCATGCGTAACTACTCAGGTGTTTGATTCCTCGCCGCCTGCGGCGGCTCGTGTCATTTTTTGCTGCGGGCTTGGCAGCCTGCGGCTGCCAAGCCCGCAGCAAAAAACTCTTGCGAACCACCGAAGGTGGTGAGGAGTCCTGAATAGTTACTTCCATGCTAACTACTCATTATGAGCGCTATAGTGCGAGTAATTACATCTTTTATTCATTGATTTTGTTTTTATAGATAACTATGTTTTAAAAGAGAGGAGATCATCCATGTCTCTTATAGTAATGGAACAACTAAAAACACAAGACGAAGCATCGCTCACCGATATGTTAGATCAATCTTATTCTGCTGCTCAAACACTCGATGATGCCTACATACCAGCGAATAGCTTCATAGAGCATGATTTTGAGGATAAAGAAGAAATAGACGCCCTGGACTCAACAGAAGCCAGCTTGTCTGTCGATGATGCAGATCTTACAGAAGCTGACGAAGACAGCGAACTGGGAAATGCATTGGGCCTCTATCTGCGTGAAATGGGTCGCGTTCCACTGCTGACTGCGGAGGAAGAGATGCGCCTGGCGGTTCTGGCTCAACAAGGTAAGCTTGAGCAGCAACGCGCCATTCAATACAACACGCTTCCCAATGACAAAGTCATGGAACAGGCAAAAGAGGCTCGACGTCGTCTGATTGAAGCCAACTTACGCCTCGTGGTAAGCATTGCCGAGAAGTATCAGAAAAACGGCCTGGCATTGCTCGATCTCATTCAAGAAGGCAATAAAGGTCTGATGGTCGCTGCCGAGAAGTTCGATCCAACGAAAGGGTACAAGTTCAGTACCTATGCCACCTGGTGGATTCGACAAGCTGTTTCACGAGCCATTGCCAATCAGGCACGCACCATTCGTCTACCGGTCCACATGTTCGAGAAGAACAATCGCGTAGCGAGGGTAAGGGCTCGCTTATATCAGGACCTGGGTCGAGAACCGCTCGCCGAGGAGATTGCGCAACAGATGGGCACGAGTGTGGAAAAGGTTCATGAGATCCTCAAAGCCAGCAACCAACCGATTAGCCTGGAAACCGCGGTAGGTGAGGATAATGACAGCGAACTTGGCGACTTTCTTGAGGACCCGGTGCTGCCGTCGCCGATGGAGATCACCGCACAACATCAACTCCGAGAGTATATCGCCGATGCCTTACAAAATGTAAGTCAGCGTGAACGAGAGATTCTGCAATTGCGCTATGGTCTGCTTGACGGGACAAGTCACAGCCTGACAGAAATTGGCGAGCTATTCCATGTGAGTCGTGAGAGGGTACGGCAGATCGAAACCAGAGCGTTGCAGAAACTCCGAGTGAACAGCAGTGAGTTGAAAGACTTCCTCAACTGAGTCTGATGGCGGGAGCAGCTTGCGCCTTAACCAGAAGAGTGAGGCAACAATCGCTGCCGCAAGCGCAACAATAGCCAGTTGGTGGGAGGGAGCGAGCGTGGTCAAAGCGGGCGCGCCCGCTTTGACCACGCTCGCTCCCTCCAAAAACTGGGGAGGGGTGGGGTTGCAACGAGAATGGGAAAGCCCCGCTATGCTCATGCATCACGCTTGACACTTCTTCCTGGATGGGCGTAAGATGAAATCAGAAGACATGTCGGAGTGTCACCGTGACCACGCGACCCAACGTCTAGTCAGATCAACCTTCCACTCCAGAAGGAGCCCTACGTATGTCGTTTCAGATTTGTATCAAGACAGAAAAACCCTTGCAGCAGCTTGCTGCCGAAATACGTGATCTTTTCGCGTTGCCCCCCTTTAAGCAAGGATCATTTTCGGGCGAGTCGTATTGCCAGTTTGAGATGCTCGGCTTGCTTATTCTCATCCACCGAGCGGATGAGGAGGATCGCGACCCGGAGGTAAGGCACTATCCCTATTGCTTTGACCTACAAGTGGGCTTCGCCGATCACGAACTGGACACAGATGACATGGAATATCGCTTGCAACCCTACTATGCACAGTTGCTCAGCTTTCGTCTCGGCCTGGATACCGCGTACCATGAGAAGCAGAAAACGGGCCGTGCCTGGCAGATACGATACCATTTCTGTAGTAAGAACCCACGCTGGAACGAGTCTATTTTGTACGGTGAACCTGGCTGGGAACCGGCTGTGCTTAAATCCACTCCCAGCCCCTGGCGTTCCATGCATCCAGTGTTCTAGCCGAGGCCCATTGATCAGCCCCTTGTCGATTGCTTTGTAAGCATGCTATGCTTAAGAAGATCAACTGGTGGGTACCTCTTACTAATGCCTTAAGATCTCTAAAGGGAGGCACTACCACGCAACCCGATCGGCAAGATTGATAAGAAGGAGCTAAGAAAGCGTTATGTCCATTGAAATGCCGTTGGAAACGGCTCCCCTTACGCAATTACAGCAAACCCCTATCGACAATGTGCTCCACATCATTGATGAGGGCCTGGTGCACCTACCCACGTATCGTGAACTCTACTATCGCTGGGAACGCCAGCAGTGGAGTTCTCAGGAGATCGATTTTAGCTCCGACCGCCGACAGTGGGAACGCATGTCGCCGCAAGAGCGCCAGGATCGCATGTATGGCCTCTCAGCCTTCTTTCGCGGCGAGGCAGCGGTGACAGATACGTTAGCCCCGTATATCACAGCCATGCCCGAAGAGGAGATGCGCATCTTCCTGACCACGCAACTGGCCGATGAGGCCCGCCATACGGTCTTCTTCGCACGCTTTTTTCAGGAAGTTCTGGGTGTTGATGAGGGGAAACTGGAAGACACGCTGGCCGTGACACACCAATACATCAACACCCAGCTGAAGTATATCCTGATCGACTCCCTCATGGAGGTCTCGGAGCGCATCCGGCAGGAGCCGGGTCAGTTGGCGCACCTGATCGAAGGTATAACTCTGTACCATGTGATCGTTGAGGGCACATTGGCGCTGGCCGGTCAACGTGGGATCCTGGACTTCTACCGGCAGCATAATCTGTTCCCGGCCTTTCGTGGTGGCTTCACTGCCGTGGCGCGAGACGAATCACGGCATGTTGTCTTCGGTGTGAGGTTCTTGCGCGATATGGTTCAATGCGACGCTGCCAACGCCAGGACCTTGTCTGCCACTGTCGAGAAGTTTGGACCTCCTGGCATCACATCGTTGACGCCAAGTGATGAGGCTATCCCACAGATACTGGCGATGGGGGGAGACCCCTGGCAAACACCACGCTATGCGCTCGATTCGCTGCGCAAGAAGCTCAAGGTGATTGGCTTGAGCATGGATGCGAGCCTGCCAAAGGTGCCTCCACCGCCAAAGTTCTAAGAGAAAAAACTTGCACACGAGGTTAGTTATAAAGGAGCATGGTATGATATCTGCCTTAGTCCTCATCAATGTACAGCGTGGACAGGTGAATGAGACGGCACAGGCGCTTCTGGAGATCGAGGGAGTGGCAGAGGTCTACTCTGTGACAGGTGAGTACGACCTGGTTGCCCTGTTGAGACTGCAACAGTATGAAGATCTGGCCGAGGTTGTCACTGTACGCATGGTGCAGTTGCCCGCTATTACCAAAACGAATACGCTGATGGCGTTCCAATGCTATTCGCGGGCCGACCTGCAACAGGCCTGGGATATCGGGGTCGAGTGAACAGCCTGTGCGGCGTAACTGTCATAAGGAGCTTACCATGGGTATGATACACGGGGGCTGGCTCGTCGCTAAAGTGCTCAAACGAGAAGGAGTAGAAGTCGTCTTCACCCTCAGCGGCGGCCACATCGCCTCCATCTATGACGGCTGCGTACGCGAAGGCATCCGCGTCGTGGACACACGCCACGAGCAGGCAGCAGTGCACGCCGCCGAAGGCTGGGCAAAGTGCACACGCACTCCTGGCGTCGCCCTACTCACCGCCGGTCCAGGCGTCACTGATGGCGTCACAGGGGTCGCAAATGCCTATCTCGCAGACAGTCCTATCCTGGTCATTGGCGGAGCAGCCCCGTTAAGCCTGTGGGATCGGGGTGCGTTACAGGAGATGAACCAGATCGACCTCTTGCGCCCCATCACTAAATGGGCACGCACAGTCCACGAAACAGCGCGTCTGTCCGAATACACCTCTGCTGCCTTTCGCCAGATGCTCAACGGCAAACCCGGCCCGACCTTCCTGGAGATGCCCATGGATGTGCTCAACAACTTCGTCGACACCGATGCAGCCTTTGATCCCGGCGAACCCTCTTACTATCGCCCCGCGGGCCGCTCCTCACCCGAAGCTGAGCACGTGTTGAAGGCCGCTGCTCTCCTGGAGCAGGCACAACGTCCTGTCATCATGGCAGGTACCGCCGTCTGGTGGTGCGATGCCGCCGAACCCCTGCGCCGTTTAGCCGAACGCATTCAAGCCCCTGTCTTCCTCAATGGCGCCGGTCGTGGTTGCCTGTCTCCGACCCACCCCCTGTTCTTCACAGCGTCCCGGCGCAAGGCACTTGAGGGAGCCGATACCATCCTGGCGATTGGCACACGCCTGGATTTCCGCCTCAATCATGGTCAGCCGCCACTCATTCCGGCAGCGGCGAAGCTGATCTGGTTCGACCTGGCGGGCGAGGATATTGGTGTCAACCGGGGAGCTGCCGTCGGCCTGGCTGGCGATGTGAGGATCAGTATGGGCCAGGTGACAGAGGCAACGAAACAACACAGCGAGAACGAGTGGCTCACCTACATCCACACCGAGGAACGTAGAGCGTTGGGGCGCGATGCCATAGCGCTGAACTCCGATGCCGTCCCTATACACCCGATGCGCCTGTGCCGGGAGCTACGCGACTTCATCGACGAGGATACGACAGTCGTGGGTGATGGCGGCGATATCGTGAGCTATGGTGGCAAAGTAATTAACGTCTACAAGCCGGGCTACTGGCTCGATCCAGGCCCCATGGGTTGCCTGGGCACCGGCACAGGCTTTGCGATGGCAGCGCAGATCGCACGCCCTGGCAAGAAGGTGTTAATCCTGCACGGCGATGGGGCCTTCGGCCTGAATGGCATGGAGTTCGAGAGTATGGTACGCCAGCATCTGCCCGTTGTTTCCGTCATCGGTAACGATGGTGCCTGGGGACAGATCAAGCACCCACAGAAGGCGATTATCGGGCATGCAACGGCGGCAGAACTCTCCCCCGGCATACGCTACGACAAGATGGTTGAGGCCCTCGGCGGCTATGGAGAGCTGGTAGAACGTCCGGAGGATATCCGGCCCGCTATAGAACGGGCATTTGCTTCGGGGTTGCCTGCGTGCGTGAATGTGCTGATCGACCCGGAGAAGCCTTATGGGCGCTCGACGAACGTGGCGGTGTAAAAGGAAACCATGCAAAGCAGTTTCAGGGACAGAAGTATGGGGTCTATGACAACCTGAATTTTTACCAAACGGACTACTACAAGGAACAACCGCTGGCCCCGGACATTGCCGTCATCAAAGGGGTCAGTGTGCGCTCTGGCAGGAGTTGGCGCATCGGTAAGACCGGACCGGCACCCCAGGTGGTCTTTGAGATCGCCTCCAAAGAGACCTGGAAGAAGGACCAGCAAGTGAAGCCCCTCAAGTATGCCCAGATGGGGGTCAAAGAGTACTTTGCCTACGACCCCAATGAGCCGCCACTCGACAGCAGTACGTCGCAACGGCTCTGGGGGTGGCAACTGGACAAAGGGCGAGGCCAGATGCAGGAGATGCTGCCCGGTCCAGGCGGATGGTTGTGGAGTCCGCGCCTGGAGAGCTATCTGGTGCCCGATGGGGCCTATCTGCGGCTTTATGATAGTCAGTGGCAAGTGCGTCTGACCCGGGCAGAGGCAGAGGCAGAGGCCAGACAGGCAGCACAGCGGCAAGCCGAGGAGGAGGCAGAAGCCAGGCGAGCAGCACAGCGGCAAGCCGAGGAGGAGGCAGAGGCCCGACGAGCAGCACAGCGGCAAGCCGAGGAGGAGGCAGAGGCCCGACGAGCAGCACAGAGGCGTACTGAGGAGGAGGCAGAGGCCCGACGGGCTGCCCAGAGACAAGCCGAGCTCTTTGCAGAGAAATTACGCTCACTCGGGATAGACCCCAGCCAGTTATGACCTGCTGAACGCAGAACAGGAGCGAATACCAAGGAACTCAGCGCGCTGAACCAGGATATGACCGCTGTGACGATGCAGGCAAAGAGTCATGGATGCCCGTAACGTATTACACCCTCGCGAGACCCTCATCAGTTTATCAAAAAAAGGTCCATTCTGAGCAATATCACAAGATCATCACCGGCAATTTCCACGAGGTTGGTACCTCATACAACTGCCCATGACGATGCTCATGACGCTTTCATGACGCTTCCTCCTTATACTAGGACCAGAGAGGGCGAGGCGCGTCAGCTAGGGAGTGGCCCCAAACCCTGCCGGGTGGGCCTTTGAGTAACGATTATGTCTGGTGATCCACCTGGTTACGCGCTAGAAAGGCGAAAACATGTCAATGATTAACTTAAATCCATCACCCATCAGCATTATTCCAGCAGGGCAAGGGCACATATGCGAACAGTTTCTCGGGGATGGGCAGAGGGACACCTTTGACCTGCGTGAGGTCCCATGCTCGATCCCTGCCATGGCTGCCCATGTTTCAAGATCTTTGCATCCTATGAGCGTTCCTTTGGTGATTGGGAATATCAGGCTGGACGCATTTGCAGGAGGCTATGACGTGCTCGTAGACAGGGTAGGGAAGCGCATCTACCTGAAGCATGTGCTTCCCAAAGGTGAGCTGCTTCTTGTGGAGTATCCCTTCGATGACTCCAACCAGTCCCCTGCTGTGTCTGCTGCCCCGCATCCACAGGCCGAGCCCTGGAACATTCCAGGCTGGGAGCCTTGGGACTATCAAAATTGGCGCGATTTTGCTGCAGCCATGCACGAAGACAAGCCCGTCGAGTATGCCATATGCGTGTGGCTCATGCAGCAAGAGTCCACCGACCTGGCGTTTCAAGATGGCCAGTGGTCAGAATGGTACCACTATGCGAGGAAGCATTGCCAGCGCTTCGACCGTGAGCAGCCCAGGTGGAGATAGCAAGCGGCAGATCAAAGTATGCACACAGAAGCCTCGCGAAGTGTGGACGAGGATGGTGTGCGGGAGTCAGGGCCAAAGCAGGCCAACTCTTGAGCCAGTCGTGCATGTCCTGATAGGAGAGCCTCCACAGCGTACGCAAGAGTCCGATAAGCAAAAGGGATTCCTCGCTGTACGTGCGAGGAGCTCCTCCTGGACCGGCTGGCAATGGCGGTGGACAACGACGATGGGCCATAAGAACGGCGAGACAACAGAGTGCGAGCAAATGCAATATCCTAACTAATGTAAGAGCGTTCATGTGGAGGGCAGGACCCAGCCTCGCTTGCGCACGCTGATAAGATGGAGGTGCGACTGGTGTCTGATCTTCAAGAGCTAAAGGCATCAGAGTGTTGACCATCTAGACGAGGGAGCTAGCCTTGTCTAGATGTCAGCTTACAATTGAAAGACTTGTGGGCTACAATCCACCTCTTCTGGCTGCCTAACACATTACTCTGAACCCAAAAGAGACGACCACCATTCGCCTGTATAGTCAGCACGTGTAAGCGTACCTTCAGTAAGGCTCACTAAGCGCTGATACCATGCAGCATGCTCGGGATCCTTCACCAACCGTTGTGCGGCTTCCTGGCTCTCGAAACGCATCAGCGCAAGAAACTCACGGGCATCTCTCACGTTTCTGATCAGTTCGCCTGAAAGGTAGCCTCTGGCCCGACGCTGTTGGTTGCGCTGCCAGTCCTCGTGCAGGGCAATAATGGCATCCTCTTCACCGGCCCTTGCTCGATACCTGGAAACAGTTACGAACATCGCTGTCCTCCTCTTTTCTAGCAGGTCTTCTTCTACGCAACTATTCAGGTCGCCTGTCTTCGAGACTCCTCACTGCACGTGACGTGACGTGACGTGCTGGATAAATCGGCACTCTACGGATAAATCGGCACTCTACGGCAGTTCGCAGGTGTTTGGTGGTGAGTGCAGGCGACGAGGAGTCCTGAATAGTTACGTGCCAGAACCTCCCTTAACAGGTGTGATTTGCAGACTATCATGGCACTCAGCGTGCAATATAATGTGGCCGCAATCTCACGTCATTCCTTGCATCATAGCAAGCAAGCATTGCTGTCCGTGCAAGAAATTGTGGTTCTTCCGCAGCCTCGCTGATGCAGAGGCTGCGGAAGAACCATATACTGGCCAGAGGCCAGCACATGAGGAAGCCTAGTGCAGACGTGCTCCTGTGAAAATGAGCCAACCCATAAAGGGCACCACGGGCGCTGTTAGAATGAGCACGATGGTCGTCGCCCTGCCTGCGCTCAAACGGTGTACCGCCATCAGCGAAAAGACAGACAGGACTGTGCTATAGCAGCCGCCCACCAGGACAAGGAACCAACTGAGCGAGGGGATCAACACAAGCAGGTGAGTGATGAGTGTCAGTGGAATGCTGAACAAGAGGCTCGTATATCCTTGTGCTAAGTATGTCCCTTGCCCACCAAATGCCTTCGCAAGCAGATAGAGGATGCCTGTACCAATCAAGAAGCCGAGTAGTACAACAATCAGCTGCGTAATCAAGTCGAAGGGGAGGTTGCTAGCAGAGGTCCCCACATCTGATTGAATGATTAGCACATTCAGTCTCCCAAGGAAGGTGCTGGTGTTGAGAGAGGGCAAGATCAAACTGTCTAGCCGCCCAATGAGGCTCGTAATGATGACGAGGGCAAGCAGTTGTATCCAGATACAACTCCAGCTGGCTTTGTCCATCTCTCGGACAAACGTTTCCTTCGATGGTCTGGTAAGGACTTTGAGGTATTGGCCGGGCAATTCCCCGATAACCTTAGCAAGTGGACGAGGGGCAACTGCGTGAGCAATGTGATTTGATTCCTGAGTCATGTGAATCCTCCTTTCTTGATCCAGAGTAAACTACTACTCTAACAGAGGTCTTTCCTTGACTTGGGGTAATCACCAGAGGCTTGCCTGGTGATTACCCATACATCTGTAAGCCTACA
>WNFT01005414.1_pt1 | contig 15680 bp, 15 predicted proteins | sample 5400191 | NCBI WGS metagenome assembly WNFT01 (sample SAMN13153359, study PRJNA577476) | soil metagenome | isolation source: 80 cm saprolite under Madrone tree | place: USA:California | collected 2016-06-14 | reverse complement strand
CTCGGGCTCGTCGACGAGGCCGAGTTCGAGCGCGCCCGCCTCATGGCCACGCGGCTCAAGATGCCGCTCGAGCGCGCGGTCGCCGAGCGGGGGCGCTTTCCCTTCGCCTTCCTCCTCGACCTCCTGATGCCGAGGGTGACGGGCATCGAGGTCCTCCGGGCCCTCCGGGCCAACCCGAGGACCAAGGCGGTGCCCGTCCTCGTCCTCTCCAATTCCTCGCGCGAGCAGGATCACGCGCAGATCGACCAATTCGAGATCGCCGGCTACTTCGTGAAGTCCAACCTGTCCCTGCAGGCACTGGGCGAGCACGTGGCACGGCTCCTGGGAGACTGAGACCATGACCGGAGAGACGTACCGGATTCTGCTCGCGGAGGACGACCGATTCCTGCGCAAGGCCGCCGAGACCACGCTCAAGCGGAACGGTTTCGAGGTGATCACGGCGACGGATGGGGAGGAGGCCCTGCGGGCCGTGGGCACGTGCAATCCGCACCTCGTGCTTCTCGACCTCATCATGCCCAAGATCCAGGGCTTCGAGGTCTTGCGAAGCATCAAGGCCGACCCCGCCACCGCGGCCATACCCGTCATCGTGCTGAGCAATCTCGGCCAGGAGCGGGATGTGCAGCGCGCCATGGAAGGGGGGGCGGTGGCCTATCGCATCAAGGCCAATCTGTCCCTCGACGATCTCGTGAAGCAGGTGAAGCAGGTCCTCGGACTCGAGGCCGCGCCCGTCCCCGCCGCCGCCGCCGAAGAGCCGCGCGTGGGCAAGTGGGCCAAGCCGTGAGCAACGTGCTCGTCGCCGAGGAGGAGCTCAAGGCACTGCTCGTGGGCGAGCTCGGGCTCGTCGACGAGGCCGAGTTCGAGCGCGCCCGCCTCATGGCCACGCGGCTCAAGATGCCGCTCGAGCGCGCGGTCGCCGAGCGGGGGCGCTTTCCCTTCGCCTTCCTCCTCGAGCAGCTCGCCCAGGCGTGGGGGGTGGGCTTCATCGACCTCAAGGTCAGCGACGTGCATCTCGAGGCCCTCAAGACCATCCGCGACGAGTACGCCAAGAGCCACGTCGTCGTTCCCTTCGAGCAGGCCGGCCGCCAGCTCAAGGTGGCCATGGTCAATCCGCGCGATCGCGTGCTCATCAAGGACATGGAGCAGATGACGCGTCTCGAGGTCGTCCCCTTCCTGGCCCCGGAGGGAACTATCCGGCGCGCGCAGCTCCTGTACAAGGGCAACCTTCGCGAGCTGCTCGAGCGCTCGACCGTCCAGGCCTCCACCGAGGTCAAGCGGCCGCTGGCCGCGGGCGGACCCGGCCAGCCCGGCAAGCAGTGGACGGCCGGCACGGGGGGAGGGACGGGGCGCAGCCAGTGGGGCGCGGGCCCGGACGCCTCGGATATGGTGACCCAGCTCCTCGAGTATGCGGTGGTGACGCGAGCCTCCGACATCCACCTCGAGCCCTACGAGGCGGAGATGGTCATCCGGTACCGCATCGACGGCGTCCTCCACGAGGTGCTGAGCCTGCCTCCGACCGCCCAGGCGCCCGTGACCGCCCGCATCAAGATCCTGAGCGCCATGCGCATCGACGAGCACCGGATCGCCCAGGACGGACGCTTCGAGGCCGATCTCTCCGGCTTCAAGATAGATTTGCGCGTGTCGGCGGTGCCCACCCAGTGGGGCGAGAAGATCGTGATGCGCGTGCTCTCGCGGGAGGCGGCCAGCGCGGACCTGGACGACCTCGGGCTCGCCGCCTCGGACCACGAGATCCTCCTGCGCAACCTCATGCTCCCGCACGGGATGATCCTGGTCACGGGGCCCACGGGGGCGGGGAAGTCGACCTCGCTCTACGCCATGCTGCGGCGCATCTCCGTGGAGCGCCAGAGCGGGGTCAACATCTCCACCGTCGAGGACCCCATCGAGTACACGATGCCCCGCGTGAACCAGATACCTCTCAACGTGGCGGCGGGATTCGACTTCGCGAGCGCCCTCCGCGCCCTCCTCCGGCAGGACCCCGACGTGATCATGGTCGGCGAGATCCGCGATCGGGAGACGGTGGAGATCGGCGTGCGGGCGGCCCTCGTGGGCCGGCTCTTCCTCTCCACCCTGCACACCAACGACGCCACCGCCGCCGTGCCCCGGCTCCTCGACATGGGCGTGGAGCCGTTTCTGCTCGCCTCCACCCTCGTCCTCGTCGTCGCGCAGCGCCTGGCCCGCCGGATCTGCGTCGGCTGCCGTGAGAGCGAGAGCCTCGACGAGGCGACCATGAAGCTCTTGCGCGCGCGGCCCGACTACGAGCACACCATCGAGCTGTTGCGGCAGCAGGGCGTGCTCGGGACCGGCCCGGATCCGCTCGCCGAAGCCCGCACGTTCCGCGGCAGGTGTTCCTCGGGGAGACGACCCTCGCCGAGGTGTACCGCGTCGCGATGTAGCGCTACACGACCGTCCGCGCGGACCTGACGAGGCGAAGCGCCGTCTCGGCCAGGCGCTCCAGCGGCACGATCTGCTCCGCCGCCTCCAGGGAGATGGCCGCCCTGGGCATTCCGAAGACCGCCGAGGACGCCTCGTCCTGCGCGAGGGTGTGTGCGCCCGCCTGCCGCATGCTGAGAAGTCCCCGGGCGCCGTCATGGCCCATGCCGGTCATGATGATGCCGATGGCGCGCGCCCCCGCGACCTGGGCGCAGGAGCTGAAGAGCACGTCCACGGATGGGCGGTGCCGCTGCACGGGGGGATCCGAGCCGAGCACCACCTTGTAGGCGGTGCCTTCGCGGGCGATCCGCATGTGCTGGTTCCCGGGGGCGATCAGGGCGCTTCCCGCGGCCACGCGGTCCCCCTCCCTCGCCTCCCGCACCGAGATCGCGCACAGCGCGTCCAGCCGCTCGGCGAAGGCCCGGGTGAAGTGCTCGGGCATGTGCTGCACGATGACCACGCCCGGGCAGTCCACGGGAAGGGAGGAGAGGACGAGGCGCAGCGCGTCCGTGCCCCCGGCCGAGGCGCCGAGGGCAATGAGGTCGGGCCCGGTGGGCGCGGCCTGACGCGAGCTAGTCGAAGAGCGTGATAGAGCCATAGCCGATGGGCGGCGCCGCCCGGGCACGCGCTTCGGCCAGGGCATGCGGGCGGACCCGGCGCACGTGCTTGACGAAGGCGCGTCCAGAGTCCGTGTGAAAGTGGACGTGGCGCGGGTACCGCCCGCCCACGGCGGCGCTCAGGACGGGAATGCCTTCCTCCTCGAGGAAGGTCTCGGCGAAATCGATGTTTCGCCGGGGCACGTCCACGACGGAGCCGGAGAGATCCAGCACGTTGGCGCCCCCGAACACCTTGGCCACGAGCCGACGGCGGTCGCCCCCCGCCTTCATGATGGCGCCGATGAGGAGGTCCATGGCATGCACGCCGAAGCGTCCGGCCTCGGCCTCGTCGCCGTCGCCCCGCGGGAGCATGAAGTGGTTCATCCCGCCCACCGCCCGCTCGGGATCGTGCAGGCACACCGCGACGCACGAGCCGAGGAGCGTCTTGATGATGGTCGGCCGCTCGCTCGCGTACACGCCACCGATGTGGATGGTGACTTCGCCGCTCTTCACGCGGGGGTCCCGAGGACGTGACGCACGGTGTGGCGAAGCTGGTCGGGGTGGAAGGGCTTCACGAGCCAGCCGGTGGCCCCCGCTTCACGGCCGCGCTGTTTCATGGCCTCGCCGTCCTCCGTGGTCAGGACGAGGATCGGGGTGGAGCGCTCGCGGGGGCGGGCGCGCAGGGCGCGCACGAGGGTGAGGCCGTCCATGTCCGGCATGTTGACGTCGGTGATGACGAGGTCCACCGGCGTGTCGTCGAGCGTGGCCAGGGCCTCCCGCCCCCCCGGCGCTTCCATGACCCGGTGATCGTCGGCCTGGAGGGCGGCCCGGACCATGGCGCGCACGAGCTTGGAGTCCTCAACGATCAGGATGGTCGCCGGCATGGTCGCTCTCCTTGTGATAGATGGTGCTGCCCGCGGGGCGAAGCCCGGTCACCATCCCGTGCACGCCTTCGGAGTGGCCGAGGACGAGACGGCCGCCCTCCTTCAGGCACGCCACGAGGCGCTCGAGCACGCGCTGCTGGGTCGGCCGGTCGAAGTAGATGAGGACGTTCCGGCAAAAAATAAGGTCGAAGGGCGTGTCGATCGGCCAGCCCTCCTCGATCAGGTTGATGCTTCGGAACCTCACGAGCCGGCGAAGCTCGGAGCGAATCCGCACGAGCCCGGCCTTGGTGCCGCGACCCCGCAGGAAGTGTCGCCTCAGCACCGCGCGGGGAATCGGGCGCACGTCGTCGAGGCGGTAGATCCCGGCCGCGGCGCGGCTCAGCACCTCCGTGTTGATGTCCGAGGCGAGGATGCGCAGGCTCCAGCCCGCCGCCTGGGGGAGAGCGTCCGCGAGCGTCATGGCGATCGTGTAGGGCTCCTCGCCGCTGCTGCAGCCCGCGCTCCAGACCCGGATGATCCTCGGCCCGTCACGGGCGGCCCTCTCCAGCGCTTCCGGCGCCCATTGCTGGGGGTAGAACTCCGTCTTGTTCGTGGTCGCCGCGTTGACGAGGCGGGCGAGCTCGTCGCCCTCGGGGTCCTGCTCGACGAGGCGGCGCCGGTAGTTCCCGAAGCTCGCGAGCCCGAGGGCGCGCAGACGCGTCCCCAGACGCACCTGGAGCAGCGCCCGCTTGTGCGGTCCGAGGGCGATGCCCGTGCGGGCGAGGATCAGCGCGCGGAATGCCTCGAACTCCGGCTTCGAGAGATCAGGGGTGATCCCCCCAGGATCCGCGATCCGGGAATGCTCCAGGGCGCTGCGGGATGCGGCCTTCGCCATTCCCGCCCTCGTTCTCAGGCCGAGTCGGCGGCGCGGGCGCCCGCGCCGGCCATCGATACGTCACGGGCGGCCCCGGAGCGGGCGAGGGCAATGAGTCCGGGAACGTCGAGGATGAGGCTGACGCTGCCGTCGCCCAGGATGGTGGCGCCGGCGACGCCGTCGACCTTCCGGAAGTGCGCTTCCAGGCTCTTGATCACGACCTGCTGCTGGCCGAGGAGACCGTCGATGAGGAGCGCGGTGCGGCGCCCCTCGTGCTCGACGATGACCACGAGTCCCTCCGCCGGATCCTCGACACCGGCGTGGACACCGAAGAGCCGACCGAGGCGAAGCATGGGAAGGGTCTCCTGGCGGACCACGATGACCTCGAGCGTTCCCTCGATGGCATGGACGCTGCCCGGCGCGGGCTGGACCGATTCGGTGATGCTGACGAGGGGCAACACATAGACCTGGTTCCCCACCTGCAAGACCTGACCGTCGAGCAAGGCCAGGGTCAGGGGCAGCTTGATGAGGAAGCGCGTGCCCCGGCCCGCCTCGCTCCGGATGGCGAGGCTGCCCCCGAGGGCCTCGACGTTCTGCTTGACCACGTCCATCCCCACTCCGCGTCCGGAGATCTCGCTCACCGTCTCGGCGGTGGAGAAGCCGGGGCGGAAGATGAGGGCGAACACTTCCTCGTCACTCGGGGTCTCCCCGGCGCGCACGAGGCCGTGCGCGCGTCCCCGGCTCAAGATGCGCTCGCGGTCCAGCCCACGTCCGTCGTCGCTGACTTCGATGTACACGCTCCCGCCCCGCTGGGAAGCCTCCAGCCGCACGCGGCCCGTGACGGGCTTGCCCGCGGCCTGGCGCGCCGCCGGTGACTCCAGGCCGTGATCGATGGCGTTGCGGACGAGATGCAGGAGGGGATCGCCGATCTTCTCGATGACGGACTTGTCCAGCTCGGTCTCCTCGCCCGCCAGCTCGACCACGACGTGCTTGCGCACGGCCTCGGCGAGATCGCGCACGAAGCGGGGAAAGCGCGCGAAGAGAGTGCGCACCGACACCATGCGCACGGCGAGAATGTTGTGGTGGAGCTCGCGGGCGTGGCGATCCATGCGGGCGACCATCTCGTGGACCTTGACCATGCCGTCGGGGGTGTCGTCGGCGACCGCCTGCGCGAGCATGGTCTGCGTGGTCACCAGCTCGCCTACCAGATCGACCAGGCGATCGACCTTGTCCACGGCGACGCGGATGGCCGTCGCCTCCTCACGGTCGCTTGCGCGACGGCGGGGGGACTCCGCCGTTGCGGAGATGACCGGCTCGATCGCGGGCGGGGGGATGAGTCCGGGCCCGTCGGATGCCCCCGCGGAGTCGGGGCGCGCCTCCCGCGCGTCCGCGCGGGCCAGGAGCGCCTCGATGGTGGACCGCACTCGCTCGAGGGCCTCCGGGGCCGCGGGGACTGCATCGGGTGAGGCGGCGATCTGGCCGAGGAGCTTGCGCAGGACGTCCGCGGAGGCGAGGAGAGCGTCGATCACCTCGGGGGTGACGGAAAGGCCGCCCACGCGGACCTGCTCGAGGAGGCTCTCGAGAACGTGGGTGAAGCGGGAGATCTCCGTGAAGCCCATCATGGAGCTGCTGCCCTTGAGACTGTGGGCGAAGCGGAAGATCACGTCGACCGCGTCGAGAGCGTGGGGCGCCTGCTCCAGCCGGAGCACGCCCGCCTCGAACTCCGCCAGCTGCTCGGTGGTCTCTTCGATGAAAAGGCCGCGGAACTCCTCGTTCAGGGCCCTGGTCTCCGCGGCCGCAGGCTCACGTGGCGCTCGCGTGGACGACCCGCGCGTCGCCGTCCAGGACCTTGTCGACGTCGAGAAGCACGAGGAGCTTGTCGCCGGTGCGGGCGAGGCCGCTCACGCATCCGTTCTCCGCGTGCGCGCTCCCCAGGGCGGGCACCGCCTGGATCTCCGCGGCGGCCAGGCTCACGACGTCGGTGACGGCGTCCACCCGCATGCCCACGATCTTCGCGCCGACCACGACGAGGACGATCACGGTGAAGCGGCTGTGCTCGACTTCGGGAAGCCCGAACTTCGCCCGCAGATCGACGACAGGGACGATGGTCCCCCGGAGATTCATGACGCCGGGGATGCAGGGAGGAGCGTTGGGCAGCGGCGTGATCGCCGACTGCCCCCTGATCTCGTGCACGGCGAGGATGGGGACGCCGTACTCCTCCTCGCCGAGCCGGAAGGTCAGGTACTGGCTCTGCGTCGACGGCGTGCCGCCGTCACTCCCGACTGCCGCGAGCTGGTCCATGGCCCGCTCGCCTCAAAATTCCTCGAACTCATCGTCCCAGGCGGCGGCCGACCCCGCGCGGGATCCGTTGCCCGCGCTCGCTCCGGCACGCGCCGGCTCCGGGGACTTGGGCCGGTCCCCGGGCCCGCGTCGGGCCAGCGCGAGCGGGGGCTTCACGCGACGGCCGGCGGGATCAAGCACGGGTCGCGGCTCGGGCGCCTCTTCGGTCACCCGGAAGCGCCGCACCAGCTCCTGGAGCTCGCGGGCCTGGCTCGTGAGGTTCTGGGCCGTCGACGAGAGCTCCTCGGTCTGCGCCGCGTTCGACTGCACGATCTGGTCCATGAGGGTGACCGCGCGGTTGACCTGCTCGATCCCCCGCGATTGCTCCTCGCTGGCCACCGCGATCTCGGAGACGATGTCGGTGACCTGCTTCACCCCCGTCACGATCTCGCCCAGCATCTGTCCGGATCTGTTCACGAGCTCGGACCCGTCGTGGACCTTGTCCACCGAGTCCTGGATGAGTCCCTTGATCTCCTTGGCGGCCGCCGCGCTCCGCTGGGCCAGGGTCCGCACTTCCGTCGCCACCACGGCAAAGCCACGGCCTTGCTCACCGGCGCGCGCGGCCTCCACGGCGGCGTTGAGGGCAAGGAGGTTCGTCTGGAAGGCGATCTCGTCGATCACCGTGACGATGTCCGCGATCTTCTTGGACGCCGTCGTGATCTCCTGCATGGCGCCCACCGCCGCCGTCACGACCTGTCCGCCCTTCTCGGCTTTCTCGCGCGCCCCGATGGCGAGCTGGCTGGCCTGCCGCGCGTTGTCCGCGTTCTGTCTCACCGTGCCGGTCAGCTCTTCCAGCGAGGCCGCCGTCTCCTCCAGCGAGGAAGCCTGCTCCTGCGCTCCGCTCGCCACCTGCCTGGAGGCGGCGGAGAGCTGCTCGGAGGCCGCGCCGACCTGGGAGGCGGCGCCCCGAATCTCCTGCACGAGCCCGTGGAGGTTGTCGAGGAAGCCGTTCAGCGCGTGCGACAGCCGGCCCACCTCGTCATCGGAGCTCACGGCGAGCCGCCGGGTGAGATCGGCATTGCCGCTCGCCAGCTCGCCCAGCTCGGCGGCCGCGCGGAGCGGCCCCACCAGCCGCCGCGCGATGCCGAGATAGATACCCGCGCCCGCAACCAGGGCGAGCGCGCCGAGGCCGACGAACTTCCACGTGGCGCGCGTCGTCAGGCTGTCGACCTGGGCCGTGGAGACGCCGATGCGGATGACCCCGAAAGATGTCCGCTCGAACGTCACGGGGGCCGCGACCTCGAAGAGCTCGGCCGAGCCGGGCACGGGTCGGTGGACGAATGCGGACACGCGCGCCATCGCTCGCTCGAATTCGTTGCGGGTGAGGACCTGGAGCTTGAGCGCCGGGTCTGTGGTCGCCACCGCCTTGCTCTCGGTATTGATCACGATGATGTAGCTCACGTCGGGATCTGCCTGCTTCGTGCGGTCGAGGAGATGCTGGAGGCGGTCCACCTCGCCCATGGCCAGCTGATCGGTGATGGCCGCGGCCAGCGTGGTCGCGAGGATCTCCGCGCGCTTGGCCAGGCTCTGCTCCATGGCCGATCGACTGCTGCGGATCGAGACGACGCCGAGGAGCGCGATGGTGCCCACGAGCACCACCACGAACGGGATGGTCAGCTTGGCGGTCAGGTGGCGCCGTATGGCGCCGATGCGCTGGAGATTCATGCCGTACCCTTCCCGGTGGCCAGGCTACTTCCTGGCCACCTTCCAGTCGGTCATGAGGGTCGGCTGGCCGTCGCGCAGGATGGTGTAGTACACGGCGTCGAAGGCGTGGTGCCGGCTCGCGCTGTAGGTCGCCTTCATCCCGATGCCGAGGTCGAGGTCCTTGAATCCCTCGATCGCCGTCACCAGCTTCTCGCGCGTGAGATCACGGCCGGCGCGCTGCAGCCCTTCCACGAGCACCATGGCATTGACGAAGCCCTCGAAGCTCACGAAGTTGGGGCTCGCTTCGGGGAAGTACTTCTTCAGGGCGGACTGGTACTGCGTCACCGTGGGCAGGTCCTTCCGGCTGGGCGGCGGCACCACCTGCGTGATGATGACTCCGTCTCCGTCTTTCCCGGCCGCCTTGGCGAAGGCCTCCGTGCCCACGAAGGACACCGTGAGGAAGATGGTGTTCCACTTGTCCGCCCGCGCGCGCTTCACGAACTCGGCGAGGGGCGCGTACGTCCCCACCATGACCACGGCTTCCGGGTTGGCCGGCTTGATCTGCTCGAGGCCCTTGCCCACGTCCATCGTGTTCCGCGGGAAGGTGCCGAGGGCCACCGGCTCCAGGTTGTGCTTCTTGAGTGCGATCTTGACGCCCTCGAGGACGGCCACCCCGAAGGCGTCCTCCTGATAGAAGACGGCGATCTTCTTCATGCCGAGCGCGCCCACCAGATTATCCACCTGGGCGCGCGCCTCGTCGTAGTACGAGGCGCGGACGTGGATGATGTTGCGTCTCACGGGCGCTCTCAGGATCTCCGCCCCCGTGAAGAAGCCGATGGCAGGCACCTTGTTCGCTTCCGCCATGGGGACGACCTTGGCGCCTGTTGGCGTGCCGACGAAGAAGCCCATGGCGAACACCTTGTCCTGCTGGATGAGCTGGTTCACGCACGCGATGGCCTTGTCCGGCTCGTAGCCGTCGTTGCGCGAGACGAGCTGGATCTTGCGGCCGTGCACACCCCCCTGATCGTTGACCGTGTTGAGATAGGCGCGGGCTCCGAGCACGGTCTGGGTACCGAGAAAGCTCGCCGGCCCTTCCAGCGCGGCACAGGAGCCGATCACGATCTCCTTGTCGGTCACCCCGGGATCCGCCCCGGCGGGTCCGACGGGCGCCGCCAGGATCATCAATGCCGCCACAAGTCCCCGCTGGAGCATCTTCATCGCTTGGCGCCCTCGTCTGTTCGCTCCGATGGTGGTCGACCCGGGTCGAGCGCTCGACTTCCAGAGCGCTCCCACAGGGTGTTATCGGCAGATACCGCCCAGATCGTAGCCAGCCGCCTTCGGCGGGGACTGCCCAGAAATCAGACTGCCCAGAAATCTGCCGGCCCTTCTTCGGGGTGATCGGGGTGGCCAGGCCGGTTGAAGCCTCGGAGGGGGCGGAGTCCCCCTCCGAGTTACCTAGGGCTTGGAGGTGTCCTGGCCGCGTGGGCCCAGCGGGATCGTCACTTCGAATGTGGTCCGGTCCTCGTCGGTGCGGTACCTGACGACGCCCGAGCGGACCATGTCTCGCGAGGCCTCGGGGAGCCGGTCGAGGACGGCGTTGAGGCTCGCGGGGTATCGCCCCTGCGCATCCTTGCTCTCCTCGACGGCCCGGCTCACGATCTGCACATCCCGGACGACATCCTGAGCAAACTCGTTCGCCTCCTGCTTGCCCCAGAGGAGGAGGTAGCCGCTGAGCGCGAGGTTGAGCACGACGAGGAGGCCGATGAGGTACATGCCGGCGCGGCTCTTCGCGCGGACGGGCTCCGTCGCGAGTCCAGCCGCCACGCGCCGCTCGGTCTCCGCAGCGTCCCGCCGGTACTGGCCGCAGACGTCGCAGAGATCTCGCTCGCTGGGGGCGCGGCAAGCCACGCAGAGATTGTCATTGCATTGCCGGCAGCGGAACTTCGCCGGCTCCGACGGATGTCTGACGCAATCGGCCGTGAGAGTGCTCATGTTCTCAACGCTGGTAGTAGGTGCCCAAGGTCACGGAAACGGAGAGGACCCCTCCCGCTCCTGACCCGACCGTGGCCTTGCCTCCGTATACGGCTGCGACCTCCGCCGCCACGGACGAGGCCTGCGCCGAGGTCAGCCCCTGCACGCTGACCGTCGCCGGCGATCCGCTGGTGCCTTGCTTTTGACGTGGGTCCTCCCCTGTGGCACGATCGACTTCCGGCCGGGCCATGTCGGTCCGGCGCCACTCACGTCAGGAGCCATGCATGCGCATCTACTACGACATCGATCTCAGCGACCGCACCATCGCGAAGCGGGAGCTTCACGGCGAGGACGTGGTCAAGGCGGGCCGGTACCTGATCGCCAAGACCCTCGTCGAGATGGGCGCCGCCACCGTCGAGCCGCTTTCCCCCCAGAACCCCCTCATCTTCTCGGCGGGCCCCTTCGCCGGCACGAGCTTCTCCAACGCCAACCGCACCAGCGTGGGCTGCAAGAGCCCGCTCACGGGCGGCGTCAAGGAGGCCAACGGCGGGGGGACGTTCAGCTATGGCCTGGGCCAGCTCAAGATCGCCGGCTTCACGCTCCTCGGCGCCTCCCGGGAGTGGGTGGTTCTCCACTTCAAGAAGGACGGCGGCATCGCCTTCGAGGACGCCACCCCCTATCTCGGCAAGGGCAACTTCGAGGCGAACGACCTGTTGCACGCACGGTATGGCAAGAAGGTCACCATCGCGCTCTGCGGGCCCGTGGGCGAGTACGAAGGGCTCCTCGCGGGTATCGCCTTCAGCGACAAGGAGGGCCGGCCGGCGCGGCTGGCCGCGCGGGGCGGGGTAGGGGCGGTGATGGGCGCCAAGAAGGTCAAGGCCATCGTGGTCGATCTCGACAAGATCCCGCCCATGCACGACGGCAAGAAGGTGACGTCCAGCATCAAGGACTACGCCAAGATGCTGCAGGCCGACGGCATGGTGCAGAACTTCTACGCCAAGATCGGCACCATGGGCATGGCCGATGTCCAGAACCAGATGGGCGGCCTGCCCGTGCGGAACTTCAGCGCGGGAAGGCTGGCCGACGTGGCGGCGGGAGAGAAGTTCAAGATGGGCGGCGATTTCATCGGCGAGCTCAACACCTCGCGGGGCGGTGAGCAGACGCACGCCTGCATGCCCGGCTGCGTCATCCAGTGCAGTAACGTTTACCACGATGCCGCGGGCAAGGAAGTGGTCTCCCCGGTGGAGTACGAGACGCTGGGGCTGCTCGGCACCAACTGCGGCATCAGCGAGCCCGACGATCTCGCCCAGCTCAACTACCTCGCCAACGATCTCGGCGTGGACACCATCGAGCTCGGGGCCATGCTGGCGGTGCTCATGGAGGCCGGGCTCGGCGTCTTCGGCGACGTCAAGTTCATGACGGACTGCCTGGTGGAGATCCGCAAGGGAACGGAGAAGGGGAAGCTCTGGGCCCAGGGCACCGCGCGGGTGGGCGAGCACTACAAGGTGCGCCGCGTGCCCGTCATCAAGAAGCAGGCCATCAGCGCCTATGATCCGCGAGTGGTCGAGGCCACGGGAATCTCGATGATGGCGACGGCCCAGGGCGCCGACCACACCGCGGGCAACCTGCCGCGGCTCAAGACGCGGGAGATGGACCTGGAGTCGCTCGTGAGCCAGAGCCTGCTCCACCAGACGCGGGTGGCCGCCAATGATTCGCTCGGCCTCTGCATCTTCGGCATGAGCGTGACCAACCCCAACACCGAGTTCATCGCGGCCGCCGCCAATGCCGCGCACGGCACCACCTTGACCAAGGACTTCTTCGAGGCCCTCGGGCGCGATGCGCTGCGCTTCGAGAAGGAGTTCAACCGTCAGGCCGGCTTCACCGAGAAGGACGACGAGCTGCCCGAGTTCTTCTACACGGAGCCCATCCCGCCCACCAACCACGTCGCCCGCTTCCACGGGCCCGACGTGCACCACATGTACGAGCGGCTGCCCGCCTAGGTAAGATTCGGAGGGGGGCTCCGCCCCCCTTCCGAGCCTCCCCCCTCAGAGATACGGATTGCGCCGGCGAAGCCGGCGCTCGGGGCACGAACATTTCCGGTCGCGGAGGCGCGTATATCACGCTGGGCGGATACCCGAGCCCCCGGATGGCTTACGGGAAGGTGATGGTGGTGCCGTCCCCGTTGGCCGTGATGGAGAAGGTGCCGGTGCTGCTCGACGTGTACGTGTAGGTACCCGACCAGGCTGGTGAGCCGCCGCCAGGAGGCGTGGGGACCCGTGCGATGAAGGGGCCGGCGTTCTGGCCCAGACCGTTGGCGGTCTGCTGGGTCAGGTCGGTCAGGGCCGCGGGCAGCGCGCCCACGTGGGCGCTGAACATGCTGACGGCCGAGGCCATGGTCCGCCCATCGGCCTGGGCCTTGGCGACGCGGGCGCGGGTCTGGACGTTGGCGTAGAGCGGGATCGCGATGGCCGCGAGGATACCGATGATGGCCACCACGATCATCAGCTCAATGAGCGTGAAGCCTTTCTGATGATCCATCCTCGTGAGGCTCGTGCGGCGGCGGTAGATCATGTCGAGCAATCCTCCTTGGCGGTTGAGCGCATTCTGTACCGGGAAAATGAGACCTGAGGGCCAGTATGGCCTGCACGTGGGATGCCATGGCGAGAGAGCCGCTCGAGAAGCGATGAAAGGTGCTTGCCGACGGGCAATCCGGCCTCGTCGCGCCGGGAGGGGCGGAGGCGGAGGGCGGAGCGCTCGAGATGTGTCGAGATATCGGCGTCGTGATGCTGACACCTGACATCTCCGTGACGCCGGATCCCTCTCGTCAGGGCTCCAGGAGGGCCAGGGTGGCGTCCGCGGCGGGATCGAGAGGCGGGATTCCGTAGCGGCGGCGTAATGTGCCCACCGGCTCGTGCACAACTGCCCAGAAATTCCATTGCGGCCCGAAGGTGTCCACGGTGATCTCGGAGCCGCGCTCCCAGGCCAGCCAGAAGCCTTGCGGGTCGAAAGCCCCCGTCGCGCTCTTGGCTACATCGTTGAACTGGATGCCCAGGTGCCAGCTGAAGATCACGGGCAGGATGTGCCCGGACATCGGCTCCTTCTTGTGCATGGCGGCCGTGAAGGTCGCGGCGTCGGGCCCTTGAACACGTACCGGTAGGCCGCCTCGAGCGCCGCGCGATCGGCAGGGCGCAGGGGCTCGGCGCCTCCCGCCTCCGCGACCCGGCGCATCGCCCCCAGAATGCCGCGGGCCTGGTCAGACGTGGCGTGGACGATCATGCGCCGTCAGGGTAGCACGCCGGGTGGGAGGGGGTTCCGCGCCTTCAAATGCCTACGATCGTGGCCTTTTGATGCCGATAACCAACCCGTGAGGATACGATCGCACCTTGTCCTGCTCTTCCTCGGGATCCTGATCCCCATCCTCGCTTTCTCCGGCGTGATGCTCGTCGTGTTCAACAGGCATACGCGAGTGGCGACCGAACAAGGCCTGGTCGAGACCGCCCGCGCGTTGTCGGTCGCGGTCGATCAGCAGGTCCTGGCCTCGCTCTCCGTGCTACGTGTCCTGGCCGCCTCCGAGCACTTGCAGAAAGGCAACGTGCAGGAGTTCGAGCGGGTCGCCCGCATGTCCTTGGCCACTCAGCCCGCGTGGCAGAGCATCGTCCTCGTCGGCCCCGACATGCGCCAGGTCATGAACACCGGGCTGCCGACGGGAACGCCTCTTCCGCTCGCGGGAAACCTCGAGCTCGCCCGCGTCCTTTTCGCCACCGCCTCACCCATGGTCTCCGACCTCTTCATCGGCCGCGTGCTGCGGCGGCCGGTCATCCACGCGGCCGTGCCGGTGGTACGCAACGGCATTCCCGTCTACATGCTGTCCGCCGTCTTGACCCCGACCGCGCTGACGGAGGTGCTGCTCGAGCAGAAAGTGCGGCCCGACGCCGTGGGGACGTTGCTGGACCACAACAAGGTGATCATTGCCCGGACCCGCGACGCCGAGTCATTCATCGGCCAGCGCGCCACGCCTGACCTCATGACCAAGGTGCAGCAGACGGACGAGGGAGCCTTCCGGGCCTCCTCCGAGGGCCAGGCGCTCTATGCCGCCATCAGCCGCTCTCCTCGCACGGGCTGGACCATCGTCCTCGGCGTGCCTCAGGCGGCGGCTGATGCCCCGCTTCGCTCCTCGCTCTGGCTGCTCTTGGCCGTGGGCGCGGGCTCCATGCTCCTGGCCATCCTCGCCGCCATGTGGGGAGCCCAGCGCATCGTGGGGCCCATTCGCTCACTGGCCCACTCGGCCGGCGAGCTGCTCCGGGGTGAGACGCCCGAGACGCGCCTGTCTGCCCTGCACGAGGTCGATGAGGTGGGCCGCGCGCTCGAGACCGCCGCCGCCGAGCGATTCCTGGTCGAGGAGCGCAATCGCCATCTTCTGGAGGAGACGGAGCGGCGGCGCCAGTTCGCGGAGAGCCTCGCCGAGACTACCCGGCTGCTCTCCCAGTCTCTTGATCCCGGTGAAGTTGAGCAGCGCATCGTGGAGTCCTTGAAAGGCTTGCTTCAAGCTTACGCCACGGCGCTGTATCGACTCGACGAGCAAACTCAGCAGCTCATCGGCGTGGCGGTGGCGGGCGACGTCGGCCCCGGTTTTGAAGACGGATTGGTGTGGGCCCGCGGCGCGGGAGCGGTCGGCCTCGCCGTGGCGCGGCGCGAGCCCGTGGCCTCTGCCGACATCCTCAACGACCCCGCCATCACGATCAGCCCGGAGGGGCGGCGTCGGATCGAGCAAGCCCGCTATCGCGCCGTCCTCGCCGTGCCTCTGCTCGTGCACGGCCAGATCATCGGGGCCATCGGCATCTCGGACCGGCCCGGACGCGCCTTCAGCGCCGAGGACGTCCGACTGGTCCAGGCCTTCGCCGACCATGCCGGGCTGGCCTTTCACAATGCGCGGGTGCACGCGCA
>WNFT01002543.1_pt1 | contig 15683 bp, 12 predicted proteins | sample 5400191 | NCBI WGS metagenome assembly WNFT01 (sample SAMN13153359, study PRJNA577476) | soil metagenome | isolation source: 80 cm saprolite under Madrone tree | place: USA:California | collected 2016-06-14 | reverse complement strand
CCGGAAGAAGCTCGCGCCAGCTTGCGATTCAGTCTCGGGCGCCACACCACGGAACAGGAAATTGACTTTGCGCTGCAAGTCGTTCCTTCCGCCGTGGAGCAACTCCGCGAGTTGTCGCCAACCTATCCAAAAGTGGCGGAAGCCCGGTAAAATGCAAATGTAGCGGCACGCGCCACGGCGGGTGCCCTTCTTGTGCGCATGATCACGACCACCCAATTCGATACGCTTCCCGAACGCGCAGAAATCCAGCGCGGCCTCGTCGCCGTCGCCATGTCCGGCGGTGTGGATTCCTCCACCGTTCCGGCGCTGCTCCAGGAACAAGGCCGTCCTGTCGTAGGCTTGACGATGCAGCTCTGGAACCAGCGCCGCCTTCCCGAATTGCAGGGCGATGGCCCCGCGCAGCACCGCTGCTGCTCGCTCGACGATGTCTACGACGCAAAAGCCGTGGCGCAGCATTTGAAGTTCCCGCATTACGTGGTGAACTTCGAGGCGCAATTTGAAGAGCGAGTCATCCGTCCGTTCGTTGACCAGTATCTTTCCGGCCGCACGCCGATTGCCTGCACCAACTGCAACACGGACGTGAAGTTTGAGCCGCTGCTGCGCATGGCGCGGCAGATCGGCGCCGAGCGGCTCGCCACCGGCCACTACGCGCGCATCCGCAAGAACGACGAAACCGGCCGCTGGGAATTGCTACGCGCGCTGGATGAGAGCAAGGATCAATCCTATTTCCTGTGGGGCTTGTCGCAGGAGCAGCTTTCGCACAGCGAATTCCCCCTGGGCGAACTCACCAAGGAAGAAGTCCGCGCCGTCGCGCGCCGCGCGCAGCTTCCAGTGGCGGAAAAGCCCGAAAGCATGGAGCTATGCTTCGTGCCGAATGGAAATTACGTTCAATTCATTCAGGCGTATTCGCGCGAGAGCGGAATCTCGCTGCACGGCAGCGAAGGCGAAATCGTGACGGAAACGGGCGAGATCATCGGACGCCACAATGGTGTGCATGAGTTCACCATCGGCCAGCGCAAAGGCCTCGGCTTTGCCGTAGGCAAGCCGCTCTATGTGCTCTCCATCGATCAAAAGCAGAATCGTGTGGTCGTGGGAGATGACGCCTCTCTCCGCACCACCACATTTGAAATTGAAGATGTGAATTGGGTTTCGTGCGGAACACCTGAAGCGCCCTTACTCGCGTTCGCAAAAATTCGCCACAAGCACGAGCCGGCAGCCGCAACCATCGAGCCGCTCGGAATGAATCGCGCGCGCCTCACTTTCGATGCGCCGCAGCGCGCCATCACTCCGGGACAGGCGGCTGTATTTTATGACGGGGATCGCGTGCTGGGCGGCGGCTGGATCCGCTGAAGACCATTGGAGTGGGACAGACATTCTTGTCTGTCCCTTTCTATTTTTGCGAATTACGAGCGCTGAAGGAGTCGCCGGCCTTCCGTTCAGCTCAGATGAATAGCTCTTCTTCTTGCTGCTCGCGCGGATCGTCGCGGCGGGAGCCTCGGCCGCGCCGCGAACGGAGCAGATCGAGACCCACTTTAATTCCCTGCACCAGCGCGGAGGCCTTCTGCACCGGCCGCCAAAAATTGTGCTTGAACTTCGATCCCGCATCTTCCACAGCTTCGAGCGTGCCCGTCAAAATTCGGTCGGCATGCACGAGTTGGCCGCGCAACCGGTCCGAGGCCTCCGTCAATACACGGTCGATTTTCTGCGCTTGGCCGCGCGCCAAATACACGACGTGCGACGCGTCGTTCACCATGCTGGAAATTTTTGGCTGTGTATCGTCCAACAGGATCTGGACGCGCGTAAGGATGGGACCAACACGCGCCTGTAAATCGCTCGTCAGCCGATTGACGTTCTCCGACGTGCGGCGCATCTGAAAAAACAACAGCGTCAGCATCACCACCTGTACGACAAGCGCTATCGCCGCGATGATGCTGAAGAATTCGAGCCAGAATTGCATAGGCGCCCCACCCGCCCCACTAGGAGGCGGAACCCCGTGCTACCGTCCTGCCGAGTCCCTACGACTTCGATTCGCGCAGATAGGCTTCGCGACCGGCTTCGACCGCCGCCGAGATGGAATCCTTTTTGCGCACTGCAACTTCCTTGCTGCGCTCGATCAGTTCATCTGCGCGCTCGCGAAGTTCGCGAGCCTTCTTCTGCGCGTAATCCTTGCCTTCATCGGCCTTCTTTGCAAGATAGTCGCGAGTATCCTCGCCGGTTTTCGGCGCGAAGAGAATCCCTACCAGCGCTCCAACTCCCAGCCCTACGAGGAAATAAGTCACCTTGGATCCTACATTGTCCGCCATAGCAACCTCCACAGAAACCGTAGCATAGCAGCATCGCGGGTGCAATGCAGGCTAACCTGTATCTGGCGCTGAAACTGGTTATTCTTTCGAAACACTTCCCAAATGCTCGAGAATCTTCTCCGCACTTTTTCGCGTCACCAGCTGGCTCAGTTTCTCCACTCCCGCTCGCTGAACATTGGCGACACTTCCAAATTCCTTCAGCAGTTTTTGCGCGGTCCTCGCCCCCACTCCAGGAATATCCTCAAGCGCTGTTTCCGTCTGACGTTTGCCGCGGCGCTGCCTGTGGAAGGAAACCGCGAAGCGGTGAGTCTCGTCTCGGATTTGCTGAATCAGGTGGAGCACGGGCGAGTGGCGGTCCAGCACGACGGGTTCGTCCTCCTGGCCAAAGACGTAGAGGATCTCTTCCTTCTTTGCGATGCTCGCCATCGGCTGATTGATGATTTGCAGCGATTCCAGCGCCTGAGCGGCAGCGTGGAGCTGACCAATCCCGCCATCAATCAGGATCAACCCGGGCAGCTCTTTCTTCTCCTCCAGGACCCGCCGATATCGGCGCGTGACCGCTTCGCGCATGCTCACAAAGTCATCGTTAAGCCGGGGCAGTTGACCGTTGGGTCCGTCCGCTCCGCGTCCTTCCTCGCCGCGAATGATGAATTTCCGGTAGTCCGACTTTTTCATCCGTCCATTTTCCCAGACGACCATGGACGCGACCGTATCCGTCCCCTGGATATGAGAAATGTCAAAGCTCTCGATGCGCTTTGGTTCTTCCGCGAGATTCAGCGCATTTTGCAACGCTTCGCCAATGGCTTTCGAGCTCGGCTTCAGCACGCGGAAACGCTGCTCGAACGAATGTTTGGCGTTGTTCTCCACCAGATCGAGAAACGCGCGCTTGCTCCCGCGCTGCGGCGTGAAGATCTCGACTTTGTGGCCCGCGCGCTCCGTCAGCGTCTCCTCCAGAAGTTCGCGGTCCTCGAAATCCGCGGAAACGTGGATGGCTTTCGGCAGATACTCCGCTTCCAGATAGAGCTGCTTCAAAAGCGAAGGCACGAATTCCTGCGCATCAAATTCTTCCAGGTCCTCCCAATAAAATTCCCGGCGATCGACAACGCGGCCGCCGCGCAAATGAAAAAGATTCGCGGCCACCAGCGGCGGTTCGGCGTAGTACGCAAGGACGTCCGTGTCATCGCCCTGCGCGGAAGCGATGCGCTGCCGCTCTTCAATGTCCTCAAGCGTGCGCAGCAGGTCGCGATACGACGCAGCTTGCTCGAAAAATTCTTTCTCCGCGGCCGCGCCCATGCGTTCTTCGAGGCTTTTGATCAGGTCGTGCCGCCGGCCTTCCAGGAAGAGACGCACATCGCGCGCGGCTTCCGCGTAGCGATCGTCCGTCGTCAGCCCCGTAACACAGGGGCCCAGGCACCGTTTGATGTAGTACTGCAAGCAAGGCCGCGGGTGAGATCGCGAGAGGTCCACCGTGCAGGACGGAACCATGAACCGCTTGTGTACAAAATGGAGAATCCGCCGCGCCAGACTCGACGGGAAGTACGGACCGAAATACAGCGACCCGTCTTTCTTGATGCGCCGCGTGAAGTACACGCGCGGATACTTTTCAGCGGCAGTGAACTTGATGTACGGATAGGTCTTGTCATCGCGCAGCACGACGTTGAATTTCGGGCGGTATTGCTTGATGAGGTTGTGTTCGAGAGCCAGGGCTTCGCGCTCATTGCCGACGAGAATCGTCTCCAGGTCGGCGATCTCCCGCGCAAGGGAGCCGGTCTTCGCGTCGGTCCAGCGGGATTCCAGGAAATACGAGCGCACGCGACTTCGCAGGTTGCGCGCCTTCCCGACGTAAAGCACAGTGCCGCCGGCGTCTTTGAACAGGTAGACACCTGGCGTTTCGGGGAGCAAAGCGGCTTTTTCGCGGGGTTCCATTGGGCTTAAGCAGAGCGCTGCAATCGCGGACAACTTCCATCATACTAGAGGGAATCCAAGAGGTGGGAGAGCCTCTGTGCCCGGCATGAGATTCAAGAATGCGATTCCAATTCTCGCGGTGTTTTCGCTGTTGTGCGCTGCATCGCTTGTGCGCGCGCAGGACCCGCCGCAGGAATCCTCCTCAAAACCTGCTGACCCGCCAAGTCCTGCACCGGAAAAGCCAACCGGTAAACCCGGAAAGAACGAAAAGAAAAATAAGGACACCGCAGCAAAATCCGCTCCGGACCAGCCCACTTGGGACCCGCTGCGAGCCGAAAAAGATCTCGAAGTGGGACAGTACTACATGCGGAAGGGCGATGTGGACGCGGCGATCGACCGCTTCGAAGACGCGACGCTGGCAAAACCCGGCTACGCGATTCCCTTTCGATTTCTAGGCGAGGCGCAGGAGAAGAAGGGCTTGAAGAAGCAAGCTATTAAGTCCTATCAGCGGTATCTGGATTTGTATCCCCACGCGGAAGATCGAGACAAAATTCAAAAGCGGATCGACAAGCTCCGTAAGATAGCGGAGAAACAGAAGAATTAGTCCTGGCGTTTGTCTTCCCCGGCCTGTTCCCCGGCCGCACTGACAATCATTTCGTCGGAGCACGCGGGATCTGCGCCGGCGTGAGCGTGTTATTTCGCGGCGAAGATCAACGCGCGAGGCGGTCGAGGGCGCGGCGGGCTCGTTCAAACTCCTCGAAACGCTTTTCCTCCGCGCGAAATTCTCTTGAATGCGAGACCAGGCTGCAGCCGGAACGGCGCGTAGGATGCTTCACGTGCAGCATTTCGTGAAACAAAACATATTCCACGGCGCATTGCGGAACGCTTGGGCGGTCCATTCGCCGGTTCAGCAGAATCTGATTAGGCCCGGGATCGTAGCAGCCGAATTGCCGCCGCCAATTTTTCGAACTCCAGCCGATGTGCGGACGCTGCAATTCTCCGCCGAAATATTTTTCATTCAGTTCTTCGAAGAGCTTCTCTAGATCAAAAAATTCCCCACGAGGATTCGCGGCCGCCAGCCGGACGCGCCCGCCGCGCATGCGATTCATGCGCGCCCGGGTACGATCGCTGCGCGCGTACTCCAAATACGGTTCGACAAGGGACCGCGGCGCTCTTCGCCGGTACACGCGCCCGAGGAGCAATGCCGCCGCTCCCTCGAGCACCGGGCGCGGCGCGCGCCGCAAAAGGTCCGAGAAGCGCACGTAAATCATCTCCTCGCGCCGCCGGATCGTCAGCACCAGGCTCGAATAGGCATAAAATTCGACGCGGAAACGCGGCGGCCGGCCATCACACCCGAGCCGCGTAAACAGCCGCTGAAAAAGAGGCGCGCCGCCCGGCACCGGATAATTCTTTCGCTGATTCGCGTTCGCCAATTTCATCAGATTCTCAGGAGCATCAATTCTTCCGGCGGACCGGCGGAGGCGCCACTTTTTTCTTGGCCTTCTCCGCATCGTTCATCGCGGCCCGCGTTCCTTCGATGGCATCATCCAGATTGTCTTTGTAAATCTCGCGTTCCGCGCCTTCCGCCGAGAGCTTTTCAAGGATAACCAGAAACTCCTTGGTGCGCACGGACATCAGTTCAACTCCTTTGCGGATGTTATCCTGTTTTTCAATCCCCAGCTGGATGAGATCCGCTGCGTCGTCCACGCAGCCCACATACGCATTGAGGAGCGAGTTCAGCATGTCCGCATGCCGGTTTGCGGAGGGGTGCTCCAGTTCATATTGAAACTTTTTCAAACGGTCTTCCGCGAACAGGAGAAAAAGCCGGATGCGCTCGTTGGTATTGTTTTCCGCGTCGCGGATTTTGTCGGCTTCGACCGAGGAAAGGTAATCCTTTTGTTGCTGCTGGCCGGCGTTCGCGGCCTGCGAAGCGCTGAGAACCAGAAACGAAGCGAAAAGGACGCGCGTCAGCAATTTCACGGTTGTTTCTCCGGTGGAGGCGGGACCGTAGCTTTCTTGTTCAACGGACGGTTTGGGAATAGCAGTTTCAGCAGCTCGTCATCCATGGCGGCAAGATCCTCGCGGACGATTTCGAGCGGTGGCTTGAAAGGCTCGGGAGCCACGAGCAAACTCTCTGCAATCTCCCGAATTCCCTTCCGTGCCTGGATCTCCAGCTGGCGGTAGCCGTTCGGCTGTTTCTCGGCGTTGGGGTGCTGCTTTTTCAAAGCATCGAGCACCGCGCGAACATTGTCCCGATATTTTTCCATTGTCAGGCCGACGGTATTGTTGTCCCCGGCCTTTTCGGCTTGCCTGACGGCTTCGAACTGTGCTTCGCCGAGTTTCTGGAGAAGTTTTGCTTTGCGAACAGAATCCGATTCCCGGTCGAAACGCATCTGAAGATCTGCCAACTGGCCTGCCGCGGAAGGAGGCCATACAAAAAGAACAAGCGCGAGGCCGAGAATCGTTCTCAGGGACGTCCAGCCAGCCTTCATGCGGTTACCTTTTTTGCTCCAGCATGCGTTTTAAAACCTTGCTGCGCTGTTGCGCTTGCCAGACCTGATCGGGATTCTTGTCCTGATCCAGCGCGAGAAATTTATGGTAAGCCTCCAGCGCGAGCTTCGGCTGGTTCAGTTTATCGTAGCAAATTGCGCGGACAAACCACGTCCCGGCAATAGGCTGTTCCACTTTTGCAATTTCATCCAGCGTCGCGAGCGCCGCAGGATAATTCCCACCCAGAAAGAATGTGGAGCTGAGGTCCTTCCAATACACGGCGTTTTTCCCATCCAGGCGCAATGCAGCACGAAGCTCTTTCTCCGCAGCCGGAAAGTCGCGCTTCTGCATATACACGCGGGCGAGACCGCCGTGGAGTTCCGCTTCGCCGGGAGCCAGGGCCACTGCCTCCTGAAGAGTATGCACGGCATCGTCCCATTTCTTCCGGCCAATCTGTATGTCTGCGCGAAGCTTCAGCAATTCCAGAGACGGCCTTCCGGATTCCGTGCGGCTGAGTTCGGCATCGGCGGCATCGAATTTCTCTTGCTCCAAATACAGGTGCACCAGCCGCGCGCGCGCGGCGGAATCCGCGGGCTGCACGGCCAAATATTGCTCATACGCTTCGGTGGCTTCCGGTTTCTTCTGCTGGTCGAGGCTGCGCGCCAGGCCCAGCAGTGCACGCGGTTCCCGCGGCTGGCGCTCGATGGCGTTGCGAAACTTCTGTTCCGCATTCGCGGGGCGATTCAAGGCGAGGTACGTCTCGCCCAGATGCAGCAGCGTATCTGGGTCCAGCGGATCGAGGACCGCGGCATTTTCGAAAGCCGTGGCAGCGGCGCTTGCGTTGCCGCTGCGCTCCAACGCGATTCCCAGAAGAAAGTGCGAGCGGCTTTGCGCCGGCAGGAGTTCCGCGGCTTTGGTGAGCGGCGCGACGGAAGCGGCGGGGTCTTTGTCCAGAAGAAGAATCCCGAGGTCCAGATACGCTTCGGACATTTTGGGATCAATGGCGATGGTGCGTTCATACTCGGCGCGCGCTTCGTTGGTTTTCTTCAGCGCGGTGTAAACGTACGCAAGCTGAAAGTGCGCATAAGCCGAATCCGGCTGTTCGGCAATGACTTTCTGAAGTGGAGTGATTGCCGCTTCGAATTCATTCTTGTCGATGTCGCGCTTCGCTTCGTCCAGCAGGTCGTTCAGAGGATTGGCGACTTTTTGCGATTTGGATTGTCCACTGGGTTTTTGTTTTGGGCGATCCTGCGCAAGAAGAACCAATTTCCCGCCGAGCGCGGGCGCAGCATGCTGCGCCCCTACGAAGAAGACGATCGAGAGGGTATACCAGAATGTTCGTGAAGCTAGTAAACGGGTACGCGAACGCATCATGTTTCAACCGGAGGAGTCTTCGCTCCATTTAAAATTGCAGCGGATGGCCCTACCGGCTTGGATGCGCCGTTCGCTCCGCGCTTTGCCTGCCCGTTGCCATTCAGAACGCGCGCCAAGTAGCGGCCAGTGTGCGATTGCGGATTCCGGGCCGCCTGCTCCGGCGTCCCCGTTGCGATAATTTTGCCGCCACGGTCGCCGCCTTCCGGCCCCAGATCGATCACCCAGTCCGCGGACTTAATGACGTCCAGGTTGTGCTCGATTACCAAGAGCGAAGCGCCGCCCTCGAGCAGCTTGCGGAATGCACTCAGAAGTTTCGCGATGTCATCGAAGTGCAATCCTGTCGTCGGCTCGTCAAGGATGTAGAGCACGCCTTCATTGTCCGTGCGGGAAAGATGCGCGGCCAGCTTCAATCTCTGCGCTTCGCCCCCGGAGAGCGTCGTTGCGGACTGCCCCAGCCGCAGATACCCGAGCCCAATTTCATTCAGAATTCTAAGCTTCGAAACGACCTTAGGCACATTCACGAAAAATGCCAGCGCCTCCCGCACCGTCAATTGCAGCACTTCATGGACATTTTTCCCGTGATAACGCACTTCGAGCACGCCGCTCTTGAAGCGCGTGCCGCGGCATTCTTCGCAAATCAGCTCCACGTCCGCTAGAAACTGCATTTCCACGGTGACGGTGCCGTCGCCCTGACACGTCTCGCAGCGCCCACCCGGAACGTTGAAAGAAAAATGTCCCGGCGCATAGCCGCGGCGCTTGGCGTCCGGCGTCTCCGCAAAGACATCCCGGATGGCATCGAAAGCTTTCAAGTAGGTCGCGGGGTTCGAACGCGGGGTGCGTCCGATGGGCGACTGATCGACGATGATCACTTCGCGGACGTTCTCATCACCTTCCAGCCGGTCGCAGAACTCTTTCACGCTCCCACCGTTCTGCTTGGCCGCGAGCGCTTTATACAGGACATCATGGACTAGGGTGGACTTGCCCGACCCGCTGACTCCCGTAACGACCACGAGCGTGCCGAGCGGAATCATCACATCCAAATCTTGAAGATTATGCAGGCTCGCGCCGTACAACCGCAGGAATTTTCCCGCTGGCTTGTGCCGGACGTTTGGCACCGGAATGCGCAGTTCTCCGCTGAGGTAGCGCCCCGTGAGCGATTTATGTTCCGCGAGCATCGCATCATACGTGCCGGCGAAAAGCAGCTTCCCGCCGAGTTCCCCCGCTCCCGGTCCAAGATCGATGACGCAGTCCGCCGCGTGAATCGTGTCCGGGTCGTGTTCGACGACGAGCACGGTGTTCCCCAGGTCGCGCAACGATTTCAGAATATCAATCAGCCGTTGCGTGTCACGCGGGTGAAGCCCGATCGACGGCTCATCCAGCACGTACAGCGCGCCGACCAGATGCGAACCCAGCGATGTCGCAAGCTGAATCCGCTGCGATTCTCCGCCGGAAAGCGTGGAGGTCAAACGATCCAACGACAGGTAATCCAGCCCGACCTCATCCAGGAACTGCAAACGCGCGCGGATTTCCTCCAGAATCTTTTCCGCAACTTTCCGTTGGCCTTCGGAAAGCTGCAGCGTGGAGAAAAACGCACGCGCCTCTTTCACTGTGAGCTTGCAGACTTCCGTGATCGCTTTTCCCGCCACGCGAACCGCTCGTGCTTCCGCGCGCAAGCGGGTCCCGCCGCACTCCGGGCAAGTGGCGTAACCGCGATAGCGGCTCAGAAAAACGCGGACATGCAACTTGTATTTCTTGCGCTCCAGCCAGGTGAAGAAACCATTCACGCCTTGGTAGTCGTTTTCTGAATCGCCTTCAAGGACCAGGCTGCGATGTTCGGCGCTAAGCTGCCGCCACGGCACGTTGGTCGGAATGTCGCGTCCCCGCGCCCACTTTTTTGCTTCTTGAAAGAGCGTGCGATACCGGGGCTTGGTCCACGGCTCGATGGCGCCATCATCGAAAGATTTGCTCGGGTCCGGCACCACCAAATTCAGATCGAAGTCGATTGTGTTTCCGAAACCCTGGCAGCGCGGGCAAGCTCCGTAGGGATTGTTGAACGAAAAAAGCCGTGGCTCCGGTTCCTGGTAGAGCGTGCCGTCATTCTTGCATTCGAATCGTTCGTTAAACGTCAGCCGCTCGGCAGGGTTTCCCGCGCCGTCTGCAATAAATTCCAGAATGGCTTCGCCCTGCCCTTCGCGATAACAAATCTCAATGGAATCCACCAGCCGCGCGCGCGACTCCGCATTTACCGCCAGCCGGTCCACGAGCACATAGACCGGCTTCGAGAAATCCACATCCAGCAGCGTCTCCGGCGAAGAAAATTCGTGGATTCGTCCGGCCTGATACAGCCGGTTGAAACCGCGTTTTTGCAGATCGAGCAGCCCTTGGCGAAGCGCGTCCGGCGAGGGAGCTCCCGCAGTCTTTTTCGCGGTGCGTTTCGAAACCACCGTGCTCACAGGCGCTGCGATTCGAAACAGATGCAACACGTAAAACCGCCGCCCCGGCGGCAGCGATAAGATGCGCGTGGCAATTTCGTCCGGGCTGTCCTTTCGAACGTCGGTACCGCACTTCACGCAAAACGTCTGCCCGCACCGCGCAAAAAGCAGCCGCAAGTAATCGTAGATTTCCGTCGCTGTAGCCACCGTCGAGCGCGGGTTCCGCGTGGAATTCTTCTGCCGGATCGCCACTGCCGGCGCGATGCCGGAAATCTCATCCACGTCCGGCTTTTCCATGCGCTCCAGGAACTGCCTTGCGTAGGCAGACAGTGACTCCACGTAGCGCCGCTGCCCTTCCGCATAAATGGTGTCGAACGCCAGCGAGGATTTTCCCGATCCGCTGACGCCCGTAACCACGGTGATGGCGTTATGCGGAATGTCCACGCTGACATTTTTCAGATTGTGGACGCGTGCGCCGCGGATGCGGATGGACTCCTGCTCCGGCTGAATTTCTTTCGTGGTGTGGGTGATCTCTTTCGTTGCCAAGGGGAAGCCCAGACAGCGCGTTTAGTGCGCACTGCCTAAACTTCAAATTATACGACTGCCGTCAAACCGTAGCAAACAGCCCAATTTCGATCGATAGCTCCGCCAACCTTCCTAAGAACCCCTGACAAGCCGGTTATTCAAACTGGCGGAGCCGTTGGTCTGCGTAGACCCACTTCTCCGGTCAACCGACTAGCCAGGGAAACGAATCGAGCGTCCCGCAGACCCCGCACTGTTGTCATAATAGACACATCGCTGTCATGGTTTCCCTTTTCTTTCGTCTCTACTCTGTATACTAAGCATAGAAAAGCATGCTTGTTTCCGCCCTCGGGCTGGAGGACAAGCGTATCCAAAATAGCCTCAAGCAAGAGCCAGTTCAGAATTCCCCGCAGGATTGGTCAGGGGCAATCTCTTTCGCATTCCGCCTGTTGAACTGATTGAGTTGCGTGTTTTTTAGGTCACTGATCGACTACAAGGAGGTCTGCCATGGTTCACCGCAAGAGTTGGGGTCACATTGTCGCAATTGTGATCCTGGGTTTAGCTGTGCTGTGCACCCCTGCCCGGGCGCAGGTGTTCTCCCCTCCAAAGAGTATCTCGAACAACTCGATTGACTCACATGGCTCGTTCACTCCACAGATCGCCGTGGACTTTGGCGGCAACATCAACGCGGTCTGGGAGGATGATACTGCCAGCAATTCTAATATCCTGTTCAGCCGCTCGACCGATGGAGGAGCGACGTTCTTCCCGACGCCCATGAAGCTCTCGAATAGCCTGGGATGTTCCTTCAACCCGGTCATGGCCGTGGATGTTAGCGCTAACATCGATGTAGTCTGGCAGGATAGTCCTGACTGCCGTTTTCGTACCTCGAATATCTTTTTCAGCCGCTCGACCGATGGGGGTATTACCTTCTCAGCGCCAATGAACCTCTCCGAGACGATTATCTCTGCTTTCTACTCCATCCCGCAGATCGCAGTGGCTGCCGGCAACATCAGCGTTGTTTGGGAGAGCGACACAGGTAACCTCGGCATCTGGTTCCGCAGCTCGAGCGACGGAGGCGCCACGTTCTCGGAACCGAAGATGCTCTCCACAAACACCGGTGGTTCGATAGATCCACAAATCGCCGTGGATAAGAGCGGCAACATCAATGTCGTTTGGGAGGATGATATTGCCGGCCATTCAGACATTTCCTTTAGGCGCTCGACCGATGGGGGTGCGACCTTCTTCCCGATCCTGAACCCAAAGAATCTCTCCAACCCCAATGGTAGCTTTATTGCTAGCGCCCACAGTCCCCGGATCGCCGCGGATCTTAGCGGCAACATCAACGTGGTTTGGGCGGGTACTGACCCCATTGACTTTAATACGGACATCTTCTTCAGCCGCTCGACCGATGGGGGCGCGACCTTCTTCCCGATTCCGAAGAATCTCTCGAACAATACTGTTCTTTTTGGTGACTCTAGCAGTCCGCAGATCGCGGTGGATCTTGCCGGCAACATCAACGTGGTCTGGGAAGCCCCTGACATCACTCCGGACACCTTCTTCGCTCGTTCGGGCGATGGGGGCGCCACCTTTTCTACGCCGCCACCAAAGATTTCCAACGACCTCGGCTCCTCGTTCAACGCGCGGCTGGCCTTGGATGCCAACGGCAATATCAACGTAGCCTGGGAGGACAACACCGGCAATCGGGACATCTTCTTCACACGTTCGACAGGTTCAGGCACTTCATTTTCCACGATAGTCAACCTTTCCAACGACTCGGGCCTGTCCTTAGCCGCGCAGATGGCCGCGGACAAGAACGGCAACCTCAACGTGGTCTGGCAAGACAACACGCCGGGTATCTCACAAATCTTTTTCAGCCGCTTGCCCGCCGACGTAGGGGCAAACCAGCCGCCGACGATCGTGACTCCGCCAGCGAATCAGACAGTCACGGCGGGTCAGACTGCGACGTTCTCGGTGACGGCCTCCGGCACCGCGCCCCTGAGCTATCAGTGGCAAGAGAACGGCGCGGACATCAGCGGGGCGACTTCGGCGAGCTACACCACTCCAGCCACAACCGCGCAGGATAATGGTGCCCAGTTCAGGGTAATGGTAAGCAACACGGCGGGCAGTGCGACCAGCGGCATGGCTACGCTTACAGTGCAGTCGCCGCCTGTAGCAGATGCGGGACCCGACCAAACCGTTGAGTCCACCGGCACCGGCGGTACCCTGGTGAAGCTGGACGGTTCCAAGTCCAGCGATCCCGATAAAGATGTTCTCAGCTTTATTTGGATGGATGAGGCGGGCAACGTCGTGGGCAGCAAGGACATTGTTCCATTGACGCTGTCGTTGGGCGCGTACACATTTACGCTGAAGGTCACCGATCCCGGAGGCCTCAGTTCAACGGATACAACGGTCATTAAAGTACAGACTGTAAACCGCCCGCCGGTCGCGGACGCAGGCGCCGACCAAATCCTGGAATGCGCGGGCGGCATCCGGGTGATATTGAACGGGTCCAAATCCAGCGATCCCGATGGTGATGTGCTCAGCTTTGTCTGGAAGGATGAGGCGGGCAATGCGGTGGGTACCGCGGCCGTCGTCCAGTTGACCCCGACAATGGGTAACCACGCCTTTACATTGACGGTGACTGACCCCGGAGGCCTCCGTGCCACGGCGACAACGCTCGTGACCGTTCGAGATACGGTCACGCCCACTTTGCGGGTTATGCTGTCCCCGGATACGCTCTGGTCGCCGAACCACAAACTCGTCCAAATCACTGCAACCGTCGAAACAAGTGACAGCTGTGATCCGAATCCAGCGGTTACCTTGGTGTCGATTACCAGCAACGAACCGGACAACGGCCTGGGCGACGGAGATCAGCCGAATGACATCCAAGCGGTGGGCGGCGGACTGATCCCGTTCGGAACCGATGTGCGGTCGTTCTTGTTGCGAGCGGAACGCTCCGGAATGGGAACCGGGCGGGTCTACACCGTTAATTACATGGTTCGAGATGCCGCTGGCAACGAAAGCTTGGCTTCGGCCCAGGTTTCAGTAGGCAGCCAGACAACAGAGGCGTCGCCAAACCGCTCGGGCCGCAAGAAGTAGTAGCCCGGGCCATAACCTGGAATGATGCTGAGGTCGCGGCAAGGTAGCATGCCGCGACCTGAGCATTTCCTTCCCTATCGAGATCTTGTTTGAATCATCGAGCTCCGTCCTCTATGCAGAAAATGGGGGGTATCGCTTTTGCCCTTTGGGCACGCAAAAGCTGCAACAGTTTGCGCGAATCTCGAGCAATGCAAGTCATTTAGAATTAACACTTGTGAACTCTCTTGCAAGTGTTGAAAACAAATGACTTATAGAAACATTAACTCCTTTAGAATCAACACTTACAAGAAATAGGGGGGTACCGTCGGGGGGGACAGACCGGGAGCATTCCTGACACTGTTGGTCAACGGCAGGCGCGTGTAGAAGGAGCGCAGCGACATACAACTTACTCTCTTCGAGAGAATTGAGAGAAGCGACAAAACTTCTCCTGTTTGCCTCTCTGACTGAAAACTGGGAACTGAGAACCCACAACCGCCCCGTCGAGAAGCGCTACGCAATGCCCAGCCGCCGCGCACAATCTCGAAGAATCTCCACCTCCCACGCCGGGCGCATTGGATTCTTCGGATGCGTCAGATCGCTGGGAATTCTCCCCGTCAGATGCAGAAACGCGGCAGCCGAATGTTTATACGCCGGAACCGGCGCTCGAAACGCCACGTTTCCCAAATACTGCAGCGCGTCCGACAGAGCGTAATACCCAGGATCACCCGTTTCCCAGAGCCGGTCGCGCTCCGCAAATTTCTCCGGTGCAAACGTCGCCAGCCCCAGCAAATAGTCGGAGCCGTACTCGATCATGTTGACGCCCAGATCATTTCCCGTGTAGATGCAGAAATCCGGCCGAAGCGCATCGCGGACGGCGAGCCGCTTCAATTCGATCAGCCGGTCGAGCGAAGAATGTTTCATCCCCTTGATTTCCGGAATATCCATCAATTGCCGAAAGGTTTCTTCATCAAATATCTCGCCGTTCGGCGCGAACACTGGCCCGAGCTCGAAAGCCAGCACGTGGGGATATCCCCGGCACATTGCCGCATACGTGGAAGCCTTCTCCGCGGAAGATTTTCCGTGCAGCCGGCTCGTCTGGAATACGATTGGAATTCCACCATGCGCAACAATGGCGTCCATCTGCTTCCGGTAGAGTTCAACGATGTCGCCTGTTTGCCCTTCGATGTACGCACCACCTACAAATTGGACATCTTTGCCCAGCGCCTCTCGGGTCCACCGCAGCACGTCAAGTTTTTCGGAATCGCTTAGATAGTTCACGTAGCCGGTGTCCATATTCACCGCGTTCATCAGTCCCGTGCGCTGCGTCGCCAGGAGATGCGACGCAAACGCTTCGACGGCGATTCGCCCATCCGCTTTAAACGGCAGAAGCGCCGCGGCGATGCCTTGAACCTTGCGGCCGAGTACTTGCCGTTGAACGATAGATTCGATTTTCATCGCTTCGCCTTCGCAACCTTCAACCGTTCCGCCAATTCGGAACTCTTGTAGTAGCTGTCCAGTGGATAGCATCCCGAAGGCAAACCCTTCCGCGGCGCGGTTGTGCAATCGCTGAACGTTCTGC
>WNFT01002542.1_pt1 | contig 15684 bp, 14 predicted proteins | sample 5400191 | NCBI WGS metagenome assembly WNFT01 (sample SAMN13153359, study PRJNA577476) | soil metagenome | isolation source: 80 cm saprolite under Madrone tree | place: USA:California | collected 2016-06-14 | reverse complement strand
GGCCGTAACGGGCATCCTGCCTATGCGGTTTGCTTTTTGTCGCTCCAGCAACATCGCTGAACCAGCGTAAACGAGGGTTCGTCCCGAGAGCTTTGGAAGTTCGATTCTCACGCCGGACGCATTCCGCACATCGCATTTAATCCCGATGCGACCAGAATCACTGCGTGCCTCCCCGAGAGAAGCTCAAATCTGAGTAAGGCGATCGGGAAGCGCTGCGGTAGCTGTCGGCGTTGCGTCTTGCGGTGCGGTCTGAGCCAAGGGCATTGCTTGCGGTGCTGCTGCCTCCGCCGCGGCCACTTGAACGCTAGATAGAGCGGGCTGCGCGGGAAACGGCGGATTTTCCGGCGGCAATGATGGAGCTGAAACGAGCTGGGGTGCCCAACGGGCGACAACCAGCTTGGCCCCGCCGCCATAGGACGACTGCAAAACCAGGGCGGCGACAACGATGCACGCCGCCAGCGGCAAGCCGACGAGGGCCCAGAGCGCCGGCCTTCTTGGCGGTGATTGCGGGCCAGGTCCGGGCGAAGGTGGGCGCGCGGCATCGCGCTCCATTTTTGCAAGCTGTTCAGTCACACGCGCGAGCTGTTCATCCGCGCGCGCGATCTGTTCGTGGGCGCGCGCGAGTCCTTCATCGGCGCGCACGACATAGGGCCGACGAAACAAGAAATCCACGACGCCCGCGTCATCCGCGATGCCGAAGCCGCCGACCCCCGGGGCATTTCCGAGACCGTCGCAGCAATTTCCGGGCCAATTCTTCCCCACCGTTTGTACACAAACGCAGCGTTCATGTGCGAATGAGGCGCGATAAGCTCAGGAGCAGCGTAGCGGGAATGACGAAGATTCGGGGGGCCCAGACTGGCTCCGGCAGCCCGGTTTTTTGCTCATTAATTTTTCTTGGCTTCGACGCGCGCGTTACTGAGGCGCGGCGCTTAACCAGCCCATTCAGGACAAACTCGTTCATGGCTTGCGTCCTCTGACAAAACGGTGGACGCCAAGTATTATTCCGGCCACTCCAAAGACGATAACAACGGGCAAACTGAACGCGGCGAACGCCGATATCGCATACAATAGAGCGTCCTTGCCGATACCAAGGACCAGATAGGCTGCGCCCAGAAAAACAACGGCCGCCAGAGCCAAAAGCACTGGCCCAAGCGGATTAACAGGCGGTTTGGGTCGCGTCATGCCCCGCACAGTAGCAGGGCAGGCAGCATAGACCGATAGATTGCTTGGCGAGTTTGCTACCTAATGCCGGATAGATTCGGAGGATGCGTGCCGAATTTGATGCGGTGTAGTGCAAGTCCCCCAATGAGTGGTCCGGTCACTGTGCGGACCCGTCTCTCGTCTGCAGCACGACCACCGGGGCACCGACCGGCACGCGATTATAGAGGTCGATTATGTCTTGGTTGACGAGCCGGATGCAGCCGCTCGACACCGCCGTGCCGATAGTATCCGGTTCGTTAGTTCCATGCAGGCGGAAATAGGTATCCTCGCCGTCACGGTAGAGATAAAGGGCCCGCGCCCCGAGCGGATTTTCAGTTCCGCCTGCCATGCCACTAGCATAGGCCCGATAGTGGGGCACAGCTCGCATCATGTTCGCGGTCGGGGTCCAGCTCGGCCAAGGCTCTTTGCGCCCGATCACGGCGGAGCCGTGGAAGTTGCGTGCCTCTGCCCGGCCGACACCCACAGCATAGCGTAGCGCTCTGCCACCCGCCTGGACCAGATAAAGGCGCCGCTCTCTAATATTTACTACCACCGTACCCGTTCGATATGGCGCGCCATAGGCGACCTCCTGGCGCATGAGGTCGGGGCGCATCGACACGAAAGGTACGGAATAGGGCTCGCCCGTGATCGAGCGGTAACCTCCCGAGCACCCGGCCAGCAGCAATGGAAGCCCGGCCACGACCGCGCGCCGGCTCAAAGTTTTGTCGTTCATGACGACAAGCATAGGCCTCCGCTGCTGCCACAATTGTGATCTCTAGCGAACGCAGGGCGAACGACCGCGCATTCCCAGCCGTGTGTGACAAATCTGCTACGCCACTACCTGCTGATCAGCGCTGGCTGTGCGAACGCTGCGGCGGTGCTAGACAAGGTCTATTAGTGCTCGGAGGCTTGCTACTCGCCGTGCCCGACTGGGCGCGGTTGTCGATCCGCGCAAGTGTGCTGCCTGTGGTGAGACATTCACGCCGCGCCGTGTTGATGCCAAAGCGCCAACATATAGTGTGCGTCTTAGCAACAAAGCGCGATGTGGTCGGCACTGGTTTGCGCAGGCGGAGGCTGAGGCGATACTTGACCCTAAGAACCTGAAAGCGCTTTCATCATAAAAACTGGAAACGCGACATGATTGGGCGGCGGCGGATAGCGATTGGATGGGCGACGCTCGCCGGTCTGGTATTGCTGTGGTTCGCCTTGACTACATGGACCGGCATCGTTTCGGCCGGACGATTTCCCTCGCCCGCCGATTTCTGGTTTTCGCTGGTTCAGATCACGACCCGTGGCTATGCCGGTGGCGAACTTTTTACCCACGCGTTGCACAGCCTGATCCTCGTTATCGTCGGATCTCTCGTCGCCGTCACGACGGGAGTGCCGCTCGGCCTGTGGATGGGCTGGAGCCGGCGCGCCGAGGCTGCGGTCAATCCCGTCTTCCTCATCATCCGGCCGATCCCGCCGCTGGCCTGGATTCCGCTGGCGATCCTGTGGCTGGGCCTCGGCGACGCCGCCAAGATCATGGTGATCTGGTTCGCAGCCTTTGTGCCTTCAGTAATCAATTCGTTCTCCGGCGTTCGCGCCATCGAGCGGCCGATCATCGAGGCCGCGCGCATGCTGGGCACGCCCCGATGGCGGTTTGTGATTGAGATTCTGGTGCCCGCGGCGGCGCCAATGATCTTCACCGGATTGCGGCTGTCGCTGCAGGCAGCGTGGACGACGCTGGTCGCCGCCGAACTCGTTGGCGCCCTGGTCGGTCTTGGCCTCGTCCTCAACATGGCGCAGCAGGATATCTATCCCGGCATGATCCTGGTCGGCATGCTGGCAGTGGGCGTGCTCGGTTTTGTCACGACCTGGGTGCTTGGCAGCGTGGAACGCCGGGCTCTGGCCTGGAACATGGCGGCAAGGGACTAAGCGGTGATCGACCAACCGCTCAAGCTGCGGGAGACGATGGCATATGGCCTCATAGGTCTTGGCCTGTTCCTCGGGATCTGGACGCTGTTGTCGGTTTTGGGATTGGTGCCGCATCAGTTTCTCCCAGCGCCCCACGATGTGATCGCGCGCTTCGTCGCGCTTCTGACAACGCCCTTTGCTGGGGCCACCTTGCCGCAACATCTGGCGTCCAGTCTTCAGCGCTATTTGTGTGGCATGTTGCTTGCCGCAGCCGTCGGCGTCCCCTTAGGATTGCTGATGGGCTGGTTCAGGCTGCTCGACGACGTTGTGTCGCCGATCTTCGACGGGCTTCGCTTCATCGCACCGATCGCCTGGGTATCGTTCGCTGCCCTTTGGTTCGGCACCGGAATCGGCGGGCCGGTGATGATCATCTTTGCCGGCGCCTTTCCGCCGTGCCTGATCAATGCCTATCGCGGCGCGCGCTTCGTCGATCCGCATTTGATCGAGGCGTCGCAAATGCTCGGCACCGGTCACCTGCGCACCATTGTGGAGGTGCTGCTGCCGGCCTCCGTTCCCTCAATTGTTGCGGGCTTGCGGGTGGCCGCGGGGCTCGGCTGGCAATCTCTGGTCGGGGCCGAACTGATTGTTGCCGCCACCGGCGTCGGGTTCATGATGGTGCAGGCTCAGGCCAATGTTTCGACCCCGACCGTGATTGCGGGAATGTTCGCGATCGGTATCGCGGGAATGCTGATCGATGTCCTGCTGCGTCAGGGCGAAGCGCTGATCCGCCGTCGGCGCGGCCTCGCCGCCTAGGGGACATCGTCGTGGGATCCATTCGCTTTGACAGTGTGAACAAGGTTTTCGGTGCGGGGAAAGCCAGCCAGCAGGCGCTCCAGGACATCGATCTCGAGATTGCGGAAAAGGAATTCGTCGCCATCGTCGGCCCCTCCGGCTGCGGCAAGACCACCTGCCTGCGCATGGTCGCAGGCTTCGAGCGGCCGACCTCCGGCACCGTCATCGTCAACGGAAAACCAGTCAGCGGTCCAGGACCGGACCGCGCCGTCGTGTTCCAGCATTTTGCTTTGTTTCCATGGAAGAATGTTCGCCAGAATATCGAGCTTGGCCTGCGAAACAAGAAGCTGGCGAAAGAAAAGCGCGACCAATTAATCGCTGGCGCGCTCAACCTCATGAATCTCGAAAGTCACGCGGATGCCTTTCCGCACCAACTGTCCGGCGGCATGCAGCAGCGGGTCGCGATCGCGCGCGCCTATGTGCTGGACCCCGAGGTGCTCTTGATGGACGAGCCGTTCGGCGCACTCGATGCACAAACGCGCGTGATGATGCAGGAGGAACTGGTGTGGCTGGCGCGCGTCAATCCGCGCACCGTGCTGTTCATCACCCACTCCGTCGAGGAGGCGGTCTACCTCGCCGACCGCGTCGCCGTGATGACGCGGCGGCCCGGCCGCATCAAGGAGATGATCGACGTCAAAGCAATCCGCAACGCGGAGAATTGGAACCAATTTCAGCGGATCGAGGACGTGATGGATCAGGAATCCTTCATCCATTTGCGCACCCACATCTGGAAATCGCTGCGAGAGGAGAAACCTGAAGACCGGCATTGAGATTCCGATGCATCTCGACTGAACGAAATCGCGTGAGCCCCAAGCACGACACAACCAGCACTCGAACCCGGAGGAAATTCCATGATCTCGAAACCAATCAGGACAGCCGTCCTGGCCACCATTCTTGCAGCCAGCCTCGCGGCGGCGTTGCCGGCGCAGGCGCAAACCCCCATCGGCGTCAGCTATCAGCCCTCTCTGTACTGGGCGCTGCCTTTCCATTACGCCACCGTGAAAGGCTGGTGGAAGGAAGTCGGCCTGACCCCGACCTTCTCGACCTTCCCGGCGGGGGCGCCGCAGATCGCGGCGTCGGCGGCGAAATCATGGGACGTTGGCGGAACAGGTTCGGTGCCGGCGGTCCTGGGCGCGGTGCGGTTCAACATCCTGACCATCGGCATTACCAACGACGAATCCAAGGCCAATGCCATGCTTGTGCGCGGCGACAAGTTCGACGCCATCAAGGCTGACCCAAAGCTCCTGAAAGGGCAGCGGCTGCTTCTGACCACCAACTCGACGGTCGATTACGCGGCGCGCAAATGCCTCGCGAAATTTGGGCTCGCCCAGAACGACATGCAGTTCGTCAATCTCGGCCAGGCGCAGATCATTACCGCGGTGACGTCGAACAATGGCGACGTCGCCGGCGTGTGGGCGCCCAACACCTACACGCTCGAAGATCGCGCCAACGCCAAATATCTATGCTCGGGCGCCGACGCGGGCGCGGTGGTCCCAGGCGCGCTGGTGGTGCGCGCCGATTTCGCCAAGGAACATCCAGACGATGTGGCGAAGTTCCTGGCCGTCTATCTGCGCGGCTGGTCCTGGGCTAAGGTCAATCCGAAAGAGGCCCGCGCGCTCGCGCTCGACTTCTACAAGCAGGGCGGGCTCGAGGTCACCGAACGGGCGATGGAGCAGGAGTTCACGCTGCGCCCGACCTTCCTGCTCGACGAGCAGCTGAAGATCATGTCGCGCGTCAATGGGGCCTCGACGGTCGACGGATGGTTCTCCGAGATCGGCAAGTTCATGGCCGAGACCGGTACGGTGCCGACCAACCCTGTGCCCAAGGATTACATCACCGATGATTTCCTCAAGCGCGTCGGCGCCGACCCGAAGCTGCGCGCCTTTGCGACGGAATTCAGTAAATAACAACAGCTCGCGCGGCCCGGTCGCGGGCCGCGCCGCACAGCTCAACGACGATGAAGAGAACATCCGGATGTCGATCACCTATCTGAAGAAGGCCGCCAAAACTCCGGAAACGGAGACCGAAACGGCACGCAAGGTCGCTGCCGACATGCTCGCCACCATCGAGGTTGGCGGCGAGCAGGCGGTGCGCGATTACGCCGTCAATCTCGACGGCTGGTCAGGCGAAATCGTGCTGGATGCGGCGGCGATCGAACGGCAGACGCGCGATATCGCCCAAACCGTCAAGGACGATATCGCCTTTGCCGCAGGTCAGGTGCGGCGCTTTGCCGAGGCGCAGCGCGCGTCGGTGCAGGACTTTGCTATGGAGATTTCTCCGGGCCTCGAACTCGGCCAGAAGCTGGTCCCGGTCAATACCGCCGGCTGTTACGTGCCGACCGGCCGCTACGCTCACATTGCTTCGGCCTATATGTCGGTCGCGACGGCGCGTGCGGCAGGAGTGAAAACGATCGTTGCCTGCTCGGCGCCGTACAAGGGACATGGCATTCATCCGCATGTACTCTACGCCATGCGGGTCGCCGGCGCCGATATCATCATGTGTCTTGGCGGGGTCCAGGCCATCGCGGCGATGGCATTCGGCCTGTTCACCGGACGTGAGGCCGACATCATCGTCGGTCCCGGCAACAAATTCGTCGCCGAAGCCAAGCGCATGCTGTTCGGCAAGGTCGGGATCGACGTGTTTGCCGGCCCTTCCGAAGTGGCCGTCATCGCCGACGACGGTGCCGATCCGCTGATCGTCGCGACTGACCTGGTCGGACAGGCCGAACACGGCCACGAAAGTCCGGCGTGGCTGATGACGTCGTCGAGGCGTCTCGCCGATGCGGTTAATGATCTGGTGCCTCGATTGATCGAAGCCCTGCCCCCGACGGCGCGCGACGCGGCGGGCGCCGCCTGGCGCGACTACGGCGAGATCGTGCTCTGTGACACCCGCGAGGAAATCGTCGCCACTTCAGATGCGTATGCGTGCGAGCATCTGGAAGTGCACTGCGCCGATCTCGACTGGTGGCATGCGCGCCTGACCAACTACGGATCGCTGTTTCTCGGCGAAGAAACCAATGTCGCGTTCGGCGACAAGGTGTCCGGACCGAACCACATTCTTCCGACCAAGCTGGCTGCGCGCTATTCGGCGGGTCTTTCAGTGCACAAATTTCTCAAACCCCTGACCTGGCAGCGCATGAGCCGAGACGCCTGCCAGGCGATTGCGCCACTGTCAGCCCGCATCTCGCGGCTTGAGGGTATGGAGGCTCACGCCCGCACCAGCGACGTCCGCATCGCCAAATATGCGCCAGGCTCGAATGTCGATCTCGGTTCACCGGTCGAGGTCTGATGGTCTTCAAGCTAACTTGGCCCAAAAAGACCGCTATGGAGCCCGAGCCCGCGCCTCCGGACGCAAAATAAAAGGCCCCTTCGGGAAGCTCCCAATGGCCATCAGAGGGCTTCCTGCTGGTCAGCGGGTTTGGTTCTGTTCGGTCGCTATAACCCCGCAAGCCGAGGCCTGCTCACCGCTGGTCGACAATCTAGGGCCTGGAAGCTACCAGCAAACGAACCTAGGAAAGCCGGACTCAACGCCTCGTTGCCGGTGAAGCACGGCATTCAACACGAAGGACCGCCCTGACGCATCGCGCGGTGAAGACTGTCGGTAACCCGAAGGGTGAGCTCGCACGTGGCGATCGAAAGAGCGGTTATCGCCGCCCGCCAACGACGCGCTTTGCGAAGGGTCAGAGCGGCAATCTAGGCGGTCGTCCTCGCGGGCGATGGCGCGAAGCACCGTACGAGGCCGTGCTCGGGCGGATGGTGACTAGCCGCGAAGGTGGGGTCGAACGCGATGTCACGGCGACCGAGGCGTTTCTGCTGCAGCACAGTAAACGCGCACTTGAAGGTGATGGCGCCGCAACCCGCACAACTCTGGCGGTGATCGAGTACGCTATGGAGCGCTTCAGCACAGCCCATGGCCTTATCAGCCGCATCATCCGCATGATTGTGGCACCTGGGAGCGTCACATATGCACTGATGCCGCTGCGAATGGCTAAGAAACTCGATCCCCACCGCGAGACCGCACGGATGGTCCTCGAACCGTGGCTGGTCGAGGCCGCGTTGGCCCAGCTCCCCCAGCCACTCAGTCCGGCCGATCAGCGGATCATCGTGAAGGCCACTCGTACACCTCACAAGGTGCGATGGCCGGTGTGGTGGAGCGAACATCCCTAGGCCGGCTAACTTGCCCTGGCCCTGCAAGTCACGGCCCGGTCAGTATCTCAACACCGCTTAGCGCCCAGTGTGCCGCACGAGGGTGTCGGCACTTCCTCGTTGGCACGAAGCCGGCGTGGCCGGTCTGGTCTGTGATGTTCGATCTCGGGGGGTAGAACGGAAGTCGGGTTTCGAGGGGCGGCAGCTCCGCTGTTGATTGTAGTTGAACGGAAGGGTTCACGCCTGATTTTACTCATACGACATCAAACTTGACGCCCTGGGCGAGCGGCAGCGTCCGACCGTAGTTGATAGTGTTCGTCGCACGCAGCATATAGGCCTTCCATACGTCGGACCCGGATTCGCGCCCGCCACCGGTCTCTTTCTCGCCACCAAATGCGCCCCCGATTTCCGCACCGGACGGGCCGATATTGACGTTGGCAATGCCGCAATCGGAGCCACGCGCCGAAAGGAAGGTTTCGGCTTCGCGCAGGTCATAGGTGAAGATCGAGGAAGAAAGGCCCTGCGCAACGCCGTTGTGCAGTTCGAGCACAGTATCGAGGTCGCTGTACTTCATCACGTAGAGAATCGGCGCGAAGGTCTCCTGCTCGACCGGCCCGGTCTGCGCGGCCATTTCGACCAGGGCCGGGCGGACATAGTAGCCGTCTGCCGCCCCCTCGATGGCCACGCGTTCACCGCCATGAACGCTACCGCCTGCGGCCTTCGCAGCTTCAAGTGCGCCCTGCATGCCGCGATGGGCAGCCGCATCGATCAGCGGACCAATAAGCGTGCCGGCTTCGAGGGGGTTCCCGATCTTGACCGACGCATAGGCGCGCTTCAGACGCGGCACGAAGGTGTCGTACACGCGTTCATGCACGAACAGCGTCGTGCAGCGCTGGCCGGCTGTTCCCATCGCCGCAAAGGCAACGCCACGCAGCGTCAAGTCGAGGTCGGCGGTGGGCGCAACGATCGCCGCATTGTTGCCGCCGAGCTCGAGGATCGCGCGCGCGAAGCGTTTGGCAAGCCGTGGTCCTACTGCGCGGCCCATCGCGGTCGAGCCGGTGGCCGAGACCAATGCCACCCTGGCGTGGTCAACGAGGAGTTCGCCCATCTCATGCCCGCCAACCAGCACCGCTGAGAGGCCCTCCGGCACCGTCCCGCCGTCCTGCTTGAAGCGCTTGAGGGCACGCTCGAGCAGCGCCTGGGTTGCAAGCGCCGTCAACGGCGTCTTTTCCGACGGCTTCCAGACGATGCTGTTACCGCATACGAGTGCGAGCGCCGCATTCCATGCCCAGACTGCGACTGGGAAATTGAAGGTCGAGATGATTCCGGTGACGCCGAGCGGATGCCAGCTCTCCATCATCCGATGTTAAGCCCGTTCGGTCGCGATGGTGAGGCCATAGAGCTGGCGAGACAGCCCGACGGCGAAATCGCAGATGTCGATTATCTCCTGAACCTCGCCAAGACCTTCCGAGACAATTTTGCCGACCTCAATCGAGACCAGTCGGCCCAGAGCCTCCTTGTTGGCGCGCGTTTCTTCGCCAAACAGCCGTACAAGTTCGCCGCGCTTCGGCGCGGGCACCAGTCTCCAGGCGCGGAAAGCCGTGTGCGCCGCTTCAATTGTCGCGACAGCTTCGCTCGTGCTTGTTTCCTGGACTTGTCCGATGGTTTCGCCGGTGATGGGCGTATGAACCTTGAGCGCACCATCTTTACAGCGAGATCGGGCCACGCCGAGTTCGGCAAGCAAACTGTCAACTTCGCCAGGAAGATCGGGCTTGTGGCCTTGCGATTGCACTTTCGTTGAAGCGGACATGGCGGCTTTCCTGGACTTGATTTCAGATCATTGCAGGCATCATGGCAAGTCGCCGAAATCTGGGCGCTCGAAAAGCGGCACATATTTGGCTCAGCCTTCGTGCTACGGCGCGGCCGTAGCCCGCGCTACTAGCCCGATAGCTAGGAGGCCGACGAGGTCGATCGTCGTGATGATCAGGTCTCTGGCAATTTCGACTGCGTAAGTTAGAAGGAAACATCACGCTCCCGCAGGAGAAGCTCAAAATGTCAGATCGCTATGCCGCCTATTCCAGACTAACACTTGATTATCCTTCGAAACGCATCCTCCGGCTGACATTCAACCGGCCCGAGACTTACAACTCAGTGGACGCCGAAACTCATACTCAGCTCACAAACATTTGGCGCGACATCAATGCCGATCCCAACATCAATGCCGTTATCGTCACAGGCGCTGGCAAGGCCTTTTCAGCCGGAGGCGATTTTGAGCTGATCAAGAGCGTTCTCGAAAGCCCGGTCGCCCGCATGGCGACCTGGAAAGAAGCTAAGGACCTCGTCTATAACGTCATCAACTGCAATAAGCCGATCATTTCGGCGATCAACGGTGTTGCGGTCGGAGCGGGTCTCGTTGTCGGCATCCTCGCCGACGTTTCGATCGCTGGGAAATCGGCCCGGATCGTCGACGGCCACACGCGTCTTGGCGTCGCGGCCGGCGATGTGGCATGCATCATATGGCCACTGCTATGCGGCCTCGCGAAAGCGAAATATTACCTCTTGACCTGCAAGCCGCTCTCCGGCGAGGAGGCCGAGCGTATCGGCCTTGTGTCATTGTGCGTCGAAGATTCCGATCTGCAGAAAACCGCGCTTGATGTTGCCGAAGATCTTTCCAACGGCGCACAAAGCGCCATTCGATGGACAAAATATGCGCTTAACAACTGGCTGAGGGTCAATGGCCCACTGTTTGATACGTCTACCGCGCTTGAGATGCTCGGCTTCGCGGGGGACGAAGCTCGCGAGGGCCTCACTTCGCATTTAGAAAAACGCGAGCCGATATTTCCCCAGGATTGTCCCCTCTAGTTGGACCATAGTGATCGTTCGTTGGCGGTCCCCGTCGGCACGGTAGGAGCCCGTGCCAAAGCCAGAAGTCGCGGTCGTTTCACCGGTTGTATGCCCGTCCCCCAATAAGATAGGTTAGGTGCTGAGGTTCAATATTAGTTTGAAGCTTTCGATGGGTCGGATGAGGATTGTCGGCTGAGTTGATGACGGTACCCGGAGCCGTTTGCGCCAGGCTCAAAAGAGCGGCAACAACGCGCAGGAAGAAACGGTCATGCCCGACTATTTCGAAGCCGTGAAGAATTTTTCCGCCGCCGACCTCGAGCGTCGCGTTCTCGCGGGCTCACTGAACGACGGTGTCAACGCCTGCGTCGAATGCTGCGACCGTTGGGCGAAGGACGGTGCGATCGCGCTCGAATGGTACGGCGCGAACGGCGAGCGCAGTACCTTGACCTTCGCGGAGATGCGCGACAACGCTGCGAAATTCGCCAACTACCTGAAGAGCCACGGCATCGGCAGGGGCGACGTCGTGGCTGGCCTGCTGCCCCGCGTCCCTGACCTGTTCACGGTCATCCTCGGCGCGTGGCGGGTCGGCGCGATGTACCAGCCGCTCTTTACGGCCTTCGGGCCTGCGGCGATCGAGAGCCGCGTAACCGCGGCCGGCGGCAGCAAGGCGAAGCTCGTCGTCACCGACGTCGCCAACCGCCCGAAGCTGAAGGATGTGCCGGACTGTCCTGACATCCTGACCGTCGGCGACGGCTTCGCCGAAGCGATCGCATCACAGTCGACCGACTTCGCGCCGGTCATGCTGAAGGGAAGCGAGCCGTTCGTCGTGCTCTTCACCTCCGGCACGACCGGGAAACCCAAGGGCGTGCGCTATCCGCTCGCGCTGCTTCTGCCCGTCGCTTCCTATATGCTCGACGCGATCGAGCTGCGTCCGGACGACAATTACTGGAACGTCGCCGATCCCGGCTGGGCCTACGGCATGCTCTACGCGGTGGTCGGGCCGCTGATGCTTGGCCATACCACGACCTTCAATGAGGGCGCGTTCACCGTCGAATCGACGCTGCGGACCATTGCCGACCGCAAGATCACGAATCTTGCAGCGGCGCCGACCGCCTACCGCCTGCTGATGGCGGCGGGCGACGAGGCGATGGCGCCGATCGCCCATCTTCTGCGCGTCGCATCCAGCGCCGGCGAACCGCTCAATCCAGAAGTGATCCGCTGGGCCGAGCGCGTGCTGCATTGCCCGCTCGCCGATCACTACGGCCAGACAGAAGTCGCGATGATGATCAACAATCATCACGCGCTAAAACATCCTGTGAAGCCCGGCGCCGCGGGCCTGCCCCTGCCTGGCCTGGAAATGGCGATCCTCGACGACGATCTGAACGTGCAGCCGGCGAACACGCCGGGCGTGCTCGCGGTCAACATTCCGCGCTCGCCAATGTACACGTTCACCGGCTACTGGAAAGCGGAATCGCCCAGCATCCGCGGCGACTGGTACATCACCGGAGACACGATGATGCGCGACGAGGACGGTCATTTCTTCTTCGTCGGTCGCAACGACGACATCATCACTTCGGCCGGCTACCGCATCGGTCCGTTCGACGTCGAAAGCGTGGTGATGGAGCATCCGGCGGTGGCGGAAGTCGCGGTCATCGGCAAGCCAGACCCGCAGCGCACCGAGATCGTCAAGGCGGTCATCGTTTTGAAATCCGGCGTGGAGGGCACGGAAAACCTGAAGTCGGAAATCCAGCAGTTGGTGCGCCAGCGCCTTTCGACGCATGCCTATCCGCGAGAGATCGACTTCATCGCAGCGCTGCCGAAGACGCCGAGCGGCAAGATCCAGCGTTTCATTCTGCGCGGCGGGGCGTGAAATCCAACGCTACCGAAGAGCGCGAGCTCTGCGCATGCGTGCAGCCCGAGGACAGTTGGCAGTCGAATGTCCGTTCCGGGTCGATCGCTACCGAAATGGATGGCTCACCCCATGTCTGCTTTCCCCGTGGTGGTCTCAACCGGTCGACGCAACACTTTATCTTAAAGGAGAGATGGAGTGGGCTTGGATGGGTCAAAGATTTCATAGAGGGTTTGGCGACCCCGACATACCGCGTTCGATCTCGACCTTAACACCGACCGGCCCGTCAGGATGGCCTACCGCCGTGGCCTCGATCCATTGTCCCTTCAACGACAGCATGAACACCCGCGCGGTGGCGCGTCGCGCGACGCCAAGCGGCCGGATCGGTCTCAACCAATCGAGATAGGCATCCTCCCGTTTGTCGTCGGTCGGGCCAAGCACGGCCAGATCGGTGGAGCTGGACGCTGATTACGCTTCTCGAAAGGCAGTTCATTCGCCAGCTTTTTTTCCAAAGTTTCGGATGCCTTCCACGTTCTCTTCGATCCTCTTGCGAACCACATCGAAGGCCTCTTTCTGAGATTTGGTGGCCATCTCCGCGAGTTCTCGCATGTTAGCCAGGGCCTTTTCGAAACCCTCTTTGGCGAGATCCGCGCGCTTCTTTATGGCGTCTTGCTGGCCAGCATTGGCAACCACTTCCTTCATCATTTCCTGGAGGATTTCTGCTTGCCGACGAACGAGGCGCTGCCAGCCCTCGAAAGCGATCCTATTCGCTTTGGCGAGAGCTTCGATGTTCCTCCGTTCACGGTCCACAAGCGCCGCGAAGTCGACGCCTGGAAGTCGGAACTGGCTCATAAGTTTGGTGAAGTCAAAACCCGGCGTCTCGCCAGCGGCGCCCTTTTCAGTCGGTTTGATGTCGGTGGACACGGCCCCCTTTTCAGTAGGTTTGGTGTCCTTGGACACGGTGCCTTTTTTCGTCAATTTGCTGCCCTTGGACACGCTGCGTTTTTTCGTCGGTTTGCTCTCCTTGGACATGATTGTTTTCCCTCGGGTTGGTCGAATGTCCTCGCGAGTTAGTCGCGGCAAGCCATTGCGGGTTGATACAAATCAACGTGCAGCCACCTTTCGGACGCAACGTGCTCGGGCGCAACGTGCGCCTTTTTCAAGGAGATGAGCGATGGGAGATGCTGGAGTGGGTTGGATCGCAGCCATCATTATCGGCGGGATTGCAGGCTGGCTAGCGGAGCGATTCATGAAGAGTAACATGGGGCTGATCATGAATATTGTGCTCGGCATTGTCGGTGCGGCGATTGCCAGCGCCATTTTGAGCTACTTCGGGATCGCCCTGGGGGGATGGGTCGGCTACCTGATTTCCGGCTTCATCGGCGCGGTCTTGCTGATCTGGATTGTCCGGGCTGTACGGCCAGCTTGAGGACATAAGGCCACGCCAAGCGAAGATCGCGGTTTAGTCGCGCGGCCAAGGCGCGTGGTGTCTTGCTCATCGCCTGCACCGCCATGACAAAATTCGACCAATGTGAAAGTAGCGGCGGCCCTTGCTGCCGCAGACTGGATCGGGGCGCTCGGCAGGCTGCGAAGCCTGCTGGTCAGGTTCGACCTGAAGTGAGACGTTCTGACCGGTTAGCTAAGCCGGTGGTGGGCGGCATGGCCTCCGGAACTGGGATCTGCCAGCGCTCCTCGAATGCCAGTTCCTTGGTGATCGGGATCGTGCGCACCACCACCGTGAAAGGAGTCGGCGGCGAGTCAGGGAGCGGCTGTGGTTCGTTATTTTTGCCCGGCTGCCAAGGCAGCGGCAGCTGAGCAGACGCACCACAGGAGGATTGTGATGCCGGTCGGCGATACCGGCTGCAGCAGCGGTTGCATTCGCATGCCTCTATTGCCCTAGCCCAACGCAAGACCAACAAAAAACCCGCCCGAGATCAATAGGGCAGGTTGTTCGTCAGGTTAGGCCGCGAGACGCTGATCCACATCGACGGGTGCCGCTTCAACGGTCCCGCCGCCTCATTCGATACCTCGTCGGCGCCGCCGGCAAGCAGCCCTGGCGGCACCTCGAGCCTAGTCAAAAAAGGTAGGCTCCCGCGCAACCAAGTTTGGGTTCAAGAAAAACCCGCCTAGGCGCTCCCGTGTGGTTTCGAGGTTAGAGCTGACCTTGCATGGGTCGCTCGCTCTATCTCTGGCGGCGGATGTCCTGCCATTGCACACCAGACACTGACATAGGCAGCATGCAATGACCTGTCTTCAACACTATCCTGGAAGTTCGGGTAATCGATAAGGTCGATCATTGCGGCCAAGGCCTGTTTCACCACATCGCGGGGCAGAATTGCCCGATATAGATAATCACTGTTGGTTTGCCGGGTTACCTTGGCATTTGGGAATACCTTCTCGATATCCCCGGCACGCCGAGCCCTGACTAGCAGTTCAGCCGGACCACAATCCTTGCTTACGATCGACAGGTAGCTGTTGTTCGTCATTATCCACATTTAATCCTCTCCCTTTTTTTATTTTGCATTCGTTGCAGGCGCCAAGAATGTGATGGCGGCTCCAACCGAAAACACCCATCAATTTCTAAACCTAGCACTTTGTGACGGGCTGGCGGGGAGAAAGGCCAACAACCGGCCGCACACGCTGCGACCCAATGTCCGTTCAGGGTCAATCGCGTCGATTTGGCGATGCCCGGACGACTTCCGCTTTACCCCTGATAGCCGACATTCGTCGGAAGGATCGGCACTTCCGAAATGTGCCAGTGGACTAAACCGCTCGCGCGGTAGAGCGCTGCGGCAGGCGGCTCGGCCAGTATCGGGATGGGCGCGTCCTGTCTGAAGATGAGGGGTTGCCAACCTCACATCAGACAGGAGCATCCCCATGACCGACGAGGCCATGAGC
>WNFT01005550.1_pt1 | contig 15685 bp, 13 predicted proteins | sample 5400191 | NCBI WGS metagenome assembly WNFT01 (sample SAMN13153359, study PRJNA577476) | soil metagenome | isolation source: 80 cm saprolite under Madrone tree | place: USA:California | collected 2016-06-14 | reverse complement strand
CCGCGAGCGCAGCGCCGTTGGGCGGATGCAGTTCCAGTTCCCCCAGATTGACCTCGATCGGCGCGTCCTTGGCAATCTCCGCCAATTGTTTGGACATCAGCACTTGCTCGCGCTGCTGCTGCAAAGCCTCCCGGTAGCGTTTGTTGGGCACTTCGTCCGCATGGTCAAGTGCGTTCTCGACACTTCCGTATTTCTTGATCAGTTCCGCTGCGCCTTTTTCGCCGATTCCTTTTGCTCCGGGAATGTTATCAATGGTGTCGCCGAGCAACGCCATGTAGTCCACCACTTTTTCCGGCGGCACTCCCAGAAGCTCCTCAACTTTCTTTTCATCCACGATGATGTCGCCCTTGAGGCCTCCCGAGCCGGTGCGCAGCGCTCGCACATTCTTCCCAACGAGCTGCATCATGTCCTTATCGTTCGACACGATCAGCACTTCCAGATTGTGCTTGCCTGCTTTGACCGCCATCGTCCCAATCACATCGTCCGCTTCGTAGCCTTTGATTTCGAGAATTGGCAGGCGCATCGCTTCGCACAGCCTGCGAACAAAGGGAAGCTGCACGCGCATTTCATCAGGCATGGGCTGCCGCTGCGCTTTGTATTTTTCGAAAAGTTTGTCGCGGAAAGTCGCTCCGGGAGGATCAAAGACAATTCCGATGTAGTCCGGCTGGTAGTCCTTGATCAGCCGTCGCAAGATATTTCCAAATAAAAAGGGAACGTTTGTAGGGACGCCGCCGGGACCAGTGAGCCGCTGAGGCATGGGCGCAAAGAACGCGCGGTAAACATGCGCCATCGCGTCGACAAGAAAGAGTTTTTTCGGAACGGAAGACATGCGGGCGAGTATAGCAAAGCCCCGTATGGAGTGCGGGAGCTTGCTCCCGCTTTTCCGACCCTCGTAACCGGCCATCAAGAAAAAGGCCGCACAGGGAAAAATTCCTGCGCGGCCTTTGAATCAGCAGTCAGTTTTTATCGTTGGTTCGGTTTGTTGGCTTCCGGTTTCGGCTCGGATTTTGGCTCCGGCTTGCTTGCAGCCGGCTGCTTCGTTTCGCCTGGCGAACCAGCCTGAGCCTGCGAAACCAGCAGCATCCTCGTGCCACTGTCCAGGTGCACGTTCTTTCCGGCAGACGTAATCACCGAACCCTGCGTGGCATTCGACGCCGCCGCGCTCAGGTTCAGACCGTTCAAACCAAAAACGCCCTGGCTGTTGGAAGTAAGCTGACCTGCGGCGTTCAACCCGCCGACGGCTCCCTTCGAGGCGCCGGCAAGACTTCCGCCTGCGTTTGCCGCGGTGTTCACCGCGCCGCCGGCCACTCCGCCGACATTAGCCGCGGTGTTGGTCACCGTACCAACCGCGCCACCCGCTGCGGAAGTGACTCCACCGACGGCGCCGCGGCCGCCAGCTATCCCTGATCCAGCCCCCGAAGCGCCCATGCCGCCTACCGTGTCCATGTCCGATCCGGCGGCCGACACACCACTTTGCGCTGAGGCAAGCGCCTGAATCCCAGCGCTCAGCGGAATCTCCTGGCCATTCTTCAGGATCGCTTTATCAAACACGATTCCCAGCGCTGATTCCGATTCTCCTTCGGTGCGCGCCGAAGCCTGGGTGACGTGTCCCACCAGCTTCGAGCCCTTCGGAATGACGGTCTTTCCTTCGGACTTCACAGCTTCGGTGGTGTGCGCGTTTACCGCATCGCCCGGCTTACATTTTTTCGAGTCGACCGGCGAACTCAGCGCGGCGTTGAACGCCGTGCCGCTTGCCACCGAACCACTTGCCTGGCCGTTCTGCGCCGACGCCGCGGTTGATGTTGACGCGCCGCCCGAAGCCTGCGCCTGCGTCTGGCCAGCTTGGACCGATGCCTGGCTACTGCTCTGCGCGCCAGCTTGAGCACCCGTTTGCAACTGCGCCGCAGCGCGCAACTGCGCCGCAGCGCTCACGCAGAAAAACGTCCCCACAACAATTGCCATCCCTATGCGATCCATGGTCGTAAAGCCTCCTCAATTCCGATTTAAGAAATGAGCTGGGTTTTAGTCTTAGACATAAGGGTATCCACGTAGCCATTTGATAGTGGCAAGGGCTCTTCCATAAGTAAGGCTATTATTTTCAATCAATTAGGTAAAGGAAGGGTGTGCCAACACCACGGAAAAATGGCTGGTACTGCGAAGGATTTACAGGGCGAGCTCTGCTCGCCAAAACCATATGAGCTGGCCTAGACGATGCCAAGTGGCTTCGCAACTTCGGACAGAATGTCCGCCGCCCGCAGCAACTGCTCGCGTTTGTGCGCTGCACTGACGATCGCGCGTAGCCGCGCTTTTCCTTCCGCAACAATGGGATAACCAACCGCGGGTGCGAATACGCCCGCTTCAAAAAGCTTCTTCGAGAATTCGAACGCCCGCGCTGCATCGCCGACGTGGATGGGAATAATCGGAGTCTCGCTCACCTTGAATTGGAACCCGCGCTTCTTCAATTCGCGCTTGAACATTTTCGTGTTGGCCCACAGTTTCTTCACCAGCTTCTCGCCCTCCGGCGAATCCAGCAGCGCAAATGCCGCCTGGCAAGCCGCGGCCGTAGCCGGGGGATGGGAGGTGGAAAATAAGAATGGCCGGGCCCGCAAGTACAAGAAATCAATCAGGTCGCGTGAGCCGCAGACGTATCCGCCCATTGCGCCGATCGCTTTGCTGAGAGTTCCCACCTGAATGTGCACGCGCCCGTGGCACTGGAGATGATCCACCGTCCCGCGGCCTCCGCGGCCGAGCACGCCCGAAGCGTGTGCATCGTCGACCATCATGATGCAATTGTATTTCTCCGCGAGGTCGCACAGCTGCGGCAGCGGCGCGATATCGCCGTCCATCGAAAAAACGCCATCCGTTATGATGAGCTTCTTTCCAGGAAAATTTGCGTTCTCCTGGAGAGTCCGCTCGCAATCCTGAATGTCCTTGTGCTTGAAGACTTTGATTGTCGCTTTCGAAAGCCGTGCGCCATCGATGATTGAAGCGTGATTGAGCTCGTCCGAAACAATCAAATCATCTTTTCCCAGAACTGCCGAAACCGTTCCCGCGTTGGCTGTGAATCCTGACTGAAACACCACGCAGGCTTCTACATTTTTGAACGCCGCGATCTGTTCTTCCAGCTCCATGTGCAGTTTCATCGTGCCGGCGATCGTTCGAACTGCCCCCGCCCCCGCGCCATACCTTTTCACTGCGTCCAGCGCGGCCTTGCGCAGCGCTTTGTGTGTCGTCAGCCCCAAATAATTGTTCGACGCCAGATTGATCACTTCCCGCCCGTCAAAAATGCAAACAGGCTTCTGCTCGCCTTCCAGAACGCGCAACCTCGGCGCCACCCCTTTCGCGCGCAATTCCTTCAAATCGTCGGCGACATACTGCAAAGGATTCATCTTCGATGTGATCGTAGCGGTATCAGACATGCCTGCACTCCTGACTTGGACTCGGCCGGGGGAAGAACCATTGTGCGTCAGCTCGCGGCTTCGAGCAAAACAATTCGAAAGCTTGAAAAGCAATTCGCCTAGCGCGGCATTCCATTCGGGTACAACAAAATCTTTCCTGCCAGGCCGCCCTGCAGCAACGTGAAGGCATTCTCAAACTTGTCCAGCGATGCCCGCTCTCCAAACAACGGCTCCAGATTCAGCCGCCCGGCCTTCAGCAACGCCGTCATCTGTACCCAGGTTTCATACATCCGCCGCCCGTAGATGCCTTGCACGGTCGCGCCCTTGAAAATCACGTCGTTGACCAAATCCAGCGGCACGTTTTCCGTCGGAATCCCCAGCAGCGAAGCGCGCCCTCCCGCCCGCAGCGCTTTAAATCCCTGCTGAATCGCCGCCGGATTCCCGGACATTTCCAGCAGCGCATCAACTCCCGTGCCATCCGTTTCCGCGAGAATCTTTACAACCGCATCTTCCGCCGCTGGATTCAGCACTACGTCCGCACCCATCTTCTTGGCCATCGCGCGGCGCTTTTCATTCGTCTCCGTTGCAAAAACCGTCGAGCTCCCGCAAGCCTTCGCCACCGCGATGGCCATCAACCCAATCGGCCCGCAGCCCGTAACCAAAACGGTCTGCCCGGCGATCGGACCTGCCAGCACCGTGTGCACCGCATTCCCCAGCGGATCGAGAATCGCCCCATAGTGTTCCGGAATCGCCGCATCCAGCTTCCAGATATTCGGCGCCGGAATCTTCACGAACTCCGCGAACGCTCCGTCCTGATCGATTCCGATAATGCGCAGATTCTGGCAGATGTGTGCTTCGCCAAGCCGGCACTGGTGGCAATGCCCGCAGTTGACGTGCATCTCCGCGCTGACAAAATCTCCCTGCTTGACTGCGCGCACCTCGTCGCCCACCTGCTCGACCGTGCCGCAAAATTCGTGTCCCAGCGTCACCGGCGGCTTGATGCGCCCCTGCGACCAGCGGTCCCAACCATAAATGTGTAAATCCGTCCCGCAAATCGAAGCCGTCTTCACCCGTACCAGCACATCGGTCGGCCCTATCAAAGGCACCGCGACCGTATCCATCTGCAGACCCTTCGCCGCCTGCATCTTCCGCAACGCCTTCATCGTCGCCGCCATCTACCTCGTCCCTCGCTCAACGCGCAACCCCCGATGCTAGCACACGCTGTTCGGCGCTGCGCACGTCGATCATTTCACCTGTTCCACCACTCCAATCTTCTCCAACGCCTTCAAATACTCCATCACCATCTCCAGTGGCACTGGCCCGTACTCGGCCGAAACCGCATCGCGTATCTCCTGCGCATTCCGCTTCCCATCCGCGAAATTCAGTACTTCGTACGCATACTCTTCTCCCGATCCCCACAGTCCCTCATAACCCAACAGTTTGGGCGTCGCCACTCCCGCCGCCTTCGCATGCTCCGCAAAATAGTCATACCCAAACACTGCCAGCGGGCCCTTTAGCGCTTCGCGCCTTTGGAATTGCAACAAACCATCGCCTTTTGCTGGCGTCGTGGCAGTCAAAAATCTGGCTTGAGTCCTTAGAAACTCATCTTTCTTCGATGCTCCTACAAAATCTTTTGCCGAGAGTTCCCTGAGTCCCACTTGAAAAATCATCCTCGTGATAAGGCTCTGTCCCTCCTTTTCAGGCAACTTGGCTTCGCGTGCTTCATACTCAGACATCAGCCGTGTGTTGCCAGCGCGCGTCTCTTTTGAGAGTTTGGTAAGATCCGCGCTTGTAAGGCCCGCCAAAAAATACCCGCTCGCCGCCCCGATAAACGCCGCCCTTTTCAATTTCGTCGGATCGATATTTGCCGCCGTATCGAAATTCGTATGAATGTACCGGTCCGGCCAGTCATTCAAATAAATCGCCGGTATTCCGAACGACGAATCCTGATACACATCGTGGTCGCTCCCCATGGTGTACGCCGAATACTGCGCGCGCAGCGGCTCCTTCCCGCCCTCCGGCGCAACAAACGGATACTCCGCTTTCCCCGTCGCCGCAAACTTGTAGGACTCCTCGTTCACCCACTCCGCAAACGCCCACGCCACGTCGGGCACAAAACTCGGCAAGCTCATCGGCCCGCGTGTCACGTGGAACACCGCCTTTGTCTCCGGCCCCCCTCCCACCATATCCATGTGCACCACGGCCTTGATGCGCTTTGCCAACTCCGGTCCGAAAACCACATAATCTGAAGTCCGAATCGTCATCGTTCCGTTAGAGTTCTGTATCTCGCTCGGCTTGTTCAACATTAGGTGACCGTTCAGCAGCGCCATCGTGCCTTCAATCTCCGGCGGGAAAATAAACCGGATCGTCCGCGCTGGCCGCGCCAGCTTCCCCTCATTGATCAACTTCTGCAGCGTCCGCGCCACCTCCAGAATCGTCACGCACCCGCTCGCATTGTCATTCGCTCCCGGCCGCTGATGATCCAAGTGGCACGAAAACGCAATCTCCTCCTCCTTCAATTTTGGATCTGCCCCCGGAATCGTCGCCGTCACCACCTCATAATTTCCCGCATGCTGCCCCGCCTTCACCACCGCATGCAGCCGAATCTTTTCTCCGCGAGCCAGCCGCTCGCGCATCTCCCGAGCCGTCTTCAGCGACACCATGAACGCAAATGTTTTGTTCGTCGAAAACGTCTCCAAATGCCCCCATCGAATCAAATTCTCATCCTCACCCGACCACGCCGTCTTCTGATTCTGCGCATAACTCACAATGCCCGCCGCCCCAAATTTCCCCACTGCCAAATCCTGCACCGCCCCAGGCTGTGCACTCACTAAAACAATCTTTCCTTTCACATCCTTCCCCGCGTAATTGCTTTCCTTTGTCCCTTCACCCACGTCTACCAACTCAGTTTCCACATTCCCGCCCTCGCTATCTTCCGCCAGCACAATCGGCTCCGCCTCATAGTTTGCAAGAACGTGGAGGCAAACTATCAAGACTCCCACCCTTCCTTCTGCATGCGCCTTATCTACGGTCTCTGGCCATCCCTGGCAGGAGGCGAGATCCCCTTTCTCGGCCAACTGCCCCGCCTCTGCGTCCCAGGCGGGGCGGGAGCGCTGCGTTCCAAAAAAAATCTTCCCGTCCGCCGGGAATTGCAGAATCGCCACATCGCTCAATCCGTACGCCCGCAAACGCTCCGCCACCAACTCCGCCGCCGCATGAAACCCTTGCGACCCCCGCTGCCGGTGGAACCGCGCAATCCCCTCCAAATTCCTCTTCGCCGTCTCCCCGCTCAACTCATTCGCCAGCGCCGCCACATCTTTCTCCGGCAGCAGAGGCGGCTTCTGCCCCTTCGCCACCGCAGCGAGCAAGAACAGCGAAACGCCAAGCGTCAAAACGGCGCGCATGTGGGTCTCCTTACCGGTGTTCGGCGCATTCTAACGCCATCGAGTCCGATTGCTGTAGCTAGGGCTTGCACTAGTCTAAATTAGACTACTGAGAACAAGCTGATTTTGGCGATCCAGGGATGGACCTCTGCCCAGGAAAATCTGTTCTCGATTCCAATTTCTCGGGTAAGCGCGGGAGGCATCAATTTTTCGCGTCTTAGCTCTCTAAGTCAGGGCGTTGCGACGGCCAACTTCGCGGCTTCCTTTGAAGCCATGCCGCCCGCAATCTCGCTTGCGCGCTGCTACTTCGGCTGGGGAACGATTCGCAAATAAGGCTTGGGCGCCTTCCAGCCCTCAGGGTATTTCTGTTTGGCTTCTTCATCCGAAACCGCCGGCAGGATGATCACGTCGTCGCCTGGTTTCCAGTTCACCGGCGTGGCCACCTTGTGTTTTGCGGTGAGTTGCATCGAATCAACCACTCGCAGCACTTCGTCGAAGTTACGCCCCGTGCTCATGGGATAGCTGAGCATCAGTTTGATCTTCTTGTCCGGTCCCACCACGAATACCGTCCGCACGGTCGCATTATTGACCGCCGTGCGGCCTTCGCACGTTTCGCCTGCTTCCGCCGGCAGCATGTCATACAGCTTGGCCACCTTCAGCTGCGGGTCGCCGATCATCGGGTACTTCACCTTGTGACCCTGCGTCTCTTCAATGTCCGCAGCCCACTTGCTGTGGCTGCTTACCGGGTCCACACTCAGCCCGATAATTTTGCAATTGCGTTTCTCGAATTCCGGCTGCAGCCCGGCCATATAACCCAGTTCCGTGGTGCACACCGGCGTGAAGTCCTTGGGGTGCGAAAATAAAATCGCCCAGCCGTTGCCGATCCATTCGTGGAAGTTAATCGTTCCCTGCGAAGTCTCGGCGGTAAAATTGGGAGCTTCATCATTAATTCGCAGCATTTGTCTGTCTCCTGGTGTTGTGCTTTCCATCCTGAGTCTTTTATTCCCATCTTGCAAGGCGTGAACGCAGTACCCTATTTTATCTCTTCGATTCCTTCCGCCCAGGACACGGTCGTCTCCGCCAACTCTCGCAGCACTTCAGCGTCGCTCCTTCCAGACTTCTTCAGCACATGAAAAGAATGATCCGCCGTTTCGATGACGTGCAGCGTCGCCCGCGACCCTAGCTTCGCACACACCGGACCCAGCAATTTGAGATCAGCTAGTTCATCCCGCGTTCCCTGCAGGAACAGCATGGGCACTGTAACCTTCGTGACGTGGTCCGCTCTTTTTGTTCCCGGCTGCTTGGGCGGGTGCAGCGGAAAACCAAAGAACACCAATCCTCGCACGCCATCCAGCGGATGCTGCGCCGCTTCCTGCGAAGTTATGCGCCCTCCCATGGACTTGCCTCCCGCCAACAGCAGCAACCCAGGAGCCGCCTCCGCGGCCCTTCGCGCCGCAGCCGCGACTGTCGCCGTCAGAACTGTCGGCTGGTCTGGAATCCGCCGCCGTTGCTCCATGTACGGAAACTGGTATCGAAACGTTGCCACACCCACGCCTGCCAATTCGTCCGCCAGCTTTTCCATAAATGGGTGGCTCATCCCCGCGCCAGCTCCGTGCGCCAGAACGAGGAGCCATCGCGCGTTCGCCGGCTGGCAGAGCAACGCCGATACCACGCCTCCGCCTTCCACGCCAAATCGTAATTGTTCGACCTCAGCCATCTCGCCGCGATTCTAGCAGAACCAACTGAGCGCGTTGCTCATCGCGAGCGTATCGCGAATTCGATTAGCTGCTTTCTGCTACTCTTTCCTTGCCGTTTTCAGTAACGTCACAACCTATGGCCACACCACGCAGTCTCAAGACTCGGCTCATCCTCCGCAGCCTCATCGCCGTCATCTTCGTCGCAGTAATACTCTTCATCCCAGCCGGTTCTCCCCGCTACTGGCAGGGCTGGGTGTTCATGGCCATCTTGTTCGTCCCCATGCCGATTACCTCAGTTTATTTCCTGAAGCGCGATCCCCAGCTGGTCGAGCGCCGCTTGCGCACCGAGGAAAAAATCACCGCGCAGAAAACCATCATTCGCTGGGCCCAGTGGGTTGTCTTCGCGTCTCTAGTGATTCCCGGATTGGATTTCCGTTTCGCCTGGTCTCGCGTCCCGCTTTGGCTGACGATTCTTTCCCAACTCCTCGTCTTCGCCGGCTATCTGATCACCCTTTGGGTCATGAAAGAAAATAGTTTCGCCTCTCGCACCGTCCAAATCGAAGAAGGGCAACGCGTCATCTCCAGCGGACCTTATCGCCTCGTCCGCCATCCCATGTACTTCGGCGCTGTCCTCATGCTGCTCTTCACTCCGTCGGCGCTTGGCTCCTGGTGGGCGCTGCCGGGCTTCCTCCTCGTCATCCCTCTGATTGTCCTCCGCCTCCTCAACGAAGAAAAAATGCTCTGCCGCGACCTCCCCGGCTATTCCGACTATTGCCTCCACACGCGCTCCCGCCTCCTCCCCCTCCTCTGGTAGTCTTTTTTTAGAAAAAGCAGTCTTTGACCTTCTCTTCTTCCTACTTCCCCGCCTTACACGGAAACGCCCCTGCCAACGCAATCGAGGCTATGTAACGTGCCGGCCGGTGCGCTTTCCCAGGGTTGTCAGCCAGGTATTTCTTAATGACGCGAACGATTTGGATCGTGGTCACTCCAGGGGGCACGCAGGCCATTCTGTCCCTTCTCGGAACACTCAGCAGCTCCTCGTGCACGAGGAAGCCATCGGTAAAGCCTGCAACCCAGCCCAGACAGGTGGCATCGCGCCCAATGCGGGTAGCGTCTTTGTTCCCTTCACTGTCGACGCTGGAACAGACTTCCAGAAAGTCCCTGCCCGATCTGCCGATATCCGGCTGCTCCGGCGCGCTCTTTTGTCCAGTGCTGACAGGCGAACAAAGAAATAAGGTAGCAAGCATGCTAGGAACAAGAAGTAGGCGCACGGCAGTCTCCCAGAGGTCTCCCCCGTGTTTTTTCTAGGTGTTGCATCTAAGGGATTTAGCCAGACCGTAAGTCTGTTGTTTGCAACACTTGCGGACTTAAAGTAACAGTGTGCAGTGGCCCTGACAGGGTGGGGCGTGCGTGGTGAGCGGAAGCGGAGGCAAAGGAAATGGAAAGCGACGGCCGAACGGCGGGGAGCGAAGATGCAGGAGTAGCAGACAAAGGTAGGCGCTCCTTTCTCCGCCAGGGACAAAGACAAGAGCGTCATAACACAAGAGATATTGGCAGTCAAGGATAACTATGTTGTTATTCAAATGAGCGAGGCTATTTGACACAGTGGGGTTCAAGTTGGTCGAGGGAAAGGGTTTGCGGGAGGGGCGGGATTCGAAAGAATTGTGGAAATCCGTGGAAAAATCGCCTCACCTTTCCGCTTGCTGTTCTCCCGCTCCTACGACAAGCAACGCCCCTTCGATGCCCCATTCCCGGCATTTCTCCCGCCACGTTTGCGGCGCGATTTTTCCTTCAGTCAGTTCTGCGAACATATCAAAGGGGTTCAGCGTCTCGCTTCCACGGTGCAAGCGGAAATCCCCCGGCTGCGCTTCCAGTTGCCAGCCTTTCTCAATCAGTGCCAGCGCGAGCGCTCCCGACAGCAGCCAGACCGCGCGTTGTTTTCTTTGGTCGGGCGCCAGCAACATCCCTTTCGGGTCGCGCATCCGCGCGCCCATGGCGGAGAGCTCCTTAATCTTTTCGGTAATTCCTTCGGCGGTGATCCCTTCCAATAGCGCGGCATTCTCCTTCACTGCTGATTTCCACGCTGGGATGGTTACGATTGGCCCGACCTCATCCCACGTCACTCGTTGCAGACTTCCCTTCGTCTGTTTGGGGTTCATGCTCTCGATCCATCGCAACTCACTTGCTCCCGGATCATTCAACAACGATAACGCGTTTGCTTCGCTTTGTTCCTGAGATCCACCGCCCATTGTTTGCAACGCTGCGATACGGTCGTGCATCGGCGGATGCGTGTCATACGGGCTTGTTTTGGCCTCCGCCATTTCCTTTTCCATCCCCCGTGCCACTTGGTCGGCAATTTGCGGCGCTGCTAGAAATCGCACCAGCCCGTCTCCCAGCGGCGGGATGAATCCTCGTTGCAACACCGGAGCCACTTCCGTATTCCAATACGCCCCCCAGGCCATTCCCCCTTCATGAATCTTCTTCATCCCCGAAATCATTGGCTCCTTCCCTGCCACCAGGCAGGCAAGCTCGTCCGCCCGGAATTCCTTCCGCCGCGACACGAATTGGATCACCCGCAGAAAAAACAAGAAGTTCCACTTCAAAATCATCGTCACCACTTGATACAGCATCTGAAGAATTGCGATGCGCCCCACTTCTCTCAACGAACCGATGTTCTGAAACGACCGGATCATCGCGCTTTGCGCCCGGTACACCCAAGGTCCCATCAGGGTGTCCCCGCTGTAGTAGTGCGCAAATTCGTGTGCCAGAATCCCCCGAATCTCAGCAACCGTAAGGAGCGCGAGAAGCGGTAGTCCCACTGCCAGGATCCTTCGGCTGCCAAATCCCAACCAGCCGCCCCGGTCCGCCACGAATGCGTTCACCTGTCCAATCAGGTACACCTCTCGCGGGACCGGCTCGTCGAGTGCCCCAGCAATGTCGTCAATTTCCTCAAACAACCGCGGGTGCTCAGAACGCTCGATCAATAATCCCGGTGCCTCAAACTTTTCCGGTCGTGGCACCAGCGACCACAGCATTGCCCCTGCGGCGGCAATCCCACCGAGAAACAGAGCCAGCACCTGAAAATGAGCGGAGCTAATATTCGTCAGTAAGAGATACGGCATGTAAACGCAGGCGGCTGCCAGCGTCACAATCACCACGTAGGAAGCGATCACCATCAGGATCGCCAGAAGCGCAAAGAGCGCGACTGACCGTCTGGGTACAATGGTGATTCTCGCCCGTGGCATCAAAATGTCCGGGAATCATATACTCCCTCCGCCCCCCGCACCAGAATTTCCTTCGTCGTTGAGACGGCCCACCTCGATCCGACGCCATCCCCTACTCCCTTGCTTCTGCACGTCTCTCCAGTACAATCGCTGCGATTGCATCCGGGGGAGAAATGAGTTTCGGGCAGCGTTTCGAGGAGATACGAACCGGGTTCGAGCGCCCCTTCTGGGTCGCCAATATCAGCGAGATCTTCGAGCGCCTCTCCTACTACGGCGTCTTCGCTTCCCTCGCCCTCTACATTCAAGGACAGCTCAACTTCTCCACCGAGCAGACCGGCACGCTGACCGGCCTGTTCGGCGGCATGGTTTGGTTCATGGCCATGTTCGGCGGTGCAGTCGCCGACAAGCTGGGATTTCGCCGGGCGCTTTCGATCGCCTACCTGATACTGGCAGCGGCCTACTTCCTGATCGGTTCGATCGGCGCTTGGTGGCTCGCGCCGGTTCGCAACGCTGTTCCCCTGGGCCTCTTTGTGGGGTGCATCTTGATTCTCCCCGCTCTTGGCGTCGCGCTGGTAAAGCCGTGCGTGGTGGGAACCACCGCTCGTGCTTCCAAGGAAAACGTCCGCTCCATCGGCTACTCCATTTACTACACCATGGTGAACGTCGGCGGCGCCGCCGGCCCCTATGCCGCCGGATGGGTGCACGATCGCTTCGGCATGGAGTACGTCTTTCGGCTCGCCGCGGTCGGCGTCTTTGCCATGTTCTTCTTTGTGTTGATTTTCTTCCGGGAGCCGCGCAAAGACGGCGACGCTCCGCCGCCTTCGATCGTTCAGGTGGCCCGCAATTTCTGCGTGGTGTTAGGCAAGTATTGGCTGGTCTTGCCCACGCTCGCTGTCGCCCTGATCTTGGCTGTCGGTTCGTATTTCTACGGGTTCGCTGTCCCCGCCTGGGTCTGGGCAGGGCTCTTGCTCCTGGTGCTCGCCGGAATCAGCAAGTTTATGTGGTTCCTGGTGCTCTTTACGGGCTACTGGATCGTTTTCTGGCAGCAATACATCATCTTGCCCGGCTACATAAAGGCCTATATCAACGCACAGGTCACCAGTGAAAAGATTCTCGTCACGGACGGCGCGGTGGTTATCTGCCTCACGCTCGCCGTCAACTTTCTTACGCGCAAGATCCCGGCTTTCCAGGCCGTCATTCTCGGCACGGTCATCTCTTCTCTCTCCTGGCTTATCGTGGCGGTCTGGCCCACGGTGCCCGGAGCGGTGTTCTCCCTCGGCTTCCTCGCGCTCGGCGAAATCATCCAGGCGCCGCGCTATTACGAGTACATCGCAAAGCTGGCGCCCCCCGGCCAGCAAGGCACTTATATGGGCTTCGCATTCTTGCCCATTGGTATTGGCTCGATCATTGGGGGATGGTTCGGCGGCCGCATCATGCACCAGTTTGCCGAAGTGGCGCACCAGCCGCAGCGGGTCTGGTGGGTGATTTCCGGCGTCGGCGTCCTAACCGCTTTGCTGTTATGGATTTACGACCGCGTGGTCAAGCCGTCAGGACAGGAAGGGTCGACGTGAAGAGAATGAAATCTTGAAAACCGGGAGAGCTTTTGGCTGGACGGCAAACTGAAAACGGAAAGCGTTTTCAGTTCACCATGCGGCGAAGCGAAGCCAGCGCCTGCTGCGCCAGTGAATAGCGCGGCTCGATCTCCAGCGCTTCCTGGAAGCAGCGTATGGCGTGGCTGTACATCTCTTTTCCAAGATAGGCGCGACCCAGGTTGTAATGAGGAAAGTGGCGCGGCTCGTAGCGGCGGGCTTCGGTAGCGCGTTCCAGCCAGGGAATCGCTTCTTCAAAGCGGCCCAGTTCGATCAGGTACGCGCCGATGTCGTTGTAAGGATTGCCAAACTCAGGATCGAGCTCGATGGCGCGCCTGCACTCCGCGATGGCTTCTTCAACGCGCCCCTGGAAGTGATAGGTCCAGCCCAAGAAGGTATGCGCTTCGGCGGTGGGATGGAGCTCCAGCGACGATTGATACAGCTCGACGGCGCGATCGTAGTCGCCTTCCATCTGCGCCTGATAAGCGTCTTGCAGGACTTCCCATGCCCGCGTGAGGGTTTCCATGCTCATGGGACATAGTTAACACACGGTTTGGCGTGGGTCAAAAGTACGAAAGTTCCGGAAGTGCCGGAGAGGCACCTGTACTTCGTGACGGGCCAGAGTGGAATTTCTGGCCGCAATTGGAGAAAATAGCCGGGTTCGAGTGTGGCTTCATCATTCAGCAATAACGACGATTAGAAGAGGGGGCATCGTGAAGCGGAATTATCTAATTCTTGGGATCGCAACTCTGGCGGTGGCTGGAGCACTCCTGGCGCAGGATTCGCCAGAAAAAACGGCTCCGAAGAAAACGGCGGGTCACGGCTCCGCAGGTTCCGCGGCGCGCGGCAAGGAAGTGTTTGAAAAGAAATGCGCCATGTGCCATTTCGCCGACAAGGAAGAAAAGAAAATCGGGCCGGGCCTCAAAGGCCTTTCCAAACGCGGGACGTTTACCGTCAACGGCAACAAAGTCACGACGGAGGCTCTGACCACTTGGATTGAAAATGGCGACAGCATGATGCCCGGAATGAAGGAAACGCTGGAGCCCGCGCAAATCAAAGACGTCGTCGCTTACGTGAAGACACTTTAATTGCCCTACAAAAAAAGAGAAAAGCCCCCGAAGGCCTGATCGCTCAAGCCGCCGGGGGCCCAAACTCAAATAAAACTGCGCTTACTTCAGGACGGCGTCTTTAAACGCCTTCGACGGGCGCAGGCGAACGACGGTCTTCGCCTTGATCTTAATGGCCTCGCCGGTCTGTGGGTTGCGGCCCATACGCGCCTTGCGGTGCGCTTTTACGACGCGGCCGATTCCCGGGATCACGAACTTGCCGGCCCCGCCCTTGGCTTCCTTCACGGCGAGCTTGAAAAGCTCTTCAAAGAAGAGAGCGGCGGTTTTCTTCGCTGTGCCGACTTTCTCGGCGATGTGTCCCACAACCTTGGTCTTGCTGAGTGGCTTGGCTGCCATCTAGTATGCTTATCCTCCTGATTTTTCTTTTCACTCCGACTCGAATCGAAGCAGGCCGCGAGCTGACTACCCCCTATTTATCTGCGGAAAACCCGGGCCGCAAGGGACTATAGCCAAGGAAAAAGGAGAACGCAAGGAAAAACCGCAAAAAAGGCTGGAAAAATGCGGATTTTTTTGGATGGGTGTGGAAATCGCCGCTAAAACAGCGGTTACAATCGTTTCGACCCCTGAGCTGGCGGTGGTGCGGGGATGCAGGAAAAGCGGCGGCAAGCCGCAGCACTCCAAACTGGCCGCCACGCCTATAGAGTGGCTAGATCAGCGTAGAAATGGGCTATGGCTTTAATGCCGCCGAAGTAGTTCTCAAGGGCGATGTGTTCATCGGGGGCGTGGGCGTTTTCATCGGGCAGGCCGAAACCAATCAGGACGCATGGCACTTTAAAGGTGTCGTACATCTGGGTTACGAAGGGGATGGAACCTCCCTCGCGGATGAAAACAGCTTTCTTGCCAAATCCCTTTTCCAAGGCAGACTGAGCCTTCTTGAAAATGGGATTGTTGTACGGAGCGACCCACGGTTTTCCGGTGCTCAAGACTTCAAATTTACAATGGACGGTCTTGGGCAAGAGCTTTCGAATGTGCTTTTCCACGAGCTTAGCGATTTTGCCGGGATCCTGGTTGGGTACGAGGCGCGTGGAGAATTTGGCGAACGCTCTTGAGGGAATAACGGTCTTGGCTCCTTCGCCTTGATAGCCGCCCCAGATGCCGTTCAATTCGAACGTGGGGCGAACCCAAAGGCGTTCGACGGTAGTGAAGCCTGCTTCGCCGAAATAACCGGGCGCGCCGACAGCTCTCTCGAAATCCTTTTTCTTCCAGGGCAGCGCATTCAGAGCCTTGCGCTCGGCCTTGGAAGCCTTGGCGACCTGATCGTAGAAGC
>WNFT01006321.1_pt1 | contig 15688 bp, 20 predicted proteins | sample 5400191 | NCBI WGS metagenome assembly WNFT01 (sample SAMN13153359, study PRJNA577476) | soil metagenome | isolation source: 80 cm saprolite under Madrone tree | place: USA:California | collected 2016-06-14 | reverse complement strand
CAAGCGCGCCTGGCGCGCGCGGGTGAGGGCAGTATCCACACAATCGCTGACCTGCATTTTAATCGCTCGCTCGGCTCGCCGTGCGCACGTCCGTAGGGCTAGCCAGTCCAGCCCGCAGCGAGGGAGTCTGCGCAAGCAGCGTCATAAAAGAGACTCCTTAGCTCGGTCCGCCTTCGGCTTCGCTAGTGCCACTCCGCACTGGAAATAGCTAACCTGTTACCCATGTTGCCGGTATATTCTGTTACCTATGTTGCCGGTTCGTACCCTTTCTTGATCCCTCTCCCTGTCCAGGGGAGAGGGTTAGGGTGAGGGCAGTTGCGATGACGACCGAGACTCATCCACGCCGGATCCCGCACCTGCGAGCGCGCAATCTTCGACATGATCAGACTGACGCCGAGGCGAAGCTGTGGGCGTGTATGCGCGGCGGTCAACTGGAAGGATTAAAGTTTCGGCGGCAATTCCCGGTCGGCCAGTTCATAGCAGATTTCTGTTGCCCGCAGCGCCGCCTGATAATTGAGCTGGATGGTGGCCAGCATGCCGAACAACTATCCGCTGATGAGTGGCGCTCAAAACTTCTGGGCGAGCGTGGCTACCGTGTCCTTAGGTTCTGGAATGACGAGGTGCTGACAAACATGGATGGCGTTTTGGAACAGATCCTCGGGGTGCTCAGAGAAGGGGGATAGATGTCACCGCTGCGCCTTACTTCTCTTCGGGCTTCCGGGCCGCGATTAGCACCCGGCGGCTGTGCGCCAGGTAATCGACTCCATCGATGAGTCCCAGCCAGGCTTTACCCTCGCGCAAACGCGACTGAGCTGCTTGCTCACCCAAGTCCCGTATCAACTCCTCCTGTCTTGCGAGCATTTTCTCGTAGAACACGCGACGCACCGCCTCGGCGTCGGTCAGGACCTGGTGCACTTCAATCTCAAATCCCACCGCCTGCAACACTGCTAAATGGCCGCTGAACGGCGGTGGATAGTTGGGCGGGGATAGATCGCGCTCCCAGTCGGTGAAAACGAATCTCGCGCCCGGTTTGAGGATGCGCGCAGTTTCCGCAAAACCGGCGCGCTTGTCGGGGATCGCCCATATCACGTCGACGCTCATCGCGCCGTCGAAGGTCGAAGCGTCGAGGCCGGTCGAATCGAAACTTCCGGTCTGGTAGGAGACGGTGATACCGGGCTGCCGCACCCGCTCGCTCGCCTGCTGCAGCGCGACATCGGAAATGTCGATACCCACGAGAGCCGCTCCGGTGGCACGCGCGATCCATTGTCCGGGTCCTCCGCGCCCGCATCCCATGTCGGCAATTTTATCGCTTCGGCCAACGTGCAGCGCGTCGGCCATCTGGCGTAATTCGCTCAGCGTTATGTAGCCGTCGGTGCCTACGTCGGCGGGGTACTCTTCGCCGTAAGCCTCGACGTAGAGCCGTCGGCGAAACTCCGCGACGCGGTCGTTGACATAAAAGGCGTCCCAAAACCTTTGCGTCTGCAGGATCGATGGAGGGTCTTCTTTCATAAATCCTACCTTTCAGCTCCATGGGTTGTCCGCCGGCGAGCAGGCAACCTGTATGCCCCAGTCATCCACTATCTTTCCATCGACGAACCGATAGATTGCGACCGCGCCCATCGCAAAACGCTCGCCGGGGTTCGGAAATCCCGGCTTTGGTTCTCCGATGTATTTGCCGCGAATCGACCAGCGCACGACCACTCTGTCTTCTGCCGCGAAAACATCATCGATGGTCGATTGACTATCCGCGAAAAGCCTTTTTCCCAGAGTGGCTATCGCTCGTGCCCCTTCCAATCCGCGCGGCAAGTTGGGGAAGTTGGGAGAGTGGAAGGCAAAGTCGGGCGAGCACACTTCATCGAGAGCGCTGGTATTGCCCTTTCTCAACTCTGAAAAAAGCCGCAGCAGGATCGCCTTATTATCCTCCGTGGACGTAGCATTCTTTTCATCCATGTTTTGCCCCTCTCAAAGTTCCTGCCAACTTAGTCTGCGACACAAATTTCTACGCGTCCAACCCCTTTTTCGGGCGTCCTCCGCGGATAAGTCTGGCGCCAGCGACAATCCCTTGGACTATCGAGTCTCTGCAAATCATAGTGACAGTTCCGGTCTTGCTCGATCTCTTGCTCTGTCATTCTCGCGCGTGGCTGCCGCGCGAAGAATCCCGGTCCTTCCCCACGTCCTCCAGCGGAATTCGGGATTCCTCGCGCGCGCCAGATACGCGCGCGGGAATGACAGAAAAATTCGACCGAGCGGACGTGCGTGTCACTATCTTGTGCAGGACTCAATAGTAGCGCGGGATCGTTGAGCCCTTGAAGGTTTTGTCGTACCCTTCCGAGAACATTCGGGAAAGCAGGACCGTTGTTCATGCTCCTTGAGACGAGAGCCTTCCTCCACCTTGCCAGCCAGCTCGCGGCCGCTTCCAAACAGAGATCTTGATAAAACTTTAGCAGGTCAAACAAGCCCGCGTAGGAGTCGGCTCCTTGCTGGTCGGTTTTGACGTAAACCTTAGCTCGCAGGATGGCTTCCGAACCTACACCGCACCCGACGGCGAGTCCCCAGGATGAAGCGTCCGTCGACGAAAGCGCTCGATGGGTATAAAGCCCCCAAAAAAGCCCGAGCGGCACCACGCCACGAGAAAGGAGATAGGCGGTTCCCGGTGGAGTCTTGAGAGCTCTGAACGCGTCGTATTGGAATCGCTGCCAAACGCCTTGAAACCCGGCAAGTAGCCCCACGACAAATGGCACACCAAACAGGAAGATCAGCGTCGCTGCCGGCAGCACTGCGAGGAGTTCATTCACGACCCTCACATACAAGTGCGTCGCCCCCGTGAACTCGTTTTGGAGCTGGCGCGAGAGCGTCCTACCATCTCCCCCAGACGGGCTCGCTCTACCCGTCTAGGCCAACATCATCGTCTTGAATCCTTCGCCCGTCACCGAAATAATCTCATCGAAGACGTCTTTGGGATTCCTGATTGTCACAAGTGCCTTCTTCGACAAGCTCTCCAAAGCTACACGTATCTGCTCATCCGGCAACTCGCACACGGAGGAGAGCTCCAGGAAGGGCATCGCCTTATGCGCTGCCAGGACCTTCAGAACCCGCTGCTCCGCTGGATTTAGATTTTCTTGCAGAGACATTATCGGTACCTAAGATCTTTGTACTTCCATCTTCTACGGACTTCACCTTCTGACGAAAATCACGAGTGGTTTCTCGGCAACTGGCGTCAACATTAGGCGGATACAGCTACGCCTCCTCCAAATGCCTGCGGCTACACAATCGGCACGCTATCACTAGGCTCCCCAGACTGGAACCTCCGGCCTCTAGAGTCCAGAACTCGCGAGTACTTCAGGATGCCCACAGCTCAGTCCGTCGTCTACCTCAAACGCTTCGAATTTGCCAGTTTGGTCTTCTGATCCGGCCCCTGCGCATCCCCTTGGACTAATCGCGGCGTTAGGTGCTAAGCATCGGGCTTAGGACCTGACGCGCGACGAGAGAGGGACTCATCGATGGCCAAGAGCACAGAACAAATCGCAACCGAGCTGGCCGATCGCGAGGCGATTCGCGAACTACCGCTCAAATATTGCGACTGCGTATGGCGCGGCGACGTCGAGGGAATCGCGAACCTGTTCGCCGAGAACGGCACTTTCACGATGCCCGGCCGCAAGGGCGAGCATACCTGGAGCGGTCGCGCCGAGCTGCTCAAATCCTACAAGGACGGCCTCGCTGCGCTGACGCCGCGCCCGTATATCCATAATCACGTGGTCGATCTCAAGGGCGGCGGACGCGCCGCCGAAAAAGGCCTGACCCGCGCCCCTTATCCCTTTCCCTGCTTTTCCAGATCCCTCGCCCTCATCAGGGAGAGGGCAAGCGCGCCTGGCGCGCGCGGGTGAGGGTCATTGTTAGCCGCGCGCGAATCAACCCAAGCATAGGTCGGGCACATCGCAAGTACCCTTCAACGGTCCGAGCAACGCGAGCGCGACATTGAAAAACGCACGTTGCGTGCGCAATCCCGCGCGCGGCGTATCTTGAAGCGACGCGGCGAGAAGCAGGATATTAGTAGAGTTGGCTTTCGTGGATCAGCCATGCACTCGCGAACGCGCGTGCGAGTCTGCGAGACTGTGTTCAAGCATAGGCGAGGGCGCCATCAGTACTTCCATAACTGCACAAGCTCCCTTCGAGGAGGAAATATTCATGGCAAAGAGTGTCGAACAAACGGTGGCCGAACTGGCCGATCGTGACGCTATCCGCGAGTTGCCGCAGCGCTATTGCGATTGCGTATGGCGCGGCGACATCGCAGGCCTCGTCGATCTCTTCACCGACGACGGCGCGTTTATCGTGGTGGGCCGCAAGCGCGAGAATAAAACCGCGGGCCGCGCCGAGTTGCTGAAGGTGTATTCGACCCTGACCGCGGGTGACGTGCTCCCGCGCCCCTACATCCATAATCACGTGATCGACCTCAAGGGCGGCGGACGCGCGGCCGGCCGATGCTACGTCGAATTGCGCAACGCCAAGAAGAATTTCGAATGGACGGGGACCGGCTTCTACGAAGACGAATACACCAAGGCGGGCGACCAGTGGAAATTCAAGTCGCGCACTTTTCATATGGCCCACGGCCAATAGCATTCATGCGTCAACACGTTATGATCGAGCCTGCGCGCGCGGCCCTCTCTGAATCCCTCTCCCTGACCTGGGACACTAGGCGGAGCGCAGCGGAGCCGAGCTAACGAGTCCGCGAGGTGCGTTTCGAGGAGAGCACGAGCAGCGCGAGTGCCGGGTGAGGGCGCCGTCAGTAAGTTTCAGAACTACACAAGCTCCGCTTCGAGGAGGCAAGAACCATGGCGAAGAGTATCGAACAAACGGTAGCCGAGCTGGCCGATCGTGAAGCAATTCGCGAGCTGCCGCTCAAATATTGCGACTGCGTATGGCGCGGCGATATCGAAGGAATCGCCAACATCTTTGCCGAGAACGGCACATTCACGGTAATCGACCTGAAGCAACAGGAACGCAGCAACACCGGACGCGCCAACCTGCTCAAGTCGTTCAAGGAAGGCCTCGCCGCGGCCTCGCCACGGCCGTATATCCACAACCACGTGATCGAGTTGAAGGGCAGCGGGCGCGCGACCGGCCGCTGCTACCTCGATCTGCGCATCGCTAGCGACAACTTCAAGTGGGGCGGCGCCGGCTGGTACGACGACGAATACGTCAAGGTTGGCGACGAATGGAAGTTTCAGACGCGCCGTTTCCATCACGCTCACATGCACATGGAGCCGCGCTGATCGCTGAAATTAGTCGGGCATTCGCGGTGGCAACGGTGTGACCGCCTCGGGTGACCGCGCCCCCACGGCCGCGAACGGCATTCTCTACGTCGTCGCGACGCCGATCGGTAATCCCGGCGACGTCACTGCGCGCGCGATTCGCGTGCTCGATGAGGCGGACCTGATAGCCTGCGAGGACACGCGCCGCACCGGGCGTCTGCTCGCGGCGCATTCCATTCGCACGCCCGCCGTCAGCTACTTCGAGCATAACGAGGAGCGCCGCACGCCCGAGTTGATCGACCGATTGAAGCGCGGCGCGAAAATCGCGCTCGTCACCGACGCTGGTACACCCGCGATTTCCGATCCCGGCTACCGGCTCGTCCGCGCGGCACACGAAGCCGGGGTTCGCGTCGCCGCGGTGCCGGGACCGTCGGCGGTTGTCGCCGCACTTTCGATCGCCGGTCTTCCAACCGACCGTTTCGTCTTCGAGGGGTTTTTACCCACCCGCGCGAACGCGCGTCGCGCCGCGCTCAAGCGCATGGCGCGTGAGGAGCGCACGATCGTCATCTTCGAGGCCGCCCGCCGCCTCGGCGAAACACTCGACGATATGGCAGTCGAGTTCGGCGCCGCTCGGATGGCGGCGATCGTGCGCGAGCTCACCAAGACGTTCGAGGAGACGGTCCGCGGCACCCTCGGCGAACTCACGCGGACGTTCAAAACGCGCGAGGCGCTCGGCGAGGTAACGCTGGTGGTCGAAGGCGGACGCAAATCAAACGATACTGCGGCTGAGAACGAAGGCGGCATGGACGCGTCGGTCACCGTTGACGTACTACGTGAAGCGGGACTGAGTCTTAAGCAGGCAAGTACCGTCGTCGCGAAGCTACGCGGGTTGAGTCGCCGCGAGGTCTATCAAAATGCCATACGCACCCGCCGAAACGGGGGCTGACCACCTCGTCTGGTGAGCCCAAACCCGGCGTTCCGATCACTATGTCCCGCATAGTCCCGCTTGAAACCCCATCCATGGTGGGATTCAATGCCGCGAGGGGAAATGCAGGGATGGCGACAAGGCCTAAGCGGGCGAGTGCGGTGCGACCGGCAGTCAGCGCACATCGACGCAATCCGCCGGCGGTGCTGGTGGTGCATGGGCCGAATCTCAACCTGCTCGGCGAACGCGAGCCCGGGATTTACGGCCGCACGACGCTGGCGCAAATTGATCTCAGGTTGCGCGAGCTTGGCCTCGAGCTCGGAATGGCGGTCGAGACGTTTCAGTCCAACAGCGAGGGCGCGATCGTCGACCGCATTCAGGAAGCGCGCGGCGAGATCGACGCGCTCATTATCAACCCCGCCGCCTACACGCATACGAGCGTCGCTATCCGCGATACTATAAGCACGTTGGGCGTACCGATTATCGAAGTGCACCTGTCCAACGTCTATCGGCGCGAGGCCTTTCGCCATCATTCGACTATCGCGGATATCGTCGACGGCCGGGTAATCGGTTTCGGCCCCGATAGCTATTACCTGGCGTTGCGTGCAGCCCAGGGTCTGGTGGGCGCGGCGCGTGCGGTGCATGTTTAAGGCCCGCGCAACGCCAATAGCGGCCGCCTGCCGATAATTACCCACTGCGGATTAGCAGACGATTAGATGGAAGTTCGCGAAATAAAAACGTTGCTTGCGCTGATGCAGGAATACGGGCTGGTCGAGCTCGAGATCGAGGACAAGAAAGGCAAGGTGCGTCTCGTGCGCGGAATCTCGTCGCATGCAGCGACGCCGGCTAATCATCCGCCCGCGTCGCCATCTGCTCTGCGTGACGCGCATGCGCAGGGAGTGGCCGCCGGGCGCGCAGCGGCCTCCCGCAAGGGCGCGAACGACACACAGTCCGCACGCGGCGCCGCAGCGATGCCGGATCTCGCCCCGAATCAGCATCTAGTGCAAAGCCCGATGGTTGGTACGTTCTACCGTGCATCTTCACCCGATGCGCAGCCGTTCGTTGAAGAAGGGGATTCGGTGCGCAAGGGTCAGACGCTCTGCATCATCGAAGCGATGAAGATGATGAATGAGATCGAATCCGACGCGGGCGGGCGGGTTGTGAAGATCCTGTGCCAAAATGCGCAACCGGTTGAATACGGACAGGCATTAATCGTCATAGAACTCAGCTAGGATAAAAGCGCGTCGCGGAGGCGCCGAGATGTTCAAGAAGCTTCTGGTGGCGAACCGCGGGACGATTGCGATTCGGATTATCCGCGCATGCCGCGAGCTCGGGATAAATACGATCGCGATCTATTCAACCGCCGACAAGGATTCGCTGCATGTACGAATGGCGGACGAGTCGGTCTGTATCGGACCGGCCGCGGCCGAAGACAGCTATCTCAATATTCCGGCGATCGTCAGCACGGTGATGGCCTACGGCGCCGACGCGGTCCATCCGGGATACGGCTTCCTGTCGGAAAACGGCGACTTTGCCGAGGCGTGCCGGCGCTCAGGCGCGAGTTTCGTTGGCCCTCGCGCGCGCCATATCCGCCTGATGGGCGACAAGCCGCGTGCGCGCCGCATCATGATGCGGGCGGGCGTGCCGGTGCTGCCCGGCAGCGAGGGCAAGGGCGTGACCGAAGTGCGCGAGGCGCTCGCGGACGCGAAGCAACTCGGGTTTCCCGTGCTGATCAAGGCGGCGGCGGGCGGCGGCGGTAAAGGGATGCGGGTCGCGCGCGACGCGCAGGAACTGACGCGGCTTTTTCCGCTTGCCCGATCCGAGAGCGAGGCGGCGTTCGGCTCGCGTACGATGTATCTCGAAAAATATCTCTCGCGCGCACGCCACGTGGAATTCCAGATTCTCGCCGATAACAACCGCAACATCGTCCATCTCGGCGAACGCGACTGCTCGATCCAGCGGCGCCATCAGAAGGTGCTCGAAGAGGCGCCGTGCCCTGTCCTGACGGCGAAGTTGCGCGAGAAGATGGGCAAGGCGGCGGTGCGCGCCGCGCAGGTCGTGGGCTATTCCAACGTCGGCACCGTCGAATTCCTGCTAGCGCCCGACGGGCAGTTCTACTTCATCGAAATGAACACGCGCATCCAGGTCGAGCACGGCGTGACCGAGATGGTGACGTCGACCGATCTCGTCAAGGAAAGCATCCGGATAGCTACGGGTGAGCCGCTGGGCTTCAAGCAGCGGCGGGTTGAGTTCGAGGGCTCGGCGATCGAATGCCGCGTCTATGCCGAGGACCCGGATACGCAACTGCCGTCGCCCGGTGTCGTGACGAACCACCATCCGCCGGGCGGACTCGGCGTGCGCGTCGAGACGGCGCTGTACGACGGTTACCGCGTGCCGATCCATTACGATCCGCTTATCGCCAAGGTGATCGCCCATGCGGACGACCGCAAACTTGTGATCGCGCGCGCCAAGGCCGCCTTGCGTGAATATCTGATCGACGGGATCAAAACCAATATCCCGCTCCATCTCAAGATCCTCGACGATGCGGACTTCCAGGCGGGCCAGTTTGCGACCGACTTTCTGAGGCGCTACGAACCGGCCGAGCGGACGATTGCGCCGGAGCGCCTCGCGGCCCGGGCGTCCTGATTTAAGCCGTGGCACGCGCTCGCGCCCGCCTCATAAGATGGGAATGAAACGGCAAAGGATAGCTATGCGGCTTTCCACCCCGCGCGACGCGCCTCTTGTGGCATGCATCGTTCTGCTTGTGCTCTGCCTATGCGCCGCAACACGGCCGGCGGTGGCCCAATCCCCCTCCGGTTTCGGATCCGGATTCTCGGCAGGATCGGCGTCCTCTTCTACGAGCACGAACGAATCGGGTGGCACAAGCGGCGGACTTTCGCCGTTGATTCAGGGTGCGGCGTCCAGCGGCGGCATACCCAAGGCCGAAGCTATCGACCCGATGTTCAATTTTGGCACCGCGCCCAGCGGCCCGCCGGTGAAACACGTCTTCAAGATTCGCAACGCCGGTACCGGCACGTTGACCATAGACGGCGTGACCACCTCGTGCGGATGTACCGCGGCAAAGCCAACAAAGAACTCGCTCGCACCGGGCGAAGAATCAGATATCGCCGTGCAGTTCGACACGATCAGCGAGAAGGGACCTTCGACTCGCACGATCACGGTGGTCACTAACGACCCGAAACAGCGGCAATTGGAGCTGACGCTAAAGGGCGACTTGCGGGCGCAAGTCGAAGCGGCACCCCCGTTCGTCGCGTTCGGCATCGTCAAGCACGGAGTCGAGAAGACCAGCCGGGTCACAATTGCCGACCTCGTCAATGACAAGGAACTTCAGGTCGGCCCAATCACGAACTCGAGTGTAAACGTCAAGGTGAGCCAGGAACCGCGCACCGACGGCAAGCCGGGTGCGATGCTCACGGTGACTGTGCTGAAATCGATGCCGGTAGGGCCGTTCGACGACACGATCAAAGTCGCGACCAGCCGCGCGCCGCTCAATATCGCGGTGTATGGCACGGTGACCGGCGACCTGACGGTGAGTCCGGCACAGGTCTCTTTCGGGATCGTGCCACACCATCAGAGTGCGCTGCGGATCGTGCGGCTCACCAACGCGGGAGGACAGGCGATCAACGTGCTGGGTGTGACCAGTTCGAACCAAAGCGTGACCGCCGCGGTCGAGCCCATCAAGGCCGGCAAGGAATACAAGGTCACGCTCGAGTTGCGTCCGAATACGCCCGACGGCGCACTCCGCGGTGCGATCGCGATTCGCACCGACGACCCCCAGGAGACGTGGGTCAACGTACCGTTCTACGGGATCGTCGGGAGCTTCAAGGGGTAAAGTAGCCTCGGTACCCAAACCCAAGAGATCGCTTACGTGGCCGCCGAGATGGCGCGCGCCACAGCAGCCGGAAGATCGAGAGTTATAAAGTAGCTCTCGGGGAACAGGTAGCTTTGCCCGGACTCATCGACGACGCGGAGCAATCTGTGGCTCTCGGCAACAGGATCGGGGATTGCCTTGTAGACTTTGGGAGTTCCAGCGAAGCGGCAAAGCCTCGGTTCTTAACGCATACGACAAGGCGGCGACTTGGAGCTTTTTGCTTCATGCCTGTTCGGGTAAGAGACGCTTGATTTTCAGTCCCATTCGGCGGATACCGTGCGCCCTATAACCTGAGTTGGCCTCCACAACATTTTCGTCACAAATCATAGTTGTCTTGTCCGGTGGCGCGCCCCTATATTGGGATCGGAGGCGTTTTAAGTAGTTAAGATGCGGGCTCTGGCGCCCCGTGAAAGTTGGCACAAACTGACTGCGAAACTCGCGCGGCTCAATCCCTTCCCACCGCTGCTGCGCAAGATGGCCGATTTTGCGCTCGGGCTTTTGACCAAGCCCGTCGCCGACTACACGCTGACTATCCCCAATGATATGGCGCGGCTCAAGCGTCTGATTCGCAAAGGCGACGTGATCCTGGTCGAGGGCAACGAGCGCATCAGTGAATGTATCAAGTACCTGACGCAAAGCTCATGGTCGCACGCGTGCCTTTACGTCGGTGATGAGCCCCTCAAGCTAGAAGCCGAGCAGGCAAGCGAACTTATCGCGAAATACGGTGAAGAGGCGAATTACCTGGTGGTCGAGGCGCTGGTCGAAAGTGGCGTCGTGCTGTCGCCGCTGAGCAAGTATCGCGATTTCAATATCCGGATATGCCGTCCGTACAATCTAACCGTCGCTGACCAGCGCGAAGTGGTCCGACATGCGTTGAGCAACGTGGGCAGGCGCTACGACCTGAAGAATATCTTCGATCTCGCGCGCTACTTCCTGCCAGTGACCCTTGTGCCGGCGCGGCTTCGCAGACAGGCGCTGCATTTCGGCAGCGGCGACCCGACGCGGGCGATCTGTTCGAGCCTCATTGCTGAATCCTTTATGCGCGTGCGCTTCCCGGTCGTGCCGAAGTACGAGCCCTTTCCACCTGGCTTGGAGCCGGTGCGTAAAGTGGCGGGATTCCTCGGGCGATTTTCACGTAGCGGGCTTTCGATACCCGGGCTGCTCACAATGATATCGCCGACGCTGATCACGCCGCGCGACTTCGATCTTTCCCCGTATTTCGAGGTAATCAAGTTCAACGTGATCGAGAATTCGAGATTCGACTACCATAAGCTGCTTTGGGTCGAGGAAGCGGAAGAGGCGCCGAAGCTGGAAAAATCAGCGTGAGGGCTTGTGAAAACTGTGCGCCGCCTGCAATAACTGCTGAGTCGCGGAACTCGCAAGACCGACAGAAGCATCGAGCCGGAGGACCGTGAATTGGCACAGAACGACGATCGTACAACCAACAAACGCGAATCACTCGAGAAGATCATCGCCAAGATTCTCCATCGCTACTGCAACTTCGGCTGGGCGAATTATTACATCCCTGGGGAGAAATTCCCGAGTCTTATCGAGGAGCTGGTCGAAGTGGCGAGCCCTGCCGGCCAGGCCGGTTTCGAGGAGCTGGCGCAGTTCTTCCTGAAGACGCAGCGGATGTCTTCGGCGCAGGAGCGTGCCCAGAAGCTGCTCGAGGAATTCGCGATTTACCGCCGGAGCTGAGGCTCTACCTCCTTATCGATTCCGCGGGATGTGTAATCGTGAGCCTTTAGCCGCCGCTGTCGGTCGCGCATGCTTGCGATCCTGATCCATTTCCAACATCCACCCGGAGAGCGGCGAGTAGCGTCAATCGACAAAAATTAGGGCGAGACGCTCGGGCCGTCATCTTCAACCGAAGGAGGAAGATCGTGGATGCAATTGAGACGATCACGGGCAGAAAGGTGGTGCGTGCTTATCTCGACAAGCCGGTCGAACTGGAGAAGATCAATCGCATAATCGCGGCGGGACGCCATGCGATGAGCGCGCGCAACCAGCAGCCCTGGCAGTTCGTCGTGATTCGCAACCGCGACACGCTGCGCGAGGTCGGCGCGCTATGCTCGACGGGCCGCTTCGTCACGGACGCTCCCTGCGCGATCGTCGTTCTGAAGGATGCGTCCAACACGCGATGGGCGGATGTCGATTGCGGACAGGCGGTGCAGAACATGGCTAACGCCGGCTGGGCGCTCGGCCTTGGCACATGCTGGGTCGGAAATTTCGACGCCGCCAGGATTTCGCGGATGCTCGATATTCCCGACGGATGGGCAATCTTCACGATTCTGCCGTTCGGCTACCCGGACCCCAATAAGCCGGCTCAGCCGCACACGCTTAAGCCGCGGGGCGAAATGGTCCATTACGAGCGCTTTGGACAACATGCGCCGAAGTGAGTCAGGTCGGGCCTGGGCGCATACGCGAAAGGCATCCGCTCTCGTGGTAAAGTAATTTGCGTCCGGCTCGCGAAGACGGACCGCGAGGTTCGCAATCCTGCAAGTGGAGGACATCCGCTCATGGCGATAAATCAGCTCGAACCGCCACAGGCGTACGAAACGCTGAAGAGCAATCCCGATGCGATTTACCTCGACGTTCGCACCGATGGCGAATTTGCCCAGGGCCATCCGGCGGGCGCGATCAATGTCCCGGTCGTCTTCATCAAGGGTCCGGGCCAGATGGAGGTGAATGCTGATTTTCTTGCCGTCACGGAAAAGACGCTGCCGAAAGGTAAAAAACTCGTCGTCGGATGCTTGTCGGGTGGCCGCTCGCAGCGGGCGTGCGAGATGCTCGAAGGCGCGGGGTATACCGATCTGACCAACATACGCGGCGGCTTCGGCGGCGCGCGCGACGCATCGGGACAGGTCATCGTCACGGGATGGCGCGATGCGGGGCTGCCGGTCTCGAACGAAGTCGGCGAGAACTCCTACAAATCGTTACGCAAGAGGGCCGGGCTCGAATAGGCGGCGCAGGCTCGAGTAGGGCGGCATGGCGATAAGGCTTACCAGGATTTACACGCGCACTGGCGACAAAGGGTCGACCGCGCTGGTCGGCGGTGCGCGCGTTGCCAAGGAAAGCGCGCGGCTCGAGGCGTACGGGACCGTCGACGAACTGAACTCGATCGTCGGCGTCGTACGCACCTACCTCAAGCAATACCGCGAACGTTTCGATGCTGACTACGAATGGTACGCCGAGACGTTGCGCCGCATCCAGAACGAACTGTTCGACGTTGGCAGCGAACTCGCGACCCCGCCCAAAGGTGAATACGAAGGGATGCACAAGATGGGGCCGGGCGAGATCAAGAAGCTCGAGGAAGAAATCGACCGGATGCAGAAGGAGCTACAGCCGCTCAATTCGTTCACGCTTCCGGGCGGCGGCGTCCTCAATGCTTTCCTTCATCAGGCCCGCACCGTATGCCGCCGAGCCGAGCGCGTATGCTGGCGCCTGAAGCGCGACGAGCCGGTGAGCGACCAACTCCTCGCGTACATCAATCGCCTGAGTGATCATTTGTTCGTGCAGTCGCGATGGGTCGCGAAGCGTCTCGATGAGCCCGAGTTCCTGTGGGACCGTGGACTGCGTATCGACGAGGAGCGCGCCGCGAAGCATCGTCCCGCACCCAGGGCGCGCGGCGGCACCTCCAGCGACGGCGGCAGATCGTGAATCGAGTCGAGGATTCAACGCGATGGCTAATGCACCACAGCTTTACCTGAAACAGGCCCAGATTGGGCCGATGGCGAATTTTGTTTACCTGATCGGCGACCCGGCAACGCATAAGACCGCGGTGGTCGACCCCGCATGGGATGTCGGCGCAATTCTCGACCTCGCCGAGCGCGACGGCTACGAAATCGACAAGATTCTCATCACGCATTACCATCCCGACCATCTCGGTGGCTCGATGATGGGTCATAATGTGCAGGGTGCGGCCGACATGCTCCATCGGGTCAAGGTCAAGGTCTACGTCAACAAAAATGAGGCCGAAGGTACGAAGCGAGTCGCGGGGCTGAGTGATTCGGACCTGGTCAAGGTCGAGGCGGGCGACGTTTTCAATATCGGCAATTTGCAGGTGAAGTTTCTCCACACTCCCGGTCATACGCCGGGCTCGCAATGCTTCCTGGTGGGCGGCAACCTGATTTCGGGCGATACGCTGTTCGTCGGCTCGTGCGGACGCGTCGATCTGCCGGGGTCCGATCCCGAGGCGATGTATTACAGCCTCAACCAGACGCTGAAAAATCTGGACGATACTACGGTGGTTTACCCGGGACATGCGTACGTGCCGCAGTCGAGTACGACCATCGGCCACGAGAAGCGCCGCAACATGTACATGCGCTTCGATACGCTCGACGACTTCCTCGATGCGATGGGCTACACCCGGTAGCTTTGCGCGAGGTTGGAGCCATAGGGGAACAACAAATGAAATTCCGAGTCGTGCTTCAATGCGACGAAGACGGAGTATTTGTGGCCGAGGTTCCGTCGCTTCCGGGATGTATTTCGCAGGGAGCAACGCGCGACGAGGCGCTGCGTAATATCCGCGAGGCAATCACGGGATATCTGGAGAGTCTCAAAGCACACAACGAACCGGTCCCCCCGCCTTTAGTCGCTTTCCAAGCCCATGGCTGACGACCTTCAAGTGCTTGAGAGCGAAGCCGAAAAGCTTCGCGAGCGAATCAATCATCACAACTACCGCTACTACGTTCTCGACGATCCCGAGGTCACCGACGCTGAGTACGACGCGCTGATGCGCCAACTCGAGGCGCTCGAAGGCGAGCATCCCGAGCTGCGCACTCCCGATTCCCCGACCCAGCGCGTCGGCGCCAAGCCGAGTGAAAAGTTCGGCGTCGTCGTCCATCGCCGCATGATGCTCTCGCTTTCCAATGCGATGGACGCCGAGGAGATGCTCGAGTTCGACCAGCGGGTCAAACGCTTCCTCAAGAGCGACGCGGATATCGAGTATGTCGCGGAAGTGAAGCTCGACGGTCTCGCGCTTGAGCTGGTCTACGAGGATGGACGGCTGACGGTTGGCTCGACACGCGGCGATGGCGTCAACGGCGAAGACGTGACGACCAACATCCGCACGATAAGAAGCGTTCCGCTTAGATTGAATAAGCCGCCGCATGGAGGGATCCCGTCGCTGCTCGAAGTGCGTGGCGAGGTTATCCTGCCGCGCAAGGCCTTCGATCGGCTCAATGCCGAACGCGTACGTGCGGGCGAGTCCGTGTTCGCCAATCCGCGCAATGCCGCCGCGGGTTCATTGCGTCAGCTCGATTCGCGTATCACCGCGTCGCGTCCGCTGGACATTTTCTGCCACACACCCGGTGTAATCGAAGGTGTTAAGTTCGAATCGCAATGGGAGTTCCTGCAAGGCATCAAGACGTACGGACTCAAGATCAATCCACTGACGCGCGTGTGCAAAAACGTCCACGAAGTTCTCGAGTACTGGAACGAGACAAGCGAGAAACGCCACGAGCTCGATTACGAGGCCGACGGCGTCGTCGCCAAGGTCAACTCGTTCACGATCCAGGAGCAGCTAGGAGAAGTGTCGCGCTCGCCGCGATGGGCCGTCGCCTACAAGTTCAAGGCGCAGCAGGCCGAGACCAGGGTGCGCGAAATCAGCGTCCAGGTCGG
>WNFT01005205.1_pt1 | contig 15696 bp, 16 predicted proteins | sample 5400191 | NCBI WGS metagenome assembly WNFT01 (sample SAMN13153359, study PRJNA577476) | soil metagenome | isolation source: 80 cm saprolite under Madrone tree | place: USA:California | collected 2016-06-14 | reverse complement strand
TGGGACATCGACATCCTGACCGAGCAGGAAGAAAGTGAGCGCCGACAGGCCGAGTTCGAGAACCGCACTCGCATGTTCATGGAGGCGCTCAACGTCGACGAGGTTGTCGGTCAGCTGCTTGCCTCGGAAGGATTCACGTCGGTCGAGGAACTAGCTTTCGTTGACGAGAAGGAAATAGCCTCGATCGAAGGTTTCGACGCCGATACGGCGCAGGAGTTGCAGGCGCGCGCGCGAGACTATCTCGCCCGGATCGAGGCGGAGCTCGACGACAAGCGGCGGGAGCTCGGAGTCGGAGACGCACTCAAGGAGATTCCCGGCGTCACCACCTCGATGCTGGTGGCCTTCGGCGAGAACGACATCAAGTCGGTTGAAGATCTCGCCGGGTGCGCGACCGACGACCTTGTCGGTTGGAGCGAGCGCAAGGATGGTGAGAGCACGAAGCATGCCGGCATTCTCGACGGGTTCGAAGTGCCCCGGCAGGAGGCCGAAGCCATCATCATGCAGGCGCGCCTCAAGGCCGGCTGGATCACGGAGGCCGATCTCGCCCCACCTGCCGAGGTGGCCCCAGTGGAGTCCACCGCGCAAGCGTGATGGTAGCGATGACGGCACCGATGCTCGCGCCCCCGAACGAAGCTGGAATCGATACCGGGCCGCGGGATGTGCTCCGGGGTCGGCAGCGGCTATGTGTCGCGACCCGGACCGTCAAGCACACCGGCGAAATGATCCGGTTCGTTATCGGCCCCGACCGCACGGTAGTGCCCGATCTCAAACGCAAGCTGCCGGGTCGGGGTGTTTGGGTCACGGCCAGCCGAGCGGCGCTATCGCAAGCGGTCGGACGCCAAGCCTTTGCACGGGCGTTCCGATGCGAGTGCCGAGCGTCGTCCAGTCTCGTAGAGCTCGCTGAGCAGTTGATCGAGCGCTCGGCGCTCGATGCGCTCGGTATCGTCCACAAGGCTGGAACGATCGCGATCGGGTTCGCGAACGTGGAGGCGGCGCTCGCGGCCGGCCTTGCGGTCGGGCTCCTGCACGCGGCCGATGCGGGCGACGACGGCGTCCGCAAGGTCGCGGCGGCGGCCAGGCGGCATTTTGGAGAGAATACGGGCCGCATCCCGGTGGTTGATGCATTTACCTCGGCGCAATTGGATTTGGCATTGGGGCGGTCAAATGTGGTACATGCAGCCCTGCTCGCTGGTTATGCCAGCGAGAGGTTCCTCGCGCGCTGCGCCAGCCTAGAGCGCTTCCGGGCCGTCGATCCGAGCGGCCAAGCGTAAGGGCGCGTGCGCGGACTGAGGCGCCTTCCCAGGTCGAAAAGGAATCCTGCCGGCGCCGGCGGGCGGGCGGGGTGAGAACGTGCAGAGAGTTGGAGTCTTGCGGAATGCTTTGACCGGATCATCGATCGCCCGGCGAGCGATTCTCGCCCAGAGTCTGGATGTTGAATGACTGAGACGAAGAACCATGGCGAAAAGACGCTGAGCGTCACTCCGACCAAGACGCTGACGCTCAAACGCGGCGTAGAGCAGGGAGTCGTGCGCCAGAGCTTCAGCCACGGCCGCACCAAGGCGGTCGTCGTGGAAAAAGTGAAACGCCGCATCGTCGGTTCGGCCGAGGCGAGGGCCGGCGAACTCGCGCAGGCGCCCGATCGCCCGTCCCCCGCCCGCCGCACGCCTTCGAGGGTATCGCCGTCAGGACCGAATTCGGCTCCGGCGCCGAGCGCCGCAGCCACGGCTGCGGTAGCCGCGCCGCGGCCGTCGGGCGTCGTATTGCCGACGCTGACCGAAGAGGAGCGCAGCGCTCGCGCTCACGCGCTCGCTGATGCCCGCCAGCGCGAGGCCGAGGAGCGCCGCAACGCCGAAGACGAGGCACGCCGCCGCGCCGAGCGCGACGCGCGCGAACGCACCGAGCGGGAGGCCGCGGAAGCACGCAAGCGCGACGAGGAGGAACGACGCCGACACGAGGAAGAGGCGAAGGGCAAGGCCGAGCAGATCGCCAAGAAGCGGTTCGGCGAGGAAGAAGCGAAGCCCAAATTGGCCCAGCTGGCGGGGATGACGGGAGCGCGGGCGCCCGCAATCGAACCCGAGGACGACGATGCCCCGCGAACCCCGCGACGCGGCGCCGGCGCGGCGCGGCCGGCCCAGGCTCCCAAGCCAGCGCGTACCGGTCCCGAAAAGCGCCGCGCCCGACTGACGCTCGTTACCGCACAGAGCGAGGACGAGGAACGCCAGCGATCGGTCGCGGCGTTCCGTCGCAGAGTCCAGCGGCTCAAGGGCCAGCACGCCGGCGAGCCGAAGGAGAAGCTCATCCGCGAGGTGACGATACCGGAAGCCATCACCATCCAGGAACTCGCCAATCGTATGGCCGAGCGAGCGGTCGACGTGATCCGGCTGCTGATGAAGCAGGGCCAGATGGTCAAGATCACCGACGTGATCGACGCCGACACCGCCCAGCTAGTAGCTGAGGAAATGGGTCACTCGGTGAAGCGGGTCGCCGAGTCGGATGTCGAGGAGGGGTTGTTCGACGCGCCCGACGATCTGGGCGCCCTCGTCTCGCGTCCTCCCGTGGTGACGATCATGGGCCATGTCGACCATGGCAAGACATCGCTGCTCGATGCGATCCGGTCGACGGACGTGGCGGCCGGCGAGGCGGGCGGCATCACCCAACATATCGGTGCCTATCAGGTCACGGCCCCCTCCGGCGCAAAGATCACGTTCATCGACACGCCGGGCCACGCCGCCTTCACGGCGATGCGCGCCCGCGGCGCCAAGGTGACCGACCTTGTCGTGCTCGTGGTTGCCGCCGACGACGGAGTGATGCCGCAGACCATCGAGGCCATTCACCACGCCAAGGCCGCGAAGGTGCCGATGATCGTCGCCATAAACAAGATCGACAAGCCGGATGCCAAGCCCGAGCGCGTGCGCGCTGAACTCTTGCAACACGAGGTGCAGGTCGAGTCGTTGGGCGGCGATGTTCTCGACGTCGAGGTGTCAGCGACAAAGAAACTCAATCTCGACAGGCTGCTCGACACGATCGGGCTTCAGGCCGAGGTCCTCGAACTCAAGGCCAATCCTCGCCGCCCCGCCGAAGGGACCGTGATCGAAGCGAGACTCGATCGCGGCCGTGGACCGGTTGCCAGCGTCCTCGTCCAGCGCGGCACGCTCAAGGTCGGGGACATTATCGTCGCCGGTGCCGAATGGGGCCGAGTGCGAGCCCTCGTCGGCGATACGGGCGCAGCCGTCGAGCGCGCCGGTCCGTCCGCCCCTGTCGAAGTTCTGGGCTTCAATGGCACGCCGGACGCCGGCGACCGGCTTGCGGTCGTCGATAGCGAGGGCCGCGCGCGCGAAGTCACCGATTACCGGGCGCGGCAGAAGCGCGAGATGATGGTGGCACGCGCGACCGGTCTGCGCGGCTCGCTCGAGCAGATGATGAGCCAGCTCAAGAGTACCGGCCGCAAAGAGTTTCCGCTTGTCATCAAGGGCGACGTGCAAGGCTCGATCGAGGCGATCGTGGGGGCGCTCGACAAGCTCGGAACCTCGGAGGTGGCGGCTCGCGTCATTCATGCTGGCGTTGGTGGCATCACGGAATCCGATGTAACGCTCGCCGAAGCCGCTGGCGCGGCGATCATCGGGTTCAACGTGCGTGCCCACAAGGAGGCGCGCGAAACCGCCGAGCGCGCCGGTATCGAAATTCGCTACTACAACGTTATTTACGACTTGGTCGACGACGTGAAGCAGGCAATGTCCGGCCTGCTGGCGCCGGCCACACGCGAGACGACGCTCGGCAATGCGGAGATCCTCGAGATCTTCTCGATCTCGAAAGTCGGAAAGATCGCGGGTTGCCGGGTCACCAACGGCACGGTCGAGCGTGGCGCCAATGTTCGGCTCATCCGCGACAATGTGGTCATCCACGAAGGCAGGCTGTCGCAGCTCAAACGCTTCAAGGACGACGCGCGGGAAGTCCATGCCGGCCAGGAGTGCGGCATGGCCTTCGAGAACTACCAGGATATGCGCGTGGGCGACGTGATCGAGTGCTATCGAGTGGAGACGGTGCAGCGCACCCTCTAGGTCCAAGTTGGATGCTCGATGGCACGAAGCCCAACTTCACAACGCCGGGACGCGATCCAACGATGGCGGCCAGTATTTGATGCCGCGCGGCCGGATCAGCCATCGAAAGAGCGGGAGCGCTCATGGCACGGCATCGTCAGTAAACGAGGTTCGAATGTCTCGTGGACTCGGGCGCGCGGTCAGCGGCCCGTCACAACGGCAGTTGCGGGTTGGCGAAGCCGTGCGTCACGCGGTCGCCGAAGTTCTCGCCCATGGCGAGGTACGCGACCCGGTGATCGAGGGCCATTTGATTACCGTTCCCGAGGTGCGCATGAGCGCCGATCTCCGACTCGCGACCATCTACGTGATCCCGCTCGGCGGACGCGATGCCGCGCAGGTGATCGCGGCGCTCGACCGCAACAAGCGCTACCTCCGCGGCGTAATCGCCCGGCGTGTCAATCTCAAGTTCGCCCCGGACATCCGGTTCCGCATCGACGACCGATTCGGCGAAGCCGAGCGGATCGAAAGGCTTTTGCGGTCACCGGCCATCAGACGCGATCTCGATGGAGAATCGGGTGATCAACGTTGACGCGCCCCACCCGGATCAGCCGACCGCCAGGCGCAAGCCTCCGAAGCAGGACGTCCATGGCTGGATCGTGCTCGACAAGCCGATCGGCATGACATCGACCCATGCGGTCAGCATTGTGAAACGTTTCTATGCGGCAAAGCGTGCAGGCCACGCCGGCACGCTCGATCCGCTGGCGACCGGCTCCCTGCCGATCGCACTCGGCGAAGCGACCAAGACGGTGCCTTTCGTTATGGCTGGACGCAAATCATATCGATTCACCGTGCGCTGGGGAGAGGAGCGCGATACCGACGACGCCTTGGGCCAAGTGGTCGCATCGAGTGCGCAACGCCCAGCCGCCGAGACAATTCGGAGTCTGCTGGTGCGGTTTACCGGAACCATCGCGCAGGTCCCCCCGCGCTTCTCGGCCGTCAAGATTGAGGGCGAACGGGCCTATGACCTCGCCCGCGACGGGGAAGCGGTCGAACTCGGCGCACGTCCGGTCGAAATCCATCGGATCGATCTCGTCGACACGCCGGATCCGGATCACAGCGTGTTCGAGGCGGAGTGCGGGAGAGGAGCCTATGTGCGGGCCCTGGCCCGCGACATGGGTCGCCTCCTCGGCGTGCTCGGCCATGTCGCGGCGCTGCGGCGCACGGCGGTGGGCCCGTTCGGACGCGAGGACATGATTGCGCTGGTAGATCTCGAGGGTTTGTGGCATAGAGCCGCGACCGGCGAGGCAAGCCTCGCCGGAGCGCTCAAGCCCGTCGAGACCGCGCTGGACGACATCCCGGCGCTGGCTGTCAGTCGGGCCGATGCCGCACGGCTCCAGCGGGGGCAGGCGGTTTTATTGCGCGGACGGGACGCCCCCATTTTCCGCGGTACCGTATACGTGACGGGGTCGGGCCGATTAGTGGCTCTCGCCGAAGTCGACCGCGGCGAAATCGTTCCCAAGCGCGTCTTCAACCTCGCCGGGCTGTTGGGCGGCGCCGGCGCGCGAAAAGGTCACTGACGATGTCGATAACGGCCAACCGCAAGGCGGAACTCATCAAGAATTATGCCACCACGGCTGGCGATACCGGCTCGCCCGAAGTGCAGGTCGCTATCCTGTCGGAACGAATTACCAGCCTGACAGAACACTTCAAGACCCACGTCAAGGACAACCATTCGCGACGCGGGTTGCTCAAGCTGGTGTCCCAACGTCGCCAGCTCCTCGATTATCTCAAGCGAAACGACGAAGGCCGGTATAAGAAGCTGATCGAGCGGCTGGGTATTCGCCGTTGACGAGACTGCGCACGGATTTTCCGCGCGTACGTGCGTGCGAACCACGTCCCGTGTGTGGCGTGCGCCACGCTCGGCCGCAATGGGGCTGCCGAGCGAAGACGAAGGGTTCAACAAGCCCTGATTTAACCGAAGGAGCATACGAAGGCCATGGCAGGATCGCCGGACGCTGTTCCGCTTTTGCGATCCCGTGCAGACGGACAGCCTCCCGCCGTCCTGCTCATGGCTTCTGCGCTTCCGCGAACGCATGAGAGATTAAGACAATGTTCGACATCCATCGTGTTGAGCTCGATTGGGGCGGCCGAAAACTCGTCCTCGAGACCGGCAAGGTAGCCCGCCAAGCAGACGGCGCGGTCTTAGCCAGCTACGGCGAAACCACCGTGCTCGCTACCGTGGTCTCTGCCAAGGAGGCGAAGGAAGGGATCGACTTCCTGCCGCTCACCTGCAACTATCAAGAAAAATTCTACGCCGCCGGTCGGATTCCTGGCGGCTACTTCAAGCGCGAGGGCCGTCCGACCGAGCGCGAGACGCTGGTCTCGCGGCTGATCGATCGCCCGATCCGTCCGCTGTTTGCCGAGGGCTATCGCTGCGACACCCAGGTGATCGCTACCGTGCTCTCGCATGATCTCGAGAATGATCCCGACATCCTCGCAATGGTTGCGGCTTCCGCGGCGCTCACGCTTTCGGGCGTGCCGTTCGTGGGACCCGTCGGCGCCGCCCGAGTCGGGTTCATCAACAATGAGTATGTGCTCAACCCGCAGCTCGACGAAATGTCGGAGAGTCAGCTCGACCTCGTCGTCGCGGGGACAACGGATGCGGTACTGATGGTCGAATCGGAGGCGAGAGAGCTGCCCGAAGAAGTCATGCTCGGCGCCGTGATGTTCGGCCACAGGCATTTTCAGCCCGTGATCGATGCCATCATTGGCCTGGCCGAGAAGGCCGCGAAAGAACCGAGGGATTTCGCGCTGATCGATACCGCGGTGCTGGAAAGGGAAATGCGCGAAATCATCGAGGCTGATCTGCGGCAAGCCTATGCTATCCCGGGAAAACAGGAGCGCCATGCTGCCGTCGACGCCGCCAAAGCGAAGATGATGGCCCATTTCCTCCCGAACGACGCGGATCAGCCGGCCTACGACAAGTTGCGCATCGCAGCGGTGTTCAAGGAGCTCGAGGCCAAGATCGTGCGTCTCAACATCCTCGATAGTGGGGGTCGCATCGATGGCCGCGACCTGAGCACCGTGCGCCCGATCGTATGCGAGGTCGGAATGCTGCCGCGCGCGCATGGGTCGGCGCTGTTCACCCGCGGCGAGACTCAGGCGATGGCGATCGCCACGCTCGGCACCGGGGAGGACGAGCAATTCGTCGATGCGCTGCAGGGGACCTACAAGGAGACGTTCCTGCTCCACTACAATTTCCCCCCATTCTCTGTTGGCGAGACCGGCCGGCTCGGCTCGCCCGGGCGACGTGAGGTAGGCCGCGGCAAGCTCGCCTGGCGCGCCATCCATCCGATGCTGCCGCCTCACCACGAGTTCCCCTACACGATCCGGGTGGTCTCGGAGATCACCGAATCGAACGGCTCGTCGTCGATGGCGACCGTATGCGGCACCTCGCTTGCCCTGATGGATGCGGGCGTGCCGCTGCGCCGGCCGATCGCCGGCATCGCCATGGGCCTCATCCTGGAGGACAAGCGCTTCGCGGTGCTCTCCGACATCTTGGGCGACGAGGATCACCTCGGCGATATGGACTTCAAAGTTGCGGGCACCGAAAAGGGCGTCACTTCTCTCCAGATGGACATCAAGATCGCCGGCATCACCGAAGAGATCATGCGGGTCGCGCTCACGCAGGCGAAGGATGGACGCCTGCACATCCTCGGCGAGATGGGCAAGGCGTTGACTGCGGCGCGCGCCGAACTCGGCGCACACGCGCCGCGCATCGAGGTGATCGCCATTCCGGTCGACAAGATCCGCGAGGTGATCGGCGCCGGCGGCAAGGTCATCCGCGAGATCGTGGAGAAGACTGGAGCCAAGATCGACATTTCCGACGACGGAACCGTGAAAATCGCATCGGCCAATGCGGAATCGATCCGGGCGGCAATCAACTGGATCAAGTCGATCGCCTCCGACCCGGAGGTCGGGCACATCTACGATGGCACCGTCGTCAAGGTCGTCGACTTCGGCGCCTTCGTGAACTTCTTCGGCTCCAAGGACGGCCTCGTCCACATCAGTCAGCTAGCGCCGCGGCGCGTGCAAAAAGTGACTGACGTGGTGAAAGAAGGCGACAAGGTGAAGGTCAAGCTACTCGGCTTCGACGACCGCGGTAAGGTTCGCCTGTCGATGAAGCTCGTCGATCAGCAAACCGGTGAAGATCTCGAAGCCAAGCAGAAGGCCGAGGCTGATCGCGCACCGGAAGTGGCTGCCGGGGAGTGAAAAATCTTGGGTTCGGACTCTCGACCCGGCCGATTCGATGAATACCGCGGGCCGGCAGCGTAATTTTCATTCTGCGCCGCGTCGAGGCCGACCCCGGGAACCCCGCGTAACATTGCGCCGCCCCGCCACGCGATCAGGAAAATGTGCGCGAAGCACCGATGCCCCTCACGTCGGTCGTTTCCGTGCCGAATGCGTCGGCACGATCTGCAGCCGCACGCAACGCTTCTTACGGCTGATTCACCCCGGCGCCATGCGCTAACTTGCGCTCGTCATCCGCTCGGACGAGGGGCTCCGGCTTGCCGACTCGGATCGGCGGCAAGCTGTAAACTCACACAGGATCAGCCATGGCGAATTCGACACGCGTACAACCCGATCTGTTATCGCAGATGCCCAATGACTTGTCCGGCAGGTTGTTCACAACCGCGCGGCTGGTGCGACTCAAGGCCAATCAGATGTTGTTTCTGGCAGGCGATCCCGGCGATGGGTGCTATCGGGTCGATCTCGGCCTGCTGAAGGTCACGGTGGTCTCGCCGACCGGTGGGGAGCGTATCCTCGCGGTGCTCGGACCAGGCGCGATGGTTGGCGAACTGTCGATGATCGACGGCGCACCACGATCTACTTCGGTCGCCGCCATCACGGATGCAGAACTCAGCTTCATCGGTCGCGCGGCCTTCCAAGCATTCGCCGAAACGCATCCGGACGTCTACAAGCATGCGATGGTCTTGCTGGCACGGCGGTTGCGCGACACCAACGCGGTCGTGGCGGCGTCGAGCTTTCTGTCACTGAAAGGTCGAGTGGCGCGGGCGCTGCTCAGCCTCGCGCAGGCGTTCGGACGCGACGTAGGCTCCGGACGCGTCCTGATCCATCAGAAGGTGAGCCAGAGCGACCTCGCCGCAATGGCCGGAATCGCGCGCGAGAACGTCAGCCGGATCTTGAACGAATGGAAGCGTGATGCCGTCGTGAGCCGGCTTTCCAGCTACTATTGCCTCGAAAACAAGAAAGAGCTCGAGCGCGAGTCGGAATTCTGATGCGCGCCTCCGGCGTTCACCACTTTCCAATCTCGCGATCCGACGCCGCGCAGGGCACCGTCATTGCGCAGCATCCTTGTTGCGCTCGGCCGCACTCTCGACAGCGTCGACGGTCTTGAGCGCATCCGGATGCGGCATAGAAACGATGTTGTATCCGGAATCGACGAAGTGGATGTTGCCGGTGACCCCGGTGGAGAGATCAGACAAGAGGTAGAGCGCAGCGCCGCCGATTTCTTCGATCGATACGCTGCGCCGCAGCGGCGCATGTCTCTGCTGAAAGTCGAACATCAGTCGCGCGTCCGCAATGCCGGCCCCGGCGAGCGTCCGAACCGGACCTGCCGAAATCGCGTTGACGCGAATGCGTTGCCGGCCGAAATCGGCCGCAAGATAGCGCACCGAGGCCTCGAGTGCCGCCTTGGCCACACCCATGACGTTGTAGTTCGGCATCACCCGCGTCGACCCGCCATAAGTCAGCGTCACCATGGCGCCGCCGGCTGGCATCAGGGTCGCAGCACGCTTCGCGACCTCGGTGAAGGAGAAGCAGGAAATCACGATGGTGCGCACGAAATTCTCGCGTGTGGTGTCGGCGTAGCGGCCTTTAAGCTCGTTCTTGTCGGAAAATGCAATCGCGTGGACCACGAAATCGAGCGAGCCCCAGGTTCGGCCCACCTCGGCGAATACCGCATCGACCGAGGCGATGCGTTCCACGTCGCATGCCATTACCAGGATCGACCCGACCGATTGGGCGAGTGGTCGCACGCGTTTGCCGAGCGCCTCGCCCTGATACGTGAAGGCGAGGTCGGCGCCGTTCAGCGCAAGCAACTTGGCGATACCCCAGGCGATCGAGTGGTCGTTGGCAACCCCCATGATGAGCCCGCGCTTGCCTTTCATCAGGTCATTCATTCAACACCCTTCCGCGGGTCGGCCTCCTGCGGCGCTTCAATCCATCCAGGATTGCATCGACCCGGCCGCTCGCGACGGGACGACGCAATCCTGGTCATGCTTCGAGGCGTTTGAGCACCACCGATGCATTGGTGCCGCCGAAACCGAAGGAATTCGAGAGCACGCAACCGATCTCGACGGCATCGCGACGACGGCGAATGATCGGCATGTCGCTGAAGGCCGGGTCGAGATTATCGATATTGGCGCTCTCGCAAATGAACCCGTTGTTCATCATCAGCAGCGAGTAGATCGCTTCCTGCGCACCAGCCGCTCCGAGCGAATGGCCGGTCAAAGACTTGGTCGCCGAGATCGGCGGGCATTTCGTGCCGAAAACCTCGCGAATCGCCTCGATTTCCCTGAGGTCGCCGATGGGCGTCGCGGTCGCGTGCGGGTTGATATAGTCGACCCGACATTTCACTGTCGACAGCGCCATTCGCATGCAGCGGACTGCGCCCTCTCCCGACGGTGCCACCATGTCAAAGCCATCCGAGGTCGCGCCATATCCCACCACCTCGCCGTAGATCTTGGCGCCGCGCGATTTGGCGTGGTCGAGCGCCTCGAGCACGAGCACACCCGCTCCGCCGGCGATGACAAACCCGTCCCGGTCGACATCGTACGCGCGCGAGGCTCTCGCGGGCGTAGTGTTGAAATTCGAAGACATCGCGCCCATAGCGTCGAACAGCACCGAGAGCGTCCAGTCGAGCTCCTCGCACCCGCCCGCGAAGATGATGTCCTGTCGCCCCAGCCCAATCGTCTCCATGGCATTGCCGATGCAGTGATTCGAGGTGGCACAGGCCGAAGAGATCGAGTAATTGACCCCCTTGATCTTGAACCAAGTGGCAAGCGTCGCTGAGGCGGTGGACGACATCGCCTTGGGTACCGCAAACGGGCCGACCCGTTTCGGGCCCTTGGCACGCGTGATATCGGCTGCCTCGACAACCGTGCGTGTGGACGGTCCGCCTTCCAGGCGGCGCCACCGCCGAGAAAGCGCAATGCCCGGCGGTCGATCGCGCCTTCCGGAGCGACCGCCGGCGCGCCATGAACCTGGCAGCGGAAGCCGAGCTCCGCGTACTTGTCGGCACGTACAATCCCCGACTTGGCCTCGCGCAGACTCGCGAGTACTTCCTGGGTGTTGTTGCCAATGGATGAGACGATGCCCATCCCCGTGACGACGACCCGTCTCATGCCTGCCTCGTCATCCCGCGAGCTGGCTGCGCGTCTGCGACGAACGGATCCCGATCCACCCGCCGCGTCTGCGGCGCGTCAAGCCTCACTCACCGCAATCGCGCCATCCTGCCGGAATAGACCGACCTTGAGATCGAATGCGTGATAGATCACCGAACCATCCGCGGAAAGCCAGCCGTCCGCGATCCCGAGCACGAGCTTCGCGCGCACAACTCGCTTGATGTCGATGCCATAAACGACCTTCTTCATGGTCGGAAGGACCTGGCCGGAGAACTTGAGCTCGCCCAGCCCGAGCGCGCGACCCTTCCCGGGCGCGCCAAGCCAGCCCAGAAAGAAGCCGAGCAGTTGCCACAGCGCGTCGAGGCCGAGACATCCCGGCATCACCGGGTCGCCTTTGAAGTGGCACGGAAAGAACCAGAGGTCCGGCTTCACGTTGAGTTCCGCGCGCACCAGCCCTTTGCCGTGCTCGCCGCCTCCTTCCGCAATCGCGGAAATGCGGTCGAACATCAGCATCGGCGGCAGCGGCAGCTGGGCATTTCCCGAGCCGAACAATTCGCCGCGGCCGCAGGCGAGCAAATCCTCGTAGTCATAGCTCATGCGCCGATTCTGCATTCCGGTCCCATCCTGGCGGCGATCGGCCCATGGCCGCCGTGCGGCGACTTCCTAACACAGGCAATTCGAGGGGCAAAGTCACCCCTCCCAAGGTGGGACCTGGGGCCACGCTTATGCGGATATCGCCGATCGATGCACCGGGCACCCCGGGATGCATCGGGCATCTGCGGCTGGAACTTGAGCGGCGTTCGCGACCGCTGTATCGCCGGAATTGCCGGCAAATCCCGGCTTGGTTCAGGGTCGACGGCGGCTTCTCGCGACAAAGTTGCATCGCGCAGGGGCTCTCGCCTACAATTGGGCCTCGTGCAGGGTTCATGAGAACGCAGGATTACGATGAAGCAGCCGCCGGCTAGGGTATTTGCCAGTACTATCGAACCTTCGGCGGCGCGGCCGCCGAACCGGGCCACGCATGCTGAGCGTAACGGCTGCCCCTGGCACGACGTCAAAGCGATGCTGCGGCAAGTGGGACTGAGGCCGACCCGTCAGCGCATGGCGCTCGGATGGATCCTGTTCGGTAAAGGGGACAGGCACGTCACCGCGGAACTTCTGTACGAAGAGGCGACCAGGGCCAAGGTGCCGGTTTCGCTTGCGACCGTGTACAACGCGCTGCACCAGTTCACCACGGTCGGGCTGCTGCGGCAAGTCGCGGTCGACGGCTCGAAGACCTACTTCGACACCAATGCCTCCGAGCATCACCATTTCTTCATCGAGGGCGAAGACGAACTTGTTGACATTCCGGGGTCGGACGTGGTCCTCGATAAGCTGCCGACCGCTCCCGACGGCTACGAAATCGCCCGGGTCGACATCGTGGTGAGGCTGCGGCGCAAGGACGGCTGAGTTCGTCACTCGATCTTTTCGTTTGGGTAGACTCCCCACAGCCGATCCTGCTCGATAAACCCGTCGAACCCCTCTCCCACTATACGGCACCAGCTCCCGGTGCAGCGTTTCACCGTCCCCTGTACCCCTGGTTGCAAGCGTGCCACGACGTTCGCCTCACTATCGGCGCTGCTGCGAAGTGGCAGGAGGTCGTCTTTTGCTTTCGAAACCGGCGATATGATCGCGGTGCGGCGTCCCGAGAGCAACGAGTGATAGACCCAACCTTCGGCCCCCTCCCAATCGCGAATCCGCCGCCAGTTCTCGAACTCGGCGGTGACCTCCACGGGAAGCGCGGAACGAGCATAGACCCAGACCACGTCATGATCCTTGGTGGGACCGGCGCGCACGTTGACGCGATCGGACTTCAGACTGACGAAGCGAGGTACGGGCAGGCCGCTCGCCGGACCCGTGGCGGCTTGCTCGGCCGGCGCCGCCGCGACGTTCGCGCCCGGCGCCACGCATGCGATACTCAGAGCGATCAGAAGCCAGCGAATCGACGACATCGTGCCACGTGTTGCGTTCCCAGGCCAAAACGCCGGTCGACGGCGCGCAGGTCCAACATCGCGGGCGGCTCTACGCGCGGCCGGAATGCTGCGCCGGAATTTTCCGAGTGGGGCCCGGTACGGCGTCGGGCGGTTCCAAAATCCTGCCGCTGTTTCAATCCCTTGCACGATTGCGCCGACCGGATCCCGGCTGACCCGATGATCGCACTCCGGGCCGGGCCGACGCTTTGTCTTGGCACGGCCATCTGATAGAGAGGGACCGCCCCGGCGACCCACACCCGCATCCGAATGGACTGGGACAGTGTCGGTCCGCAGGGTTAAAGAGACCTGAACGGGTCGACACGACTGCTCACCGTTAACCCGCGGGCGTGCACGGCTCCTAGGGCATGGACATGCCGAACCGGAAAAAACCGCTGGTCGTCGTCACGCGCAAGCTGCCCGACAGGGTCGAGACCCGCATGCGCGAGCTGTTCGACACGAGGCTCAACATCGACGACAAACCGATGAGCCATACCGAGCTCGCCGCGGCCGCGAAGATCGCGGATGTGCTGGTACCGACCGTTACCGATCGCATCGACGCCGCGCTCTTGAGCCAGTCGGGGGAGCAGCTCAAACTCATCGCCAACTTCGGCAATGGTGTCGACAATATCGACGTGACCACCGCGCTCCAGCGCGGCATCACCGTGACCAACACGCCGGGCGTGCTGACCGAGGACACGGCCGATATGACGATGGCGCTCATCCTGGCAGTGCCGCGCCGGCTCGCCGAGGGCGCCGCCGTGTTGACCAGCGAAACGGAATGGACCGGCTGGACGCCGACCTGGATGCTCGGCCATCGCATTTGGGACAAGCGACTCGGCATAATCGGCATGGGCCGGATTGGACAGGCGGTTGCGCGGCGTGCCCGTGCGTTCGGCCTGCAGATCCACTATCACAATCGACGCCGAGTGGCGACGCACATCGAAGAGGAGCTCGAGGCGACCTATTGGGAGAGCCTCGACCAGATGCTGGCTCGCATGGACATCATCTCGGTCAACTGCCCGCACACGCCCGCGACCTATCGGGTGCCGGACTCGATGTGTTCGAGCATGAGCCGGCCGTGAACCCGAAGCTCGTGCGCTTGGCGCGCGCCGGAAAGGTCGTGCTGCTCCCTCACATGGGCTCGGCGACCGTTGAAGGCCGGGTCGATATGGGCGAAAAAGTTATCATCAACATCAAGACCTTCATGGACGGTCACCGCCCGCCCGACCGAGTCCTGCCCTCGATGCTTTAGCGCGATCCGATTGGCACGCCATGTCCATCACCCGCATTGCCCGCAGCGCCGTCGTGGCCACATCGTTGCTCGGCGCATCTGCCGCCTGGGCGGAGATCATGACGGTGGATGAGTTCCGGCGCGAGCTCGTTGGCCTGCCGCTTTGCGGCACGCCAACGACCGGACCATCCGCCGGAAAGGCGCTGTGCACCGTGCATCTACCCGACGGGACCGCAATTTTAGCCGGTTCCGGCATCCTGGTGCGCGGGCTATGGGACGTCGATAACGGTCGAATTTGCCGACGGGACGCCCACGACCCGGTCGATCGGCGCCGCTGCGTCGAGTACGAGCAGACCGGTGCTCACCGTTACCGCAACAGCGATGGCGTCGAGTTCTGCATCGGCCCCTGCCCCTAGTTCCAGCAGGATTTTTCGACCAGGACGCCGCAACGGCGCAATTCGTCCAGCGCCCGACCTGTCATATCATCCGACGCTGTCGGCTTCAGGAGGACTATCGATGCGTGCAGCGATCGTGGGCGTCGCGGCCGCCGCGCTCCTTGGCGCCGCCGGCACCGGATTTGCCGCCGGACGGCTCGCGCCGAGCGAGATACAGTCGACCTTTTTCACCGGCCAGCCGTTCACCGCCTCAACTCCCTCCAACATCGCGTTCAGAATGGTATTCACGCCGGACGGCAAAGTGACGCGCGAACCGGTCGGAAAGTCAGGTGTCAAGGGAGATGGCACCTGGAAGCTCAGCAAGGATGGTTTCTGCACCACCTGGAAAGGAAGCAAGGCGAGCTGCTTCGTCGTTACGGCGAGCGGCGATAATAAATGGTCGGTGTTGAAGGGCTCCACGGTGGTCGCGGTCTGGACCAAGTGATCAGCGCCGATTGCACCCCTCACGAGGCATGGATCGACAGGTCGCGCAAGGACGGCCGCTCTCCCGACAGCGGATTGGCCGGATCCCACCGGTAGGCGAGCGTTTCGAAG
>WNFT01002535.1_pt1 | contig 15702 bp, 15 predicted proteins | sample 5400191 | NCBI WGS metagenome assembly WNFT01 (sample SAMN13153359, study PRJNA577476) | soil metagenome | isolation source: 80 cm saprolite under Madrone tree | place: USA:California | collected 2016-06-14 | reverse complement strand
CGACATGGCCGAGGTGGTCCCCGAGGCCTATGAGCTGGTGGAGCACGGACTGCTCACCGACGACGATTTCCGGGACTTCATGTTCGCGAACGCCGTGCGCTTCTGGGGCGAGGTCAACCCGGATTTCTTCAAGGGCACCGTGGTCGAGAAGGCGGCGGCGGACGTGCTGGGGAACGGCAGGTGATGGCCAGCGCGATCGGGCGCCGGGACTTCGTCGGCGGCGTCATGAGCGCGATCGTGGCCGGCGGCTGCACGACGCTGTCGGCCCCGAGCGCCGCTGGGAAGGGCGAGGGAGGCGCGATGTTCGTCTACGTCGGGTGCTACACCACGAAGCAACGCAACGCCCGCGGCGAGGGCATCAACGTCTACTCGATGGACCGGACCTCGGGGATCTGGACGCACGTGCAGCTCGTCAAGGATCTCGTCAATCCGTCGTGGCTGGCCCTCGACCAGCAGCAGCGCGTCCTCTATTCGGCGCACGGCGACGGCGAGGTGGTCACCGCGTTGTCGATCGACAGGTCCACCGGCCGGTTGAAGATGCTGGGCCAGCAGGCGACCGGGGGCAAGAACGGCGTGCGCATCGCCGTGGACTCGACGAACAAGTTCCTGGTCTGCGCGAACTACAGCTCGGGCACGGTGGCCGTCCTTCCCATCGCTCCTGACGGATCCCTGGGACCGCTCACCGATCTGGTCTCGTTGACGGGCACTCCCGGGCCGCACCGGACCGAGCAGTCGAGCCCGCACCCGCACGACGTGCCCTTCGACCGCTCCGGCCGCTTCGTCGTCGTCCCCGACAAGGGCCTCGACAAGGTCTTCGTCTTCAAGCTCGACACGACGCGGGGCAAGCTCGTGCCGAGCGACGCGCCGTTCGCGACGTCGCGGCCGGGCGCCGGTCCGCGCCACGTGGACTTCCATCCGAGCAAGCCCAACGCCTACGCCATCAACGAGCTGGACTCGACGATCACGACGTATCGCTTCGACGGGGCGTCGGGCGAGCTGAAGGCGCTCCAGGTCATCACGACGCTGCCGCCGAGCTTCACCGGGAACAACACGACGTCGGAGATCGCCGTCGCGCCGTCCGGCCGCTTCGTCTACGGGTCGAACCGCGGCCACGACAGCATCGCCGTCTTTGCCGTCGACGCCGGGACCGGCGTGCTCACGCCGGTGGACTGGGAGCCGACCCAGGGCAAGACGCCGCGCTTCTTCACCCTCGATCCCTCCGGGCGCTACCTCTACGCCGCCAACCAGGACAGCGACACGATCGTCTGCTTCCGCGTGGATCCGGGCAGCGGAAAGCTGAGCTCGACCGGCAACGTCGTGAAGACGGGCAGCCCGTCGAGCATCGTGTTCGTCTAGGCGCTCCGATGCGCACCTATGCCGACAAGGCCGCGGCGTTCCGAGCGCTGCACGAGCGCCCCGGTGCCTTCATCATTCCGAACCCGTGGGACGCGGGAACGGCCAAGCTGCTGGCGTCGCTCGGCTTCGAGGCCCTGGCCACGACGAGCCTCGGGTTCGCCAACAGCCTCGGGCGCGTCGACGGGACGAACACGGTCACCCGCGACGAGGTGCTCGTGAACTGCCGGATGATCGCCACGGCGACGGACCTGCCCGTGAATGCCGATCTGGAGAATGGCTACGCCGACGAGCCGCGCGCTGCCGCCGAGATGATCCGGCTCGCCGCCAACGCGGGCGTCGTGGGCGGCTCGATCGAGGACGCGACCGGGGACCCGGCGAAGCCGATCTACGATTTCGCCCTCGCGGTCGAGCGGGTGCACGCCGCCGTGGAGGTGGCGCACTCGCTTCCCGTTCCGTTCATGCTCACGGCTCGGGCCGAGAATCTGCTGCACGGTCGCCTCGACCTGGACGACACGATCAAGCGGCTGCAGGCCTTCGAGAAGGCCGGCGCCGACGTGCTCTATGCGCCCGGGGTACGGGACCTGGCCACGATCCGCACCGTCACCGCGTCGGTGAAGAGACCGGTGAACGTCGTGATGAGCGCGGCCGATCCGGCGATCACCGCCGCGCAGCTGGCCGACGCGGGTGTCAAGCGCATCAGCGTCGGGGGCGCGCTGTCGCGCCTGGCTCTCGCCGCGTTTCTCAAGGGTGCGCGCGCCATGAAGGACACGGGGAGCTTTGCGTGGGTGCGGGACACCGTTCCGAGCAAGGAGCTCAAGGTCGTGTTTCGATGACGGCCGGCCCGCGCTTTGGTCTCGGCAGCATCGTCAAGCATCGCGACTTCGGCCGCGGCCGCGTCGTCGCCTACGACGACGATCGCTACGTGATCGTCTTCCCGGGCGGCAACGCCCGGAGCGTGGCCTTCAGCTTCGAGGGCATGCAGAGCGACGGCGATCCCGGCGATCCCGACCTCGATCGCATCACGCAGGCGGTGCGCCACGTCCTTGGCGACCACGGCTGGCTCGACGTCGACCTCGAGCTCGGCAAGCGCTGGGTCGGAGGAACGCTCCGGCTCGTTCCCGGGCGCGACGACGCCCCGCCCAAGGACATCCCCATCGAGGTCTTCCTGAAGAAGCTCATCGGGGTTCGCGACAAGCTCCGCGTGCTCGAGCAGAAGCTCAACGGCCATGCCTCGCTGACCGCCGAGGAGAAGCTCGAGCTGCAGGGCTACATCACGCGCTGCTACGGCAGCCTGACCACCTTCAACGTCCTCTTCGGCAACCGCGCGAGCTGGTTCGTCGGCCAGGGCGAGAAGGAGGGCTAGGCCTCCTTCCCTCGCCGGCGGGCGCTCGTGGCCGGCGCCGGGAACTCGTTGGGGTCGATCGGGATCTCGATGACCGCCGGCGCGCCTGCGCCGAGCGCGGATCGTACGACGTCGCCGATCTGGTCGGGGTGCTCGACGTAATATCCGCGCGCGCCGAACAGCTCGGCGAGCCGGTCGAAGCGCGGATTGCCGAGGTCGGCGCCGATGTAGCGCTCGTTGTAGAAGTGCTTCTGGTAGGCCTTCTCCGAACCCCACGCGTTGTTGTTCATGACCAGCGTGACGGCGTTGATGCCGTGCCGCACCGCCGTCTCGAGCTCCTGCACGTTCATCAGGAAGCCGCCGTCGCCGTGGATGGCGAGGACGGGCGCTTCCGGGCGCGCGAGCTTGGCGCCGAGCGCGGCGGGAAGCGCGAAGCCGAGCGTGCCGAGGTCGAGCGGCGTCAGGAACGTGCGCGGCCGGGAGAAGTGCAGGCGGTCGTAGCCGTAGGCGGGAGCGGCGCCGGCATCGAGGGCGACGATCGTCTCGGGCGGCAGCGCGCCGCGCAGCTCGGCGTACACGCGCTGGGGCTTCAGCGGTAACGAGGCGAGGTTCCGCTCGGCAACGAGGCGCGCGTGGCGCTTGGTGCGGAGATCGCCGATCTCGTGGCGCCACTCGTCGCTGGTCCGCGCCATCCCGGCCCGGCCGAGCGCGGCGCGCAGCGCGGCGAGCGTTCCCCCGGCGTCGGCCTGAATCGCGACGGCGACGGGGTACGTGCGGCCGAGGTCGCGGCTGTCGATGTCGATCTGGACGATACGCGTCGCCGGCTGGATGTAGCGGTCGTCGTAGAACGTCGTGAAGTTGCCGAGCCGCGAGCCGACGACGAGCAGGACGTCGGCGCGGCGGCACGCCGCGGCAGCCTCGGGCGAGCCGGCGCGACCGAGCGGGCCCACGTAGAGCGGGTCGTCGTTGGGCACGGCGTCGTTGCGGCCGTAGGCGGTGATGGTCGGCCAGCCGAAATCGGCGCTCAGCTGTCGCACCAGGTCGTTGGCGCCGGCCCACGTCACGCCACCGCCAACCAGCATCAGTGGCCGGCGCGCCGTGCGCAGCACGCTGACGGCGTCGGCAATCGCCTCAGGACTCGGCGGCGAGGCGTGCAGCGGACGATAGCTGGACGGCTCGCCGAGCTCCGCGGTCACGGTCTGGTCGTTGAGGACGTCGCGCGGGATGTCGATGAACACCGGGCCCTTGCGCCCGGTCATCGCGGCGCGCAGCGCGAGGCGGAAGAGCTCGGGGATGCGCTGGGGTGAGTCGATCCGGATCGAGAGCTTCGTCACCGGTGCCAGCATGGCGACGAGATCGAGCTCCTGGAACGCATCCTTATTATAGTGTCCGAGCGGCGGCCCCCCGGCGATGGCGACCACCGGCGAGTGGCCGACGTAGGCGGCGGCGATCCCGGTGATGAGATTCGTCGCGCCGGGCCCGGCCGTCACCAGGCACGCCGCGGGCAGCCCGGACACGCGCGCCAGGCCGTCGGCCATGAAGGCCGCGCCCTGCTCGTGGCGCACGTTGATGTACTCGACGCTCTTGTCGTCGTAGAGCACGTCGAGGACGTCGAGGAACGTCGAGCCCACGATCCCGAATACGTGGCGCACCTGCTCGATTTTCAGCAGCTCGATGACGGCCTGGCCCGCGCGCATGTCGCTCACGATTCGCCCTCCTGGTCCGGCGGCGCCCTTAGTATAGGGTCCCGGATGACACCGCGTCGGTCGACCGAGGGTTGGCAGCGCAACGTCTGGGCGCTGACGCTCTGTGTGTTCATCGCGTTCGTGGGCTTCCAGTTCTTCAACCCGTTCCTGCCGCTGTACATCCGCGAGCTCGGCGTGACCGATCCGGCGCGGATCGCGCTGTGGTCCGGGCTGATCGCGGCGGTCACGCCGGCCATCTCCGGACTGTTGGCCCCGGTGTTCGGCCGCCTGGCCGATCGCTTCGGGCGGAAGCTGATGCTCATCCGATCGCTCGCCGGGTTCACCGTGATCATCGCGATCATGGGCCTGGTGACCTCGGTCGAGCAGCTCCTCGTCACGCGCATCCTGCAGGGACTCTTCGCCGGCTTCTCGCCGATGGCCATGGCCGTGGCCAGCGTGTCGGCGCCGCGCGAGAAGGTGTCGCTGGCGATCGCCCGCGTCCAGGGCGCTCAGCTCATCAGCGTGGCCGTCGGGCCGGCGATCGGCGGCCTCGTCGCCTCGCATCTCGGGACGCGCGTGGCCTTCTTCATCACCGCCGCCATGTGCGCGCTGGCCCTGATCGCCCTGATCGTGCTGTTCCAGGAGAACCGGCCGGGACCCTCGGGCGAGGCGCGCGCCCCGGATCGGCCGGTGCCCTTGCGCGAGTTCCTCCGCTACCGTCACTTCGTGCCGGTCATGGTGCTGCTGGTGATCGCGCAGTTCATCGACCGCGGCCTTTCGCTGACAATCCCGCTCCACGTCGCGCACCTGCCCGGGATCGACGGGAGCGCGGCGATGTCCGGCATCATCATCTCCGTCGCCGCGGCCGGTGCCGCGCTCTCGTCGAGCGTCGTCGCCCGGCTGTCGATGGCCCTGCCGATCGGCCGGCTCCTGTTCGTGCAGTTCCTGATCGGCGGAGCGCTGTGTAGCGCCCTGGCCCTCGCCACCAGTGCGAGCACGCTTCTCGTCCTGCGCACGCTGGTGGCGCTCTGCCTGGGTGGGGCCCTGACGCTCGCGTACACGCTGGGCGGTATGATCGTGCCCAGCGAGACGCGCGGCGCCGCCTTCGGCTGGCTTGCCATGGGCGTGCAGTTCGGGACGGCGGCGAGCCCGCTGCTCAGCGGGGCCCTGGCCGCGGTCAGCCTGGGGAACGCCTACTTAATGGATGCGGGACTGGCGGCGGTCGCCACGCTGGTGCTCGCCTTCGGCGCGCCCGAACTCTTGCGGCGGCGCGAGCCGAGGAGGCACTGATGCCGCGACGCCGACGTGCCCCGGCCGAACTTCATCCGCTATTGCGCGGACGATCTGAAGGCGCTCTACTTCGAGGCCTACATGATCAAGACGCCGGCGGCGGGTGGTGACGAGATCACGCGGTGGTTCTGGGCCGCCGCCTTCGGAGTTGCGCGATGACGATCACGGTCAGTCGCCTCGCTCCGAGCTTCACCGCCCGGATCGACGGCGCCGACATCACACGGCCGCTTCCCGATGCGACGTGGGCGGAGATCCGCGCCGCCTTCGAGGAGCATTCCGTGCTGCTCTTCCGGGGCCAGCCGCTGGACGACGAGCAGCAGATCGCCTTCAGCCGGCGCTTCGGAAACCTCGAGGTCACGCGCAGCATCAACCCGGCGGCGGGCACGCCCTTCGCGCGCCAGTCGAACCTCGACATCACGACGGGCGAGGTCATTCCGCCCGACGATCGTCGGATGATCTACCAGCTCGCCAACATGTTCTGGCACAGCGACAGCTCGTTCAAAGAGATCCCGTCGCTCTGTTCGCTGCTCTCGGCGCGCATCGTGCCACCGGAGGGCGGCGCCACCGAGTTTGCCAGCGGGCGGGCGGCGTACCCGTCGCTGCCCGAGGACGTGAAGCGTCGCGTCGAGACGGCCGTCGCGGTCCACGACTTCTCCTGGTCGCGCGACCAGATCAAGCCCGGCTTCTTCACCGAGAAGGAGCGCGCCGAGTACCCGCCGGTCCGCCATCCGCTGGTCCGGACGAACCCGGTGAACGGCAAGCGAGCGCTCTTCCTCGGCGCTCACGCGTCCCACGTCGTCGGCATGCCGGTCGAGGACGGCCGGAGGCTGTTGAAGCAGCTCCTCGATCACATGACGCAACCCCAGTTCTGCTACCGCCACGAGTGGAGGGAAGGCGACCTGGTGATCTGGGACAACCGGTGCGTCCTGCACCGGGCGACGCCGTTCGACACCACGCGCTACAAGCGGCTCATGCAACGCACGACCATCTCCGGCGATCCGGCCGAGCTCGAGCACGTCAGAGGATCGGCCCGATGAAGATCACAAGCGTCCAGGCCACCTGGGTCCACGTGCCGATCCCCGTCGAGCGGCAGCACGTCAGCGACTTCGGCCGCATCGCGTCGTTCGACTCCGTCGTCGTCAAGATCACCGCGGACGGCGGGCTCCACGGCTGGGGGGAAGCGAAGGCCGGCGTCGGCAGCGCGGCCTCGGCCCATGGGCTTGCGGCGATCATCAACCAGGACTATGCGCCGCTGCTCGTCGGTCAGGACCCGCGCGACATCAGCCGGCTGTGGGACGTGATGTACAACACGCCGCGCGAGGGCTACGCGCTCGACCGCGGCCACGTGCTGCCCCAGCTCGGTCGCCGCGGGCTCTCGATCTCGGCGATCGCCGGCGTGGACATCGCGCTCTGGGACCTGCTCGCCAAGTCGCTCGGCGCTCCCGTCTGGCGACTCCTCGGTGGGCGCCGCGCCGAGCGCATGCCGGCGTACGCGTCGGGAGGATGGGCCGACGAAGCACGCATCGGTGAGCAGCTCCTTGGCTACGTCGAGAAGGGTGGCTTTCGCGCCGTCAAGATGCGCGTCGGCGTCATGGACGGCGAGCCTCACAAGTCGGCGGCGCGCGTGCGGGCCGCGCGCAAGGCCCTCGGGCCCGACGTCAAGCTGATGGCCGACGCCCACGGGACGTGGACGGTCGCCGAGGCGAAGGCGTTCTGTCGAATGGTCGAGGACTGCGACCTCTACTGGCTCGAGGAGCCGGTGACCGCGGACGACAAGACCGGCCTCGCCGAGGTGCGTCGCGCCTCGGCGGTGCCGATCTCGACGGGTGAGAGCGAGTTCACGCGCCACGACTTCCGCGAGATCGCCGAGCTGCGCGCCGCCGACATCCTCCAGCCCGATCTCGCGATCGCCGGCGGCCTCACCGAGGGCGTGCGCATCGGCGCCATCGCCTCCGCCTTCAACTTACGTCTGGCCCCACACCTCTGGTCCGGCGCGCCCGCCTTCGCCGCCGGCGTCGCGCTGGCCGCCAGCCAGAGCGCGGGGTTCATCCTCGAGTACTCGCTGGGCGCCAACCCGATGCTGCACGAGCTGGTGCACGAGACGTTCACGGTGGTCGACGGACAGATCGAGATCCCCGACCGGCCCGGGCTCGGGATCACGGTCGACGAGGACTTCGTGCGCCGTCACGCGCGGCGCTGACCGGATCCGAAGCCTGACCTACTCGCTGAGCCAGACCGTATCGAGCTGCTGGTTCAGGTAATGACTCGGCGTCACCGTCCAGCCGTGCACCCGGGACGAATGCGGGATGATCCGGTGCCACTGGAACGCCAGGATGTAGTCCACTTCTTCGTCGTAGAGCCGCTTCTCGAACGCCCGGAGATATTTTTTCCGCTCCTCGGGGTCGACCGTGCGCGACTGCTTCTGGTACAGCTCGTCGAGCATCGTGTCCTTGTGGCGGCCGATGTTCCACGGCGAGGTGGTCAGGAACCAGTGGAGGTCCATGTCGGGCTCGACGATGGAGTTACAGGTGGCGGTGACGGACACCTCGAACTCGTTGTTCTTCTGCGCCTGGAGCCACGCCGCCGACTCGAGGACCGTCTGCTTGACGGTGACCCCGATCTGCCGCCACTGGTCGATGAGCCAGACGCCCACGGGCTCGTACGGCATGGGCACCGCGCGGTTCAGCAACGTGAACGACAAGCCCTCGGCCCCGGCCTCCTTCAGCAAGCGCCGGGCTTCGGCGCGCGCGGCATTGACGTCGTGGCCGTAGCCGGCCAGCCTGGTCAGCTCCTCGGGCGGCGTCGCCCACGGCGTCCCCGGCACCTGGATCCCGGCCACGTCCTTCACGAGGGCGATCCGTGACAGCGCCTTCGAGCCGTTCCAGCGATCGAGCGCCAGGGTGAGCGCGCGGCGCACGCGCTTGTCGTCGAAGGGCTTCTTCTGCTGATTGGGCGTCACGCCGATCGAGCAGTTCCACGGGCTCTCCTGCACGGTGATCTTGTTGCCGAGCGCCGCCACGAGCTGATCCCGCTCCGACGGGGTGAACCCACGGAACTGGATCATCGCCCGCTCGCCGCGGACCGCCGCCACCTGGGCGGACGGATCCTTGATGAAGATCGCGCGGTAGCCGTCGAGGTACGGCTTGCCCTTGTCCCAGTAGTCCGGGTTCTTCTTCCCGACCCAGTGCGAGCCGCGCTGGTACTCCACGAATTTGAAGGGCCCTGTTCCATTCACGTTCTTCTCGTACCAGCGGGGGTCCTTGGCCAGGATCTCGGCCCGGTAGATCCAGTTCCAGGGCGAGGAGAGATTGGCGATGAAGGACGCCTCGTACCACTTCAGCCGGAAGACCACGGTGTCGGGCGAGGGCGCTTCCACCGCTTCCACGAGATGGTAAGCGGCCTGGCGACTCGAGGCGACGGTGGGTGGCGGGAAGATGATGTGATCGTAGGACGCCTTCACGTCGGCCGACGTCATCAGGCTCCCGTCGTGGAACTTCACGCCGCGGCGCAGCTTGAACGTGAAGGTGCGCTTGTCGCTGGAGACGGTCCACGACTCGGCCAGGTCGCCGATGAACTTGGTGCCCGTCTTGTCGAAGGGATCGACCCTCAGCAGCGTGTTGTAGTGGGGCGCCGCCGGATGCAGCATGCCGAACGTCTCTTCACGGTGCGCGTCGAAGCTCGGCGGCTCGGCAGGGACGACGAAGATCAGCTCGCCGCCCGGCCGCGGCCTCTCCTGTGCCGAGGTCAGCGCGACGGCCCCGAGCGTGACGGCGGCCACCAAGCAGGTGAGGGCCCACGGCCAGCGCCCGGTCCGGTATGTCATCAGCGGCCTCCTGAGCGAGAAGTGACGCATTCTATCGCGATATCATCCCTGCCCATGAGCAGAGCCCTGACCGGAATCCGCGTGGTCGATCTCACCAACAACCAGGCCGGCCCGTCGTGCGGCCAGATGCTGGCGTGGCTGGGGGCGGACGTGATCAAGGTCGAGGAGCCCGGCAAGGGCGATGCGGCCCGCGACACCCTGAAGGACCGGCCGGACGCCGACAGCCTCTTCTTCTTGTCCTTCAACGGCAACAAGCGGAGCCTGACCCTCAACCTCAAGAGCCCGAAGGGCAAGGACGTCTTTCGCGCGCTGCTCAAGACCGGCGACGTCCTGCTCGAAAACTTCGGCCCGGGCGTGCTCGACCGGCTGGGCTTCGACTACCCCACGGTGCGCCAGCTCAATCCGCGTCTCGTGTACGCGAGCATCAAGGGGTTCGGATCGTACGGGCCCTATCACGAGTACAAGAGCTACGAGCCGATCGCCCAGGCCATGGGCGGCGCGATGAGCGTCACCGGCTTTCCCGACGGGCCACCGACGTACATGTGGCCGTCCATCGGCGACTCGGGCACCGGCATGCACTGCGTGATCGGAATCCTCGCCGCGCTCATGCAGCGTCAGGCCACCGGCGAGGGCCAGCAGGTCGAGATCTCGATGCAGGACGCCGTCGTCAACCTGATCCGGGTCAGCCTGCGCGATCACCAGCGCTTCGGAAAGCCGATGGAGCGGACGGGCAACCAGCTCGGCGCCGGCGTGCCGGGCACGACGTACCGCTGTCACCCGGGTGGGCCCAACGACTACGTGTTCATCTTCGTCCAGCAGCAGATGTGGCACCCGCTGCTGCGCGCGATCGGCCGCGCCGACCTCATCGGTGACGTGCGCTACGAGACGGGCGACGCCCGCTGGCGCCACAAGACCGAGGTCGATGCCCTGGTCTCCTCCTGGACGGGAGAGCGCTCGAAACACGAGGTGATGAAGATCCTCGCCGGCGCCGGCGTGCCGTGCGGCGCGTGCCTGGATACCGGCGAGGTCCTGACCGACCCGCACCTCCAGGCCCGCGACATGATCGTCGACGTCGACCACCCCGTGCGCGGTCGCTACGTCACGGTCGGCAACCCCATCAAGCTCTCGGCGTCACCGACGACGATCACGCCGGCGCCGCTCCTCGGCCAGCATCGTCACGAGGTCTTGAAGGAGCTCGGATATAGCGACACCGAGATCCGCGCGCTCGAGGCCGAGCGCACGATCTGACCCTTGGGAGGCTTTCGATGAGCAACGAGATCAGCATCCAGTTCACGCGCTTCTCCGCCTTCTACTCGCCGCTGATCGCCACCATCGCGGGCGGCTTCTTGAACGACGAGGGCCTGCTGCCGAAGCACTCGATCGCGCCGGCCGGCAAGTCGGCGATCGAGGGCGTCGTCGACGGGACCGTGCACGTCTGCCAGTCGGCGCCCTCGCAGGGCTTCGGGCCGCTCGAGAAAGGGCAGAAGCCGCCGGCCGTGCACTTCGCCCAGATCAACGAGAAGGACGGCTTCTTCCTCACCGGCCGAGCCGCCGATCCGTCGTTCACCTGGGACAAGCTCAAGGGCCGTCGCGTGCTCGTGGATCACGGCGGCCAGCCGCTGGCGATGTTCAAGTACTCCTGTCATCGCCGCGGCCTCGACTACGGGGCCATCAACGCGATGGACGTTCCCAGCGGACAGATGGATCAGGCCTTTCGCAAGGGCGACGGCGACTACATCCACCAGCAGGGACCGGCGCCCCAGCAGCTCGAGCACGACCGCGTCGGCCACGTCGTGGCGTCGGTCGGTGAGGCGATCGGCCCCTGCGCGTTCTCCAGCCTGGCCGCCACGCGCCAGTGGCTCGAGACCGACATGGCGCGGCGGTTCATGCGCGCGTACCGGAAGGCGCGCGCCTGGCTCCTCGCCACGCCGGCGGCCAGGATCGCCGAGGCTGAAGCCTCGTTCTTCCCGGACATCGACCGGGCCGTGTTGACGTCGACGATCGCGTACTACCAGAAGCTCGGCTGCTGGACACCGCACGTCGAGATCACGCGCCCCGCCTTCGAGGTCACGCTCGACGTCTTTCTCCACTCGAAGCTGATCACCCGGCGCCACCGGTACGAAGACGTCGTCGCCGCCCCGCCCGGAGCGGCTTGATCGAGGGCGCCGGCGATGATAAAGGAGCCGCTCGGGCGGTGAAGGAGCCGAGCCCGAGGAGATCATGGCCATGAAGGTGCCCGCGCTGATCCTGCCCGGCGACGATCCGGCCCACGCCGCATCCGGCGCGTTCTACCTGCGCGAGCTGCTGCCGCAGCCGGAGTTCTGGCCGGTGATGCCGCCCGAGCAGACACCGGATCGCGTGCGCGACCGCATCGTGGAGTTCGGACGCGCGCACAAGTAACGCGGCAAACGTTTCCACCCGCCCATCCGTTTCTTGCGGGGGCAAAGAGAGGACGAACGATGGCTGATGTGTTGACGGTGGTCGCGAAAGTCAGAGCCACGAAGGGGAAGGGCGACGCGCTGGCGGCGCTCCTCAGAGAACAGGTGGCGGCGGTGCGCAAGGCCGAGCCCGGCTGCCTCGTCTACCGCCCGCACCGGTCGACGAAGGATCCCGACCTCTTCATCTTCTACGAGCAGTACAAGGACGACGCGGCGTTCGACACGCATCGCAAGGCGCCGCACCTCGCGGCCTTTCGGGAGCGCCGTGAGAAGGAAGGGCTCGTCGCGGGCCCGCCCGAGGTCGAGATCTACCGCTCTCTCACCGACTGACCGATCACCGGAGGCCCGGCATTCGCGCGAGTGAGCCGGGCCTTCGCGTCAGTTTTTCGCGCCAAAAATTCCTGACTCGCGCCAGTCTGTCATGACACCGCGAAGGATGCGCCCCGAAGAACGCTGTGACGTCCTGCGTTTAGCTTAGACGGCGTCGCCACAGGTATGGCAAGCCGGTTGCTCGAATGACTCTCGATTCAGCGACTGCACGGGGGCAACGGGGACATGCTTCGGGGAGACAGGGGCTTCACGCTGGCCGAGGTGCTGGTCGCGACCGCGTTCATCGCGATCACCGCCGGAGCGATCGGTGTCGGATTCATGCAGGGGACAGGCTCCGTCGAGATCGGCCGCCAGCAGACGACGGCCGTCTATCTCGCCGAACAGCGCCTGGAACAGATCAAGGCGTGGTCGTTGAACTCGACGGGCGGGCAAGGGTGGCCGTCGCTCGCGACGGGCGCGGCGTGCTGCGCCAACGAGGCCTACAACACCATCGCGAACTACGGGAACTACCGGCGCACGGTGACGGTCACGGCCAATGGCGCGAACAACAAGGTCATCCAGATCTCGGTCTTCTATCGTCCGGTCAATCCGGTCGCTGGCAACGGGGGGAATGAACGGCGCGTGGACACATCCACGATGGTGACGAACCGGCCATGAAAATTCCTGAACGCAATCTCGTGCGGTGCCGTCTCGGCCGCGACGGTTTCACGCTCAGCGAGTTGCTCGTCGCCATGGCGTGCCTCGGGTTGGTGCTGGCCGGGCTCACCGGACTGTTCGCGAGTGGCCACCAGAGCTTCCTCATCGGCCTCAACCAGGTCGAAGCGCAGGAGAACGTCCGCATCGCGCTCCAGCGGATGGCCGACGAGATCCGCGGCGCCGGCAATGGTCCCTCGGGGGCGGCCTTCACGGCGATCGCCGTGGGCCAGACCGCGACCTCGCTGATCCTCCAGAACGACTGGAACGGCAACGGCATCATCGAGCCTGGCGTCACGACGAACGTGAACGGTGCCTTGCGCGGCGAGCAGGTGACCTACTCGTTCATCGGCACTCAGCTGATGCGGCAAGAGTCAGGCGTGGACGCCGCGGCGCTGCCCCTGGTTGGCGGGATCCAGAACCTGACGTTCTTGTATCTCGGTGCCGACGGAGCTCCGACGGCGCTGTCGGCCAACATCCGATCGGTGACCGTCACGGTTCAGGCAGGGCCGCAAACGCGCCAGCCGAGCAATCCCTGTGTGCCCTACACCTACGCCGAGGGCAACGTCGGCGTGACGATGATCGACACCGCTCGCATCAGAAACCGCTGATGTCGGTCCTCACGAGGGTCGACGCGATGACGAGGCGGACACGAACGCGCGCCCTGAACGAGCGAGGAATCGCGGCCGTGATGGCGCTCATCGTGGTTCTCGCCCTCACCCTGCTCGTCACCGCATTCCTGGCGGTCAGCGCCTTCGAGCCTCGAATCTCACAAAACCTGGCCGACTCCACCCAGGCCCGCTACGCGGCGGATGCCGGGATCGAGTGGGCCTTCGATCGGCTGGTCGCCACGACGTCCTGGAACACGTTGCTGGCCGGCGCATCAGGTTGCGCGACTCCGGTGACGCCGGCCGGCTGGACCAACGTGGCGGTGCCCAACGTGGCAGGGACGTTCACGGTGAGTCTCCGCAACGATTGTCAGGCCGGCGACAACCTGATCACCGGCGTGGCGGTCGACAACGTCACCGGCACCGCGACCAACGACGGCAACGGAATCCTCATCGTCACCGCGACCGGCAACTATCAGGGCGCCCAGAAGCGGATCCAGGTGGTGATCCGCCGCGACCTGGCCACCAACTCTCCGGATTTTCCGGCGGCCGTCAATGAGCCCGGGGTGCAGTCGGATACGTTCGTCGCGTGCGCCGGCGGCGGGGGCGCCTGCGCCAACTTCGGCATCGATGGGCGCGACTACTCCTGCACCGCCTGCACCTCGGACGCGGCCTGGTACAACACCGGAAACTGGTCGGCGTCCGGGGACCCGCCGCAGAAGCTCGGCATCGCGACGCAGACCGGGGTGCAGGCCAACAAGTCGCCGACCACGTACGAGCAGAACGTCGAGAGCGCATTCACGTCCGGGACATCGAGCCAGGTGACGCAGAAGGAAGGCAGCGTGATCGGCAAGGATCAGGGCTCGACGGCGCTGACGACGGGCCTCAACGCGATCGCGGCGTCGAACGCGCTCAACCCGACGACGATGCAGAACTTCGTGAATGCGCTCGCCGCCAACCCCAAGACGCAAATCTTGCAATCGACGATGGCTTGCCCGATGCAGATCAACGGTGGTGGCGGATCTCCGACGTCGATGCCGACGCTGACCAACGGGTGCGGGGTGAACCAAACGCTGAATCTGGGGACGCCCAGCGATCCTCAGCTCATCTACTTCCGCGGTGATCTCGATCCGACCTCGGCCTTCACGGGCCTGACCGTCAACGGCCAGATCCAGGGGGCGGGCATCCTCGTCATCGAGGACGGCGACTTCAAGAACTTGGGAACCCTCAACTGGCAAGGAGCGATCCTCGTCACCGGCCGATACGTCGGCGCCGGGTTCATGAACGGGAGCACGACGAACATCAACGGCGCGTTCGTCAGCAACGAGACGGTGTGGAGCGAAACGAACGGGTACTACGAGGTGTACATCGGAACGCAAACCGGGTCGGCCACGTTCCACTACAGCCAGCAGGCCCTCGACATGATGAAGACCATCCGGGCCTTCCACACCGTGTACGGCTGGAGGAACTTCTAGATGCGGACTCTCGTCATCGTCGCCGTCGTGGCTGTGCTCCTCCTGGGTTGCCAGCAGTCACCGCCGGCCAACCCGCTGGCTTCCCCCATGGGGCCGGATGCACGCGCGCTTAAGGAGGAAGGCGATCGGCTGGTGCGGAGTCGCGACTGGGCGGGCGCCGCCGCGAAGTACCAGATGGCGCTCAACCGGGAGTCCAGCAACCTCGACCTGAGGCTTGTGTACGGCATCACGCTGTCGCATCTCGATCGCCGTGACGAGACCGCCGAGCAGTTTCGGTGGGTCATCAATCACAGCCAGCCGGGCAACCACGCGTTCGCGATGGCCAGAACCTGGCTCGTCGAAGCCGGTGAGCTCCTGGGGCTCCCCGCGGCCAGCGCGGCGCCCCTGCCGGACACCGCCCCCGTCGGCAACGACACCATGCCGAAGGGCGGCGTGCGAGGCATGACGAGCTGGCCCGGCGTCACGGCGCATGAGCGTCTCGTCCCGTTGCGCATCACCTTGTCGGGTGAAGACAAGGAGAACCGTGACGTCACGCTGGGCCGTCGGTTCCGGCTCGGCGAGCCGTACCGCTTGGCCGACGCGCGCCCCGGCAAGTATCGCCTGCGGGCCGTCGCCATCGATCAGAACGTCGAGCTGTGGGACAAGCAGGTCGTCGTCGAAGC